>JABAOH010007112.1_pt1 | contig 12649 bp, 11 predicted proteins | sample 7062181 | NCBI WGS metagenome assembly JABAOH01 (sample SAMN14538630, study PRJNA623070) | marine sediment metagenome | biome: marine biome [ENVO:00000428]; feature: marine pelagic biome [ENVO:01000023]; material: deep marine sediment [ENVO:00002113]; isolation source: pool of 5 deep marine... | reverse complement strand
ACGACGATGGAGTCGAAGTTCATGCGGCAACCAACCCAGGCGCCGCCGATGCCGTAGTTGCCCGTGGAGGGCCACACCAGCGAATGGATGGCAGGGTCTACTTCGCCATACAGCTCCTTCTCGATGAGCACCGAATACGCGGCCCCCACTTTGTGGCTGCCAGTTGGCAAGCCCTTACTGTAGAACACCACGATGGGAGCCTCTACGTTGGTCAGCTGGGGCGGCAGGACATAGTAGTAGATGTTATCCTCGTAATCGCGCCACGTAATGTTATACAGATTGAGGGGATCGAGCGGATCCTCCTCCGTCATCTCATGGGCCTTGAGACGAATTTCACCATCGATGTTCCACGGATGGAGCATCTCCTCGAAGGTTGGCCCGATTACCAGCTTGTTGGTCTGTTTCATGGCCCACTCCTTCTGGTGAGTTGACGACTGAGCGCGTCCATAGTGGCCTCGATCAGTTCAGGCTCACCGACGGCTCGGATGGCACTGTCCACATCCTTGAGCCCGCTGCCGGTGACCAGCACCGCAATCCGCTCCTCAAAGTCTATCTCGCCCTCGCGCACCAGCTTCAGCAAACCCGCGAAACCAGCAGCGCCGGCAGGTTCGGCGAAGATTGCGGCCTCCCGACCCAGCAGGCGCATGGCCTCCATTATCTCCTCATCCTTCACAGCCACGTACTGTCCACCACTCTCCCGCACGGCGCGCAGAGCCTTTACTCCGTCACGCGGGTTACCCACGGCTATGCTGTCGGCCAAAGTATCGGGGACCAACGGCACAATCTCCTCTGTGCCCTCCTCCCAGGCCCTCACCAGCGGCGCCGATCCCTCTGCCTGGACGCCGACCAATTGGGGTATACGTTCGATGAACCCCAGGGCGCGCAAGTCGCGAAGGCCCTTCCAGAGGCCCCCGATGATGCAGCCGTCACCCACGGAAACGAAGATCCTGTCCGGCGCCTCCCACTCCAGTTGTTCACAGAGTTCCAGGGCAGCCGTCTTTTTCCCCTCGGAGAGATAGGGGTTGTAGGCCGTGTTGCGGCTGTACCAGCCATACTCCCTGGCCGCCTCGAGGCAGAGGTCGAAGGCCTGATCATACGTGCCCTTGACCATCATCACCCGCGCTCCGAAGATCAGGAGTTGGGCTACCTTGGCCTTGGGCGCCCGCTCGGGCACGAAGATGATGCTCTCCAGTCCTACGCTCGCCGCCAGCCCCGCCAGGGACGAGGCGGCGTTCCCAGTGGAGGCGGCTGTTATGATCTGGTAGCCCAGTTCCTGAGCCTTGACCACGCCTACAGCGCTGGCCCGGTCTTTGAAGGAAGCTGTGGGATTACGGCCATCGTCCTTGAGGTAGAGATGACGCGGACCGAGTTTCTCAGCAAGCCGCTGGGCATGGTATAAGGGTGTCCAGCCAATGTGCAAAGGTGGACGCGGGCTCTCCTCGGCAATGGGCAGTAGGGGGGCATACCGCCAGATGGAGTAATCGTGATTCCGGGCCAGGCCCTCTTTGGTCAGCCGGGTGGCGATGAGGTCGTAGTCGTAGAGGACATCGAGGATCCCCTCGTCGCCATGCTTGGGGCAGACATAGAGAACCTCGTCTGCTCCGTACTCCCCGCCACAGATGACGCACTTCAGTCGCAGGATATGATCCATCTCTTCATACTAATCCTTCTGGTTCTCTCCTTCGCCTCGGGCCGCGCGCAAGCCTCGAGAACGTGCAGAGGGGCAAGGCCACAGCACTTCAGCTCACTTGAAGGGCTGAGGCAATCGCCACGAACCGCCACAGACGCCAACCACTATCCCGGAGGATCCATGGCGCATCGAAAACCGCGGCTGCCGAGGCGATGTCTGGGAATGACTTTGCCGCGAAAGGTGCACCGCGCATACCGGCGAAGGCCGTCGAACGACCCGCCCCGCACGACCCGATGCCCCTCAGCCTCAAGGTCCTCCCGGCCATCATCCGGGTCGTACGGATACGGTCTGTAGAGGCTACTTGTCCACTCAGAGACGTTCCCCGCCATGTCCCCGATGCCGTAGGGGCTGTCTCCTTGCGAAGAGTATTTGCCCACTGGTGTGGTGTCCAGGATGATGGACTCCTGGGTATTGCATTTTGACTGGTCAAACTCATTGCCCCAGGGATATCTCAGGCCACCGGTTCCCCGCGCCGCCTTCTCCCACTCGGCCTCTGTCGGCAACCGGATTCCTTGACCTGTCTCCGCACTCAGCCAGCGGCAATAGCCAAGGGCATCACGCCAGGAAACGAATACGACCGGATGCTCTCCCCTGCCGCGAGGGTAGGTTCCCACCCGCCACAGGCGCCCTACCTTCCAATGGTCGGGCACAGGATGCAACATCGCCGCCACATACTCTCGATACTGAGCGTTGGTGACGGGGTATCCAGCGATGTAGAAACCGTCAAGATACAACTCATGAGGCGGCTTTTCGTTACCAGCACCGTCATCGCCGCCTATCATGGAGTTCCCGGCGGGGATATACACCATCTGCAGTCCCTTGGCCGTAATCCTGTGGGGCAGGTTGGGATCCATCTCCACCTTCATGCGCTACTGCCTTCCCTGCAGCGAGCCCATCCTCAAGGCCGTGAGGGCCTTCTGCACCCGCATCAGTTATTCTACCTAGGTCACCGACGTACTCAACCCCTCAAACGGGCAGCGGACAGTAGTGACGTGAGATACCATCACCTCATCGTCAAAGCCATCACGGCCTTCTGAACGTGCATGCGGTTCTCTGCCTCGTCGTAGACGACCGACTGGGGTCCATCAATCACGGCGTCGGTGACCTCGATGCTGCGATCGGCGGGCAGGCAATGCATGTAGATGGCATCCTGTTTCGCCAGAGACATGCGCCTTTCGTCGCATATCCACGCCTCGTACTTGCGGGCTATGGCCGCTGATTCCTCCGGGTTCTCGGTGGCCATCCAGCAACCCCAGTTCTTCGGATACACGATGTCAACGTCCTCGAAGGCCGCGTCCATATCGTCCATGGTCTCGAAGCCACCATCGTAGCTGCGGGCGTTTGCCTCCGCCTGTTCTAGGATCTCCGGCATCAGCCGGTACTCCGGGGGATGTACCAGACGCACGTTCATGCCGAAGCGCGTCAAGAGCAGAATCAGGGACTGAGGGACACTCATAGGCTTCTGATAGCTCGCGGCGCAAGCCCAGGAGACAGCGATACTCTTCCCTCGAGGCTCGCCCTTCTTCTCCATGATCGTCATCAGATCAGCCAGCACCTGAAATGGATGGTACACTTCGCACTGCATGTTGAGGACCGGCACGCGGCTGGCCACGGCCACGTCGCGGATGTACTGGTTACCCACCTTCCAGTCGCATTGGCGGATGGCGATGGCATCGAAGTAGCGACCCAGAATGTCGCCGATCTCCTTCGCAGTATCGCCATGGGCGATCTGCGTCGTCTCAGACTCGATGAAGGCCGCGTGTCCACCCAACTGAGCCATGCCCGCCTCGAACGAAGCCCGGGTGCGGGTGCTGGAGAAAAAGAACAACATGGCCAGCACCTTGTCCCGCAGTAGCGCGTGCGGGTCTCCTGTGGCACGCTTCCGCTTAAGGTCAAACGCAACGTCGAGAATCGTCTCGATCTCGTCCTTCGCCCACTCTTGTGTGGTGATCATGTCACGACCGCGCAAGTCACTTTGCATGTCAGCCCCCTGCTATTCTACCGCCCCAAGGACGAGCGCGAGTAGCGCCATGCGCACGACCACGCCATTGTAGGCTTCATACCAGTATCGGGCGTGGCGTGTATCATCCACGTCGGTGGGCAACTCATCCATGCGTGGCAACGAGTGCAGCACGATGGCATCCCACTTGGCCTTCTCGCGCAGCATTTCCCGCGTCACGCGATAGGCATCCGGTGTGAGGCCCCGCTCCTCCTCGGCCTCAACACGGGACCTGGTGTAGTCAGCCTGAACGACCGGTTCCATGTAGATCACATCGGCCTCGGCTATCGCTTTCTCAGTGGTCTCAGCCTCATCGAACCGCAGATTCACGTCACGCAGTTCCTGCTTGAAGTCCTCGGTGAGGGACATCTCGGGCGGGGCGACGAAGGTGGCTGAGATGTCGAACTTGGACATGGCATACCCTATGGAATGCATGGTCCGCATGCGCATGTCACCCACCAACAGGAAGTGCAGACCGTCCAGGGTGCCCTTCTCCCGCCATATCGTGAACATGTCAATCAAGACCTGCGTGGGATGTTCGCCCCAGCCGTCTCCACAGTTGATGACTGGCACAGTGGCCCACTTGGCCGCTTCGTGCGGCGCGCCCTGCTGGAAATGACGCATGGCGATCACGTCTCCGTAGTATTCGAGCATGCGGACGGTATCCTTGATGGACTCCTGATAGAAGTCGCCAGCGCGAGTCATCCGCGGGTCGGCGAAGCCCACCACATGCCCGCCCAGCCGATGCATCGCGGCTTCAGTGCTGAGGCGGGTACGGGTGCTGGGCTGGTAAAAGGCCGTCACCAACGTCTTGTGCGCGAGGAGATCGCCGTTGCGCCGATCCCGGGCGTAGGGCTCTAGTTCTTCGCCAACTTGAAAGATACGCATATAGTCGTGGCGTTCGAAATCCTTCAACGATAGGATGTCACGTCCAAGGAAGCTTCTCATCTCGACTTCTCCTTTCTTTCATCGGCTGAACCATGGAGATGATCGACTCTCGAAGGAGCAACTCGGAGATTCTCAGCCGGTTTGAGGCAGCGGTCACCTAACCATAAGACTGAAGTCCCACTGATGTCATCGGCCCTGCGGTCCGCCCCGACGGTGGGATAGCCAGCGACGCTGGAGATCTACCGCTCAAACACAGTCGTATCCCACCACGAGTCGATTGGAGTATACCCTAGCCAGGACAATGCCGCCACAGGTGATATGGAGAGCATCCTGCCACTCCCCGCGACAGCTGACGGCGATTTAACTTGTTCCGCTCGGCCCGCCCGCGGTTAAAGCGACTTGCCCCCTGAGGGAGTCGAATAGGGCTGTCAGATCCACACCGGATCTCCCGTCGTCTATCCACACCCTGGCCTCTCCCTTTTGCGGCGCTCACTGAACGGATGCTATAATACTGTTCCGAGGTTGTCGACGGCCGATGATCACGAACGCCACCACCCAGCAACTACTTGCCCGCCGAGTCAAGTGGTGCACAACGTTCTATACTCGCGGATTAGGCTTGATGTTCCATCCGCCCCTCAGACAAGACGAGGCCTACATCTTTGCAGAGGGCCGGGAGAGCCGCAGCCTCACCACCATCACTATGTTCTTCGTTTTTTTCCCTCTGGCAGTGATTTGGCTGGACGGCCAGAAGCGCGTGGTAGACAAGGTGCTGGCCAAGCCCTTCTACCCCCACTATGCCCCCAGCCAGCCAGCCCAATACTACATCGAATGCCATCCGAGCGCCTTGGACAAGGTGCGCGTCGGAGATCGGTTGGAGTTCTAGCCTTGGCCTATTGACACGCCTGGAAAGCCTCACTTCTCGCAAAAGGAGAGCCCATGAGTCAGCTTCTGTGGCAACCGTCGGAAGAACGCATCAAGCGGACCAACATCTACGATTTCATGCAGTACGTTAACGAGCGACAGGGCAAGGAGTTCTCCAGCTACGATGACCTCTACCAATGGTCCATAGCCGAGAGCCCTACCTTCTGGGCCACCCTATGGGACTACGGACAGGTGATTCACAGCCAGCCCTATGAGCAGGTAGTGGATGACATCACCAAGATGCCAGGCGCACGATGGTTCGAGGGCGCTCAGCTGAACTTTGCAGAAAACCTGCTCCGCTATCGCGACGATCACATTGCTCTGAGCTTCAAAGGCGAAGGCCAGGTGACGGTCAGCGTAACCTACGCCGAATTGTTCGAACAGGTTGCACGCCTGGCGCGGTCACTGCGCGATCTAGGTATCAAGCGTGGGGACCGAGTGGCCGGCTTTATGCCCAACATGATCGAGACTGTCGTGGCCATGCTGGCCACAACCAGCATCGGCGCCATCTGGTCGTCCTGCTCCCCCGATTTCGGAATCAAGGGAGTCCTCGATCGCTTCGGCCAGATAGAGCCCCGCGTGCTCTTCACAGCAAACGGATACCGCTACAATGGGAAAGACTACGACTCCCTCGACAGGATCGCTGAGATCCTGAAAGAGCTTCCGAGCATCGAGAAGGTGATCGTGGTTCCGTACACTGACTCCAATCCTGATCCCAGGCGTGTCCGGGATGGAGTGTTGTTTGAAGNNTTTGCATCATGTACTCTTCGGGAACCACCGGAGTTCCTAAATGTATCGTCCACGGGGTGGTAGGAACGCTGGTGCAGCACATCAAAGAGTTGCAGCTCCATTCGGACGTGAAGCGAGAGGACACAATCTTCTACTTCACGACCTGCGGATGGATGATGTGGAACTGGCTCGTCAGCTCCTTGGCCCTAGGAGCTCGCGTACTGCTGTATGACGGCTCGCCCTTCTACGCGGATCCCGGCGCCATGTGGCAGATGGCCCAAGATGAAGAAATCACCATCTTTGGAACGAGCGCCAGCTACCTGGCCGCTCTGGAGAAGGCTGGCGTGAAGCCCGGTGAATCCTTCGATCTCACACCCCTCAAGGCAGTCCTCTCCACTGGATCGCCTCTGTCCGTGGAGAGCTTCCAGTTCGTCTACCGCGACATCAAGGACGACCTCTGTCTGTCTTCCATTTCCGGCGGCACCGACATCATCTCCTGCTTCGCCCTCGGCAACCCCATGGGGCCGGTGTACGCCGGAGAGCTTCAGGTGCGAGGTCTGGGCATGAAGGTGGAAGCGTACGACGAAGCCGGGAACTCCGTCGTCGGGGAGCAAGGAGAGCTGGTCTGTTCGATGCCCGCTCCGAGCATGCCCATCTACTTCTGGAACGACCCCGACAACCACAAATATCACGACGCCTACTTCGACGTGTACCCCGGCGTCTGGCGCCACGGTGACTGGATCGAGATCACCGAACACGGTGGCGTGATCATCTACGGACGTTCCGATGCCACTCTCAAGCCAAGCGGCGTACGCATCGGCACGGCCGAGATCTACCGTCAGGTGGAACTCATCCCCGAGATCACCGACAGCCTTGTGGTCGGTCAGGACTGGGACAATGACGTGCGGATCATCCTCTTTATCAAGCTTCGCGAAGGTGTGCAACTGGCCGATGAGTTGGTCAATAAGATCAGGACCACCATCCGCCAGAACGCGTCGCCCAGGCACGCCCCGGCCAAGATCATCCCAGTGGACGACATCCCCTATACTATCAGCGGCAAGAAGGTGGAACTGGCCGTACGCAAGCTTATCCACGGCCAGGAGGTCCAGAACAGGGACGCCCTGGCCAATCCTGAGTCCCTTGACCTGTACGTCGATCTGCCCGAACTGCAGACCTGATCTCCCTTACCGTCGAAGCTTCTCCGCTGGAGACACATACCTCGCTCGCCCGCGGGCAACCGTTGCGACCTCGCTGCCCTGGCGGTCCGGCTCTTACTCCACAACCCTGGCCTTCCTTGGTTGCTTGCAGAGCGCCTGCCTTTTCCGTATACTTGGAAGCAAGGAGACTTTTCATGACAGGAAATTCGATTGGCCAGTTTCTATTTGTTATCGCCTTCTTTGGCGTCTGGTTCATCCTGACGCGAGTCGTGCTGCCGCGCCTCGGAGTACCCACCTGAACGGCCAGCGTTTGCCGCGTGGAGGCTCCACGCCAGAGCGAAGACGAACTCCAACACACCCAGATGTGACAGAGCAGGCACACATCCAGCCTGGCGCCATGTTCCGTAAGCACTCCATCGGTGCTGGCGCCCCACAGGCCCAGATACGAAAGCCGTTGAAAGAGTAGAGCCTCAGAAGCACCTAGACCGCTCTGAGGCTCTGTGCTGTACTCGGTTCATCGAACCGCTTAATGCGCTAGCCCGTCCGTGCCCTGATCGAGAATCAAGAGTACCCAACTCTGGCCCGGGCTGCGACGGCCGGGCTCCATTCTACTCTCCACAGCAAGAGCCAAGTGACTCTCAACCTTCTCAAGCTTGTCCACACCCTATCCACAAGGTCATCCACAAACTAGTATTGGATGACCGTGTAGACATCGTATTGCTTCAGTTTGTCAACCCCGTCCAAGAAGGTCAGCTCGATGAGAAAGGCGATGCCAACTACCTCGCCACCCAGCCTCTCCACGAGCCTCGCGGTAGCCGCAGCTGAGCCGCCTGTGGCGATGAGGTCATCAACAATCAGTACCTTCTGACCCGGTTGGATGGCATCCTTGTGCATTTCCACAGCATCGCTGCCATACTCCAGCTCATACTCCTCCCGCAACGTCTCCGCAGGCAGCTTGCCCACCTTGCGCACAGGGATGAACCCCGCACCCAACTTCAAGGCGATAGGCGCCCCAAAGATGTAGCCGCGCGCTTCCACGGCGGCTACCAAGTCTATGTCTTGACCGGCGTAACGATCCGCAAGAACGTTCACTGCCTCCTTGAACGCCTCTGGGTCCTTTATCAAGGTCGTGATGTCCTTGAAGATTATCCCTTCTTTGGGGAAGTCCGGGACATCCCGAATCATTTCTGCAAGATCCATCCTTCACCTCTCTCCACTGGACTTTGTTCACGTCGGATTGTAGCAGAGACCTGCCATCCAGGCAAACCTCCGGACGCTTTCCATAAGGTTCCTTAAAGTTTGACCCGCCCGCCGAATCTCTCTCGCTGCAAACCACACACTAGATGTGGGCGGCAGCACCAAGTACTCCCCCGTATCTAGTGGGGTCAATGCCACCACCACCCCGCGCTGCAGTCCGCAACCGTCCCACGGGCCACCATTCTCAATTGCACAATCTCAACTCCTCGAATACAATACGCTACGCTCCTGAACAAGGCAAGAGAGCCATTTGCGACTCCCGGGCTCCGGCGGGTTCGTCACTCGTGCAGTCCGCAGCCTCCCCCCTCGCGAACCCGACGGACTTTGAGGTATGGCTCTGCTTTGCACCTCGGGACGCAGAGTCGTGTCTTGGGGTGACGGCGTGCGGGATGTCGGGGCGCTACCCACAAGCCCGCCGTCGTGTCCCCACCATGGCGGACATCGCGCTGGCGCTACAACGATGCCAGAATCGCTCAACACTTCTCCGTCGAGCGGCAAGCCAGCGCGTGTTGCGCAACTCTCGAATATCATAACACGCAACTATGAAGAGCATGGACGGTCTGCCGGCGTGTTCAGCAAAGACTGGCGAACCCATTCCCCTGCGCGTTGTCCCTAGGGCCTAGCAGTCAACGGTTGGAGGAGGCATGGATCTAAAACGCGTCTGGGATGCGGCCAAAGGTGAGCTGCAGCTGCAAATGACCAAAGCCACCTACGATACCTGGATAAGCAATACCTTCCCCATAGCGTATGAGGATGGCACTTTTCTCATCGGCGTGCATAACACCTACGCCAAGGAATGGTTGGAGAACCGCCTACTCACGATCATCAAGAGAACCCTCATTGGCCTGACCAGCAGCTCCGTTGAGGTCAAATTCGTTGTCAGGGCCAAACCGGGACCAGACGAGCAGCCGGTCCCCACTCCACTTTTGCAGGACAGCAGCACGCCTCTCGAAACGATGTCAGCACCGCCGATGCTTGTCCCTCACTACACCTTCGACACTTTCATAGTGGGCAGCAGCAACCGCCTCCCCCATGCCGCCGCTCTGGCCGTGACCGAGAACCCCGGCGAGAGCTATAACCCCCTCTTCATCCACGGGGGCGTCGGCTTGGGCAAGACGCACCTCCTGCATGCCGTGGGTAACCTCGCTCTCACCCGCCGCCTGCAGGTACTCTATGTCTCATCGGAGACCTTCACCAACGACTTGATTAACTCCATCCGCAACCAGACCACCGATGACTTTCGCGCCAAGTATCGCCAAGTCGATATTCTCCTGGTGGACGACATCCAGTTCATCGCCGGCAAAGAAAGCACCCAGGAGGAATTCTTCCATACCTTTAATACCCTCTACTCCGCTAAGAAGCAGATCGTCATCTCCAGCGACCGCCCGCCCAAAGCCATCCCCACCCTTGAGGAGCGCTTGAGTTCCCGCTTTGAGTGGGGTCTCATCGCCGATATCCAGGCGCCGGACCTGGAGACGCGCATCGCCATTCTGCGCTTCAAGGCCGAGACCCACCATTTGGACGTCCCCGACGACGTCATCGATTTCATAGCGCACAAGTTCCAGAACAACATCAGGCAACTGGAAGGCGCATTGAACCGTGCCGTCGCCCACGCCCAACTGACGTTCTCCCCTCTCACAGTGCACCTGACCACTGAAGCCCTCCAGGACCACCTCTGCCCTCAGCCGACGCTTACCCTCGATCAGATTATCGATGCCGTGGCCGCCTTCTACGCCTTCAAGCACCACGATTTGCGCGGCTCACGCCGCACCAAAGACCTAGCCCTCGCCCGCCAGGTCGCCATGTACCTCAGCCGGGAGGAAACCAATAGCTCCCTCGTCCAGATAGGGGCGGCTCTCGGCAATCGCGACCACACGACCATCATGCATGGTCACGGCAAGATAGAGAAGCAGATAGAGGAGGATGAGCAGCTCCGCCGCGATGTCCTTGCTATAAAGGGAGCTCTCTACGCCAATCACACTCTCTAGGGCCACAGGCAAATGTGGATAAGCTCCCCGTGTGTGTGGATAACTGGGTTGTTGTGGGGATAACTCGGCCCCCCGAAGACCAAAGACCCGAGCTCTTGCCGCAACACATCTTGAACTCCCGCCTTCCACCGCACAGCCATCCACATATCCACTAGCCCCCTCAGTACTCGTTTCGCTCAGCATCTCTCTTGTCCACACCCCGTCCACGCCAGCTCCCGGCCGCAGACGCACCGGCAGACGCCCCTATTGTTGCGCAGCTCCGCCCTTCCACCCACTACCCCTAGGGGAGGCGGCCCTCGCTCCCCAATCACAGTCCACTAGTCCACCAGCCTACGACTAAGACTACTCTTTTGTATCTGTTTGTCTGCCAAGCTATAATGTCCCCAATGGTAGACTTGGCCCCAATTGTACCTATCCTCAAGCAGGCGCTCCGCGAAGATATCGGCTCGGGTGATGTGACCACCGCTGCCTTGCTACCCCCAGACTTATGGCTCACGGGGCGACTTGTAGCCAAAGAGAATGGCATTGTCGCTGGGCTGGAGGTGGCTAGTGCTGTGTTCCGGCTACTTGATGGCCGCGTGGAGTTTGCCTCCGTAGTGGTGGATGGAGATGCGATCACAGGCGGTCAAGTGCTGGCTCATGTGAAAGGGCCAGGGGCTGCCATTCTTACTGGCGAGCGGGTGGCGTTGAATCTTGTCCAGCGGATGTCGGGCATAGCCACTCTCACAAGGCGGTTCGTGGAGAGGGTGCAAGGCACCGGAGCCGTGATCTTGGATACGAGGAAGACAGTTCCGGGACTCCGTGTTCTCGACAAGATGGCCGTCAAGATGGGCGGAGGTGAGAACCATCGCTTTGGACTGTATGACATGGTCTTGATAAAGGACAATCACATTGCAGCCGCTGGCGGCATCAGGGAGGCGATGGATAGAGCGAGGTCTCGTGCTAAGGAGGGCCTGGCGATCGAAGTGGAGGTGAGTTGTCTGGCTGAACTGAGAGAGGCTCTTGGCCTGCGCCCGGATCGCATCATGTTGGACAACATGAGTCTGGACGACATGAGAGAAGCTGTCGCTCTGGCTGGAGGGAAGGTGGAGCTCGAAGCGTCAGGGAATGTGACTCTGGAGAACGTTGCTGACATCGCATGTACTGGGGTGGATTTCATCTCCGTCGGGGCTCTCACGCACTCGGTCCAGGCACTGGATATCAGTTTGGAGATCGCAGAGAGCTGGCGAGCCGGCGGAGAATCACCACATGGGAAAGGAGGAGTGGCGAAGGCCTGTGATGGGGTCACGGGATGATTACGCGGGTATGTCGGAGGGCCATGTGTTGAGCCTGATACAGGGCGCGAAAGAGGCCCTGGGTAAGGATCTCGTCATTCTTGGCCATCACTACCAGAGAGACGAGGTCATCCGCTTCGCCGATCACCGGGGAGATTCGCTGGAGCTATCGCGAGCTGCTGCGGCCGAGAGAGATGCAAAGTATATCGTCTTCTGTGGGGTAGATTTCATGGCCGAGTCAGCGGCCATTCTTTGCGACCCCGCGCAAGCGGTTCTTTTGCCTGCCAAGACAGCGCGCTGCCCCATGGCGCGGATGGCTGATGTGGCGGATGCCTGGAACGCATGGGAGCATCTGACCTCTATGTGGGGAGATGACCTCCTTCCTATCACCTATCAGAACTCCAGCGTCGAGCTGAAAGCTTTCTGCGGAGAGCGTGGGGGTGCTGTTTGCACCTCCTCCAATTCCCGCGCCGTTTTCCAATGGGCGCTGGCGAAAAGGGGACACATCCTTTTCTTCCCGGACGAGCACCTGGGCCGTAACACGACGCTGTCTCTGGGGTTTTCTCCGCAGGAGATCTCCGTCTGGGATCCTCGGGAACCGTTCGAGATGCCGACTGGACTGGCGGAGTGCAAGGTGGTGCTATGGAAAGGATACTGTCACGTGCATACCTTCTTCACGGTTGAGCAAGTGGAGCAGGCACGGGAGACGCATCCGCAGGGCACCGTGATCGTTCATCCCGAATGTC
>JABAOH010171300.1_pt1 | contig 12653 bp, 15 predicted proteins | sample 7062181 | NCBI WGS metagenome assembly JABAOH01 (sample SAMN14538630, study PRJNA623070) | marine sediment metagenome | biome: marine biome [ENVO:00000428]; feature: marine pelagic biome [ENVO:01000023]; material: deep marine sediment [ENVO:00002113]; isolation source: pool of 5 deep marine... | reverse complement strand
CAACCCACACGGAATCAAAGCCTAGTTTTTCCGCGAGCAGAGCATAATCAGTCAACTCTGACGGTTCAGGCAACCTATCCCAGCCGACGCTGGGCAGGTAGATTCCAACCCGAAGAGCATCATCTTGAACGTGAGAACGACTTGGGACCTGCGGTGCCATCTTGCCTCCTGGGGCCTTAACCGAACCAAGACAGAAAACGTGCGGTAGTCTAGTCTCCGGCGTGCATTATTGTCAAATTTTCCCGCTAAACAACGGATCAAAACTTTTTAATTAGTGAGAAAATTACATGTCATGAGGCCGCCGAGGGGCGAGTACGAGAAAGCCGGTTGACACGAAGCCTCCACGGGCTCGTGCCCGTAGATTTCTGCGAGGACGGATAAAAGGGAAGCGACGCAGGGGAGCGAGGCGGGAGGCCGCAGGCATCGAACGTGCAAGATCAAAAATTCACAGACCTATTGCCTGCGGCCGGAGACTCGATTCCCGAGGAGCGGATCGGTGCTCGGCACGGAGGGAAGTTGCGCTCGCGGGTCGCCCTCCAGAACTAATTATGAGTCAAAAGTTCTGACCTGGCTCATTGCCCAGGTTCCGAGGGACTCGGCCCAAAAGTCGGTGGTTGTGTTGATTGTCTAACATTATTCCAAGAATCCCTCTCTTTGGAGTTGACAGCAAACTTTTTTGCGCCGTATACGTTATCAGAGAATCTTCCCGGACAAGTACAGCCGCGAAGGGTATCCGCCCGCATTGCCAAACCCGAGAGCTTCACTTCTCAATTGAAGTGCATTAAATTCGCGAGAAGAACAAAATGAAAGCCGGATTCAGCAAAGAGGCCATCGGTTTAACCAAACTCTACATTTCTACTTTTTTGATGGCCTTCGGACCCGGTATGATCTTACCTGCCATCCCTGTGATCGCCGCATCGTTTAAGGTCTCAGCGGGGTTCGCGGCGCAGCTGGTTACCTGCGAGGCCCTTGGCCGGGCCGTGGCTCAGATTCCCGGGGGAATCATAGTAGACCGAAGGGGCAGCAAATACGCTCTGATCATGAGCACCTTGCTGGTCATGATCAGTGCACTATTTGCGATTTTTACTCCCTATTTTGCTCTCCTCCTGGTGGCGATGTTCGTCATGGGTACGGCGGGCAGCATCTGGATGCTCGGACGTGAAGTCGGCGGCGTGGACCTGGTCCGGGCGGATCAAAGGGGCAGAGTGATGAGCGGATTTATGGGGTTCTCCTCGGCGGGTATCGCTCTGGGTCCAGTGGCGGGAGGGATTCTTGCAGATCGAATGGGCTTCCGCGCGGTGTTTGTAGTTTACCTTCTCATCGCCTTAGCCGCGTTCCTCACCTCACTCAGCATCAAGGAAGGCCGAAGCAGTCAGGCCGAGTTGGGACCTTTGAAATTTAGCCTCTCNNTTGTATCGCACCACGTACCTGGTTCTGGTCTTCACGACTTTCACCATGATGCTCTATCGTACCACTCTGCACAGCATGCTTCCGCTATACGTCGGGACGGAACTGGGATTTTCCACTACTCAGATCGGTACCCTCTTTGGGATAACCGGAGTTTGCGTTATCGTGATGATTATTCCCGCGGGTATCATCACCGACAAGTTGGGGAGAAAGTTTGCTACGGTCCCCAGTACGGCCTTGCCCGCTATCGCTTTCGCCGCCTATCCTTTTTCCGACAGCATGTTACAGCTGTCCATACTTTCGGCCTTGCTTGGCATGTCCAATGGACTTTCCCTTGGATCCGTAGCGACGTCCACCTACGACGTCATTCCTCGGAAAAGCCGGGGGCAGCTCCAGGGCCTGAGGCGGACCATTGGAGACATTGGGGGTATCATCGGCCCTTTAGTCGGAGGCGTCATCGCCAATGCCTATTCTCCCGAAACCACCTTCATCATCTATTTCCCCATGCTCCTTCTCGCCGCCGGACTTCTCGCTTTCGCCGCTCGGGAAACTCTAGGTAGGAGCCACCCAGATTGACTTGCAGTAAATGGCGCTAGGGCCGTAGAATTACAGCAATATTATACATCTCACCTAGCCCTCAAATGAGCTGACAATTCCTTGACAAGTTAGCGGCAATTCAATAGTCTCTCTGCATAGAAACAGCCCCCGAATATCCTGTGGCCGACGCCTAACCTGAAAGGAGCCAGCATGGCAAAGAATGGATACTTAATCTTCGACAGTGACATGCATATCATGGAGCCCCCCGACCTATGGGAGCGTTACATCGACCCAAAGTACAAGTCGATCTCTCCACTCGGCAGGACCTCCGAAAACGTGCGTGACCTGGGCATCATCTATCGTGACAGAAACGAGGGAGGCAGAACCACCACGGGCGTGCCCCATCGTGGCCACAACTACCTGAAAAATCAAAAGCTTTATCAAGACCATTCCGAACGCGGTTGGTCAACGGAGTGCCAGCTGGAAGCCATGGACCTGGAAGGTCTCGACGTGGCAGTCCTTTTTCCCAGCCGAGGGTTAAGCGTGCTGACACAGCCCAACTTCGATCCGCCCTTCGCGGCGGCCATTGCCAGGGCCTACAACGATTGGATGTATGACTTCTGCCAGCCGGACACGGAACGGTTGATCGGTGCGGGCATGCTTTCCGTTTACAATATCGACGACGCGGTTAAGGAAGCTCACCGGGTCGTTGAGGAACTGGGCTTCAAAGCCGTCTTCCTTCGCTCCAATATCGTCAACGGTAAAAACTGGCATGACCCCTACTACGAACCGCTTTGGAATACACTCGAGGAACTGAACATCCCGCTGGGATTCCATGAAGCGTCGGGCTCACGATCGCGGCAGAGCGCGCAGAACTACGATCCAAACTTCGGGCTCAGGCGGGTCTACGCGCAACCCTTTGAACAGATGCTCGGACTCGGCAGTTTTATCGCAGGAGGCATCCTTGCGCGTCATCCCAAGCTCAATGTGGCCTTNNGTGGCCTTTCTGGAGGCAAACTGCTCCTGGGTGCCCTGGCTGCTCTGGAGGTTCGACGAAGGGTACGAAAGGGAAGGTGACATCTTCATGGAAGAATTGAAGATGCCTCCGAGCGAATACTTCAAGCGTCAATGCTACGTGTCCGTGGAACCCGACGAGCTTCCTGCCCGCTACATGATCGACGCATTTGGCAGCGACCAGATCGTCTTCTCCACGGATTACCCCCACGGCGACTCCAAGTATCCCGGAGCGGTGGACGCATTTTTCGAACTGCCGTTCTCGGATGAAGACAAGCGCAAGATCCTTTGGGACAACTGCGCTCGCTTTTATTCCGTTACCGAGGCGCCAAAGACCGCAACCGCAGGTGAAACCGTTCAAGCAGAGAGGAGGATTTCATAACCATGGGAACCCAAAATCAGAACGCTCTTGATCGCTTTGTGAGTAAGACTCGGGAACTATTCGCTAGGGAGCAGGACCCCGAAAAGAGATGGGCATCTCTGTCTCCTATCCTCGCGGAGCTTCTTGCCGATCCCGAGGTCCAGGAAGCTTCCAAGCATTGGCCGGATTGTGTCCCCCGGGACGGCCGCGCTGAAAATCTGCTCTTCTATGAGGATCCCGATTATAACTTTGTCATCAATGGGTTGACCAAGGGAGCCTCCAGAGACGGTGGCAGCCGTACACGTATCCATGACCACGGCCACATCTATACCCTCTATGGCGTACTCACGGGCCGTGAAAGAGTGGAGCGCTACGAGCGAACCGACGATGGCTCCAAAGCGGACTACGCCGACATCAAGAAGACCACGGACAATCTGGTGGGCGCTGGTATGATCGACCTTGTAAAGCCCTACGAAATTCACGCGGAGGTCACGGTAGGCGAAAGGACCGTGGCCGTAATCATTCGCAGCGAAAAGGCGGGCAACTTCAACCAGGGCAGATACGACCTGGAGACAAAAAAATACTTCGAGAGCTTCGGCCCGCGCCAGACACCGACCGAGATGTTGCCAAAGAAGACCGAGGCGGCCAAAGGCGCTGCGGCAGAGATACCGGCCGTGAGCGCGAGGTAGTTTTCCGGGGTCACACAAGGGAACATGGCTGCTAACCCGGTCAAGATCGTCGACGTCAACGAGATTGCCCGAGCCGGGAATCGGGAGGTAGTCTTCGACCGCCCGAAGTTCTCCACCTGGGTCCATGTCTATGCAACGCCGAAGAAAAAGATGGACATGCACGCCCACAACTACGACGAGACCTTCTATCTGGTGGACGGCGAATGCACGATGCACTTCCCCACGGGCGAAAAGGTCGTTATGAAACCCGGCATGGTGGCCCTGATCCCCGGCGGGGCTTTTTACCAACTGGAAAATTCCGGCGATAAGCCCATGGTGCTGATGGGAAATCGTGCCGGTGCCCAGGGTGAAAGCACCTATGTCCATTATGAGACTCGCAAGCAGTACAAAGGGCGTCAGGGATACGACGCGGCCAACCCCGAAGCCAAGGATCGTCAGGACGAGAAGAAATTAATAAACAAATAGCCTCCTCGATCTCGAGGATGATTTGAACCATGTTTGCCAAGATCAGGCATGTCGCCATTGTCACCGATGACTGTCAACGCCTGGGCGCATTCTACCAGTCCATTTTCAACCTTCGCAGCGAGGCCTCCGCAGAAGGAAAAGAGTTTAGAAAGACTCACCGGGCGGTTGCCGTTACTGACGGTTACCTTGGCTTAAACTTCAATTTACGTAAACCTGGACGCCCCGCAAGCCTGGACCACTTCGGGATCGAAGTGCAAGACGTGGAGCGAGTCTTTGCGAACCTACGACAAAAATACCCCTCCATCGAGTATTTGAAGCGACCCGGGGGAAGGGCCTTTGCGGCGATTAGCACCCACGATCCCGCCGGAAACGTCTTCGACCTCTCGCAGGAAGGGATGGAAAATCGTGCAAGCGTTTACAGCGAAAAAGGACAGTGGAACCAGACGCGTTCGTTTCACCACCTGACTCTAAGGGTCATGGAACCCACCGCCGTCGCCCGATTTTATTTGGAAATTTTCGAATTTGAACAGTTGCCCTCAAACGATGGCAACCACCATCTCACCGACGGTACGGTAACTTTGATCATTGCGCCATGGAAAATTGGCTACTTCCGCGGGATGGGAATCGAAAGACCCAAACTGGATCATATAGGATTCAAAGTAGAGGACGTTGAAGCCGTCAAGAAAGATTTGGAAACTCTTTCCCGGTCCGATACCCCCAACAACGCTAGAAACATCGCCGATGGACCGGAGGGCGAAGCGAGGTTGAGCTTGTTTGCTGAATGCCCGTATGGGCGGCATCACTTTGCCGATCCGGATGGAACGTTGATCGATGTCACGCAGTGACAGGAGGTTCGCCATGGCACGAGTTGAGACTCAGCAGAATTCAAAGGATACCGTTAGAGCTTCCTTGAACTATCTGATTGATACTGGCGAAAAGCCCGTTACCTATACCACCAAACCGGGCACCACCCCGGAGCAACGCTCGGGGAAGTACCAGTCCCATACGGTCACCATCCAGGACGGCCGTCCCATGGCGGGTCAGTTCTCATTGGAACGTGAAGGCTTTGTATTTGTTAAACACGAGACCCAGGTTAAGGATTTCTACAATGAAGTGGAAGTTCGTTCAGTTTACTATCCGGAGATGGAGCGGTTGGTGAAAGAGATGAGCGGTGCCTCCCGGGTTCTNNCGTCAGGAGGGTCCACAATGACTACACCGAGTGGTCCGGTCCGCAGCGCGTTAGGGACCTCCTACCTCCAGCGGAGGCGGAGGAACTCCTCAAACACCGCTTTGCCGTAATCCAGGTCTGGCGCCCCATACGCAAACCGGTGCAGACCGCTCCGCTTGCCATCGCCGATTCGCAGAGCCTCGACATGAAGGACTTGATTCCAACGGAACGAAGGTACCCTGACCGGGTTGGAGAAACCTACCACATCACCTTCAACCCCAATCACCGTTGGTATTATTTTCCGGAAATGAAACGAGAAGAGGCGCTGGTGTTCAAGTGCTATGATTCGGAAAGGGACGGCAGATCCCGATTTTCCGCTCACTCGGCCTTCGAAGATCCCAACAGCCAGCCCGATGCACCCCCCCGGGAGAGCATCGAGATTCGCACCTTGGCCTTTTTTGATCCAGGGGAAAGCGCCGCGGCGCGGTAACCCGTATTCAGAGCTTCACCGGATCTCTACTCGGCCCCGTTTNNGCATGGATCGATAACCCGCCTTGGTGTTGGGTTCCTGGAAGGCGATGGCTTCCGCTTCATCCCTGCTGTCGGCCCGCAAAATGAACATCGCGTAACCAAAATCCGATGTTTCGCTGCGCTTGGGATTCTCGAGTTTTCCAGCTCCGAACAGCAAGCCCTTGCGCTCGAGCTCAGCCATCCACTCCTTATGAGGACGGCGCAGCTCCTCCCGAGGCGGAGCTCCCGCCGGCGGCCTCTCCGCCAGTGTCATCAGGCAAAGATAACACTGCTCGCGTTTCATAGGACGCATCACATCCTGTCTCAATTCGCCCATAGATACCCTCCTCGTGATAGTCAGAATATACCGGCCTCAAGCCCCGCGGCCATGGCCATTCCCAGCTCTTCGCATTGTTGGCGAAACTCCGGCTGGAACTCGCCAGCGCAAATCACTGGCTCTTGAACCAGCTTCCATTTGAGGCCGCTGACAATCCGCTCAATACTGGCCAATGCACCGGTTCCATCATTGCCCGCACGCACGAATAACCCATAGGGCAGCCCATCCACCTTGTCCAAGCAAGGATAATAAATCCGGTCGAAAAAATCCTTCAGGGCACCGCTCATGTATCCGAAATTTTCCGTCGTGCCTAGAATGAGTCCATGGGCCCATAGCACGTCTTCCGGAACCGTTTCAAAGGGAGTCTTTCTACGGACCTCGACTCCCCTGATTTCGGGAGCAGTCGCACCCGATTGCACCGCATCGGCTAGTTCACGTGCATTGTTTGACGGCGCATGGGCAACCAAGAGCAGGTGTTTATTCGCATCCACTCGATTTAGCCTCTGGAATTTTCATGGGTCACGCGACCTACAAGCAACATCGCAATGCTTTCGGACATCCGTTTGTCATTATCCCATGGGAAGAGGAATGTCCACTCACGATACCAAACGGGTTGGAAAATCGTTTCTGTTGGAGTAAGGATGTGTCTACCCAAATGAGCGCATCATTCATCAGCTAATAAGGAGGCACAGGTTATGGCAAACGCCGTTCAGAGCGAACACCCGGGGCTCGGCCGGGGCCTTGGAAGGTTAGAGGGAAAGGTAGCTATTGTCACAGGTGCCAACAGCGGGATTGGTCGTGCCACGGCCCATCTCTTCGCCCGGGAAGGTGCAAAGGTGGTCTGCTGTGACATTCAGGAAACGTTAACACCGAGGATTGACAAGCTTATCGAAGAAGATGGCGGCGAAGCGGTCTTTGTTCACGCGGATGTCACTCGCCAGGCCGATTGGGATCGAAGCGTCGAATCAGCGTTGCAGCGATTTCATGGACTCCATATCTTGTTTAACAATGCCGGTGGTGGCGTGCGCAAAAAAATTCACGAATTTTCCGATGATGAATGGAACTTCGTCATGAATTTGAACCTGAATGCCCTTTTCCGTGGAGTCCGCACGGTCCTACCTCACTTTATCAGCCAGGGCCGGGGAAACATCGTAAACACGGCTTCTACGTTTGGCATCCTCGCCACGGATCAGTACCCTGCCTACTGTGCCACAAAGGCGGCAATCGTGAATCTCACTCGTCAAATGGCGCTGGACTATGGGCCCAATGGTATCCGGGTCAACTGTGTCTGTCCCGGATCCACCGAGACCCCTCGATTTAGGGGATTCCCGCCGCAACCGTCACTGGATCGAGCCACGGAGGAACAACGCACAAGGATGGGCAACAGCAACCGCGCCCTCAAACGGATGGCGCGACCGGAGGAAATCGCTTACGGCGTTTTGTTCCTGGTTTCCAATGAGTCCTCCTTTGTCACCGGTCACGCCCTGGTGGTAGATGGCGGACAAACCATTGACGCATAGACTGACCACAGAGATGAATCCCTGGCAGTGGTAGGATTTCTAGTCATGCAACTTCGCTCTGAGGAGCGAGCCCGAATCTGCTCCTCGGGGAGCGCGTCTCTGGCCGCAGGCAATAGGTCTGTGAATATCTGAGCCTGCACGTTCGATGCCTGCGGCCTCCCGCCTCGCTCCCCTGCGTCGTTTTCCTTGGGCCTTCGCTATACTCTACCCTACGATAGTCTTTGAACTGAAAAGCAGACCGCGATCCCACCATTGTCTATTGTTCTATTGTCCACTGCTAAATTGATCTAGGGCGCTTTGCGCCCCGCGGCCCCTGAGCCCAACTGTCCGAGGCAATCACATAATAACTATTGATACAGGAATTGACGGGGAAGAAATAAGAGAGGACCTGTAGCGGGGGGCCCATTAGAGTTTGGCCCCCCCGAATTCGTTCAGACCGAGTAGGACCTTGGATCGCCGGGATAATACCCTGCGCCAAGGGTGTTTTATTCAGTCGTCACGAGTTGACATCGTCCTTACAGGGGCAAATCCCATGCCAGCTAAATCTCGTTGGAATTTAGCGACTCAGCAAACCACGACGAACTCATGAGAGGGTACTATTTTGGACAACCAGGAACCAGAATTGTCCTGCACGGAACAATGGGGAATATTCGGGACAACTTTTACCAAGACCTTCGCGCCAAGAGCCTACTCCGCCGAAGTGGCTTCAGCTACGAAGGCTAGGCACCAGGGTTAAAATCCGAAATTCGAAGCACGAAATCCTAAACAATTCCAAAACCTGAAATAATAAATGCTCAAATCACTTCGATCGTTGAAGCTTTTGTTTGGAATTTTGGAAATTCGAATTTGTTTCGAATTTCGGTTTTCGAGTTTCGTGTTTTTTCCTTGCCATACTTTGCGTCTTTGCGAGAGCTATGTTTTTCCGGAACCTGTCATTCAATTTTCTATTTAACTTTGGACTGTGTCGTCTAGGGCCGCGGCTATGAATATGCCTGGTACAGTCCTTCGAACTTGCCGAGCTTGATGCGCACCATGTGTTGAGCGCTTTCCCGCACCAATCTTTCATCTCTCGGGGTCTTGATAAACTGGGCCATCAGGTCCGCGGAGCGTTTGGTATGTTCCTTGTCCGCCACCATATGAATCGTAAAAAATTCCAGCGCCTTGTCGCCAAGCCCATAATGCTCTCGCAAGTACGTGTTGAACTCCTCTGAGTAGCGGCAGACCATGCTTTCGCTCGTCAAGGCGGAGGCCCGATTCACCGCAGGGATGCCCAGAAGAACATTGCTCACGGTCCGGCAGGTGTGGATGTGACACTCAAAGATCTGTGTGGCATCGGCGAAATCCTCTTCCTTCAAGCCAATGGCGAGCCCAAAGTTCTTGGCCAGATCCGGATGAGTGTACTCTTCGTAAAATTGATTGACCGAACGTCCATAGAGCTGGTTGTCATGAGCGTTTTTTAACATACCCAAGACGAATCCCTTGAGGATGGCACGATTGTGCAGGTAGTGCTGAATCGACCATCCTTGGATTCTCCGGAGGGAGAGCTTTCCCTCACGGAGCTCAGAGAAATAACGACTTTCCATTAACCGTTCCACACCGGGCCGAACGATCTCTTCGATCACCGAATCAACGACAGCCTTACCGTCCATATGCGCTCCTTTCCCTATGAGCATAGCCGTTAGTAAACGTCAAACATTCGCTGGATCTCTTCAGGATCATGGGTCTTGGTCAGAGCCAGGGACAACAGGACACGGGCCTTCCAGGGCTGGAGGTTATCTCCGGCAATAATCCCTCGCTTGACCAGACCTGGGCTTCGCGCCACCCGGCCGGATCCCACTCGGCTTGCGATACAAACCACCACCCCTGACTTTACCGCTCGATCCAACGCCTCATCTTCCGCCGGAGTGGGCCGCCCTGCGCCGGTGCCAGCGCTCACCAACCCCTGAGCACCGTTGGCAACGGCTGCGTCGATTAGCCTGCCGTCGGCACCAACGTACGACACCAAGACATCCACCCGCGGCAGGGTCTGCGCTCCTCCCACGTCAAATTCCGTCTCCAGGGTATGTTTCTTCACCGTCCGGTGAAAGTAAACGATCTTCCCGTCAGCATCGGCAAAACCCAGGGGGCCAAGGTCCCGCCCTTGAAACGCCTGCACCCGGTAGGTCGAGGTTTTCGTAACATCCCGACCTCCAAAAATGGTGTCATTCATAACCACCAGCACCCCCCTTCCTTTGGAAGAGGCATTCGAAGCGACCGACACCGCATTGTAGAGGTTGAGATAACCGTCCGCACTGACGGCTGAAGATGGCCGCATGGAGCCTACCAATACGACCGGAGTATCGGTCTTGAGGGTCAGGTTCAAAAAGTAGGCGGTCTCTTCAATGGTATTGGTACCATGCGTGATCACCACTCCGTCAGCATGCTTTTCATCGATAATCGAGTGGATGCTCCGGACAAGCTCCAACCAATCCCGGTCCACCAGCCCATGGCTGGGAAGCCGACGAAAGGGAACCTCTTCAACACGCGCAATGGATTTCACCTCAGGCAGCTGACTCAGGAGATCTCCTCGGTTAAGCCGATCGCCCGTCTCGATGTACCAGGCGAGGTCCAGGCGATCCTTGCCCACCGAGTCGATGGTCCCCCCGGTAAAAATAACCGCCACCTGAGGCAAGGAGTTCGTTCCCCCTGTTACCTTGTTCCTACGCTCGCTTTTTTTATCGGTTCTTCTATTGCCCACCCTAGCCACCCGGCCTCATATCCTGTTTGCGTCGTACTTTAAACTTCGTATCCTCGGCTTGTCAATCGCGACGCAATGAATAGGCCTCCCCCATAACACAACGTATCGAGTTCTGGGCCGATCATCGCAGCCTTTGCTGCATTGGTCCCGCACTTGACTGATGGAAAAAGATGAAATAACAATTTAGCCGTTTAATCCATTGCACTGCCTTGGAACCTGGCGCCAAAGTACGAGGGTGCGGCCGGGATCTCCGATGGCGCCCCAGCATCGACATGTCACAAAAACAACCAGCGGGCAGTTTGGAAGGCGATCAGAGCCGCGGGAGGTTCTCCCTTCCTTACGAAGCTGCGTCCATTCGGCCTCTGAGACAAACCACTCGGGAAGAAANNTCGGACAGCGGAGTGAGCGCGCCTCTGACCGTCCAAGGGACCGCCATGTTGGAAACGGGCGCCGTTGAAGGATTGCCGGAGCTTGCCCGGGAGTCTCATGGTGCTTTCAATTCCCTCGCCGGCGTATTCCAGGAGGTCTTCGGCTTTCCCCATATGGTTCCCTGTACCGAGGGGCGAGCCGCGGAACGAATCTGGACCAAGATCCACGTGACCACGGGATCTATGGTCCCTGGCAACATGCTTTTCCCGTCCACACGGTATCATATCGAATCCAACGGTGGAAAAGTCGTCGATGTCATTTCCGAGCAAGCCTATAATCTCTATTCCGACGACCCATTCAAGGGCAACGTGGACATGGCGAAATTGGAGGCGGCCGTGCGCGACGCAGGGCCCCAAAATGTCCCCTGCGTCTACGTTGAGCTCTGCGTCAATTCCTGCGGCGGCCATCCCGTTTTCCTCAAGAATCTCAGGGAAGTTAAGACTTTTCTGCAAAGACAAGGAATCCCCTTATTTCTCGACGCCTCACGCATCCTCGAAAACAGCTACCTGATTCAGCAAAGAGAGGAAGGATATCGGAATCGCTCAATTCACGATATTGTCCGTGAGACCTGCTTCGTTGCGGACGGTTGTACCCTGAGCGCCATGAAGGATTTCCTCGTTCGTCAAGGAGGGTTCATCGGCACAAGAGACGACAAGAGTTATCAAAGAGCCTATATCCTCGGATTCCTCGATGGGACCCAGCTTTCGAGTCCTCAACTCGCGGCGTTGGAAGTTACGCTGCGTGAATTGACCCGGTTAGACCGTTATACCGCGAGCCGCGTGGAGCAGGTGACGGGTCTCTGGCGACAACTGGCCGATGCGGGTGTTCCGGTCCTGCGTCCTGCCGGAGGACACGGTGTTTTCGTTGACACGACAAGATTCCTCCCCGGTCTCACTGCCGATGCTCACCGGCCCGAAGCCCTGGCCGCCTATGTGTACTCCATTTCGGGTGTGCGGCTAACGCCAGGTCCTCCATTGACACCGGACCAGTCCGCTCGGGGCATCGAGCTCTTGAGGGTGGCCGTTCCGGCCCACAGGTACAGTCAAGCCCACATGGATGACGTGGCGCGAGCCTTTCGACTCGCCCTTTCAAACAAAGATCGCGTGCAGGGACTGAAAAAGCTGGAAGACTCCTCGAGGGCACGGTTCGACCCGCCGTTATTTACTCGAGAGCCGAAGGGTGAAAAGGAGCAACCTGCGTTTAGCCACATGGGGCAGATATTTTTTAAACGGGCTGAGGAACTGGGCTCCCGTCCCTTTCTGAAACTGCAGCGGGGCAGCCGTTTGGAGGAAGTTTCATGGATGGACTTTGCGTCCATGGTTCGTGAAACAATACTTGGACTCTATGCTTTGGGGCTCCAAAAGGGCGGCTTTGAGAGAATCCGTGAGATCCCAATTGGGTGGAAAGATCCAATACATCACTCACTCCGGAGCGCCCATGCCGCCAAGGATCATCCATTTTTTTGAGGTCATCAAAGTT
>JABAOH010123195.1_pt1 | contig 12655 bp, 17 predicted proteins | sample 7062181 | NCBI WGS metagenome assembly JABAOH01 (sample SAMN14538630, study PRJNA623070) | marine sediment metagenome | biome: marine biome [ENVO:00000428]; feature: marine pelagic biome [ENVO:01000023]; material: deep marine sediment [ENVO:00002113]; isolation source: pool of 5 deep marine... | reverse complement strand
TAATCGGTTTTAGCTATGATTCAAACACAAAAGGTGCTCATCTAAGAAAGCAAGAACTCAAAGCATTACGTGTTGGAGAATTAATTGCAAGAAAAAATGGCAAAAATCTTGCAAAATTTATTGAAGATTTTAAAAAACAAAATCCACAAACAAAAATTCGATTAATTGGACATTCACTTGGCTCAACAGTCATAATTAGCACAATTCAAAATCTTGCAAGAAAACAAAAAAACAGAAACATTGTTGAAAGTGTTCATTTCTTTGGCGCATCAATTCAAAATGATTCTATAAATCCCAAAAAACATGGTAAAATACTTCAAAAGATTGTACATTCCAAAGTTGTAAATTACTATAGTCCATGGGATGAGGTTCTTGGATATGCTGATGATAAATATCAAGTAATTAACCCACTTGGTTTGTATGGTGCAAAAGGTAAAACAATTTCAAAATTTTCTCAAATCAGACTAAAACCAAAAAACCATAGATTTGTAAGCTATGCAGCTGTATTGAAAAAATTTCCCTAGCCTTCTGTAGTTAGCAGGGTAGTAGTAGATCTAATTTTGTCAAGATGACGAATTTTTGATGATATTGTATTGTTTAATTCCTCACTAGAGTCTGATTCTAGTTTTGCTAAAATATCAAACGCGCCAAACGTTCCCCAAACCTCTTTTACTAAATTTACTTCTTTGAGTCTTTGAATTGTTGCTTCTTCAGAACCTAATTCGCAATTCAATAATACGTAAGCCTGCATTTTTATCTAAAATTTTTCAAAACTTTGAGCTATAAAAGTAACATGTTCATACCATATGTATACACAATATTTTTCTAACAAACTCCGTATACATTGTATTCATTTGTAATCAAAATCCTGATATCGTATGATTTCTAGGCTCAAAATGGGCAGATATGGCACAAGTGGCAGAGGGGTTAGTTAAGGTACGATATAGATTCAGAGATGAATCAAAATTTGTTACAGTTCGAGTAACACAAGACCAGTATCAAAATCTGCTTGACCTTCCAGTCATAGAAGAATGTGACATCATTAAAGTCTAAATAAAAGAGAAAAATAGTTTATTCTCTAATGTCTGAAGAAAGTCAATCAAATATTGAATCATCTTCTAGTAATGAAGAATCTAAAGTCACAATTACAAAATCATCTTACAATAAAATGCTAAAAGGAATTGTTGCCGCAATTGCAATTGCGGCATTTCTTGGAGGTTATGCGGTAGGAAACTTTGGAGGAGAATCTGAGTCATTGTCTGCCCATGACATTGAAGAAATTATTGAAGCAGCACAAGCAAATGCTCCAGCACCATCCCCTGCACAAGCCCCTCCGACACCATCAGCTCCACCAGTAATTCAAGTATCTACTGATGATGATCCGTTCAAAGGAGATCCTAATGCACCAGTTACAGTAATAGAATTTTCAGACTTTCAATGCCCATTCTGCTCTAGATTCTTTACTCAGACACTTCCAGCATTAGAAGAAAATTACATTGATACTGGAAAAATAAAATTTGTTTACAGAGATTTGCCTTTAGATAACTTGCATCCAAATGCAAGACCCGTTCACATTGCAGCTGAATGTGCAGATGAGCAAGGAAAATTCTGGGAATATCATGATATTTTGTTTGCCAACCAAGGAGAATGGAATAGATTAAGCTCAGCAGATCTAACAACAAAAATTAACGAATATGCGACCTCTTTGGGATTAAATTCAGCAAGCTTTGATTCTTGTCTTTCATCAAAAAGCATGGCTGATGAAGTTCAAGCAGACTTTTTGCATGCAGGACAATATGGTGCAACTGGTACTCCAACATTTTTCATCGGAAATGATGAAGATGGATACATCAAACTAGTTGGCGCACAACCATTTTCAGCATTTCAAGCAGCAATTGATGCTCAGCTAGGATAAAATACCTACAAAAAATTCAACCAACAAATGGTAAAATCAGTAAACTTTGTTGTTTTAGGAGAACAATCAATTGCAAATGATTTTGGAAAAAAAGGAACTGTCACTGATTTAACATTATACGACAAAAAAGAATCCGATATTATCAGAACTTGGGTGGCACCAAGTGGTTTTCCAGATAAGATTCAACCATTATTTCAAGCAATTAATCTTGCTGAATATGTAATTCTGTATTTGGGAAATCTAGACAAATTTGTTGGTGAACAAATTGTAGCATTAGATTTGTTAAGAAAAAAAGAAGGATTTTTGAGCCATACTTATGATGTTGATGAAAATAATCTATCTTCTCTGATTAAAGGAACAGTAGTTGAACGATACAAAAAAGTAGAATCATCAAAGCTTAGAGAAGAACTAAACAAACTCAAACCATTATCTCAAGAAGGCAAAACAAAAATCGTAATTGATCATTGCTTTGATGTCAAAGGAGTTGGAACTGTGGTTCTTGGCAAAGTAATTTCAGGCAAAATAAAACAATATGATAATCTCAAACTTTTACCATCGGGTGTTGAGGCTATGGTAAAATCAATTCAAATGCATGATGATAATGTAGATGAAGCAGTATCGCCTGCAAGAGTAGGCTTATCACTTAAAGGAGTTAAACCTGAAGAAGTTTCTCGTGGAGATGTATTGTGCGAAGATGATTCAATTCCGGTTAAAGATGAAATTGAACTGGATTTCAAACAAACACCATACTATAAAGGGGAAATTTCAGAGAATCAAATGTGTCTAGTAAGCATTGGATTGCAAATCAAAGCAGCGAAATTCTCTTCTGTAAATCCTGTTAAATTAAAACTGGATAAACCAGCAGTCTGTGACACAAAGGATATTGCTGTTATTCTAAAACCAGAATCTACTAGTATCAGAATCCTAGGCAGTGGAACAATAAAGTAAATTTAATTAAATGAAATTTTCAGTGATGTTATGCGTGCTTTAACAATGGGGAGGTTCCAGCCTTTTCACTTGGGACATTTGGATTTGGTAAAAAAAATTCTTGCAGAAAACGATGAAGTAATTGTTGCAGTTACTAGCTCTCAATTCAACTATTTAGCAAAAGATCCATTCACTGCTGGGGAACGAGTTGAAATGATTCATCATGCTCTAAAAGAAGACAAAGTTGACATGTCAAAATGCTTCATTATTCCAATTGAAAATCAATTCAATGTAGCAACATGGGCATCATATCTTCAATCAACTCTTCCAAAATTTGACAGAGTGTACAGTGGAAATGATTATGTACACATGCTATTAGCTGACGCAAAAATTAATGTCATAAAACCAAAGTTTCTTGATCGAGGAAAATACAATGCGACAAGTATTCGAAAAATGATGATTCAAGACAATGATTGGCAAAAACTTGTTCCAAAAGCTGTTGCAGAAATAATAGAAAAAATCGATGGCGTTAACAGATTAAAAGTAATTACAAAAAGTGATACAAAACCTACGGAGTACTAGGATGAAAAAATTACGTGCTTGCCCAATTTGCTCAAATTGCGGCTCAAAAAAATTTAAACGATTACAAGACGATGACGTTAAAGTCAAGTGTCTTTCATGCAATAATATTATGACAATCTAATCATCTGTTGGTTTTTATTTGCAATAATTTGAGCACTCTCCATGGCAGAAACCTGGAAAGACGATGCTGTAAGTCTAGATCCAATAAAAAATGAAACCATAGCCGTTCTAGGTTACGGAATTCAAGGCAACGCACAAGCAAATAACATGAAAGATTCTGGTCTTAATGTTATCATTGGTGCAAAAGAAGGCGGTTCTAGCTGGCAAAAAGCACAAGCAGACGGTCATAAGGTAATGTCAATTGCTGAGGCAACAAAAGCAGCAGACATTGTTCATGTATTGATTCCTGATATGGTTCAAGCTCAAGTATACAAAGATGAGATTGGACCAAATCTTTCAGAGGGAAAAGCATTATCATTTTCTCATGCAGCAGCAATTTTCTGGAAATGGATTGAAGCACCAAACAATGTAGATATCATTATGATTGCACCAAAAGGTCCTGGCTCTAAAGTTAGAGAAACATACCAGCAAGGATTTGGAACTCCCTCAATTGTTGCAGTTCATCAAGATTATACAAAAAAGGCCTGGGATAGAACCCTAGGAATTGCAAAAGCAATTGGCAGCACAAGAGCTGGAGTAATTAAAACAACTTTTCAAGAAGAAGTAGAAACTGATTGGTTTGGAGAACAAGCTGATCTTTGTGGCGGTTCTGCATCAATGGTAATGAATGCATTTGAAACTCTAGTTGAAGCAGGATATCAACCAGAAATTGCATACTTTGAGGTTTTACATGAACTAAAATTGATTGTAGATATGATTCAAAGATACGGAATTAACGGAATGTGGAGACGTGTTAGTGAAACTGCAAGATATGGCGGATTAACTCGTGGTCCAGTTGTAATGAATTCAGAAACTAAAGAAAGAATGAAACAAGTGTTAAAAGAAATTCAAGATGGAACATTTAATGAAGAATGGATTTCTGAATACCAGAAAAATGGCAAAAACGCTTTTGATAGATACATGAAAGAAACAGATGCACATCAAATAGAGCAAGTTGGAAAACAAATGCGAAAAATGATGTGGCCAGACTCTACTGAATAAACTCTAAATTTTTCTTAATTTCTTTACGCCTTTGTTGATATGATCAATAACTGTTGGTAGTGGCGTTCCAGGTCCAAAGACTCCATCAACTCCAGCTTTTTCTAATCCTTTTTTATCCTCATCGGGAATTACTCCGCCGCCCATCACAAGAACATCTTTGATTCCTTTCTTTTTTAGAGCCTTTACAACTCTTGGAAACAATGTTCCATGTGCTCCATTAAGCAAACTCATTGCAATTGCATCAACATCTTCATCTTCAGCAATCTGAGCCACACGTTCAGGCGTGGCAAATAATCCAGAGTAAATTACCTCCATTCCTGCATCTCTAAAGGCTCTACATAAGACCAAAGCGCCTCTATCGTGCCCATCAAGTCCTAATTTAGCCACTAAGATCTTGACTCTACGAGTTGCCATCTTTTGTTTCATATTTCTTAGATCTATTATGATTTTAAATCCTTTATTTGATTTTCTTGAGGTTCAGTTCATACCTAAATCTACATAAAACCATGCAATTTACTCCACTTGTGAAACCTATCATCCCGATAAATTATGATCTTGAATTTGAACCAAATTTCAAAAATTTCACATTCCGTGGCAAAGAATCCCTTGAAATCAACTCTTATGGATACAATAACACTATAGTTCTAAATGCTGCTGAGCTAAAAATAAAAAATTGTACGGTAGAAACTGCCAACAAAACTCTAAAGGCCAAAGTTAAACTAGATGCAAAAAAAGAGTCGTTACAAATCAAACTGCCTGAAAAAATAAAGGGAAAAGCAATCATCAATTTTGATTATACTGGAACACTTAATGATAGATTGCTAGGATTCTATCGAAGCCAATACAAAGACAAAGGTAAAACAAAGTATCTGGCAACAACGCAGTTTGAAGCTGCAGATGCAAGAAGAGCCTTTATCTGTTGGGATGAACCAGAAGCAAAGGCAACTTTTGATATAACGATAATTACTGATTCAAATTTTACTGCAATTTCAAACATGCCGGTAAAATCAAAAAGAAAGTCTGGTAAAAAAACGATTTACAAATTTGGCAAGACTCCAATCATGTCAACTTATCTTGTCTATCTTGGTGTTGGAGAATTTGAATTTCTTAAAAGTAAAATTGGTAAAGTGGAAGTTAGAGTAATTTCAACTCGTGGACACAAAACAAAAGGAAAATATGCACTAGACCTTGGCAAAAAACTTCTAAGAGCTTATGAAAACTATTTTGGAATAAGATACCCCTTTCCTAAACTTGATTTGATTGCAGTACCTGACTTTGCAGCAGGTGCGATGGAAAATTGGGGTGCAATCACATTCCGTGAGGCAATACTGCATTATGATCCTAAAACGTCATCAACTCAAACTAAACAAAGAATCGCCGAAGTGATTTCTCATGAACTTGCTCACCAATGGTTTGGAAATCTAGTCACAATGAAGTGGTGGAATGACTTGTGGCTCAATGAAAGCTTTGCAACATTTATGGCTACAAAATTTGTCGACAAGTTTTATCCTGAATGGGATTCTTGGGAACAATTCATTGAAGATGCAATGAATGTCTCTATGGGATTAGATTCACTAAAAACTTCACACCCAATTGATGTCACTGTAAAAAGTCCATCAGAGATTAGAGAAATCTTTGATGCCATTTCATATGACAAAGGAGGCTGTGTATTGAGGATGTTAGAGAATTATGTTGGAGAAAAAAATTTCCGCAAAGGACTAAAGCATTACCTCAAAAAACACATGTACAAAAATGCAGTTGGAGATGATTTGTGGAATGCCATTGGTAAAGCATCCAGAATGCCTGTGCGAAAAGTAGTCCATTCATGGATTAAACAGGTTGGATTTCCTCTAGTTTCAGTTGAAAAACAAAACTCTACACTATCACTCAAACAGGAACGATTCCTCATGCTTCCTAACTCTAAATCAAAAAAAGGCACATGGGCAATTCCAATTTCAATTGGCCTAAAGAAAGAATCTGCAAAAAAACTAATGACAAAAAAATCTGATAAAATAAAATCTAAAGATCCCGCAATAGTTAATTTTGGAAGACATGGTTTTTACCGTGTAAAATATGATGAAGATACTCTATTTGATCTTAAATCTTCCATAATTAACAAAGAAATCTCTCACATTGATAGATGGGCAATACAAAATGATTTGTTTGCACTATGTGTGTCAGGAAATCAACCTTTGAAAAATTATTTAGATTTTGCAGATGCATACAATGAAGAGGATAATTATCTTCCATCAATGAATGTAGCAAACAATCTCAATTTTCTTTATTTTCTGACATTCTTTGAAGAATTTAATCATGAAATTCGAGAATATGGATTAGAATATTTGAGAAAAACTCTTGAAAGATTAACTTGGGTTCCTAAAAAAGGAGAAAAAAACACTGATTCACTATTGCGAAGTTATTGTATTGCTGCTCTAGGAAAAATGGACGATGAAGAAGTTATCGCTGAAGCAGAAAGAAAATTCCAACAATTTCTAAAAAATCCAAATTCACTTCCTACTGATTTGCAAGAATCAATATTCATTGTAATTGCTTGGAATGGAGATGCACAAACTCACAAAAAACTAATTTCATTATATAGAAAAGCAAAATCACAAGAAGAAAAAATTAGATTCCTTACAGGATTATGTTATTTCAAAGATGAAAAATTATTATCTCAAACTCTAAAGTTCTCTCAATCTAGTGAAGTTCGTTCTCAAAACATGCACATTCCTATTATGAGAGTTGCAGGAAATCCTTATGGCAAGAAAATCCTTTGGCCATGGTTAAAACAAAACTGGAAAAAATTAAGCAAAAAAGTTGGTCACGGAAATCCATTATTAAACAGAGTTGTTGGCACTGTGTCTCTAATTACAGACGACACCATGACTAGTGAAGTGAAAAGCTTTTTCAAGAAAAATCCAACTCCAGGTACAGAAAATACCTTGGCTCAAGCATTAGAACGTGCTCAAATTCATTCTAAATTTTTGAAAAGAATTAGAAGTGAATATAATTTTCAAATTTAGAATTTGAGCATGGCAAGAAAAATTGTTCCTATAATTTCTGTTGTAATGGTTTCTGCCTTAGGAATTTTATTTTTGTTTGATTCCAGTCCTCCAGTTGATAATAGTGTTTTAGAAACAATTGATGTTAGTGCAGTCTATTATGAAGAACAAGGAGTTGCTGAAATTAGATTTAATGATTATTCTCTAAAAACAAATTCAGTGACTTTAGAAATATTGGGAATGGAAGACTCGTTTCAAAAAACATTTCATGATTACAGCTTTGTAGAAAGGGTTCCATTTGATTCTGTACCACAATATGGTTGGGAAATTCATCCTATAACATTAGTAATTGATCATCAGGAATTTGGAAAAATAGGAATAAAAACTGAAATTCATTCTCAGGATGAACAAGCTACTCTTCTAATCTACAACCCATAAAATTACACAAGAATTTATTTCAGATGAAAGGAGGTAATTCTGTACTTGACACTGATTTCTGAACTAAAAAAAGGAAAAAGAGGCGCAATTGCAAAGGCAATTTCCATAATGGAAAACGATCCAAAGGCTGCTAGAACTCTTCTTAAACAAATTTTTAAAAAATCAGGAAATTCAATTGTGATAGGCATCACTGGTCCTGCAGGTGCTGGAAAGAGTTCTTTGATTAACAAAACTACTGAGGCGCTAAAGAAATTAAAAACAAAACCTGCAGTTCTTGCAATTGATCCTACTAGTCATGTAACTGGTGGTGCAATTCTTGGTGACAGAGTTAGAATGACTGAATCAACGGATACTGGTACATACATCAGAAGTATTGCATCAAGAGGTGCAACAGGAGCTGTTTCACGTTCAATTAGAAACAGTATACGGGTTTTAGAATTTGCAGGATTTAATCCAATAATTATTGAAAGTGTTGGAGCTGGACAAACAGAAGTTGAAATTTCAAAAATTGCTGACATTACAGTTGTAGTTTTTAATCCTCACACTGGTGATAGTATTCAAACAATCAAAGCTGGACTAACAGAGATTGGTGACATCTATCTAGTAAATAAAAGTGATTTAGATGGCGCATCTCAACTATATGATGCAGTTAGGGATTTCATTGGAGCTGCTGAAAGCAACCCAATAATTCTAAAAACATCTGTAAAGAAAAACAAGGGAATCAACGAGTTTGCTAAAAAATTAAAAGAATTGATGGCAAAAAAGAAAAAAACAAAAAAACAACTAGACAAGGCAAGACTGGAATCTGAACTCAAAGATATTGTTTTAAATAACATGAATGAAAAAATTGATGCAATGTTAGATTCTGATAAGTCCTTTGTAAAATTTCTCAAAAAAGTTCAATCAAAACAAATCGACCCATACGAAGCTGCAGACAAAGTTACAAAATCTTTAGTGAAGTGATGACAGTGGCTGCAAAGAAAAAAGCAACCAAACAAGAAAAGAATTACGTCACTGATTCAAATATTCCAGTTAAACGAGTTTATCTAAAATCTGCAAAAAAATCAAACAAAGAAGAACCAGGAAAATATCCATTTACTCGTGGAATTCATGAGGGAATGTATCGTGATAGATTTTGGACAATGCGTCAGTATTCTGGATTTGGAGATGCAAAATTAACAAATCAGCGTTTCAAATTCATGCTTGAAAAAGGACAAACTGGCCTTAGTATGGCATTTGACTTGCCAACACAAATTGGATATGATCCAGATTCACCACAAGCAGAAGGTGAAGTTGGTAAAGTTGGAGTATCAATTGCTTCACTCAAAGACATGCTTACTGCATTTGATGGCATCCCATTAGGAAAAGTTAGCAGCTCAATGACAATCAATTCAACTGCATCAACTTTGCTATCCTATTACATTGCAGTTGGAGAATCACAAGGATTTTCAAGTGAGCAATTACGTGGAACAACTCAAAACGACATCCTCAAAGAATACATTGCAAGAAACACGTACATCTATCCTCCACAACCATCAATGAGAATAATTGGTGACATGATTGGTTACTGTGCAAAAAAAGTCCCACAATGGTACCCTGTCTCAATTTCAGGATATCACATGAGAGAAGCAGGAGCTACAGCAACACAAGAAGTTGCCTTTACTTTGGCAAACGCAATCGCATATATTCAAACTTGTTTAGATCAAGGATTGAAAATTGATGATTTTGCTCCACGATTGTCATTCTTTTTCTGTTGTACGATAGAATTCTTTGAAGAAGTTGCAAAGTTTAGAGTTGCAAGAAAAGTATATGCTAAAATTCTTAAAGAAAAATTCCATGCAAAAAATCCAAAATCCCTTCAACTAAAATTCCACACTCAAACAAGTGGTGAATCTCTTACTGCACAGCAACCTGACAATAATATCGTCAGAGTGGCGATTCAATCTATGGCAGCAGTATTGGGTGGAACTCAATCCTTGCATACAAACTCTAGAGATGAGGCATTAGCATTACCCACACAAGAATCTGCAAAAATTGCACTAAGAACTCAGCAAATTGTTGCTCATGAAAGTGGAATTACAAAAACAGTTGATCCAATGGCTGGCTCCTATTATCTTGAAACGTTATGCGATGAAATTGAGGATGGCGTTTGGAAATATCTCAAAAAGGTCGAAAAAATGGGAGGTTCAATCAAAGCAATCGAAAAGGGCTTTTTCCAGTCAGAAATCCGGCAAAATGCATATCGTCTCAAAAAGGAAATTGATCAAGATGACCGTGTTATTGTAGGCATGAACAAGTTCCAAGATAAGGTTGAGGCTAAACAAGAACTATTGAGAATTGATGATTCTGTAGAAATTTCACAAAAGAAAGCAATGAAAAAACTACGACAATCCCGTGACAATAAAAAAGTAGAAAGAACATTATCTGCCATGAAAAGTGCTGCAGAAACTGAAAAGAATTTGATGCCATTTATCTTAGATGCTGCAAAAGCATATGCAACAACTGGTGAGATTAGTAATACATTCAGAGAAGTATTTGGGGAATATAGGCCAAAGGAAGTGTTTTAGATGAAAATTGATCATATAGCAATTGCAGTTAACGATGTGGAGTCTGCTGTAAAAAAATACCAAGAAGCACTTGGTGTTGATGATATTGAATTTGAAACAGTGGAAACTGAAGGCGTTAAAGTTGGAATCTTGCATTTATCAAATGGACGAATTGAGCTAATGCAGCCAACAAATGATAATAGTCCAATAAAGAAATTTCTTGAAAAAAAAGGCGAAGGCTTGCATCACATGGCATTAGAAACTGATGACATTGAAGGTGAAGTTACAAGAATGGAAGGATGTGGTGTACAGTTTCTTGGTAAAATTAGACCTGGTTCAGCTGGAACCAAAGTTACCTTTATTCATCCAAAATCATTGCATGGTGTTTTAGCAGAGCTATGCTCTCATCCAAAATGATTTTATTTTTTTAATTTTTTCTGAAGTTCTTGATTTATTACCTTTGAAAGGCTAATTGATTCAGAAGATTTTCTAATTTGTTGAGATTGTTTATTTCTCAGTTGTTTTAGCAAATCCTCATCGATCATTATTGTGATTCTTCGTAACATTGTGTTATTTCACAATATGACTGCCAAGAAAAAACTATTTTTCTTGTAACTTTTATTACCATTCGTGGGAATGTGAAAATATGATTGGGAAAACTTACAGAGATCTAATTTCCATCGCTGTAGAAAAAACTTTGATGGATATGGGAATAGAGGTTGTTGAAACTGTTTCCCAACGATTAAAGGAGGATTATAATTCAAATTTTGCTGACTGTCTTGAAAATCCAGAATATTTGCAAAGAATTCTTCAAGAATATTACGGAGATTCATACAAGGCCATTGTCAAGAAAATTGAGGATTATATTTCTGAATTCAAAACTGTAGAATCATTAGAAAAATTTCTTCTAGTGTTAAATAAGTAAAACCCCATATTACTTTCTTTTGAAGATTTTTAATTGATCATACGCTCCAATTGCAATTAAAAGGTACGTGAAATGAAATAGCATCTCAATCGGGTGGCCCGTATAATACCACATATCAATTTGAGCAAATAAAAATGCAGTATCTGCAATAAAAACAGAAATTATTCCGATACAGACTAGCGACCACATAAAATTAACTCGTCCTCTAAAGAAGAGGTGAATTCCAATAAATGCTGGCACAATAACAAATGCATCAGCTATTGGATATGCTGCAGCAATCGTGTATTCTAAATGTCCTATATCTTCCATAGTAACATCATAAAAAGCAAAGTATAGACTAGGAATCAATACTGCTAATGAAATTATTATTGGAATTATTGTGACTTTTTTTGTAATTGCAGCTTTTACAGGTTCAAGATAAGAAATTAGAAAAAGTAACAAAAATGGATATCCAAGCAAATAGAAAATATCTGCTGTAGATGGATATGGTTCAATATTTAGAAAAATCTCTTCTATGGTCCAAGTCATTTCTGCCACAAACCACATTACAGAAAAGCCAAACAGCGAAATCCACGCTGTTCCATATTTTCCTGTAGTTCCTAAACGCTTTAACAATAAAACGCTAACATAAACAAGACCTCCAGTTAATGGAAAGTAAATAAAATTTCCAACAAGTATCGCAGCTTCTTCACCAACAATATTAGATGCTAAATTGGCTACGATAATTGCAATTATGCCAAAAACAAGAAGTTTTTCATTTTGAATTCTTTCAAGCCGAGTAGACATTAAATCAGTCTAATTAAGTCCATAAATCTGCGTTTTCTCTCAAATTTCTTAATTTGGGATTTTTTTCATTTAACTCAAGTTCACAACTAATTCCTGCATCAATTAATTCGTAATCCTGAAATTTTGTAGTAAAAAGTTCAATATCCCAACATGGAAAAAAATAATGAAAACGAAGAATCAAAGGATTTCTTAATTTATCTCTCAAGACGATAATTCTGTAAAACGAAAAATCGATTTTTGATTTACAGGAATGACATTCTTCAAAATTTTCTTCTAATTGATTTAATAATGCTTCATCCATATCGTTTCATTTTAGGTAATGCGCTAAATGTAAAAAACCTATTCCATCATTTTCAGAGTATCTGTGGCTGTA
>JABAOH010021423.1_pt1 | contig 12656 bp, 9 predicted proteins | sample 7062181 | NCBI WGS metagenome assembly JABAOH01 (sample SAMN14538630, study PRJNA623070) | marine sediment metagenome | biome: marine biome [ENVO:00000428]; feature: marine pelagic biome [ENVO:01000023]; material: deep marine sediment [ENVO:00002113]; isolation source: pool of 5 deep marine... | reverse complement strand
GTCATCGTCCCTTACTTCATGTTATTGCTCATTTCCTTGAGCAAAGTCTGGGGTGTTCCCCTAACCCTGAGCAATCTGACATTGCATAACTTTGAATTCATTCTGTTCCATTACAGGCTCAGTCAGAAATCATTTCTCAATAGTTTCTTCCTCGCATTTCTGGCAGCAACGATTGCCGTTTTTTTGGCGTTGATCGTGGTAATCTACAATAAGAGGACCGAAAATGTGGGCCGCCGCTTCCTTCATTTCATGATGGTTTTACCCTTTGCCATACCTGGCGTAGCAATGGCCGTCGCCTTCTTATGGGCTTACATTAGACCGCCATTTATGCTGTACGGGACGATATGGATCTTGCTAGCGGCTTACGTTGCTCGGCGGATTCCCTTGGCATACATGGCCTGTTCGGATGGTATGACGCAGATTAACCTTGAGCTCGAGGAATCAGCACGTATTATCGGGGCCTCGTGGTTTAGATCCATCATGAACATAACCGTTCCCTTATTGAAGATAAGCTTAGTTTCCGGGTGGATTCTGATCTTTATCTCTTCCTTTCGGGAAATTTCCGCTTCCATACTCCTCTACAGCACGAATAACGAGGTGATAGCGGTGACCATCTTTGCACTTTTTGAGGAGGGGGAATTTGAGGCTTTAGCGGCCCTTTCAATTTTAGTATTGCTCATTACTCTCATATTCGTCGGTGGTTCAAGAAAGGTCGTGGGGAAAAGTTTCGCCCAGGTTTCATGAGAAAATAGAGAGAACAATAGGGGTTAAGCCTTTATGACGAGCAATTAAAGAGGGGAGATCGTGTATGGAGAAGGTCAGGATAAAAAATCTCACAAAAAAATTCGGCGAAGTTAGGGCCGCCGACAACTTTTCCCTGGATATCGATGAGGGTGAATTCGTTGCCCTTGTTGGCCCGAGCGGCTGCGGCAAGACCACCACGCTCAGATGTATCGCCGGTTTTATAGACCCCGACGATGGCGAGATTATCCTTAACGATAGGGTGATCTCTTCAAGTAAATTCGTCTTGCCTCCGGAGCAGAGGAATATGGCGATGGTTTTTCAATCTTATGCGGTTTGGCCCCACAAAACGGTGTACAAAAACATCTCCTTCGGCCTCGAGTTGAGAAAGCTTCCTAAATCCGAAGTGAGGGATCGGGTGATGAGGAGTTTGGAGTTGACGAAATTGATAGGTCTTGAAAACAGGTACCCGAACGAACTCTCGGGAGGCCAACAACAACGGGTTGCCCTCGCCCGGGGGTTAGTGGTTGAACCTGAGGTCCTCTTGTTGGACGAACCGCTTTCAAATCTGGATGCTATCCTCAGGGAGGAAATGAGGTTTGATTTAAGGGAAATTCAACAGAAACTCAAAATTACTTCCATTTACGTTACCCATGATCAAACGGAGGCCATGGTGATTGCGGACCGGATCGTGGTTATGAATCAGGGGAGGATTGATCAAATAGGCAGTGCCGAAGATATCTATCACAGCTCCAAGTCCAGATTTGTTGCTTCTTTTGTGGGAACGACCAATTTGTTGAAGGGAATGGTTCAAAGAAAAGACGAATCTTTCGTTGAAGTAAGGACTGAAAAGGGAATGGTATTGAGAGTCAAAAAGGGAGAGGGAAATGAATTTCCCGATATCGATTCCGATGTTCTCATTTCCGTTCGGCCCGAGTCCATTGAAATCGAGCCCTCTAGAATAGAGAAGGCCCATAATTTGTATAAAGGAAAGGTCGTTCAAAAGACATTTCTGGGCAGTTTCTATGATTACAGAATCAAGGTGGAAAAAGAGGTTTTGAGAGTTCAAACCTCATCCCATAAACATCTCGAAGTTGACGCTGAAGTCTGGGTGTATATAGATCCTGGACTCTGTAATTATTTAAAGGCATAAAGAGAATAAAATCGAAGAGGGGAACTCAACCTATGGATGCGGATAGAATTGGGATTATCGGTTATGGTGAGGCTGGGCAGGCCATTGCCCAGGGGTTGTTCTCAAACAAAGGAAGTTCTATTAGTGTTTTTGATATTAAGTTCAATGACGATGAATTTGAGGAATCACTGAGGCTCAAAGCTAAGGAACAAGGGATAATCGTAGAGGAGGATATGCCGTCCTTGATCTCGAAAAGCGACATGATCTTAAGCCTTGTAACTGGGGAAGTAGCGGCTCAGGTGGTAAGGGATTCCTTGCCATTCATAAGGGAGGGAAAGGTGTACGTGGATATGAATACCGTTGCGCCGAGGGAGAAAATGCTCATGGGCGAATTGATTGAGAAAAAAGGAGGATCTTTTATTGAAGTAGCAATCTTAGGTGCGATCGCCTCCTACGGGTTTAAGAGCCCTATGTTGGTTTGCGGAAAAGGAGGGGATAAATTCGTCAATTTGTTCGCGAAGATGGGGTTTAACATGACATTCGTCTCCGAAGAGATCGGAAAGGCATCTTCTTTGAAAATGCTCCGAAGTGTCTTTGCCAAAGGCGTTGAAGCCCTTCTCCTTGAAATGTTGGTCGCAGCGGAGCGTTGTGATCTTGTGGAACCACTTATGGATGCTATTGTCAAACATATGGATGGGAGCTCTTTTCAAGAGATCGCGAATACGTGGATTACAACCAACGTAATTCATGCAGATCGGCGCGCTGAGGAAATGGACCACGTAATCGAAACCTTGAATGAGTTACATGTGAGACCGATCATGGCTGAAGCGGTTCGAGATCGACTACGGAAGTCCTCTCAATCCGGTTTAAGGGATTTCTTTCAAGGGGAAAAACCTGACGATTACCGTGAAGTCATTGCCGCAATGGTAAGAATGGATTTCAGGTAACGTCGCTTATCTCTTATCAAAATGTATCATCAATTATTTCCCTGGCATTAACCCAGAGTTCGTTACGGTTGTCCTTCAGTTAGCCGCAGATCGCGTATACGGTCTTAAGATTTGTTTCCATCCGTATCAAGGAGTCTCATGGACGAAGGGCTCTTGTAGAGGACAAAGGCTATCCATACTACCCCTAAACCACCAAGGCCAAGCACGCTGTAAGACCAGCCCCACGTTATGTATGTACCGGTTGCTGACGACATTGGATTAGCCCAATCCAAAATGGCACCAAATGTCAAGGATGAGATAGCACCAGCACTGAATCCAAGAAACGACCTCAGGGCAAAGGCAGCCCCCCTATAAGAAATCTCGACATTTTCGGTCAATCCTGCTGAGAGGATTGGGGAGTCCCCTATCGAAGAAAACCCATAAATCATCCCAATCACGATGACCAAAACGAGAGGAAAACCAATGAGCCATCCCATGGTAAAAGAGCAGGCCGCACTTATGCTTCCAAGAAGCAGGATCATGAATGCCCGTCCAAGCCTATCCGAAAGGGAGCCCATGGAAAATGATGCAAGAAACCCCATGAAGTGAAAGAACGCGACAATGTTGGCGCCAGCACCCGCTACCCTCAACGCTTCGGATCCGGTGACAGCAAGGCAGGCAGCCAGAAACGCCGGGGTCCACGTCCACATCCCCCAGAGCTCCCAGTTATGCCAGACATATGCCATGATAAGCAGTATAGCAGGTTTGTTTCGTAAGACCTCTGCCGAAAACTTCTGTTCTTCTCGCCTCGGCGATATCGAGCTCTGTGTTGAAGCCAGAGTCATCCATAGCAAAATAGAACCCGCCAATGGACCGAGACAGGTCAGGAGGAAAGAAAGGTGATATCCTCCATACGGTAACGCGACTCCACTGATTCCCAGCGATAGGGTACTACTCAGGGAAGTGCTCGCGATGAAGAACCCAGTGGCCCTCCCCCGGGTTTTGCTGGGATACCGATCCGCAATCATCATCATCCCGGTTGTATAGGTTCCTCCCAATGAGAGACTAATAAGGGTATAAAGCAAGAGGCCGGAGTAATATCCCCGTGCAAGGATGGCGAAAGCCAGTGAGGCAAAGGCGGTGAAGAAATTTGACCAGAGGAAGACGCGCTTGGGTCCAATTCGGTCGGCCAGCTCGGAAAGGATAATCAGAGAGACAGCATAGCCAATCGTAAATCCGCTGGAAATAGACCCCGCGGCCGTAGCAGACATCCTCCATTCCCTCTGGACCACAGGAAGGGCGGCCGCATAGGTCATAAAGACTAAATACGTGAAGAATCTAGAGGAGCAAATCCCGAGAAGCCACCAGTCGCGTTTCATTGATCAATAGAAAGCATCCGCACTATTCAGTAGCAGTATCTTGAACTTTTTGTTTTTGAGACATACAACTCATTGAAGCACATTACTGAGGGATTTTGAGATCCAATTCTGACGCAATTTGCTTAAGTTTTTCCAAGACAGATGGAAGAACAGGAACACCCTTCCCTTTATTTTCTTTGCGAGCGATTATTTCGGGCTCACCGGGAATGAAAATCCGTTCTACGTCAGGCTCAAGGGGTGAGGATTTTATGTCCTGGACCAACGATTCAAAATCTTTATTGAATTCGCCTATTGGGCGGAATCCTGAGATTTTCATGGCGCCCAAAAAATGCCCGATATTTGCTTGGGTATCCGGTTTTTTTGATGAAGCAAGTCTGGTCCCGAAGTTCGCGCCCGATAATACCCCGGAGAGGATGTCTACCATCAATCCCAAACCGTAGCCCTTATAGCCGCCAGTTATTTTCTTGCCACCCAAAGGATATTGCAACACAGACATCGGGACTACACCCTGTGAATCAAGGAAAGGTTCAACCGAGGGATAAACCCATCCATTGGGGACTTCCTGTCCCTTGCGGACCACAACGTCAATCTTACCGCTCGAAACAGTACTCGTAGACATGTCCAAAATGAACGGAGGTTCTTGCTTTCTCGGAATAGCAACGCTAATCGGATTTGTTCCAAGAATTCCCGTTGTCCCTCCCGTTGGCACGACACGAGGTGAGCCATTGGTCATGGCAATGCCGATCATTTGTGAGTCGAGAGCCATAGAAGAATAGTATCCGGCAATACCGAAATGATCGCTTCTATTGACGGCGAGAAAGGCTGACCCGAATTCTTCGGCCCGAGATAGGCAGGCTTTCATAGCGTGCCAACCTACCACCATTCCAAGTCCATTTCCACCATCGCAATGACCCGTGGTATGGGTTAACCACTGTATTTTAATTCTTGGGTTCGTTTCGATGAGACCCTTCTTGATCCGGCTGAAACAAGGAAAGAGCCGCGCTACACCGTGGCAGTCAAAACCCCTGAGGTCCGCCTCAATCAAAATATCAGTCGCTATTTTTGCATCTTCAGTGGGAACTCCGAGTCGTTCGAATACTTTTCCAGTAAAATCTCGAAGAACTTCTGCATCAATCAAGAGAGGCTCGAATGAAACTTTCATTTTTGTTTTCTATTTTGAACTGGTAATTGTGGTAAGAATTTTCCTGTAAAAACGAATAAAATTTACTATAATAATACACAACATCTATATTGGTCGTTTGAAATTCCAGCCATTGAAATTTTTTTAGTACAGTACCAGAAAGAGAAGAAGGTAGTCAAGGCGATTTGCCTTTAAGGTATGGAGTTTGGGGAGGTCTTCAATAGTATGGAGCTGAAGACTCAGGTGCCATCATCGGCGGAGGTATCACGGGAGTGGGTATCGCCCGGGATTTGGCCCAGAAGGGCATAGATTTCGTCCTTCTCGAAAAGGGGGGAGTTGGCTAACGGATCCTCCGGGAGAAATACGATATCTCCATGGAGATTGGAAAGGATCTGGACATGATACCTTCAATCCAAACACTTCGTGCCAAAACCGCGAGGAGTCTTTTGGGCGTCTTTTTTGATATTGACGATACCTTTACGACTCGCGGCAGGATCCGTGGCATTGCCTACCAGTCCCTCTGGGCATTGAAGGAGTCCGGCCTCTGGGTGGCTCCCATTACTGGTCGACCCGCTGGGTGGTGTGACCACATTGCTCGCATGTGGCCTGTTGATGGGATTGTCGGGGAAAACGGGGCCCTTTATTTCTGGTTTGATGAAAGGGAACGGAAGTTGAAGAAGCGATTCCTCGACCCTGAAGAAGTGCGGGCTGAGAACCGACAGCGCCTGGTGCGTATCAAGGAGGAGATCCTGACCTCGGTTTCAGGCTCAGCTATCGCCAGCGATCAGCTCTACCGCGAAACTGACCTTGCGATCGACTATTGCGAAGACGTGGCACCCCTGGATCGGAAAGCCGTCGACCGAATTTGTGGAATCTTCAAAAGGCATGGTGCGAGGTGCAAAGTTTCGTCCATTCATGTGAATGGATGGTTCGGGGACTACGACAAGCTGCGGATGGCGAAAACTTTTGTGCAGGAGCGCTGGGGGTTCGATTTGGATGCCAACAGGGATCGGTTTCTGTTCTGCGGCGATTCCCCCAACGACGAACCCATGTTTCAATACTTTCCGAACACAGCCGGGGTGAAAAACGTCCTGAACTTCGCCGATCGCATGCAATTTCTCCCGTCCTTTGTCTCAACCCACGAGGGAGGGGAGGGCTTTGCTGAAATCGTTGAAACCATACTCCAGCGCCGAGCAAGCGGATGACGATTTTTATTGACATAGGGCTATCATTTTGATATTAACTTCTTTAATCAAGAAGGGGTTTCGGATCATGCCGACGATAGAGGGAAACGGATTCTTCTGGTGGTGGTGGAAAAAAAGAGAGAGGGGTTTGCCCGATGATGGCGAATGACCGATAGACTAATAGATGATTGAGGCCGTGGGCGAATCCCTTGCTCGCGGCCTTTTATTTGGCAATGAAAAAGCCGTGAGCTGATGGGAGAGGCCCACGGCTTTTTCATCTGATGGAGAATTTAAAGCCATATGAAAGGAGTAAAATGATGATCAACGAGGCGATTGGCAAAGTGGTTTTGAAGGAGGATTTAACGGAAGGCGAAATGGAGGAGGTGATGAAGGAGATTACGATGAGAAGTGCGTCTACTGCAGAAATCACATCGTTCATCACGGCATTAAGGATGAAGGGGGAGACGCCTGAAGAGATAACGGCAGCGGCCAGGGTAATCAAGGATAAGTCCTCAGCGATTCATGTCGGAGATGATCTCGTGTGCCTGGATCGTGAAGAAATCACGGTGGAAAGGGAGACGATCACCAGTACGACAAAGGGGGTAACTGAGGGAACAACGATATTCAATATCTCCACGGCAACGGCCCTGGTTGTGGCGGGAGAGGGGTTAAAGGTGCCCAAATACGGAAGAAGGTCTGCTCCTCCTCTTTGTGGATGCGCGGATGTAATTGAGGCGTTGGGGATCAACCTGGATATGACATCTACTCAACTGGAAAGATGCATCAATGAAGTTGGCATCTGTTTTCTCTATGAACCTCTGGTCCAAAAAGGCATGGAACACATCATCAGCATACGGAAGAAGATCGGAATCAGAACGATATTCAACCTATTAGATCCCCTGATCAACCCCGCAGGGGCAAAGATCCAGGTATTGGGCGTTTATGAGCCGAGTCTGACGGAGACGATGGCTACGGTTTTGAAGAACCTGGGAATCAAGAGGGCCTTCGTTGTCCACGGGAAAGGTACCTTGGATGAGATTAGCATCACCGGAAAGAGTAAAGTCACGGAGTTTAGGGACGGCGGGATAAAAAACTCCTTCATCGAGCCCGAGGATTTTGGGATGAAAAGGGGAAAGCTTTCAGAGATCAAGGGCGGGACGAGGGAGCAGAATGCCGAGATCATCCTGGAGATCCTAAAGGGTAGTCGAGGACCAAAGCGGGACATCACCGTTTTGAACGCGGCGGCCGCCTTCGTAATAGCCGGAAGGGCGAAAGATTTCAAAGAAGGTGTCGAGTTGGCAAATCAATCCATCGATTCAGGGAAGTCCTTCAATACGTTGGAAAAGCTGGTTGAGTTTACCAATGGGGAGAGCAGGTATTTAAGAAAATCATATGAGGCAGAAATGGAATAAGATTCGGGAGTTTATTTTCAAGGGTGTGGTCGGGATCCCACCATTGACCCGGCCAAGAACTACTGAAGGCATGCCGGAAATATAAGAGCACTAACAACCATGGCCAGGAGAGCCTCTGAACGTTATTCTTACTTACTTATAATGAGAGCAAGATATTGCTGTAAGCGAGGCAAAGAAGGGGAACTTCGTTCGAGATGAGATAGGTAACTGTTCATCACTCATCATAGTGGATGCGTTTATCTAAGAATTAAGAAACCCACGAATTTGAATAACCACGACGATGGAAGGGAAGAGGATACCATAGGGAAGCATCCTGTTGGGAAATCGGTTACCCTTCGTTAACAAATGAAAGGGGGAGATTCGCATGGGAACCTCCCCCTTTTCATCCTCTTTGGTCTATTTGTAGAGTTTGTTGTACTTCTTCAAGACGCGGTTCGCTTCCTTTGCGGCCCGATCCAATGCTGCCTTGGGCTTCGCTTGTCCAGCAAAGCTCTTCTCGAGGGCCCTGTTGACGATATTTCTGATCTCCACGAAGTTGCCCAATCTCACCCCCTGAGACCTCGGGGTTTTCACCCCGGACAGGATCTGGAGGAACGCCGTCAAGTGGTTGGGATGTTCGGAGAACCATCCCTCATCAAACAACGCTCTGAGGGCGCTGTTGGTAACAGGGAAGTACCCCGTATCCTTGTGCCACTGCATGGTGACTTCCGGCCGGATGATCCATCTAAGGAACTCCTTGATGCCATCATAGTCCCGTTTGGAGTGTCCCTTGAGAACCCATAGTGTGGCACCTTCGATGACCGAGTTGCCCCTGGAATATCCTGGGAACCTGGGGAGGAAAGTCGTCCCCACCTCGAACTTCCCCTTCGCTACCTCTTCCATGGAGCCAACTGAGGATGTGGACTGGATCAACATGGCGATCTGCTGGGCCAAAAAGGCATTATCGGCCGAGTATTCCCTTCCGCCGTAGATGTACATCCCCTCCTTGGCGAAACGGCTCATTGTTTTCACGTATTTCACCCCGAACTTCCGGTTGAAGTATATCTTTGTCGCCCGAGCCTTTCGCCCATTTTCATTGTTGGCTAAGTATTGATTGTGCAGAGCATGGGCCTGTTCCATGATCCAGGAAGGCAGTCCCGTGGATAGGCCCCTGGGTACAACTCCGGAGCCGACGAGCTTCTTCCCGATCTTTTCGAGGTCCTTGTATGTGGTGGGCGGCTTATTGGGGTCGAGTCCCGTCTTTCTGAACAGGTCTTTGTTGTAGTACAGAATGGCCGTGGCGGAGTTGAAGGGCATGGAGTGAAGCTTTCCGTTGACGGAGTAGTAATCCCGAATTGGCCCCAGTATATCCCCGAAGTCCACCTCCCCGGATTTGAATATCTCATGAACCGGGACGATTACCCCGCTATCGAGCATAGTCTGCAGCCCCACCTCATGAACCTGGACGATGTTGGGTGGGTTTTTCGCCTTCACGGCGGCAATGGTCTTGGCCATGATCTTCCCATAGTTTCCCGTGAACTGGGCCTCAACCTTGATATTGGGATGGGCCTCGTTAAACCCATTCACGACCCTCTCCACCGCCGGCAGTCTCTTGCCGCTCATGGCATGCCAGAAGCTGATCTTTGTAACCGCGTGGGAGGTCGTTGGGGTTATCGCCACCACATAGACGTCGACCACCAACGCCACCAAAGCGAAGGTCAGGTATATCCTCCAACTTTTCATATCTCACTTCCCCTCTTGGCTAAATGAGTTTCAATAATGTATCGCCTCCTTCCAAGGAAATCATCCATCATCCCAGGGAACGAGAATGTTCTTTGGGTGTCCTATATGCTAATAATCGGGAGATGTCAACAGAGGAATGATCTTCTGGCTTCACGAACAAAAAAGGGGACCGGTGTACTTTTTAATAGAGAGGTTAAACAATGGTCTGGTTAGTTCAGCTAGAGAGTGGCCCTGGTCCTTTCATAGAGAGAGAATTGGTGAAAAATTTCAGTCACTTATCGATGAGATTCCAGGAGAGTTGCCTAAAGGTTGGGGTGGATATGTGGATGGAGCTTTAAGGGAAAAGGAATTGAACATGCTTTGACAGAGTGTTAATCGTCAATCTCCTTATGGAACACTGGCGTGGTAGATGACAAGGAGCAGAGAGCTTGAATGAGAATCTACCCTCAGGCCACGGGGAAGACCGAGGAAGAGAATTTGAATTGAAAGGGGTAACGAAAAGTAGCCTGTCCCCCTATTTTCTCTCAGAATAGGACTATACATTTTTGCGGATTTAGAAACAGGTAAAGTTCTTGTCCTTCTTTTTGCGGCATGTGATGCGGAAGCTGCACCCTGATCATAGTGCCATCTACGTTTACGAAAAGGTACAGAAAGTTACCCAAGTACGCCTTATTGACAATGGTGCCCTTGAACAGGTTCTCGCTGGCTTGAGGTGGTTGCGTAAATACTTCCACATCCTCAGGACGTATAGATGCATACACTTTTTTTCCTGGTGTTGTTTCCGTGATGCTATCCGTCTTACACAGCATCTTCTCGCTGAATTCGGTGCGTACGTAAACCGCATCCGTATCCTGGAGGACCTGGACGACCTCCCCGGACATAAAGTTCATGGTACCTATGAAATCGGCGACAAATCTATTGGCGGGCTTTTCATATATCTCCTGTGCAGTGCCGATTTGCACCACGTTCCCCGAGTCCATGACGGCGATTCGATCAGAGATAACCATCGCCTCCGCCTGGTCGTGGGTGACGTAGACCGATGTGATGCCCATACGTCTTACCAGGCTCTTGATTTCAAATCTCATTTTTTCTCTGAGCTTGGCATCCAGGTTGCTCAGCGGTTCGTCCAATAGCAGCACTTTAGGATTACTTACAAGAGCCCGCGCAAGAGCCACCCTTTGCTGTTGACCGCCGCTCAATTGGCCTGGGTATCTTTCTTCCAAGCCATTCAAACCCACTAATTCCAATACCTGTTGCGCCCTTTCTTGGATACTCTGCCTGGGTATCCTCTGGATTCTTAAGCCGTAAACGATATTTTTATATACCTTCATATGCGGCCATACGGCATAGTTTTGGAATACCATGCCGATTCCCCTTTTTGACGGCTGGACAAATCCTTCCGAAAGCATCGGCTTGCCGTCAATAACGATGTCCCCCTCCTCCGGTTTCTCCAATCCGGCGATGCAGCGCAAGGTGGTTGTTTTGCCGCATCCGCTGGGCCCAAGAAGCGTTAACATTTCTCCCTTGTTCACTTCAAGCTGTATGTGATTAACTGCCACTACGTTCTTAAAGCGCTTGAACAGGTTTTGGATCTCTATGAATGCCATTGAATCTGTCCTCTTTAATAATCGCCCAATGTGCGACACACCTTCGAGGTGCGTTGCACCTGCGCGGCTTTTTACGTGCCGCCGGGACCCCAGGCGGCTTTGAGGATGCCTCCGCCGATTCTTGATATGATCAGCAGAAGGATAAAGGTGATCACAATCATCAGAAAAGCCATGGCCGCGGCGATTCCGAACTCCATGGCGCGGTGCCAGTTCAAATAGATTCCTACAGGCAAGGTTTCCCATCCTCCTCGATAAAGGAATATCGCGGTAGAAATCTCCTGGAACGCCATGATGAAAAACATCACCACGCCGATGAGCACCCCTTTGATCAGCAAAGGCAACGATATATTGAAAAAAGTTCTGATCTTCCCCGCGCCCGACACTTCGGAGGCCTCCTCGAGCGAAATATCCAACTGCAAGTAGGAGGAATGCGCCATCCGCAAAAAATACGGGAGCCGCCGTGCAAACAGGGCCAGCGGCATGATGATCCAATACGTGGCTAAGGGTATGTCTTTCCAAAATGCCAGGAGATAACCCACGCCGACCGCGATACCCGGGAAAGCCAGCATCAGTGTGATCACAAAGTCGAGCGCATCTTTCCCCGGGACACGGGTGCGGACGATGAGATAGGCGGCTGGAAGCCCGAAGGTAATCCCGAAAAGCAGGGCTATCCCGCTGAAGACGAAGGAGTTTTGTATCAGGCCCGGGGTTTCCAGAAGGATTACCCTGAAATTCTCTAAGGTCCAATGCGTTGGAAATGGCTCAAGGACCCATCTTCTGGAAAAAGCGGCTAACCCCAGCACGATCGGAATTAGCAGGACGAGGATGCTGATAAAAAACATGTACAAATACGCGGCCAATTTTACCAACGCGGTTGGCTCGATCACTCTCCCTTCGGACGTTGTCCCTTTCGAGAGGCCAGTATACTTTTTCCTCTCGATCCACCACCTGGCGAGCAAAAAGAGGGTAATGCAAACGATGGAAGAAACGACCACCGCCACGATCCCCATGTACTTGCGATGCATATCGGTAAAGTGATAGGCGATGTTGATGTACGCAGTCGTGGGGAGAAATTCCACCTGCCCCAAAATCATTGGCGTGAGCCAGTCCGTAAAGGGCCACAGGAATACGATGACGGCGCCCGCCAGATAAGTTGGGGTACAGAGAGGCAAAGTGACTGTGAGGAATCTCCAAAAGCCGCTCGCTCCCTCGACTTCGGCGGCTTCTTCAAAGCAGGGGTCTATGGTGGTGAAACCTGCGGAAAGACCAAGGACGATAAAAGGGAGCATGTGCAGGGATTGAATGAATACCAGCCCGTGTAGCCCGTAGATGAAATTTATGGGTGTCTTGATCAACCCCGTTTCCATAAGGAGTAGATTCAGAGTTCCATACTTGCCGAAAAAGATGATGAA
>JABAOH010014848.1_pt1 | contig 12674 bp, 13 predicted proteins | sample 7062181 | NCBI WGS metagenome assembly JABAOH01 (sample SAMN14538630, study PRJNA623070) | marine sediment metagenome | biome: marine biome [ENVO:00000428]; feature: marine pelagic biome [ENVO:01000023]; material: deep marine sediment [ENVO:00002113]; isolation source: pool of 5 deep marine... | reverse complement strand
CCCAGACCGACGAAAGAAGGGAGGATTTGCACATTCTGTCAGCGGACGGAGCTTCCATAGAGCTGGAGGCGTCGATTTGGTTTAGGCCTCAGGTAGATAAATTGGATAGCCTTCAGATAACGGTGGGACCTGCCTATTATGAAGTGGTGATCGGTCCGGCACTCAGAGGAGAAGCACGCAGCATCGTGGGCAGATACAAACCGGATGAGATTTACAGTACCAAAAGGGAGATCATCTCCTCAGAAATCCTGGAGGCGGCCAGTGGGGTGCTGGCAGACAAGTTTATAGAGGTGCAAAACGTGATCATAAGAAATGTGGTCCTCCCTCCCAAGATAACTGAAGCCATAAATGAGAAATTAGCCGCAGACCAAGAACAGCTCAGGATGAAGTTCGTTCTGCTCAGAGAAACACAGGAAGCAGAACGAAAAAGGATCGAAGCCAAGGGGATCTCTGATTTCCAGCGGATCGTAACCCAGGGGCTGACTGAAAGGCTTCTTCTGTGGAAGGGGATAGAGGCAACCGAGAAGTTAGCCCAAAGCCCTAACACCAAGATAGTAGTCATCGGAAGCTCAAAATCCGGGCTGCCGTTGATCCTGGGCGGCGAGAAATAAACACAGAGAGCAGGTTCTACGTCAAGGCCGGATATATGATGCAAAAGCTAATCTCGGGGCGGTGATACCAGTCATCGCCCCATTTTTGCATCTCAGCCAATCTATCATGACTGAACAGATTGCTCTCTGCAGCCGATTTATAGTGTGAGGGGGAGAAAAATCTCCTTTCGTTTTCTGAAATTGTATAATATGTTGGTGTGGCATTCATGTGCCCAACATATGAGGTGAGGTTTTGCAAACTTTCGATTTAGCCATAGCCTGGTGCTGGCAGTACGACGCTGATTTTGTCTATCAGATTGATAGGGAATGCCTAAAGAGGGGGCTGTTCCCCTATCTGATATATCCTCATAATCTGGCGGAAACGCTGCACCGAATGGAGAACGGGGAGCTAAGCTTCAGATTCTTCTTTGACCGAGCCTCTGACCAGGAGGAGGTTTTTGACACACTGGTGGATGTGATGAGAGGCGAGGGTGTAAAGATGATCAACGATTACGAGCGGGTTCTGCGGGCGGTTGACAAAGCCATCATGCAGCGGGAATTCTCTTCAGTGGGTATAAACGTCCCCAAAACCATTATACTGCCTCCGTGGGACAAGCGTGCCGAGTTGTCTTCAATCCGCTTAAACAGGGTGGGTATACCTTTCGTGATCAAGCCAGCCTGCGGTGGATGCGGCGACGGCGTGGTCACCGACGCCCGAACCATTGAGGACATTCAATGGTCTCGACAAAAGTTTCCCGACGATAGATACCTGGTGCAAGAGAAGATCTGTCCGGCTCAAGTAAATGGTCGAAGAGCCTGGTTCAGGGTCTTCTTTGCATTCGGAGAGGTGCTTCCCTGTTGGTGGGATGACCAGACCAAGATAGCCGAAATCTTATCGCCGTCGCAGATTAGCAAAAAAGTGTATTCCGGCATAAAGAGCATCATGACGAAGGTAGCTCGTATCTGCAAGCTGCAACTGTTTTCCACTGAGCTGGCATTAACCCCCCGGGGGAACCTGGTGGCAGTCGATCAGGTTAACGATCAGGTTGACCTAAGAAGAAAGTCGTCCCACCTCGACGGTATACCCGATGGGGTGGTGGACGGCATCGTGACTAACCTGGTCGCTTGGGTGGAGAAACGTGCCCGCCCGGCCTCCAAGCCAGCAAAGGCTTCCTTATGCAAAAACGCTTGATGGCAGGAGTCTCCGGAATCAGAGGAATTGTCGGAGAGAGTCTAACTCCGGACATTGTGCTAAGATACGCCGCCGCCTTTGGAACCATCTGTAAATCCGGAAAAGTGGTCCTGGGAAGAGATTCCAGGGCATCGGGAAAAATGCTGAGATCGGCTGCAGTCTCCGGGCTTCTATCCACCGGCTGTCAGGTCATCGATTTAGGCATCTGTGCCACCCCCACCGTGGAGATCGCGGTGAAAGAACTCAAGGCAAACGGCGGAGTCGTCATAACCGCCAGCCATAATCCTATTCAGTGGAATGCCCTGAAGTTCGTCGGCCGGGATGGGGTTTTCCTGACTCCCAAAGAAATCAAAAGAATTCTTGATCGGGCAAAAAGTGACAAAATCAAACACCATAGATGGGACAGGCTTGGGAAATTCGTTTTCGACGAAAGCTGGAGCAGAAGACACATCCAGAAGATTCTGCAGCTAAGGTACATAAATCCGCGGAAGACTAAACAGAGAAAATTCCGTATAGTCCTGGATTGCTGCAATGGAGCTGGAGGAGTCATCTCCCCTCATCTGCTGGAAGCTTTAGGCTGCGAGGTAATTGAACTGAATTGTAGGCCGGATGGCAACTTCGCTCATGATCCCGAGCCTGTGCCGCAAAACCTTGTCTCCCTATGTCGAGCCGTTAAGAAAAATAAAGCAGATCTAGGATTTGCCAACGATCCAGACGTGGACCGGTTAGCCATAGTCTCGGAAAAAGGAATCCCCTTAGGAGAAGAAGCCACCTTGGCTTTGGTCGTTAAGTTCCTTCTCAGCAAGAAGCCGAACTCAAAAGTCGCAGCTAACATATCCACTTCCCGAATGATCGATGATATTGCAGAACAGTTTGATTCCAAGGTGTATCGGGCCAAAGTCGGCGAAGCCCACGTAGCAAGACAGCTAAAGAAAGTCAATGGTATAATTGGAGGAGAGGGCAACGGAGGTGTCATTCTTCCCGAACTTCATTATGGTAGAGATGCTTTGGTGGGAATGGCCTTGATTCTGCAGTATCTAACTGAATCGAGGAAAACGGCCAGCCAGCTATCTTCGGCACTGCCCAGATATTTCATGGTAAAAAGAAAAGCGAAGCTGAGCGGAAACTTCGACAAGAACTTAGCCAAGCTCAAAGGAAAATGTCCAGGTGGTAAAATAAACACTCTTGATGGGATGAGGATAGATTTCAAAGACTCTTGGCTGCACGTAAGAAAGTCAAATACCGAGCCAGTGGTGAGGGTGATAACGGAGGCTAAGTCAAAACGCGAAGCATCCAGGCTTGCTTCAGAGGCATTGAATATGATTAATAAGTAAATAACATAGTAAGTGCACCAAGCTTAATCCCGGTGCTCTTGGATAACACTCCATAAATCCAAAATTTAACAGTCTCAAAACCAAGAGTTCATAAGAAAAAGACTTTTTCAATCATGCAAAAAGACTTATCTTTGAATCGTAAACATTTCTCATTAAGTTAGGAGAGAGCTGAGTTCGAATCCCAACCCCTTAACAGTTTTATAAAGTAGAGAAGTAATCTTAATCTAAAGGATTGAATGAACATGTTCAGGAAGACGGTTTTCATCACCTTTCTCTGGACTGCAATCCTGTTCCCCTACTCTAATGCATCAACATGCAACCAAGAGACTTACGTTTCCAGAAAGCACTGGGAAAACTTAAGACTTCGTCATTCCCGTAGCACCTTTTTTGCGCAACAGACTCAAGACACTAGGAGAATAGAAACTACAGAGCCCCTGAAACTGAAAAATCCCAACGTAGCTTTTTTCTATGCCTTTGTCCCTGGATTCTTCGTTCACGGAGCCGGTCATTTCTACGCGCGCGAAAAAAAGACCGGCTGGATACTCGTTGCGGGAGAAATTGTAAGCCTTGGGGTGCTCACTTTCTCCGGCTTAGTTGGTTTTGCGGAAGCCATGGGTGGAGAAGCTTCCACCAGTCCAGATATGTTGGCATTAACCGGCACAATTATTTTCATTGGCACCTGGGTTTACGATTTAATCGGTGCCCCCATTGCCGTAAAGAGAAACAATCAGATGCTCCTCGAAAAACGAAACGAGGCAATTCAACTTGTGCCTGGATGGGGGAGCGATTTTGTGGGTCTGCGAATAGTCAAAGGTTTCTGATTATTAAAAAGTCTAGGGATTAATAAGAAACTCGATAAAATAGCCCTTTCCAATTATATAAAAAGACGTATCTTTAGATCAGAGAGGGTCTGGTACTGGATGAGTAAATTCAAAGCAGATTTGTTTTGAATACTAATCTAGGATCAGTTCTTAGGGAGCCAAAATGTGCGGAATAATCGGATACGTAGGCAAAGAAAAGGCAGTTCCTCTTTTGATTGAGGGATTGAAAAGACTGGAATACCGCGGATATGATTCTGCAGGCATAGCTGTATTGGAAGATCAAGGTCTGATCTATGAGAAATGCGCCGGCAAGATAAGCGCACTTGAGGCTTTGCTGGATGATAAGAAATTCGACAGCACCATCGGTATTGCTCATACCAGATGGGCCACTCACGGAGAGCCCACAGACCTTAATGCGCATCCTCACTTAGACTGTAAGGGGAACATTGCCGTTATTCACAACGGTATCATCGAGAATTATCGGAGCTTAAGAGAGCTTCTGGACCGCAAGGGACATAAGTTCACCTCTGATACCGACACCGAGATTTTGGCTCACCTGATCGAGGAATATTATGACGGTGATCTGATGGAAGCCACACAGGCAGCGCTATCCCAGGTAGAGGGAACCTATGGAATTGCGGTGATCTGCAAGGATAATCCCCGCCAGATAGTGGCGGCACGCCACGGAAGCCCGCTGGTTATAGGAACGGGAAAAGGCGAGAACTTCGTGGCATCGGACGTGGCCGCTATCTTAAGGCACACCAATCGCGTGGTTTATCTGGAGGATAGAGAGGTGGCTTTGGTCGATCCGGAGAGCTTCGTAGTCTCGACGGTGGACAAAACTGAGGTCACTCCCCAGATTCAGGAAATATCCTGGACTTTGGATCAAATCGAGAAAGGTGGATTCCCTCATTTCATGCTCAAGGAGATCTTTGAGCAACCCGCCACCTTGCGCAACGCCATCAGGGGACGCTTGAATTACGAGGAGGGGACCTCCCGTCTGAACGGCCTTAATCTTCAGTATGAGGAGCTGCATCTCATAGATCGGATAATCCTATCTGCCTGTGGCACCGCCTGGCATGCTGCTTTAGTGGGCGAATATATGATCGAGGACGCCGCTTTGATTCCGGTGGAAGTCGAATATGCATCAGAGTTTCGCTACAGAAGCCCCATCATCAACGAAGGAACCATAGTGTTTGTGATAAGCCAGTCCGGGGAGACTACGGATACCCAGGCGGCGCTCAGAGAGGCAAAAAGAAAAGGGGCAACGGTACTGGGCATCTGTAATGTAGTAGGAAGTACAATAGCACGAGAAACCGATGGCGGAGTATATATCCATGCCGGTCCGGAAATCGGAGTAGCCTCCACCAAGGCTTTCACATCTCAGATGATGGTCTTGTCTTTAATCTCTTTACTCCTGGCCCGTATGAGAACCATGTCTCTGGAGAGGGGAAGGGAAATCATCGATGCCATTTATAAAATCCCTGAACAGGTGGAGCAGATTCTCAAGAACGACTCTTATATCAAAGATATCGCCGAGAAGTATTACCAGAAGAACAACTTCTTGTATTTGGGCCGGGGCTTTAACTTCCCGGTTGCCCTGGAGGGCGCCCTTAAACTGAAGGAAATCTCCTATATCCACGCAGAAGGCTATCCAGCCGCAGAGATGAAACATGGGCCCATAGCTTTGATTGATGAGAACATGCCTGTGGTGGTGATAGCCCTCAAGGATAAGGTGCACGACAAGGTTCTCTCCAATATAGCCGAGATCAAAGCGCGTAAAGGAAAGGTTATCGCGGTGGCGACCGAAGGGGACGAGGAAATCGCCGATAAGGTAGATCACGTTATCTATATTCCCCAGACTGTAGAGTTGCTGACCCCCATTCTCTCCGTGATCCCGCTGCAGCTTCTGGCTTACCACATGGCGGTTAAGCGAGGCTGCAATGTGGATCAGCCCAGAAACCTAGCAAAAAGCGTGACCGTGGAATAAGAGCATTATTGGCGGGTCGGATATGTCTGTCCTGCGGTGGGACTATCCGACCTTCTTCGTATTTCTATACGCTGGCCTACCGAATGCAGCCTCCGAGCTTGTCTCGGACGAAAGCGGCTCGGGCGCAAATTTTGATTGACAAAACTGAGTATTCGAATATAATAGCATCTTGTCTCTGGAGAATATTATGGTAGCAAGCATGACCGGATATGGTAGAGCCGAGTTGGCTGAAAAAGACATCAAAGCCACCGTGGAGATAAGCTCGGTGAATAATCGCTTTTGCGAGATACAATTTCGCCTGCCTAAAAATCTCTCTCCCTTGGAATCCAAGTTGAAGGAGATAATCCTTTCAACCATCAGCCGGGGCAAGATAAGCTTCAACTTGACCTGGGAAGAAACCTCTCCGGCGGCTTCCTATGTTAAACTCAACCAAGAGGCAGCGGATGTTTATTTTAACATAATGACCCAGCTGAAGTCACGCTACAATCTCTCCGGCGACATCAGAACGGACCAATTCTTCGGTCTGCCGGATCTGGTAAAGGTGGAAAAGGAGGAACCGGACCTGGAAGAAGCTTGGGAGATCATCTCCCGGCTCACCCGTCAGGCTCTGGAAGAGTTCGACCGGATGCGAAAGGCGGAAGGGGCAAAACTGGCTCAGGATCTATCCGAACGGATAGCCAGCCTGGAGAAAACCGTGCCCGAAATTGAGACACTCACTCCAAAGAGCATAGAGAATTACAGGAAAAAGCTCAGAGCCAGAACAAAACAACTTATCGATGATTCCGCGGTGGACGAGCACAGATTGGAGCTTGAGGTGGCATTGATGGCGGAGAAATGCGACGTCACTGAAGAGTGCGTGAGATTCAAAAGCCACAATCACCAGTTTCTCTCCGCCTTAGAGGAAAAAGTGCCCGTGGGAAAAAGGCTCACGTTTTTGCTTCAGGAGATGAACCGGGAAGCGAACACCATCGGATCTAAGGCATCCGACGCAGAAATCTCGCAAAAGGTAATCTTTCTTAAAGAAGAGATTGAGAAAATAAGAGAGCAGGTACAGAATATCGAGTGATGCTACCGCAAAAGTCCATACGAGTCGTCTCTGGAAGTTCGCTTTTCAATCACCATTTCCCCATGTCGAGTGATTGGCTCTGGCCCAACCATCTTTACTGGAGCCTCACCGTTGTACAGAATTGAAAACGCCAATCTACTTCCGATCTGCTGGCGGTATGATTAGGAAACAAAAAGAAATGCTTTTGGTTCTCTCTTCCCCTTCAGGGGCAGGAAAGACCACCGTCTGTCAGAGAATACTCAATAGACATAAGGGTTACATGCGCTCTGTCTCCGTCACCACCAGAGAGAGAAGGAAGGGGGAAAGACACCGAAAGGATTACATCTTTGTCACCCAGGAGGAATTCAAAAGAAGAATAAGAAACCGGGAGTTTGTCGAATGGGCCTGGGTGCATGGGCATCGATACGGGACCCTGAAGAGATCTGTGCTAAAGGCGAAAAAGGAAGGAAAGGTAGCCCTGTTTGTGCTGGACGTCCAGGGTGGAATGGCTATGAAGAAAAAGCATCCCCAAAGCGTTTTGATCTTCATTTTGCCGCCATCCATGAAGGTATTGAAAAAAAGACTCGGCAAGCGAGGAACGGAAAGGCCGGAACAGATGAAACAAAGGCTGAAGACTTCGTTAAAGGAAATAGGCTTCTTGTCGAAGTATGATTATGTCGTGATCAACGAAAGCGTAAGTCAAACCGTAAAGTCCATCGAAAAAATCATCCAATCGGAAAGGTTCAGATCCATCCGATTCGATTATGCTGGTTGGGGCAGGAGCAAGAGAGCCAACAAAGGGCTAGAAAGTCAAAAACGAAGCTTGAATTGTTCTTTGTAAGGCGAAAACATGGTGAAGCCAGCGTCGTTGCGGGGCATTCCACCCCGTGACTTTTCATATGTGAGCCAACAGCGCACATTTAAGATGCGAGTTGAGTTCTGCCTTATGAGGCTAATAGTCCGTACCTGTCGGATGCATCGTGCCGCGGGAGAGTGCGGGCAGGTACCGGAACAAAAGGTTTTTTTGAGAGATCAGGCAAAGATTCATTGAGGAAACTTCGTTTAGTTTTTTTGCCCTGAGAATGGATATCTAAAGGAGGAACTGATGCATTTAGACGCCACTGAAAAATTTGACAGAATGTACAAGAACAGATATGAAGCGATCCTTTTGGCGGCCAAGCACGCCAGAAGGTTGAACTTAGAAAGGCTCAGGGAGAAGTCGGAAGGAGAGGAAGAAACCAACGGAGAAGAAAAACAGCCCAAGGTTATCCTCCAAGCTCTGACGGACGTACTGGAAGGAAATGTGCAGTTCGAAAGAAGAGAGAAGATTTAGTCTGATGGCCTGAGGAGGTCAAATCGCCAAAGACCCGAGCCCGCGGATAAGGAGCGATCTTAGTGGATAAGGACCTGGTCATAGTTGAGTCGCCCGCCAAGACCAAAGCCTTGAAAAAATTCCTGGGCAAAGAGTATATGGTGGAGGCTTCGGTGGGGCATGTGAAGGATCTTCCGCAGAAGAAGCTTGGAGTCCAGATAGAGAACGACTTTGCCCCCAATTATGAGATCATAAAGGGTAAAAACAAGGTGTTAAACCAGCTCAAATCACAATCCAGAAAAGCTGGAGCAGTCTACCTCGCCCCTGACCCGGATCGGGAAGGAGAAGCCATCGCCTGGCACATCGCCCAGGAAATCGAAAAGATCAATCCCAGAATCTTCCGAGCTTCCTTCAATGAAATTACCAAACGCGCAGTGCTGGAGGGAATACAGCAGGCCGGTGAGATTGACATGGACAGGGTAAATGCTCAACAGGCTCGCAGGATACTGGATCGCCTGGTGGGATATAAGATCTCCCCATTTCTGTGGAAGACCGTATACAGGGGTTTGAGCGCGGGCAGGGTGCAGTCGGTGGCCTTGCGCATCGTCTGTGAGAGAGAAGAGGAAATTGAGAATTTCATTCCCAAAGAATACTGGAGCATAGGCGCCCTTTTGGAGACCGAAAGCAAGGAATCGTTTTCCGCCAAATTGGAGAAAATCGAAGGGAAAAACTTTGAAATCTCCAATCAAAAAGAGGCAGAGAGCATCTGCTCCGCCATCAGGGGGGAGCAGTTCCTGGTGGCCAGGATAAGCCAGGAGGAAAAGAAGCGAAACCCGTATCCTCCCTATATAACCAGCACCCTGCAGCAGGATGCTGCCCGACGGTTGTCCTTCTCAGCTCAAAAAACCATGCGAGTTGCTCAACAGTTGTACGAGGGGGTAGAGTTGGGTGAAATGGGGAGCGTGGGCCTGATCACCTACATCCGCACAGATTCGTTTAGAGTGGCGGAGGTGGCTCAAAAGGCGGCCAGAGAACTGATAGAGAGCAGTTTCGGGAAAGATTACCTGCCACTCAGACCACCTCAATATAGATCAAGAAAGACCGCTCAGGAGGCCCACGAAGCCATAAGACCTACTAATGTGGATCATCAGCCCGACCAGGTCAGGGGCTTCCTAACCAAGGATCAATACAGGCTTTACCAGCTAATCTGGAACAGGTTAATAGCCTCTCAGATGAGTCCGGCCGTATACAGACATACCAGCGTGGAGATTGAGGCAGGAAAATACCTGTTCAAGGCCTCGGCCAGCCAGCTTTTGTTTGACGGTTTTTTGAAAGTATACCAGGAAGTAAAAGAAGGCAACTCGAATGAACAGGAGGAGAACAAGCTGCCGGCTTTGAAGGAGAAAGAAAGATTGAATCTTCTTGAACTGGTTCCCAAGCAACACTTCACCAAACCTCCTCCCCGGTTCTCCGAGGCCACGCTGATAAAGGAACTGGAGGAGAATGGTATAGGTCGACCCTCCACCTATGCCCAGATCGTCTCCACCATAAAACAAAGAAAGTACGTGGAGTCGGAGAGTCGCAAGCTTTTCCCCACCGAGCTGGGGAAGACAGTAAATCAGATTTTGGTCAAGAACTTCCCCCAGATATTCGAGGTGAAGTTCACTGCCAGCATGGAGGAGGAATTGGATAAGATCGAGGAGGGCAAAGAGGAGTGGGTCAAGGTTCTCAGAGATTTTTACACCCCCTTCCAACTCAACTTGAAAAAAGTGGAGAGCAATAAAAAGGATATTCGAGAGCTCATCCAGCAGAAAACGGATGAAGTGTGCGAGAAATGCGGCAGCCCCATGATCATCCGTTGGGGAAGGAACGGGAGATTCTTAGCCTGTTCCGCCTTCCCCAAATGCAAAAACACCAAACCTCTACCCGGAGACGAAAACGGGACGGTGCTGTCCGACGAGAAATGCGAGCTCTGCGGAGCACCCATGATGATAAAGGTGAGCCGCTTCGGCAAATTTCTCTCCTGCTCCAGATACCCTGACTGCAAATTCACCCGTCCTTTTTCCACCGGTGTAAACTGCCCCCAGGAGGGTTGCGACGGCTCTCTGATTGAAAGAAAAACAAAACGGGGCAGGATATTCTTCGGGTGCTCGAACTATCCCAATTGCAAGTTCGCCACCTGGGACAAGCCGGTGAACCAGAGTTGCCCAAATTGTGGCGCCGAGTTTCTCGTGGAAAAATCCTCCAAGGTCAAGGGCGACTTTCTGAAATGCATTAAGTGTGGCCACGAACAAGCTCAGCCAGCCGAAGGTGAAAAGGTCAGAAAATAAGACGGTCAACAGATTAAACGGACAGGGACTCGCGATTTTGCACAGTCAGGTCACCTTAATCTGGTGGGGTTATGCAAGACTTTGAGGCCGAAAAGAATAGGTTCCTTCAACATCTCCGGCAGGAAAAGAACTTCTCGAAGAACACCGTCGTCTCCTACGGTTGCGCCCTCTCCGTCTTCGGTGGATTTCTGACAAAGAAAGGGCTCCGGGAAGATTTCCCGCACCAGCTTTCCCGAGCAACTTTCAGGGACTTTCTGATCTCTCTGAAAAGAAAGGGCTTGAATGAAAGCACAATAGCCCACCGGGTATTCGTGTTGAGGTCCTTTTTCAAATATCTTCTCAGAAAAGGAAAGACGAAAACAGATTTGGGCTCTTTGTTGGTCAGCGCCAGAAGAAAGAAATCTCTCCCCTCCTTTTTGACCATTTCACAGATGGAAGCACTTCTCAAGCGACCTTCGCGTGATCACCTCACCGGTTTAAGGGATTTGGCCATTCTCGAGCTTTTTTACAGCACCGGCGTCAGACTCTCCGAGCTTTCGGAACTTAGGCTCTCATCTGTAGACTTTGACCGGGAGCTGATCCGGGTGATGGGAAAGGGCAAGAAGGAACGAATTGTTCCCATCGGAGCCGAAGCACTAAAAGCCCTGAAGAACTATCTTGATCAGCGGAGACTGGTTTTTGAAAATCGCCATGAGGTGGACTGCGAGGCGGCATTCTTGAACCCATCAGGGAAAAAGCTATCATCCCGCAGTATTAGCAGGATAGTCAAGAAACACGCGCAAGAAGTCAGCGAGGACAAAAGAACCAGCCCCCATGCGCTGAGGCATACCTTCGCCACTCATCTCCTGGATGAAGGAGCCAATCTTTTAACGGTAAAAGAACTTCTGGGGCACGAAAGTCTATCTACCACCCAGATCTATACTCACGTGACCACAGAGAAGCTGAAGAAAGTATACAAAAAAGCCCATCCCCGAGCGTAGAATTCAGTGGAATTGTAGTGAAGAAAAATGAAGTGACAGGGATAGAGGATGAATCTGGGCACAGAGATTTGGATTAAAATGAGGCACAAGGGCAAATGACCAAATCCACTACGATAATCGGATTGAGGCACCGGGGCAAAGTAGCCATCGGTGCAGATGGGCAGGTGAGCCTGGAGGAAACCATCGTCAAACAGAACGCCAACAAGCTCCGTAAGTTGTATAACGACAAAATCTTAGCTGGTTTCGCCGGCACCTCCGCAGATGCTTTTACTCTGTTCGAGAGGTTTGAGGCAAAGATAGAGGAATTCAGGGGTAATCTGCCCCGGGCAGCGGTGGAGCTGGCTAAGGACTGGAGAATGGATAAGTATCTGCGGAGGCTGGAAGCGCTTCTGGCGGTTCTGGACAATGACCACGCTCTGGTGATTTCGGGGAATGGAGACGTCATAGAGCCGGACGATGGGATCGTAGCCATAGGTTCCGGCGGACCGTACGCGTTGGCTGCGGCAAGGGCGCTCATCGCCCACTCAGACCTGGATGCCAGAGACATAGTGAAAAGATCCATAGAAATAGCCTCTTCCATCTGCGTCTATACCAACGACAAGATGGTGATAGAGGAACTTTAGCACAAAAGATGTTCCAGAGTATGAGATCCTGCTCCTGTTTCTCTGCTCAGAGCAGACAAATTCCAGTAGCTTAGAAGGGGCAGGCTTGAATCCTGGGAGCTTGACATTACCGCATTCCCGGCGGTCCCGGACCTCTCTTGTTCGCAAGTTGCTGACAAACTGATACTTAGTCCAAGGCGGGCCTTGGCCCCAAAGAGTAAACAACCAACCGTTCTGACTTCGAAAGCGTCGGTCCTAAGGTCTGAGGAAAATCGAGAATTCTATCAGGCAAAAACTTTGAAAAATCCAAAAATATGTTATATTTGACCAGGTGAAGGTGGGGAAGCACACCTGCTTCTGTGGAGGAGAAAAACAAGACATGAGTCAGGTAAAGAGTTCAACTGTTCTCGGGCCAACAGATGTTGAAGAGGGGGAAGAGACCTTGGAAAAAGATTGGAAGCGCGAGCTGACTCCCAAA
>JABAOH010151887.1_pt1 | contig 12676 bp, 15 predicted proteins | sample 7062181 | NCBI WGS metagenome assembly JABAOH01 (sample SAMN14538630, study PRJNA623070) | marine sediment metagenome | biome: marine biome [ENVO:00000428]; feature: marine pelagic biome [ENVO:01000023]; material: deep marine sediment [ENVO:00002113]; isolation source: pool of 5 deep marine... | reverse complement strand
TTGCTCAAACGGTCCTGCAAATTCATCATCAATGATGTTTGGTGTTTCAGTGTGGCTATCAAACGCCTTCCAATGCCAAATGTCAACTGTACCTTCACCAATAGTTCTTTGAGGTACTTGAACATGAGGAACTCCTGCTGCACCCATGGCAATATCTGAGTTACCAGAAATATCAAAACCAAGTGCTATCCTATCGGTTTCTGTTGTACCATCATAGTTTGGTGCATTATCTTGCCATCTAAGTAAAAGAATTATTTTCACGCCGTCGTTAAATGACTTGGCTGAGATTTGACGACCTTGCTCTCCATAAACTGTCGTGAAGACACTTTCAGTTGCTTTGTCCCACTCTTCATCAATTATTCCATCAACAGTTATCTCAACATCTGTTTTAGTAGAAGTTAAAGTAGCAACCTCTGGTTCAGGTTCTGATGGATCCCTAACAATTATGAATCCTCCCTGTTCGTCATGACCTTCTCCACAGGGAACAGAGCAGTAATAATGAAACGTGCCAGGCTTGTCGGCAATAAATTCAATTTCTGATATTTTACCAGGTATGATTGGTTCATTAATTTGATATTCATCTAGTCCTATACCGTGTGCTACATCATCACTTGTCATCTTTAGTTTAACATGATCACCTTTGTTAACTTCGATGAATTGTGGCTCAAAGCCCCACTGAAATGAAACCAAATCAAACTCTTTGTCTTCGCTCTGGGAATTTCCTATTGGGCTGTAATTCATCATAGCATAACCAATTACTACAACTGCAACAATAGAACCAAGAATTGTTGTATTGATTGCTTTTTTACTTGCCATATTTTTCTTTCACCACGTATCCAATTGTAGGTATTGCAATTAACAATGCTAACATAGTCCATGGAATCGGCATAATAATGTGTGCTCCCATTGTCAACTCTGGTTCTATCCCAAATAATGGCATGATCTCATTCCATGCAAGATGTAAAGGTGAACGTTCCCACCAGGGATGTCCAAAAAGTCCAAGTAAAAGTATGAATGCACCAACTGCAACCAAACCAAAACCTGTTGCCTTTTCAACTGCAACTCTTCTCTTTACCAAAGATTGTGTTGCACTAATACCTAGTATTGCCAAAATTGCAATAAAGATCAGAGGAACTGCCCTACCAATCCCGTGGATCAAACCTAATGATCCTCCAACTACTACACTTCCAGTACCAATGATGTAAGTTAACAGAAAATAAAAGAATGGATTAGGACAACCAACTCCTGCGTTTCCCAAAAGTAATCCCATGAGAAGTGGTTTTAGTTTTTCACCACGTTCTTCTATGAATTTTGGTGTTTTGGCATAAGCAGGTAATTTCAAATTTAATATTTTTAGTTCAGACAGACCAAACGTGTATGCAATTGCTCCAGCAAAAAACCACATCACTCTTGTTGCTTGGTCTATTCCTGTGTACTGCCCAAGTAATGCAACTGCAACACCATAACCAGTAATTGTGATCACTAATCCTACACCAAAAAGTATAGCGATGGTAAGACCTTTTTTGTATCCTTTACCCATGCAGAGTGGAACTATGATAAACACCATTGGTAATGTACAAGGTAGAATAATCATTGACAAGCCAGCAGCATAGGCTATGAGTAACCAAGATGCGTATGGTGTTGCACCAATTTGTTCTTCTACTAAATCAACTGTAGAAAGATACATCATCCCCAAGATGAAGGCAGAAAGTAGGGCAAACAGTAATCCAATTAGAATATTTTTTGAGGTACCACTAGTTACTTGCTCAGTCATTAAACTACCTTATTTGTTCGTGTTTTAACACTAAAAATTAGGATCCGATTCTCAATACTGGTTTTCAATGCCTTTGCAGTTGATGATATTTTATGCTAAATTCAGTTTCATGAGACCAAAAATTCACATTTGATATTCATCCCTTGATCTTATGTATGTCTATGACAAAAAGACCTATAATGAAAATGGAAGGAATGCCAATTCCAAAAGAGATGAAGAAAATGATGATGAAAAAAATGATGGGAGGTAAAGAAAAATCAGATATGATGAAAAAATGCATGAAATGTATGGAACATATGGAAGAACTTGTTAAATTAAACAAGCAAATACTTGCAGAATTAAAAAAACTAAATAAAAGTAAAAGTTTGAAATCAAAAAAACGTTAAACTCGTTTTAATGCCACTAAAAAGTTTAATTAGAATAATTTTTGGGTCTAAAATAAGACCAAAAAAGGTACTGGGTCCCACCAGATTCGAACGGCTCTGAACGGTTGCGTTCGGTTCGCTCTCCCGGCGCCAGTTTTGTTTTCTTTAAATAGTTTGTTCGTAAATTTTTGTAAAAATAAAAATGACCTGAAGGGTACTGAACGCATGAATTCCGTTTTTTCTATTCAAATTTGCTAAATTAATTTGAGAATTGAAACCAAAATCTTCTGTCCCTTGTTTGTAAATAATTACGTAGTAAGGGTTTAATACCAATTTTGAAATACGACCTTAGATGAAATTAGCTTTAACAGCATTAATTGCAATTACTTTGGCAACAATACTCTTTTCTATTGATAACGTATTTTCAGAAAAACCTAATACCCAAGAAACTCCAGTTTATTTAATTAAATCTCATAATCCAGTACTCAAAAATTTTCTTGAAACAAGACATAGTTTTGATTCAGGTTTTACTGCAAAACTAAATGAACATCAGATAGCAGGTCTTGCAAAGGCAGGAATTGAAGTAGAGGCCATACCACTTTATCAAATCACTGCACCACCAGGTGCATGTTCTCCCTGGCCAGAATGTAAGAATGGTGATCCAGAACCAGACCCTGACACTTCAAGACAAGTCTTCCCACAAAACCAAATTCCTTATGGCATTGCAATGGTCAATGGAGGATCTGGTGGAGCCGGTGTAACTGTAGCAGTTCTTGATACAGGAGTTTTCCAAGACCATCTTGATTTGGATGTAAAGTTATGCAAAGATGCGACAAAAAGAGGAATTAAAAATGGATGTAACGATAATAACGGTCATGGAACCCATGTTTCTGGAACAATTGCTGCCAATGGCGGAGCAGATGGTCTGGGAATCACAGGTGTTGCACCTGATGCAAACTTGTGGATGATCAAAGTCTGTGGAAATGCTGGTTGCTGGACCGATGACATTGCAGCAGCAATAGAATATGCCACCGATCAGGGAGCTAACATTATCAGTATGAGCCTTGGTGGAGATTCAAAAAGTTCACTTATCACTAATGCAGTTGATTATGCAGTTCAAAATGATGTTTTAGTAGTTGCAGCAGCAGGAAATGATGGACCATCTGGCGGTAGCATTGATTATCCTGGTGCCTACGTTAAGGTCGTTGCAGTTGGTGCAATTGATCAAAGTCAAAATGTTCCATCATGGTCATCTCGCGGAATAAATGATGGTGATTATATGATAGAAGAGAGGGAGGTAGAGTTTGGAGCTCCTGGAGTATCTGTTGAATCAACATGGAACAATGGAGGCTACAATGTTATTTCAGGAACTTCTATGGCAACTCCTCATGTCTCAGGCTTAGCAGCAAAGCTTTGGCAGGGAAATGCAGCAGATACCAGAACATATTTACAAAATCTTGCTATACCAAATGACTTACTTCCTATAGGTGATGATCCTGCAACAGGATTTGGTCTTCCTATAGCACCGTAATCGCCTGATTCTATCAATACACTATTCAACAGGTACGGCTCTGAACGGTTGCGTTCGGTTCGCTCTCCCGGCGCCTGAAATTTCATAACTTCATACTTTTGAAGATTTGGAACTAAAATTATTCCATAAACGGTCCGGGTCTTGTAAGATTCAATTTAATGTGGAGGTGAATTGTAATATTCGTTTTCGCATTTTTTTGAACAAAATTTACTATTGAAAACTTCAAAGATTTTTCCACAATTTCTGCACGGTTTTAACATTTTGCCATCCTATGAATCATCACTAAATCGTACAGCAGAACCACTTTTGACGCAAGCTTCAGAACAATAATCACTATCGGTCATAGGAGGATTATCTCCACACCACCTACACATTTTCTTATTTGATCTATTTTCTTGTAACCAATCTATTACATCAGATACTCGAAATTTTTTTTCATCTTTTTTAATGACTCTACGACGGCTCATTATTCATACCTGCATTTTTTGTAGCCTTCTTTGATTGCTTGTTCCAAAGTATCAGGATCAAAATATTTTTTATTTTTTGATTCAACTTCTCCAATTTTACATTCTGGTTTGGCTTGGTTAAGGTCATGAACAATCTTGGATTGTTTATCTCCAAAGTAAGGCCCATTCAACTAAATCACATCTCTTTCAAGGTCATAATCTAAGGCACATTCAACTGAGCAGAAAATACTTTCTTTATTATGATACACTTTACCACATTTTTTACACTTTAAATTCATACGAATCACCAAAAAAAAATAAGAGAGAATTTTTTGTTAATCCTCCTCATCATCTCCATTTAGCTTTTGATTCTTTCTAGTTCTTTTTGGCATTCTAACACCTCCTCTTAGACGTAAAAATCGCTAAGCAGAAAAAGAAAGAAATGTTGCCCATTTTCTTACACCATTTCCTCTACAATTGCAGGGCTTGATCGTTTACAAGCCCTGCATGGTCGGTCTTCATGACATTCGGTTCTATAACATGTCATCGTGGATTAAACCCCGTCATGAGAAATAGTTTGCCAAATTCCTGTGATGCACTTTTGAGTTGTGATTTAGAGAGTTTTGAAAAGCTCTTTTTTAGCTCAGTCATTTTTTGGACGGCTTCATGGTTTTCAATAACTTCTGCACCTAGAGTCTCACCGTTTTTTGCTTTCATTACTGCACCATAGACTTTGCAATCTCCTTTCTTGATGTTCTTTTTCACACCAAGAACTTTAGTGTCCATGTCTGACTTTAGTACAATACCAGCTATTCCCATGGTGTAGTCATTGGCACAAACTTTTACTGCATAGTACCAATAGTTCTTTTTTCCTTTGAGAGGTTCAACTTTGTATTTCTCAACATTTTCATCTATTGAACCATCATGATTATAGTATGGTGCTGCTGAAGTTGGTTGGTAGATTGAAAATAGTAGGCTTATGCTTAGCACTGAAGCGATTATTGTTGCGATTTTTGTTTTCAATTTTTTCACCTTCCATTAATCAAAGTACGATGAAAGCCAATCTGGATACACCCAGAATTTCTTTTGTCGTCTAGATTTTGAGGATTGAGAGATTTTTTTCATATCTTCAATCCTCCCAAAACTTCTGATACTGTGTCAATTCTAGAAAGAATTGTCGAGTCTAGCTGTTGCCAGCATTTGAGACCATAGTAAGAGAGTTTAGTAGTATGGTATTGCATCAAACTCATCCCCTGTCCTCAAAGAATAGCCAAGCTAAGCCTCGCATATCTTGCCATGAGCAAGGATCGTCTAATGCTGTTCTTTGAAATTTGGAAAGTTTTATTCCTTCTTGTACTGGTATGCTTTCAACCAGATTTTTTGTTGGCTCAGGTTGCCTTACCTCAATGAGGGTTTGCGATGTAGTCATCAAATACAAAGAGCGGCAATTGTGCTATTAAACAGCGAGAAAATTTTTCTCAAATTTGGTTTGAGAATCTAGTTGCATTGATAGGCATAAATATTCAAGTCACTCTAGGCGTGCATGGGATTATCAAATCCAAGCCTTCTAGCCCTTAAAGTATTCTCCCCAAAATCAGTTAAAGATTCAACTTTGGAATTTTTTGAAATGCTAAAATTTAACACTAAAGACTTGCGAAGTTTATCAATAATTGAAAAAGATGAGTTACTTGAATTATATCTGAAGCTAGGTAAAAAAAAGATAAAAAACAATACTAAACTCAAAAAAGAATTTAATGATTTTACCAAGAAACTTGACTCTATTTTATTTGTGAAGGATAACACAGACGATTTAACAGAAATGAATTGGAAAAAAATTGACGAATTTTGTGAACTTCTGAGATTAGTAGAAAGAAGTGATGAGAGAAAGGTAAGGTGGGCTTTGTATCGGTTATTCATTAGCGGTAAACAAAAAATTTCGTTAAAGGATATTTCTTCAGAACTCGAAGGTGCTAAAATTTCAAATATATCTCCTATGTTGAAAAAAATTTTACGCTCAGAAAAAAAATCTGGTTTGGATGCAGCTTTTGATGGAAAAACTTTTGTGATAAATCATTTTGCTGGAGACAAACTTGTATCTCATTATTTAGCAGATGCAATAGAAGAACCATCTAGAAGATCCAGAGGGGAATTGGAAGATACAATATTGGCTTTAATTGATGAAGGTTCTTATTCTAATTTAGAGATTTCAAAAACTCTTACTGTTGATGAAACAATGGTATCAAAATCAATGCATCGACTCAAAGATAAAAACAAAATTGTATTGTCAAGTTTTGGAAAAAGAGGAACTAGATATTTTACAACGAATTGTGATAACTGTCCTTTTGGAACAACTAAAGACTCATGTCGAAAAGAGGCACTTTCTTACATTATTACCTCCTTCAAAGAAGACTTTGGAATAGACCTTACTGCAAATGATTTTGATGATGTAGAATCTAATCAAGCATTATTGAAAATGAAACGAATTATCATGAATGCTAGAAAAGAAAAAACAACAAAGATGGAACAAAATCTAGGAGAAAATCTTTCCAAATTTCTTGGAAGGGTAATAGATGATTCTCTAGAAGTTAAAATCCCCTATAAAAAATCTGTAAAAATTCCTCAAATTGAAATGAAAATTACTCCTAAAATGGTCAATTTACCACTATTGTATCAATTAGGAATTTCAAAAGGTGCTAAAAGTGGAATTCAGCTTGTAGATAGAATCCTAAAACACGCTATGGCTTCTGTAAAGAAAGAGGATCGATTACGAATAAGAAAACATGCTAATGAAGAAATTAACAAGTTTTTGGACAACATAGGAATTAATCAGTAAATTTTTTTTGAAAATTTTTGAAACTAAAAATCTTACCGCTATAGTTCATTAAATATCGAATTTTCACTGAACATGTCCAACTTCTGTTGTCTCTTTTAGTGGAATTTCATTAGAAATTTGTGTGATTCCTGGAGTCATTGGTAGTCCTAGGCATCGCAGTACTGCTACATCAAAAATTCTGTTAATCAAAACATCAAATGAATATCCAGCTGTCTTGCCAGATAGAACTAAGGAACCACCTATTCCAAGACTGGCCATGGAATTGACTTCAAGTATGTAGATATTTCCTAGTGAATCAATTCTTAGATCTATTCTACAATAATCTCGAATATTGAGTTTTTCAAATATCTTAAGACATATTCGTTTAATTTTTTGTTCAGTTTTAATTGGAATTAAAGCAGGACAATTTTTTTTAATTAATCGTTTTGATTTTGTAGTCTTTGTCTGAAACATCATTGGATTATTATCAAAATCAAAACCCACAATGGGCAAAATTTCTATTTTTGGAATATTTCCAATTAAACTGACAGTGTATTCCATTCCTGGAATAAATTGTTCAACTATTGCTCCTTGTTTGAATTCATTAGAAATCTTGTATAATACACTTTCAAGATTCTCTCTGTCAGTTGCTATTTCAATTCCAGTTGAGCTTGATTCCATGACAGGTTTTACAATCACTGGAAAGACAACTTTACTTAGATTGGAATTTGGCGATTTAAAGTACCAATGTTTTGGTGTTAATATTCCTAAATTTTTTAACATTATTTTTGTTAAAATTTTGTTTTGACAAACTGAATGTACTTCTGGTGAGGAACCAACGTATGGGATTCCAAGCATCTCAAGAATAGAAGGAATGTGAGCATATCTACTCTCTCCTTGCATTCCTAGAGCCATATTGAAAACAATTCCAGGTTTTGAAATATCTGAAAGAAAATTTTGAAGTTCATTAATCACGTTTTTGTTACCTTTGATTAACTTTACATCATGACCGTTTTTTGTTAGAGCCTTTACGACCTTTGTAACAGTCTTAATTGAATAATATTCGGATGTGTGGATTCCATAAAAATTGATTACGTCATCGGGCGTTACTGGCCTATCGTTATAAACCACAGCTACCTTCATGTTAATCTGGCTCCACTTGGGACAATTCCGAGAGTTGAGACATCTAATTAAACGCTTCTAGAATTATCGAATCTAAAAAAATAAAGAAAGAGGTTAGCGTCTTCTTCGACCTGTTGACCTCTTAGCCCCAGCTCGTTTACGCCTTCTGGCAGCTTTGGCACGAGCTTCAGCTTTTAGTTTAGCGTTCCGTTTTCTTGTTCGGGCAGCCTTTTTGGCAGCAGCACTACGTGCGGCTTTTGATTGTGCCATAGAAATGAATTGTAAAACATTCTCTTATAGTGATAAAGTCATTAGTTTTTGCTCAAAAATACCACTTTGAAAAAATTCTTTGGGTCTAAAATAAGACCAAAAAAGGTACTGGGTCCCACCAGATTCGAACGGCTCCGAACGGTTGCGTTCGGTTCGCTCTCCCGGCGCCTTTATCGTTTTTAAAAATAGATATTAATTCAGAAAAAGAATATTCATTTTCCTTGCATGAATCTAGTCTTAATTTTATCAGATGTGTAAAATGTAATTCAAAACTTGAGATGGAAACTCTTAAACAAAAATCAGAAATTGAGGAGGGATTTCTTCTTTGCAAAAATTGTAAAGCAAAATATCCTATAATTCAAAAAATTCCAATTCTTTGGGATGATTTTTCTGCATATCTTTCATCAAGATCAAAACTTGGTGGAGAACTTTTCTTAAAATCTCAAAGCACTAAGATGAAATCCTTTGTAAAAAAATCTCTATCTAAAATTTCTAAAAATATTGNNCCAAGACAGTAAAAATTCAAAGTTTTATTCTACAATTAAAAAGCAATTACAAAGCATTCCAAAACAAAATCTTGTTCTAGAACATGGTTGTTCTATTGGTCATGTATCAGAATTTTTAGCAAAAAAACATGAACTAGTTTTTGGAATAGATAGATCCTTTTTAGCGGTTCAAATAGCCAAAAAATCTAAAAACAAAAACTTGGATTTTTTTGTAGCAGATTCACTAGAACATCCTTTTGGAAATCAAAAATTTGGATTAATCATAGGTCTTAATCTACTAGAGATTATAGAACCTTCAAAATTACTTAAAATTCTTTCAAAACAGCTAAAAACAGGCACAATTTTCCTCTCAGACCCGTATGATTATGACAGAGCAAACTATTCTGTAAAAAATCAATTAGATTCTATACAAATTAGAAAATCACTTCAAAAAATTGGCTTTAAAATTTCATCAAATACAAAAAAACCTAGCTTCATTCCATGGAATCTTACACTAAATTCAAGAGCACAACTTCACTACAAAGTAGATTTGATAATTGCCAGAAAATGATTCAAGTTCTGGTACATTGGTAAAATGTACCAATATTATTAATTAAATTTCTCACCTCCATTTAACATCGAGTTGGACCATAGCAATTCGAGGTATGTGTTTTAACATCGGGTTTGTGGGTACTCCCACAAGTTCGAAGTTATAAGAAAAATAGACTCCCTATTTCATGTTGTCTACTAGGTACATTCGTCGAATGACCCGATCTTCTTTTTATTAAAAATTCAAAAATTAATTTAATGAACTACAATAGAACTTCAAAAACAATTCTAGGAATTTCAGTTGCAGCAGTACTGGCAGTTTCAGTATTTTCTGTTATTGGAATACAAGAAGCAGACGCAGATGGTTTCAAAGGCCTTAAAGGCTTATTGAAAAAAACTAAAAACAATAACCCACACTTTGAGACACAATTAACAAATGCAGCTACAGTACCTCTAGTTCCTGATAAAGGATTTTCAGGAAATGCAAAAGCATGGTTAATCTATGAAGATGGTGAAATCAAACTTAAATACAGAATTAAGACCAACATGGATCTTAATGCTGGATGGCCATTAACTGCAAGCGATGTTGATGATATAACAAAGATTCATCTTCATAACAATGTTCCAGGAGTGGCTGGTCCTCATGTACTAAATGTATACAAAGCACCAGCTCAAGACGATGCTGATTTAGTGGTAAAACCATTGAAAGGAGTTGTCAAAGGAATCTGGGATAATGGTGACGCAAATGATCTTGCTCCTGCAGGACCATCTCATAATGACAGCTTCGTTTTTACCGAAGTCAATCCATTGAACAATAAGATACTATTAGCAGAATTATGTGAGGGAAACATTTACGCAAATGTTCATGGTACTGGTGACCAAGGTCCAGGTGCTTTAAGAGGTAATTTTGAAGCTACTGACCGCGGTGAAAAAATCTGTAACTTCCTAGAAAAGAAAGGTGTTATCTAAACACTTTTTTTTATTTTTCACTAATTATTTTTCGATAAATGTACCAGATCCATTAAATTTTTTGAAAAGGTAGATTTTCTAATGTCTAGGATTGAAAGTATTCTTGAGAGAAAATCAACTCTCTTTGGTATTGTCCTATTAGTTGTTGTAGGAACTTTGGCAATTCCCATTATAGTACCTCATATTTTTCATGGTTTTCATGTGGTTCATATCGGGTTACATGTAGGAGGAATAACTCTTGCAATTTTCATTTCATTAATTGCAATTATAGCATATTTACGATTAAGAACTAAAAGACTACTTTTCACCTCTGTTGCATTTTCAATATTTATTGCAGCTGAATCGGTGCTTTTGATAGACGCAACTTGGCCAACTGTTTTTGATGTTGGGGTTGTTAGTTTATTAGAGGTAGGACACATACTGACTATTACCACATTAGGTCTAATGGCTTTAGGTGTATTTAGAAATGATTAGAAATGAACACAGAAACTCAGAATTGGTAAGTATCATCTCAAAAAATCCTGGGATAAAATTTCGGGAAATTATGAGAGCTACTGGAATGAAAAATGGAGTACTTAGTCATCATCTTACAAAATTAGAAAAAAGTGGAACCGTTCAAGTACATCGTTCTACAAGACAAACAAGATTTTATCCATTACACATCACAGAAAATGAATCTAAAGTTATCAGAGCACTAAGACGAGAAACTCCAAGAGACATTATCTCAAGTTTAATTTTACATGAAAATTTAGAATTTAATGAAATTGTAAAAAGAGTAAACAAAGCACCATCTACTGTTTCACTTTATCTCTCACAACTAGTAGAAGATGGAATTGTTTCAATTCAATTTTTAGAAAGAAAAAAAACCTACAAAATTCATGATAAAACTATAGTCGATAAACTAATTGAGGACTATCGACCAAGTATGCTTGAAAAACCAACTGCTGGTTTAGAAGATATTATAAATTCATTTTAGTATTCTTGATTGTGCAAAAAAATTCAGTTGTAACTGGTTTAGTATTGTTTGTCCTAGCTTTTTCTATAATTCAAGTTGTGGATGCTGAAGTATGGATTCCTGAAGACGAGTTTACTTCCTTTTTTGACATAAATGATCATTACACTGTTGTGGGTGTTGTAAAAAATTCTGAAGGTTATCCAGTAATTCCAACTATAACATTAAACATTGAGGATGAAAATCAATTAATTTCAAAATCTTTTGAACATGCACCAGTTTTGCCTTCAATGGAGCTTCCATTTAAGATAAAATTTCCTGAAATTACTAGTAAATCTCCTATTCTTCTAGACCCTAATGTCTCATTTGTTCCAACTGAAAAAACCCCCACTGGAATTGAAGTCATCTATGACAAAACTCTTGTAACTCATGAAGATGGTCACCTTACTGGTAGAATAATCAACAATGGAACTTCTACTGTTTACAACGTCAAAGTTCTAGCAATTATTCATGGACATGAAAAAGTTTTAGACATGGGCCAAAATGTCGAGATGATTGAAAAAATGGAACCAGGTGAAATTCGAAGTTTTACAATGTATCCAGATCCATCAATTACTGATGATGTTTTCTATTACAGTTGTTTTGCACCAAGCGACACTACAATAGTTCCAGTATACACTGAAAGAAACGGAGAAAAATTCTACTTTAGATATGATGCAGGAACATGGTATTATGATGCAGAATTTAATGAAAAAGGCACTGAACTCTCTATGAAAACACAAACAAGTTTTTCAGTTGAAACTTATGCTAACTTTGAATTTCCCCAGTTTTCTGAAGATGAAAAATTCAACGTGTATGTAAATGGAGAACAAAAAGAATTCATTCAGAGTATAGATGAGATGAACAACTGGCATGTTGCCTTTATTGTTGAGCCAAGAGAAAGCGGTGAAATCTTGATTACTGGATTTAGTGAAGGATGGGATCCTGGAGAGGGTATCTTAATTCCTGATTGGGTAAAATTTAACACAGGTTGGTGGGCTGAAGGCGAAATTGATGATAGTGATTTTGTTAGAGGACTCAAGTTTTTGATTCAAGAAGAAATCATAAAAATTTCTGAAACTGAAAACTCCAACACTATTAGCTATGTTCCTCAATGGGTACGATACAATGCGTTATGGTGGTCAAATGATCTAATTGATGATGAAACATTTGTTGTAACAATTCAATATTTGATTGAACAAGAAATAATTAAAATTTAATCTAAAATCCATCCTGATTTTATTTCATCTTTATCAGAATCTTCTCCAATACCAGTGGCATATCTCCATATGCGAGATGCTTTAGTATTCATTTTTGATTTTATTTTTAGCAACGATTCTATTTCAGAATCTAGATTTTCTG
>JABAOH010009007.1_pt2 | contig 12676 bp, 13 predicted proteins | sample 7062181 | NCBI WGS metagenome assembly JABAOH01 (sample SAMN14538630, study PRJNA623070) | marine sediment metagenome | biome: marine biome [ENVO:00000428]; feature: marine pelagic biome [ENVO:01000023]; material: deep marine sediment [ENVO:00002113]; isolation source: pool of 5 deep marine... | reverse complement strand
GGTCATCGAGATGGTCCGCAAGGCCCAGGAATCCCGTTCCCGCACGCAAGACATTGCCAACCGGGCGGCGGTATGGCTGACCATCATCGCCCTGACCGTGGGGGGCGGCACACTGGTGTTCTGGCTGCTCTTCGGACAGGCCTTTGCCTTTGCCCTGGAGCGCATGGTGACGGTCATGGTCATCACCTGCCCGCACGCGCTGGGTCTGGCGGTCCCGCTGGTGGTGGCGGTCTCGACGGCCATTTCCGCCGCCAGCGGCCTGCTCATTCGGGACCGCTCCGCCTTCGAGCGCGCGCGGGACGTGAACGCCATCGTCTTCGATAAGACCGGCACGCTCACGCAGGGCCGTTTCGGCGTCACCGACGTGATTGCCCTGGGCCGCCGCAGTGAGCAGGATGTTCTGAAGCTCGCGGCTTCCTTGGAGAGCCAATCCGAGCACCCGATTGCGCAAGGGGTCGTGGAAGGCGCCCGTGAGCGCGACATCGCTTTCGGGACGCCGCGGGACTTCCGGGCCATCCCCGGCAAGGGGGCCGAGGCAAAGGTTGACGGTGAAGACGTCAAAGTTGTCAGCCCCGGCTACTTGAAGGAGCACCATCTCGCCGCAGACAGCGAACGAGTGCGTGAGGTGGCCGAACAGGGTAAGACCGTGGTCTACGTCCTGGTCAACGACAAGATCGAAGGGGCCGTCGCTCTGGCGGACATCATCCGCCCGGAATCGCACGAGGCCTTGCAGCGACTGAAGGAGATGGGCATCCAGACGATGATGATTACCGGCGACGCTGAGCCCGTGGCCCGATGGGTCGCTCGTGAACTGCACCTGGATGACTACTTCGCCGAGGTCCTGCCGAACGAGAAGGCGGACAAGATCAAAGAGGTCCAGGCGCGCGGCCTGGTCGTGGCGATGACGGGCGACGGCGTCAACGATGCGCCGGCGTTGACGCAGGCGGATGTCGGGCTGGCCATCGGGGCCGGCACGGACGTGGCCATCGAATCGGCTGACATCGTGCTGGTACGCTCCGACCCGCGCGACGCGACGGCCATCATGGAGTTGGCCCGTGCGACGTACCGCAAGATGGTCCAGAACCTGCTCTGGGCCACCGGCTACAACGTGGTGGCCATTCCGCTGGCCGCCGGCGTGCTCTACCGGTTCGGAATCCTGTTGAGTCCCGCAATCGGTGCGGCCCTCATGGCGCTCTCGACGGTCATCGTGGCCATCAACGCCAGATTCCTGCATGTCGAACGTGCAGGCAACGTCCCAAATCCCTGAGATGGGCCTGATACAGGCTACTCAGGCAGGTGGCAGGGGCAAGGCCGAAGGCTTCGCCGATGGCGAATGGACAAACGATCGACGAGCCGCGCTTGGGGACCCTAAACACGGTACATCGCGTTTGGGAACTTTTGCCGCTGCCACCCAAACCTCAAGAACTTGGGACGAACACAACGTGTACAGGAAATGGGAGCATAGAAAGCCCGACGGTCGGGCAGGCACACGGAGAAATCGAACGATGAAACCGATTGGTCCGTTGATGATCGAGCACAGGCTCATCGAGCGTATGGTCGGACTGCTCGACGCGGAACTGCGCAAAATGAAGAGCACCGGTGAGGTGGATACGCGCCTGGTCTCCGTCGGCATAGACTTCCTCCGGACCTACGCCGACAAGACCCATCACGGCAAAGAGGAAGATATCCTCTTCAAAGAGCTCGCCGGCAAATCTCCGTCCGACGAGGAGCAGCGGACGATGCAGCGCTTGATCCAGGAGCACATCTGGGCCCGGCAGACCGTAGGCAAGCTCGCTGCGGCCAACGGCCNNCGAAAAAGAAGATAAGCATTTTTTCATTCCCGTCATGGACTATTTCTCCGGGGCCGAGCAGCAGGCGATGCTCGACAGATTCTGGGAGTTTGACCGAAAGATGATTCACGAGAAGTACAGGCGAGTCGTGGAAGAGGAGGAGGCAATATCGGCTGAGGGCTACGAGCACGTGGAGAATGAGGGTTAAGGAATGGACGACAGCTACATTCTGGAGGCGAGCGATTTGCGCCGGTGGGTGGACGTGTTGATCGGCAGATACCGCGTGCTCGGCCCGGTTCCTCGAAAGAGGGGTCAAACCGTCTTCGAACCGTGGCACGACAGCGACGAGCTCGACCTGAGTTATTGCAGCACGATGACGAGCCCGCGGTGTTTCATCTATCCCTCCGTCCAGCACCTGTTCACCATTGACCGCCAGACCGACACGTACACGCCGGTCGATCCGGGGCCGCCGCAGACGCAGTTGATTTTCGCCATCCATCCGTGTGACATGCACGCCATCACGGTGCTCGACAGGACTTTCCTCGGCGCCTTCAAGGATTTCTACTATGCGAAACTGCGTCGTGAGACCTGTACGGTAGTGCTGAACTGTAACCAGGCCTGCGATCAGGGCTTCTGTTCCTCCATGCGCACGGGCCCTTTCCTGCGGCTCCAGGAGGGTTTCGACGTGGTGATGACGTTGCTAGGCGATGAATATCTCCTGGAGAGCGGCTCCGCGCGAGGGCGTGAGCTGATCGAGAGCGCCCCCGGGTTGCGGGCCGTCGGCCGGGAGCAGTGGGACGAGAAGAGGCGCATCGAGCAGCGCGCCATCGCCTCATTCACGAAGAGCATCGAGGTCGAAGGTCTGGTGGAGCTTCTGATGAAAACCATGGAGCATCCTGTCTATACGGAAGTCGCGGATGCCCGCTGTCTGGGGTGCAGCAACTGCGTGCTCGTGTGCCCGACGTGCTTTTGCTACAAGGTGACAGACAACCCGGATTTCGGCCCGCGGATGGTGGAACGGAGCCGGCATTGGGACGCCTGCCAGGACTACAATTTTGCCGAGGTGCACGAGGGCAACTTCCGCCGGCCGCAACAGGCGCGCTTGCGACAATTCATGACGCACAAGCTTTGCACCTGGGTCGAGCAGTACGGCTGTTTCGGCTGCATCGGGTGCGGCCGCTGCATGACCTGGTGCCCTACGGGCATCGACATCACGGAAATGGCAAAGGAAATCCGGCGCGACCCCACGCGACAACTGGCGTTGGCATAAGCGACTGGGAAGACCCGATGGACAGCGTGCATGGCAATCCGATGATGCCGCAGCAGGCCCGTATCGAGGAACGGATCGTAGAGACCGCCGACACAGTTTCCCTGCGGCTGTCCCGCGTCGGTGGCACGCCCCTGACGTACAAGCCGGGGCAGTTCAATATGCTTGGCGTGCCCGGATTCGGGGAGGCGCCTTTTTCCTTCAGTTCCCTGGACGGCGACGACAACACGTTCGTTCACACCATCCGCGCGGCGGGCAACGTGGTGCTGGCTCTGCATCGTCTCCAGCCCGGGGACCGGGTGGCGTTCCGCGGTCCGTTCGGCGCCGGCTGGCCCCTGGACCAGGCCCGCGGCCGAAGCCTGATCATGGTCGCGGGAGGCATCGGCATGGCCCCGCTGCGCCCGGTCGTGGAGTATGCCCTGAAACACAGGGAGGACCTCCGCAAAGTCTTCCTGCTCTACGGCGCCAAGACCACCGACGACCTCCTGTTCAAACAGGATTTTGTCAGATGGAGCCAGGGAATCACCGTCCTGCTCGCCGCCGACGAGCTACGCGGCATGGCGCCGCTGGATGTGCAAAAGGGCCTGGTCACGAAGCTGTTCGATCGCGTCCAGGTACCGCTGCCGGAGACGGTCACGTTCACCTGCGGGCCGCAGGTCATGATGAAGTTTGCGGCGGCGCGACTGACTCTCGACGGGCAACCGGCCGAGGACATCTACGTGTCTCTCGAACGCCGGATGGAGTGCGGCATCACGCATTGCGGGCATTGCCAGTTCGGGGCCAAATACGTGTGCAAGGACGGACCGGTCTTTTCGCTGGCCGAGATCACGAGATTTCAAGACACGCTGCTTTAGAGTATTTGCCCGAATGATCGCGCACCCGGAGATTGTCGGGGTCGCTTCAATCAGCGCAGGTCCGTCACCCCTGCGAAGGGGCCCCCACACGCATTACTTCGCGTGTGGGAACCCAGGCAGGGGTCCAGCCGACCCGCGCAATGCGATGTGCCTATGTCCGGAGCCCAATCCCCGGGCGTACGACGTCTGGCTTCCTGCCTGCGCAGGAATGACAGAGTCGTGGCGGGCGGGCCGCCTGTCGCAGAGGCGGCTGGGTGGCAGCATCAAGGCCGAAGGCCTTGGCGACGGCTTCTCCTGTGCCGGGCAAGGCCATCGCCAGGCAAGCCCGCCCTCGGTGCAGAGTGGCCGCTGCGCGTCAGAGCTTGACATGCCACCCAGCCAAGCATCAGGTCCGCTGAGACAGGGTGTTACGAGACGATTATGAGCGACTCGAAGCCGAAAATTGGGGTGTTCAAGTATAGCTGCTGTGCGGGCTGCGAGTTTCAACTGATTTTCTTCCAGAAGCACGTACTCGAGACTCTCGGCAACGTGGACATCACGTTCTGCCGGATGCTCCAGTCCGGCGGCGTCGAGGACGGACCCTTCGACGTGGCCCTGATCGAAGGAACCATCACGGAACAGTGGCAGGCCCGGCAACTGCACAAGATCCGCAGCGTCAGCAAGTACGTGATTCCGATAGGCTCTTGCGCCGTCTGCGGCGGCGTTCCGGCTATCAAGAACAACGAGGAGGAGTACATCATTCAGAACCGTGTCTATGAGGACAGGGAGAAGATTCACTCCATGCGGGCGCACCCGGTCAACCAGTACGTGCCCGTCGACGGCTACATCAAAGGCTGCCCGATGGGCGAGCGCGATCTGACGGAGTGTGTGACCTCGCTGCTACTGGGCAAACGGCCCGACTTCATCGAGTATCCCGTGTGCGTCGAATGCAAGCTCAAGTACAACATCTGCGTGCTGGTCGCCTATGGGTGGCCCTGCATGGGTCCGGTGACCAACGGGGGCTGCGGTGCCCTGTGCCCGTCCCACGACCGGGCCTGCTACGGGTGCTGGGGGCCCATGAAGAACCCCAATTCCAGGGCCCTGGCCAACCTGTTCGCGAAACTGGGACTCAGCGAGGACGACATCTTCAGACTATTCACGGAATTCGGGGAACCCACCATCGAGTGGAAACCTGGGCAGGTGAGACGGTGGGCGGTCGCACAAAAATAGAAGTCGATTACCTGGCGCGGGTGGAAGGCGAAACGGCGCTCGTGATAGAGCTGAACGGCGAACCCTTCCTGCAGTTGCAGATCTTCGAGCCCCCGCGTTTCTTCGAGGGGTTCCTGGTCGGCAGGAGATACGACCAGGTCGGCGACATCGTTTCGCGGATCTGCGGGATCTGTCCGATCTCGCACATGACGACCGCGATCCTGGCGGTCGAGAAGGCGGCGGGCATCGCGGTCAGCGCGCAGACGAGCGTTCTGCGTCATCTTTTCTCGGTCAGCCAGATCGTCGCCAGCCATCTGATCCATCTGTACATGCTGGCCATGCCGGACTACTACGGCTATCCCGGCGTGCTCGGGATGGAGGAACGTTTCCCGGAGAGAATCACCCGGTTCATCCGGTTGAAAGAGGTGGTGAACCGGCTCAGCCGCTTGATCGGAGGAAGGGCGCTGCATCCGGTGACCCACCTGCCGGGAGGCTTCACTTCGATCCCCGACCCGGACGAGTTTGCCGAAGTCCTGGAGAAGCTCAGGTCCATCCGCACGGACGCCGAGGAGGTCGTCCGGGATGTTGCGAGCTTCGGGCTGCCGGAGTTTCATGCCCCCTGCGAGCACGTGGCCCTGCACGGCCGGGAAGGATACGCCGTCAACGAGGGCCGGATCATTTCGGACCGGGGACTCGACATACCGACAGACGATTACGACGCTCATTTCCAGGAAAGAGAGGTACCGTACGCCTTCACCAAGCAGTCCATCGTCAAGGAGCGGTCCGTCTTCCGCGTCGGGGCTTTGGCACGGGTGAACAACAAGTTCGACAGGTTCCAGGAACGCACGAAGGCGCTGGCACAGGAGGTCGGCTTGCCAAGGCCGAGCGATAACCCCTTCCACAACAACCTGGCCCAAGCCCTGGAAGTTGCGGACGGCGTCGAGCAGTGCATCCGGATCATCGAATCGACGAAGTTCGAGGATGAGGAGCCTTACGCGAGCCCCGAGGCCGGCGCGGGGGGCGCCGCGACCGAGGCCCCGCGCGGGCTACTCTATCACTGGTACAGGATCAGCCGCAAGGGCGTCGTCGAACAGGCGAAAATCGTCACGCCCACATCCCACAACTTCCTCGTCATCGAACGGGATCTGAAGGATCTGGTCGCCCAGCACCAGGACCGCGACAAAGCGGAATTGCGCTTGCTGTGTGAACAACTCGTCCGGGCCTATGACCCTTGTTTTTCCTGCTCGGTCCATTGAAGCTGTGGATAGGTAAGCGCAGGGAGAGGTCGTACGATGAAACCTCTCTTGGAGCGGGTCATCGGACGATGAGCGATACGGCCGGACGGAGTTTTCGGAGGCGGCCGTTACGCAAAATCCTGCCATTCCCCAGACCCGTGGGCATCGTAGGTTCCTAAGATGGCATAGCCCGCGGGAACATGCGAGCCATCCGCAGGATATACAGGAGCATGGAATGACTGAGTACGGATTCGTGAAGCGGCTGGATATGGACTTCGAGTCGGCGGTGGAACTGGTTAAGGAACACTTGCAGGATGGAGGTTTTGGCGTTCTGACGGCCATCGACGTCAAGGAGAGGTTCCAAGAGAAGCTCGGCATCGACTTCAAGAGATACATCATTTTGGGCGTCTGCGATACGGTCAGCACGTACAAGGCGCTCTGTGTGGAGGAGAATATCGGTCTGATACTGCCCGGCAACGTGATTGTCTACGAGAGCGATGGCGGCGCGACCGTGGCGGTGATCCGACCCACGGTCGTCATGCAGATGATCGACAATCTCGACCTGCGGCGCGTCGCCAAGGATATCGAGCGCAGGCTCAAGACCGTCATCGACACGTTGCGGCCGGTAGGGACCGCACCATGATGAGTCGAGCGCTACTCATTACGCTGTGCGTGGCGGTCGCGATGACGGGGAGTTGTGCCGGATGGATGGACTGGCATCATGGCCCGCACATGGGCGGTGGAGTGTACGGCATGTTTGTCATGTGGATCCTGGGATTGCTGGTCTTGGGCCTGGTTATTTACTTCCTTGTGTACGTGCTGCAAAAACAAGGTCCGAAGCCTGGGGCGCCGGAAACACCCCTCGATATCCTCAAGAAACGCTACGCCCGAGGCGAGATCACGCGTGCGGAGTTCGAGGAGAGAAAAAGGGACTTGGAGAGTTGAGCGGCACGGACAAACTGGTTGGCAACGTCTTAAATCCTTGAGATGGGCCTGATACAGGCTACTCAGATGGGTGGCAGCGGCAAGGCCGAAGGCTTTGCCGATGGCGAATGGATGGACCATTCGCAAGCTGCGCCTGGGGCTCCTTGTCGCTGCCACCCAAATCTCAAGAACTTGGGACGAACACAACTGGTTTGTCCCAACGGAATCATCGCCGACAAACGCGTTTGGGTTTGTCGGCGCCTTCGAGACGCTGAACGACTATCTGTTTCAATTCGGCCGGACTGCGCACTTCGGCATCGGGAACGACGACGCCATCTCGCAACGTGCAGGTCGTGCGGCTCGATGCCGTGCGCTAGCCAATTCGCGCGTCTGGAGAAAGGCCGCTTCGGCGGATGCCTCCTCCACGATGAGCGTGTCATCCATGTCAAAGATCAATGCTTTCGGTCGGGCGGTATCGATCATTGTCCGATCCGGGGCTTGGCGAGAACGACGGCGTGCGACAGGCGGATTTGCGGATGGCTGGCTGCGACCAGGCCCTCTTTCAGGGCGAGGGAAACCGTCCGGTCGAATTCGACCTGATTCACGTGCTTGATGGGCTCCGTGAGCAGCAGGGCGGCGCCGGGTTTCAGCACGCGGCAAATCTCCCGCAGGAAATTGGCCTGATTCCCCACTTCATGCAGCACCGTGAACGCCAGTGCGAAGTCAAAAGCGTTGTTGTATCCTTGCAGGCCGAGGGAATCCGCCGCGGAGACATGCGTTTCGATCCGGTCTGCCAGGCCCGCTCGGGCTGCGCGCCTGCGGAGCACCTCCAGCATCTTCGGCTGCACATCGACGCAGACGACCTTGCCGTCGGGCCCGACCATCTCGGCCATCGGCAGGCTGAAAAAACCCATGGCGCTGCCGACATCGAGCACGGTCATCTTCGGCCGCACGTACGGTCGCAGAATCCTATATGGGTTTTGCACAAAACGCCGGAGCCGGTTGGCCAGGAAATAGCCGGCCCAGACTGGACATAGATGTTCAACCATGTTTCCTCGCCAAAACGTTGATGCGCCGGAATGTCTCGAAACACCGGCCGTCCTCCTGGACGGTCTCTCTGACCATCTGCTCGACCACGAAATCACGGAACGCCTGCCGGAGGGCTTCGTCGAGGTGCGTGAGAAATGGAACCAGGCTCGGCTGATCGACCCACCGAATCAGGGCCTCGGCGTCAGGAAAAAGCTGGTCTGCATTCTCAAGCCACACTCTGACCGCGTTGAACTCGGACCGATGCAGGAGGTCCTGATATTCTCCGACCGTCGGCATAAACCAGGGCCACTGGAAATCGCGGAAGTGCGACCGGTACGCCGGCAGCGCCATCGCCCTGCGGACCACCCGAAACAGATGGGAACAGTTGCCGTCGGCCGCGAAACTGAACCGGATAATACCGTCTTTTCGCAAGGCTCGATACACGTTGTACAGCATGCGCCGATGGTCCTTGATCCAGTGCAGCGTGGCATTGGAGAACGCCAGGTCGAATTCGTCCTCATAATCGAGGGTGTTGATGTCCTGCAACACGAAGTCCAGGTTCCCGGCGGCGTGTTTTCGAGCTGTATCGATCATGCCCTGGGAAGCATCGATGCCCAGAACCCTTCCCTGGGGCACACGCCCAGCCAACCGAGCCGTCAGCTCACCATCGCCGCAGCCCAGGTCCAGGATTCGCTCATCGCCGCGGAGGTCGAGCTGCCCGATCAGCTCGGCGCCCCATCGTTTCTGATGGGCCGACGCCTTCACGTATTCTTCGCCGTTGAATTCGTAGGCCATGGTTTCTCACGTCCGGTGTCAATCCGCGCCGCAGGACGGGGCCGGGCGACCTTGCCTGCAAAACAGGAACGCCAATACAAGCAGAGCAACAACACTTGCAATGATGCACAATAGCTGTGTGAGCGTCAACCACCCGGGGTACAGATAGCCCTCGGCATCGCCTCGGAAGAAATCGGTCGCGGCCCGGCCGAAGCCGTAGAGGAGCAGGAACCACAGCAGTCTCGTTCCCCGCCACCGGTCCGACCCGAGCCTCGCGAAAACGAACAGGATAAACAGCATGATGCCGATCTCATAGAGCTGAGTCGGGTGCAGCAGGACACCGGGCGGCGCGTTTCGCGCGCCCTCGGGGAAGATGATGGCCCAGGGGAGCGAGCAGGGCCGGCCGTGACAGCAACCGTTCAACAGACAGCCCAGCTTGGCGGCAATCCAGGGGATTGGGATGGTCAGGGCGAGCAGGTCCAGGGCAGCGAGCCTTCGCCGGGAGAGCAATAGCACGGCGGGGATTGCCAGGGCAAAATAGGCCAGCAAGCCGCCCCATAGACCGCCGCGCAGCCAGTGCTCGACCCGGAACAGGGCTGACAGGTTCAGGATGTCATGCCGGAGATCGAAGAGCACCTTGGCGCCGAGGGTCATACCGAGCAGGTAGCAGACACCGGCGACCATCCATACCCGTCGTTTCAGTCCATGACGTTTCGCGAGTCGCCGGCTTACCACGAAGTACAGGATGATGCTGGTGAGATACAGGATTCCATATGTCGGGACCGGTCCAATCTTTGGCCACATACATACCTCCGCGTCAATCGTTCAGGTCCTGCCGAAGGAAAAGAATCAGGCCGCCGAGAAAGGCGACAACTCCATAGACGCCGCACAGGCCCAGCATCTTCCAGACCTCCGGCCGCCATTGGTAGCTCACGCCCTGAGCGACCTGCCCGAGGACCTGCCAGGGGTAGACCATGTATCTCGTGAAGATGTAGGGGTCCAGGCCCACCAGATGCTTGGTGAAGTCGATGACGTAGAGCGTGCCGATGCTCACGGCCACGGCGGCGCCCGAGCTGCGGATAATCGTGGACAAAAGGAGCCCATAGAAGACGATGGCCGCCAACGGGACCCAGCTTAGAACCCACGCGAACAGGAAGTTCGCGAGAACCACTTTCCGGGAGTAAATCTCGCCCAGGCTGTCGGCCACCGGGCCGAAACCGTAATGGACTCGCGCAAGCAGGATGGACAGAACCAGGCACACGAGAGACATGGCGACCATATAGAGCAGACCGGTGGCCGCCTTGGCCAGGTAGAATTCCCACCGGTACAACGGCGCCGCCAGTGCGGCACGGATGGTGCCGGACCGCGTCTCGTCCGCCATGAGCATGGCGGCGAAGACCAGCACGAAGATCAGGCCGATATCCGTGAACACCAGTTGCATGGACAAGGCCACGTATCCCCAGGCGTTCGCTGTGTCGGCCGTGCCGATCTCGCCCGCGACGACGCAGGTAAGCACGCAGATCAGCCCTCCCATCAGCAGGCCGAAGTACGGCAGCTTGCGGCGAATCGCCTTGACGGTCTCATTGCGCAGCAGGGGCAGGAATTGACTAGGCATTCCGGCGGTCTCCCGTGATGGAAAGGAAGAACTCCTTGAGTGTTCTCTGTCTCGGGGTGATCGCGGACACCCGGAAACCGGCTTGCAGCAGATGTTGATTGAGCCAGGCGGCGTCATTGGCAGCCAGCATGATCTCCAGGGTGTCGGAAGAGATCGACTCCACGCGCTTGATCCGCTCGTTGGCCAGCAGGCTCCCGGGCTCGGGGACTTCGCCTGCGAACGTCGTGCGGACGATGCGCTCGTGCGGCCTGAGAATGTCCCGGACGTTACCCGAGGCGACCAGGCAGCCCTTGTTGATGACAAAGACGGTGTCGCAGTATTCCTCGACCTCGTACAGCAGGTGGCTGGAAATGAAGACGGTCAGCCCGTCGTTTCTGACCCGATGCTGCAGAAAGCCCAGAATCTCGCGGGTCCCCTCCGGGTCCATGCCGTTCGTGGGTTCGTCGAGAACCAGGAGCCGGGGCTTGCCCAACAGGGCCCGGCCGATTCCCAGCCTCTGTTTCATCCCTTGCGAATACGTGCGGACCCTGTCGTGCTGGCGGTCGGCCAGACCGATGCGTTCGAGAATCTCGTCGATATCGTGGCGGCCGACGCCGCCAAGGACGCGGGCCGCCAGTTGCAGGTTCTTTCGTCCCGAGAGGTACTCGTAGAAGGCCGGCGTTTCGACCATGACGCCGACCGACCGCAGGGCCCCTTTGAAATCCCGCCGGAGGTCGATACCGAAGATGCGGATTTGCCCACCGCTCGGATGCACCAGGCGCGGAATCATGTAGAGCGTGGTGCTCTTGCCGGCGCCGTTGGGACCGAGAAAGCCCGCCATCTGCCCGGGCGGGACCTCCAGTGAGAGGTGCTCCACTGCATGGATGCGGCCGAATCGCTTACACAGGCCGTCCAGGGCCAATGCCGGTGTCGTCACCTGGGAGTTCCTTTCTGCTGGTCTGATTGGGACAGGTACACGGTGATCTGCGCCTCCATCACCTTTTGCACGAACAGGTCGGATATTCCATCGCCGTTGAGGTCGGCCGTGTCTACCATGCGTGCCTCGACGGGGGCGGCAAAACTTAAGGCCGGTCCGGCTTGAAAGAAGTCGCCAGCGGGAGCGCTCACATACACGTCGAACTGCTCGGGTCCGCGCTCGACGAGGATATCCTCGCGACCGTCGCCATTGAAATCACCGTCGATCAGGAAAAGGCTGGAGACCGATACGCTGCGTGGCGTCATGCTCGTGATGTCCATCTGGAAATCGGGGCCGCCGGAGTAGACGCCGTCCCGGCCGGAACGCACCGTGAAGACCCAGTCCACGCTGCCGGAAACGAAAAGACTGACCAGGCCGCTCCAGGAGGTCACGCGCGTCTTGAGGGCGACCAGGATCAACTCGCACCGGCCGTCGCCGTCGAGGTCCCAGAAGGGCGACGTGCCTACTTTGCGATCCACGCGGATGGGCAGGCCGCTGTGGCGCAGTACCCGCGAAGGTCGTTCCGGCAACGTGCCATCGGGCCCTCGGAGCAGAAGCAGGATCGTGGTGGCGGGGCTTACGTCGCCCCGGGTTCTCCACAGGACGAGGTCCTGCCGCCCATCCCCGTTCACATCCTGGCGCTGCGCGTCATAGTGGTCCCATTGGGCATCTTTCGCAATCTTGGCAATCAACTTCTGCGTGGCCTTTTTCTCCTCGCCCTTGTCCCGGCTCCCGCCCGCGCGAATGTTCTTGCGTACCTCCATGTTGTAGGCAGGGGCCGGTCCCATCATCCAGTTCTCCTCGCGCACCCGCCACGTTGTCTCCATTGGGCTCAGGTCCGCTGTCCTTGCGGCTTGCCAGGCATCGTTGGCGTCTCTCTCATACAAAACGGCGTGGTCCTCGAAGATGACGGGGACGACATCGTTGGCGTCTTTTCCGCCGGGAGCCGTCGGCGCGATGCGGAGGCGGTCCGTCGTGAACACCTGCCGGGCTTCGATGAGCGTTCGGGGCGACGGCTCGAAGGTACCTTCATTCTGACAGAGGT
>JABAOH010040626.1_pt2 | contig 12677 bp, 11 predicted proteins | sample 7062181 | NCBI WGS metagenome assembly JABAOH01 (sample SAMN14538630, study PRJNA623070) | marine sediment metagenome | biome: marine biome [ENVO:00000428]; feature: marine pelagic biome [ENVO:01000023]; material: deep marine sediment [ENVO:00002113]; isolation source: pool of 5 deep marine... | reverse complement strand
TGACCATAACGGCGGAGGAAAACCTTCTAGGGTCAGAGTCTCTGAAGTAGACGAGTCAACCAGCATTGACGGCTTAGTGGCGTTCGCGGCAACATGTGTAAGAAGGTAGGCAGTACTGTAGAATGCTTCCAGCCTGTAAGTTCCAACAGGCAGCTTAAAGACAGCCTCACCTGCTGCACTTGTCAACCCAAAATCGTAAGGCACGCCAGCCTCATTGTAGACCCAAACGTATGCTCCATGGATAGAAGACCCATCAGCTCCTTCAACTTCCACGGTCAACTGAAAAACTTGGCATTCAATCGTATGGGGACCGTCAGAGAACACTTGCAGACTTGTCTTCTGCACGACGACGCCTTTCCACATTACTGTAAACGTATAGTTCCCAGCAGGCATCCGCGTAAAGTTGAGAAAACCGTTTTCCCCAGTGTACATTGGCAAGATGTTCACTGTACCGTTTGGAAACAGGATGTTCACGGTTGCCTTCGACAACGGATCTCCCACATCATCTATAACTCTGAAAGACGGGTCATAAACCTCGCATTGAACTGTAAAATTCGCTGGCTCAATAACTGCAATCGGCGTCCTCGCAACTAAGACCTCCTGCCAATGAACAGTGATGTTGTAGGAACCCGAGTATAGAGTAGCGGTCCACCAACCACTCGAATTCGTATAGCCATGATCAACATTCACGTCCTGCGACAGCGCACCTACATAAGCATCCCCTAATGTCCTTCCATGAGCGTCAACTGTCTTTATCTGCACGAGAAAGGGCGTGCCTATGAAAAAAGAACCGTAAGCCCGTTCAACGTAATTTCCGTAACTCCCGAAAACCCCGCTTGCTCCCGAAAAGTATGAAAAGCCACTGTTATCAACAGCCGTGACCACAATCGTATAGTTTCCAAGGACAACACTGGGAGAATAGGTCCAGTTAGCCTCATAAACATTGGAATAGGTGAAAGCTGTTCCAGCAACCTTCATCATGCTATGATTCTCCATAACAACCTCTAAGCCAGGATCAATCAAGCTGATGTTAACCTGATACACATCATAGCCACCCAGAGGATCTGTAATATTCGCTCGTATTATCACCACACGTCGAGTTTCATTCCACAGAGCAGAGAACACACTTGTTTCATTACCATCAACATCGTAGGTCTTAACTGAAGACACCTGCATGTAATCCTCGCTCTCCAAGACCAGACGACTGTCAAAGGCTCTCGTATCGAACCAAAGCTGGGCAACTGTTGACGCTCCGACAACTACCCTGAAGTAAAGCCTAATCGAAGAGCCTTCCCTGAAAGTGTGCGTTATAAGAGGCGTAGTAAGGTTCAAGTAGCTAGGGGCGTTGTAGAGCACCGTACTTCCAAAATTCCACGAGGACACCTCTTCCTCTGTACCATTCATATAGCGCTCATAAAGAGTAACAGTTGGCGTTCCCGACGGTGAGGTTCCAGTGGCATTGATCCACATGCCTAACGAAACCGTTCCGTTGACAGTGTAGTCTGAAGCGAGAGTCGGGTAAAGATACCAATAATGGAAGAGCGTCTGCAAGTTCCTCACGGTAGCGGGAGCGGTTGACCATCGTCGAGACGTGTTCATTATGAAAAAGGTCTCATAACCGTTAATGTAAGGAGTGCTGCTGTCGTTGTGAAGATAGAAGAACAACCGTTTCTTCGATGAACTTTCCTGCTGGGCCTTAACTGAAGGAAGAGAGATCAATGTGTAAGCGAACAGCGTCGCTGTTAACACTGAAAAGAGCAGGAAATACGTCTCAACTGCTTTTACCCTCATCAACCTGACACCTAAATGAATAGACTTGGAAACTCTTGTGGAAACCAAGCAGATAATAATCTTTTTAATCTGGAATCTAGATCCAAGCTAAGTATTCAGTTTCGTGAAAAGAAAACATAATCCTGCAGTCTAATCGATACTGCGAATTTCTTCCAAGAACTCGGCTGTCGATTCTCCCTTGTCTGTCAATTCATACCTAGCCGGCATATCTCGCCTAAAAACCAACTTCTTTCCTCTCAGACTCCGCAGATATTTATACACCCTGCGCAGACTGATGCCAACAACATCAGCAAGATCAGGGGCAGAAATGCCGGCTTGGGGAATTGCGTTGCAGATTCTCTTTTGTGTCGGTGAAAGCTGTTCCAATGATAATGCTCTTTTCGTGCGGAAGTAGAAAACGCGGGCAGAAGGAGAATTGTTCATTATCAACTTACGTTTTACAAGGCGCTTCAAAGTTCTCGACAAGCTATTTGGAGGAGCAACATTAAGCAGTTCACTGCGAGTTTTGGCGCTGTCTAAGAGTTTTCTAAGAATTTTTTCTTCGTGCCCCTCCGAGTGAATCGGCAGTTTCCCGGCAAAGCCGTGTTTGATCACGGCATCCTGCATTTTCCTGCCATACAACGTGAGGTGGAACCGTTTGCCATGTTCTTTAACTAAGCCAGCTTTCAGTAGCGGCTTTAGGTATTCACGAATAGTCTTCTGACTGTGATAGAATTTGTGGCTTTTAAGTTTCTGCTGTAAACCCTCAAGAGAAGAGGGGTGTTCCCAAAGAATGTCAAGGATTGCCAGTCTTCTTTCATTTTTGATGGCGTTGAGTAGTTCAAGTCTGTGGTCATCCTCTGAAAGCACTTTACTGGTTTCGCGAAGCTCCCTTTTTACCCTCCAAGTTTCACACTGTTCTACGCACATCATCGGTGTAACTACGCTACAGCCCTTACATCGCTCTTCCATGACATGCAGTGTCTGCTCCAGTGTGCACCCTGTGTCAACCATCTTCTTCGATAGCCACAGTGAATCCCCAACAAGCTTTCGGCTCTTTGCCTGCTCTTCAAAGGAGGCGTGTGCCACAGAAACTTGGTCATCATCACTTTGACTGTTTCTTCGAGGAGAGAAAGGAGAAGAGACTTTTTTCAAAACTATTTTTCCTCCATTGTTTCTATGACACACGTCATATTATTATGACGTGCGTCATGCTTATATATCTTTTCCCCCAAACACTATAAACGGAGCGAAACCCTTGAAACTCCCCTGCGAAATAGCGGTAAAATCAGTTGTCCCAGCCATACGCGCCCTCCTCGCAGAAGAACTCACTGAAACCTACGGAATGAAACAGAGAGAAGCAGCCAGCCTACTAGGCATCACTCAAACCGCAGTGAGCAAATATACTCATCACGTGAGGGGAAGAGTCCTCTCAATAGAGAAAGAGCAAGAAGTCAAGACGCGAATAGTGAAGACAGCAGCCTCACTAGCCAACGGAGATTTAGACAGAACAGCTCTAGCACTAGAAATCTGCGCCATGTGCAAATTCGCACGAAAAAAGCGCTTGATGTGTAAACTGTGCAAGCAGGTAGATCCAACTTTGGAAACAGGCCAGTGCAGGCTCTGCCTTATCTCCCCCTGCATTCCATAACGTCAGCTAAAGGAATGCACTCAGCAGGAAGGAGCTAAGCAGTAAGCTTATTACGACAGCGCCAAAACCTGTTAGAAACGCTTGCATCCAAGAGAGACTTTGCAAGCTCTTCAGAGCAACGGCGCATAGAATTGTAGTCCAAACATAAGACAGCAAGCTTAGAACAGAGATCGGTATACCCCAACTACGCTGATAGATGTCAAGGTATTCCACGTATGTAATATTATATGGAAGGAAAATCGGCGGTAGCAGAAGAAATAGCAGTGTTAGGGCTACCAGCTGAATGATTGAAGCTGAATAGACATATCCAACAGTGGCCAGCAGGTTCTTCCATAGGCCAGTCCAGTTGAAGAAGCTCTTCAACGTTAAGAAGGCTATTCCAGAGAGAATCAGCCACTCCAACAGAAAGCTGATGCTACTCCGCGTCAGCGAGTACACAAGCTGCTGGTCAAAGGTATTTGAAGATGCAACAGAGGTATACTTCCCGAAGAACATGTCATCTATCTTCAAGGTGACATTTGCCAGGTTAGGCCATGTCACCTGAAAACCTATCCCTGTCACGTTCTCCCAGCTGGGCAAACCCTCAGGAATCTCTACCCAGTCGTCAGTGGCCAAGTTGACTGTAATGTTTCCCCATCTCCCAGTTTTGTTAGCTATACTGTTCGTTATGTCCCTCTCAAATCTCGTGCTCTCATTATTCAACGAAAACAGCTGCAGAAGAGCGGCTGGAGTAGCATTTTCCTCGCTTACCCACTTCACACTAAAGGAGAAGCGACTGTATTCTTCTTCAGAGCAGTTGAAACTTCCTACGTCTGTTAAACGTGCCCAAACAAGAAGCGTATCAGTCAAAGAAATCGAGACGCTGTACTCTCCAGAAACGTAATCGTCACCGTCAAAAGCTACATTCGCGTTGGAGCTCCATGAGAACGATAATGAGTTTGAAGGAGCTTCAGTCCACAAATCATTTTCAGGTGTAGGGGATTCCAAGAAAAACTTCGTCCCGCTTACATATTGTCCACTCAGAGCTATAGGCAGCGTTATCAGCAGAATCAAAATCGGGCCTTTAACACTCGGCTTCTCCATTATCTCTCTAAAAGCCTTCATCGGCGAGTAAAGCACTTTAAATATCCACTTAGCAAACTGCCACGATTGATCCTTTCCTCGTCCATCCTCCAAGAGCAAAACCTCGCTGGCTGCTAAGCTGCATGAATCCCCTGCTTAAATCTCCTATAAGTGGCATAATCTATATAGTCCACGAATCCATTTTCAGCCTGGTAGCTGATAGTGAATTTCTGCCTCGACCTCTTGTCCACGAGCTGGCTCGTTGTAATGAGGGAATACGCATCGCTTCCAGCTCCAGAGCCGTAACTTCCAACCAAGATTCTCTCATCAGGTTTTGCCACGTCGAGAACTGCAGCTAGACCGATGGGTGAGCAACCCGAGTACGTGTTTCCGAATTTCGCAACCTGAAGCCCCGGCGAAAACTGCTCTTGCTTGAAGCCTAGGGCCTTGGCAACACGGGTTGGGAAAGNNAGGCCTTGGCAACACGGGTTGGGAAAGCAGCATTTGGTTGATGTGCCACAAAATAATCCACGTCTCGTGGCTTAAGCCCCAAGCGGTCCATCAGATTCTTGACAGCTTTTGTCACGTGCTTGAAGTAAGCCGGTTCACCTGTAAATCTGCCGCCATGGCTTGGATAGGGCTGCGTGTCTCTCCTCCAAAAGTCAGGTGTATCTGACGTAATTGACGCCCAGCCTTCAAAATGAGCTATCACATCATTCATACCGAAGATGAAGGCGCAGCCGCCGTACCCTACGAACAAGTCCAATTCGCCGCCAGGCTCGCCCCTCGGAGCAGACTGAGAATTATCGGTGCCGATGACCATGGCGTAGGATTCATTCGAGTCCGGATAGTACACCAAAGAAGCCGCATCCTTAAACATGCTGGTTGCTGCTTTACAGGCGAACTCTGTGTCTATCGCATCTACGCATTGGACACCCTCTGCTTGACATTCCTCGCCAAGCTTCAAAACTTGTGCCACTTTTGAGGCAATAGGTTTTACAGCGTACGGGTTAGATTCTGAGCCCACGTATACTTTGCCGACCAGTTCATGATCGACACCAGAGTGGATGAGCGCCATCTTTCCAGCTTCAACCGCCGCAGTAATAGAGTCTTCATCCAGGAAGGGGACAGAACGCTCCATCTTTCCTTCTCGAATTCTGAACTTGGAAGAATAGACTCCGTACCCTACTATTCCCGGCTTCTCATATTCCTTTGAAGACTTAACTATTTCATATTCTTGGTGTGGATAGTATTCGTCGGCAAAGGAGAAGGCTAGGGAGATCGTGGGTATAATCCCGCTGGGTTCTACGGAGTGTCTTCTTCTGAACCGTGGAACAACGTCTCTACCTTCCAAATCGTCAAGATTTACCTCTTCGTCATCCCCTATGACGCGGTCTGTTAATCGCCCTGGAAAGCGGACTTCGCCGTTGTGGAAGGAAACTATCCCGTAGATGTACGGGCCCAGTCTTGTAAACTTGTTTGTAGGCTCGCTGACAAGGGTGCAGATTTCCAGTTTTCCTCTGTCATAGAAGAAATCAATGTTTCCCATCTTGCCAAAGCTTTTTCTCCCACAAGCGCCGCAATAATCCTTCAGCTTGAAGTACTCTTTCCCACAGAGGGTGCAACGGCTACCACGCAATCTGTCTCCGATGTATGCAACCCGTCTTTCAATAGGTTCGCTACTCATGCCCCTCCTCTCCTAAAATGTAAACATATGCTTTGGTTCCGAAACCTTCCAACTCGTGAACACAGCCATATCTGAGTTCACCGTCAGCCTTAACCTGTCTCTCACCAGCCTCATGCCTTAGCTGCTGGAAAACTTCAAAAATCTCTGCACCGCCTGTGGCACCTAAAGGATTTCCGTCAGCTTTGAGCCCTCCATTCGCATTCACAAAGACCTCTCTGCCATCAAGTTCATAGTAGCTTTCGCTCTCTTCACAGCTTTTGTGGACATCAACCCAAGCCTCACCCTTCTTACAGAAACCTAAATCTTCCAAAGACACAAGACCCATCATCGTAGACTGGTCGTAAAGCTCCAAAATTGAAATGTCATCTAACTGAATGTCCGTGGCTCTGAGAGCATCCTTCATTGCAAGCCTAGTCGCTATAAACCCTGTCAAGTCACCGCGAGAAGGGAAGGTAATGTAATCTGTAGCCAAGGAATAGCCTAGAATGTGCACAGGCTTGTCAGTATAAGACTCCGCCAAATCTGAACTGGTAAGTATTAAGGCAGAAGCACCGTCTGATATTGGTGCAAAATCAAGCAGTCCTAAAGGCCTCCTAGCCTTAGCTCTTGCCCTCAAAACAGAGTCTACAGTGACATCTCTGTGAAACTGAGCATACTTGTTTCTTACAGCATTGTGATGATTTTTCACCGAAAACTCAGCTAAGGCTCTGCTGAGAACGTCACGCTGCCCCCCAGCGATCCCATATCGTCTGATGTATGCTCTAAGCATGAGCTCATGATTAGCCTCAGGCGTACACCCAGCATAATAGCTCCATGGATCCTCAAGAAGCATAAGATCATCTCTAATCTTATCCCAACGATCAGTCATCTTTTCCATGCCACCGACAAGTACCAGATCGTACTTTCCCGCCAAAACAGCGTTGCACGCATTCGACAGAGCTGAACTGAAAGACCGCGTGATCTCCATAGGAACATTCAGCTCTAAAAGCTCCGATAGAAAACCTTCTTCAAGCCCTATCTTGTTAGTTATGGGAAGAAAATAGTCTGCAAAGTGACAAGCCCCCAAATCTTTACGTTCAATCTTCGCAGAGTCTAAAGCTGCCAGCCCGGCTTCTTCAATCAAATTTTCAGGCTCTCTCTCATAATGCTCCCCGAACTTGGTTCGGCCCACGCTGATAATAGCCGGGCACTTAGCTTCCATGAAGGTGATGACCCCTTTCCTCGCAGAGCTTTTACCCACTTACATAATAGTCTTTCTTAAGTGTTTGCCATCCTTCAGAAAAACCCATCTCAAGCAGCAAAACTCCAATGCCACAGGAAAAGGTCAGACAACGTTTTTATTTTGCTGTCCCATGACTGCATAGTCTTGTGGCATCTGCGATGGCTTCGAAAAAGAGAGCAGTAGTGCTTGGCATCATCCTGCTGATCTTCTTATCCATGGCATACGTTGAAAACGTAGCTTTCTTCAGGTATTCTGCAACTCTTTTCACCAATCCTCCAATTGCCGTCATAGCGGTCTACATCCACAACGTTCTTGTAGTCTCGCTTATCCTGCTTGCGATGACATTCTACGTCGAACTAGTTCTCTCCTTCTTCAAGCCTAGAAAATACGAGTATGTCGTGCTTCAACATCCAAGGATCTTTGCACTAGTCTTCACCATAATGATCATCCTACTGAGCATTTTCAGGGCAAGCATGATCGTCTTCGGAAGCGTCTTCGTAGGCGGTTTAGCCACAGTTCTCCTGCTAAGCTTGCCTAATGGAATAATCGAAGGCTACGGAATCTACTTGACTATACAGAAGACATTGAAGCGAACCATGTCCATGAGGGACCTTCTAGCAATTTACCTGCTCTTTCTGATAGCTGCAGTGGTTGAGGTGGGATTCATACAACTACTTTCGTTCGCAAGCAGCCTTTAACCTTTAAATAAACATGCATCCAACTTCATAAAAAGAAAACCAAAGAAGGAAGATTCAGATGCACCTCTTCCACGTTGCCTCCGAAGAAGAGATCAAGCAAGCTGAGACCACCGACATCTACTTCGTCCGCACAAAACAGATCTTGAAGACTAAACGTTTAGGGAAGACTCGTGTCATAGCGGAAGTAACCTGCGGCCACCTACCAGAAAACTGGCCATGGGCCATTTTATGCGGAGTAGAAGAATTAGCCCACCTATTCAAGGATCTTCCGGTTGACGTTTACTCAATGCCAGAAGGAACCGCTTTTCGTCCGACGGACCATACAGGTTTCCGGATGCCCGTGGTGAGAATTGAAGGCCCTTACGAAGAGTTCTGTCTCTACGAGACCCCCCTCCTAGGCCTCATCTGCCAAGCCTCGGGAATTGCCACTCGAGCAGCACGAATGAGAAAGATCGCCAAAAACAAAAGCCTCATCTCCTTCGGCATCCGTCGCATGCACCCTTCTCTCTCACCGATGATAGATCGCGCCGCTTTCATCGGCGGGTTTGACGCAGTTAGCTCCTTAACAGGGGCCAAAGCAGTAGAGACCGAGCCTGTGGGAACCATGCCCCACTCCCTCATAATAGTCTTCGGTGACCAGGTGAAGGCTTGGAAAGCCTTCGACAGCTTAGTTGAAGAAAAGGTGCCTCGCGTTGCCCTGGTAGATACTTACTCAGATGAGAAGATGGAAGCAGTAATGGCTGCCGAAGCCTTAAAGGATCTGGATGCAGTGCGACTTGACACTCCTTCGTCTCGCAAGGGCGATTTCGCAGAGATTGTGAGGGAGGTACGCTGGGAACTCGACATCCGCGGCTACAAAAGGGTCAAAATATTCGTTTCCGGAGGCTTAAACGAAGGAACAGTCAGGCAGTTGAGCGAAGCAGGGGCAGAAGCCTTCGGTATAGGCACCTATGTAAGCAACTCGCCAACGGTAAACTTCGCCATGGACATAATTGAGATAGATGGAAAACTAGTTGCAAAGCGAGGCAAACTTGGAGGAAAGAAAGAGGTATGGCGATGCCAAAAATGTTTAGCCTACACGGTTTTGCCTTACCATGACCCGCAGCCGAAATGTCCAAAATGCCAAGGGAAAACAGAGCGCATGTTGAAACCACTCATAAAGAAGGGAAAAGTTGCAGCAGAGTTGCCTAAGCCAAAGAAGATCCGCAGATACGTGCTAGAACAGTTGGAGAACCTTTTCCTCGATTAAACTCAACATGGCAAGAAGCCTAGGTCACGCAAATCTTCCGCTAACTGCTCCTCCCACTCCTTCATCTCATCTCTTGGAAACTTGTTTTGCCAATGTTCAGCCCAATTCCTAATGCCTCTGCTGAAGTATTCCATCTCTACAAGCTGCTGATTCGCATCCACGTAGTACTTCTTCATGAGTTCCTTTGACGGCATCTCGTACCTGTTTTCATGCAACACGGCTTCAAGAGGCCAACGAGGTCTTGTGGGAGGCGTCTCGTCAGGATAACCTAGGCAGATTAGCACGATGGGGAGAACGTTTCTCGGCAACTTCAATATTTCAGCCACTTTTTTCAGATTGTCCCAGACGCTCCCGATAAATACAGATCCTAATCCCAGGGCATCCGCTGCAGTCACCATGTTCTCTGCAGCTAGAGCAGCGTCGATTATGGAAGGGACCAGCATACTTAATGGTCCGAATCTTGTCTTGACTCCCAGCAATTCGAAAAGCTGAAGTTGGCGGGCCATGTCGGCGCAGATCATAATCCACACCGAAGCTTGTTTCATACATTCCTGCTCCCCTATCGCTTTGAAGATCTCCCCTTGAACCGTCTTGTCAGTAATCAGGATGAAGCTGTATGTTTGCATGCCACAGGCCGTAGGGGCTCTCTGAGCCGCCTCAACAATGCGATTTACCACTTTCCGAGAGATCGGTTTAGACTTAAACCTACGTATGCTTCTTCGCCGACTAATAGCTTCTAACACGGCGTACCTCATAAGTCAACGTCACCTGAAACCTTAGTTTTCTGATACTAACAGAATAAGTTTTTAGGCTTTAGCACATGTACGACGCCAAATTGTATTCGAAGCCTATAGTATGTCCACTTCTCGTTAGCGCAAATTAAAAGAGGCACGCCAGCCACTGACATCGCTGAGCTATAATGCTTATATTCCTTGCAAGCCAAACATGATAACTAGAGTCGGAGTGAGAAAAATTGTCTTACTGCCCGAAATGTGGAAATGAGGTTACTGAGCAAATGAAGTATTGCCCCAGATGCGGGGCGGTCCTTAAAGCCGAAGCAGTTGCGAGAAAAGAGGCCTACGAGAAGCATGAGAAACAGGAAAAACAGGAGAAGGAAGAAAAAGGTGAGAAACATGAGAAAGGGGAAACAGGGCGCTTTTGGGCTTTGATCGGCGGTTTGATTCTTGTAGTTCTTGGAGCAACATCTTTGATAACGATAGTTTTCAGATTGCCCAGCGAGTGGCGTGGAGCATTTTTCCTAGTGGCAGTTGGCGTATTATTCATCATCTTCGCTATATACGGAGCAGCTAGAGCGTCAAAAAGACATCCACGACCTTAGAGGAACCATCCATACAGAAGCCTATACAACCTGTGTTCCAAAACAGTTAGAAATGTAGCTCTGCCAAAAACTCGAAAATAGTTCTTCCCCAAGGCCTCAACCATATCTCCAATCTCGTATCGAGGAAAGAGACAAGAGGACACAATCACCCGACCCCATTCACCCCTTCTAAGTTCATGGAGCAGTCTAGTTCCTCTACCAGTTTCAACCTCAAACAAGTACTTGTCATAGTTAGGACTAACATAAGGAAGGTCGTCCAACTGCTGACCATAGACCCCTTCCGTAGCAGTATACATCTCCACCACGGGAACCTCGCCATAGTACGACCTTAACTTGGGTGCATATTTGAATTGGATCTTTCTCACGCTGGTGCAAAAGAGAGCCCTGAACTGCCACACATCTTTCGGTTTTTTCCCATGCCTCTTTGCAACATACTTAGCAAAGGATAAGATAACTGGCGTAACACCCATTACAGCCGTAACATTTTGGTTCAACGCTTTCTGGTAGACAAGTTCAAACCTTCTTTCCCAATCCAGCTTTTTTATCCCGGGACCTAGCTCATCAACTTCCTCTTGTCTCGGCAGTAAACTTACCTGGTCAAACATAGGATTCAACTTGGCATAGGTACCTGAACTGTAGCCATAATTCACCTTTCTTCCATCAGCTTCCATAGTCGCTACGGTAGAGGGAAAGTTAAGGTTGAGAATCTTCCCAGCCAAGACCGAGAAGTCCTTCTTTCTCAACGCATAGTTGACTAGAGCCCTTGCCCCACAAGAAAATACCTCTTCAAGATGGGACTTGGTAACGGGAAGAACCTTTGAAACGCCAGTGGACCCTCTAGTCATAACCCAACAGAGAGGAGATTCTGAAAGGATAACGCGGTAGTTCCCTTCCCTCACTTCCCTCAAATAAGGTTGCAGCCTTTCGTAGTTAAGTTTAGGAAAGCTAAGTTGATAGTCTGATATGTTTTTCACCGCATCTACAGAACACCGCTCTCCATACTCTGTTTTCCTGTAATGTTCAACCAGATCCTGAAAAACCTGTCTTTGGGCTTCAACGGGCTGCTGCAAAGCTTGATACCACGGACTAACCAATTCTCGTAAGAAATCACTTGAAGCCTCTGTGGGAAACATTGTCAGAAAGATAGCTTTGTTTGCCTCATAAAGTTTAAGTCGAGAGTCAGCAAAAAGAAACTTGTAAGAGAAATGTCAAAAAACATCTCTATCACCAAAATCCTGGTTCCCCTTGACGGTTCAAAATCATCAGAGAAAGCTGCTGAACATGCGGTAGACATAGCTAAAAAGAGAAAGGCAAAGCTCCTAGCCATACATGTAATGCACTTGCCAGCGTACGCCTTTACACCAACACCCATAGAAGGGATGCCAGCCTCCTCAGTAACACCTGTCCCGTTGACGGTCTCAAGCGAGGAAAGGAGAATGGCGGAAAGCTATCTTAACAAGGTCAGGGAAAGAGCAAACGAGGCCAAAGTCACACTTGAAACAAAGATCATTGAAAATCAACCATCTGTTGTCCACGCGATCGCAAAGGTCGCTGAGAAGGAAAAATGCGATCTTATCGTAATGGGAACAAAAGGCAGAACTGGAATCACAAGATTCCTTCTGGGAAGCGTAGCCAGCGGCGTAGTGACCTACGCACCATGCTCCGTATTAGTAGTAAGATAAGCTGCAGATAGCTTCCCTTTTTTTATAACCCTTCAATAAAACAGATTTCCACCTATATTCCGCATTGCGATGACATTAACCTTATTTACCCCCTTCACAAATCAAAATAAACATCACATTTGAAACAGGGGATCAAAATGTACACTGTGTTAAGCACGAAGGGCATTGCAAAACTCTCCTTGCTAATCCTGCTCTTAGCATCCGCAGTGGTGGGTGCTGTATTGTCTTATCTATGGACCGTCGGGTATTACGTTGAAATAGGATTTAGAGTTCCTGAAGGAGTGACTACCGTAACAATCATGAATGTTTCATTTCCC
>JABAOH010002257.1_pt12 | contig 12677 bp, 14 predicted proteins | sample 7062181 | NCBI WGS metagenome assembly JABAOH01 (sample SAMN14538630, study PRJNA623070) | marine sediment metagenome | biome: marine biome [ENVO:00000428]; feature: marine pelagic biome [ENVO:01000023]; material: deep marine sediment [ENVO:00002113]; isolation source: pool of 5 deep marine... | reverse complement strand
CTCGACGACGACCGCCATTGGGTCAAATGGCAGGATCCTTTCCGCAAGCCCTGCTACCTGTTCGCACTGGTCGCCGGCAATCTCGCCTGCGTCGAAGATCGTTTCACCACGCGCTCGGGGCGTGAGGTGGCGCTTCGCATCTATATCGAGCCGCACAATGCGGACAAGTGCGAACACGCCATGATCTCTCTCAAGAAAGCCATGCGCTGGGACGAGGAGGTATACGGGCTCGAATACGATCTGGACATTTACATGATCGTCGCCGTCGACGATTTCAACATGGGTGCCATGGAGAACAAGGGACTCAACGTCTTCAACTCGAAATACGTGCTGGCAAAGCCCGAGACTGCGACCGACGCCGACTTTGCCGGTATCGAGGGCGTCATCGCCCACGAGTACTTTCACAACTGGACCGGCAACCGGGTCACCTGCCGCGACTGGTTTCAGCTCAGTCTCAAGGAAGGACTCACGGTGTTCCGCGACCAGCAATTCTCCGCCGACATGACCTCGCCGGCGGTCAAACGCATTCAAGACGTGCGGGTGCTGCGCACGCACCAGTTCGCCGAAGACGCGGGACCAATGGCTCACCCGGTGCGCCCGGACTCCTACATCGAGATCAGCAACTTCTATACCGTGACGGTGTACAACAAGGGCGCCGAGGTGATCCGCATGATGCACAGCCTGCTCGGTGCGGCCGGTTTCCGAAACGGCATGGATCTCTACTTCCGGCGCCACGACGGCGAGGCGGTCACCACCGAGGATTTCGTCAAGGCCATGGAGGACGCCAACGGCGCAGATCTCTCACAGTTCCGCTTGTGGTACAGCCAGGCGGGCACGCCGATGGTCCGCGTGAGCGGCACCTACGACGCCGATGCGAAAGTCTACACCCTGACCCTGTCCCAGAGCTGTCCGGCGACCCCGGGTCAGGCGGAGAAAGAACCGTTTCACATCCCGCTTCGCGTGGGTCTGCTCGACGACGCCGGCGGCGACATGGCGCTGGAGATGGAGAATCTGCCCGGGTCGCAGACCGACGAGGTGGTGCTGAGTCTCACCGAGCCCGAGCAGCGCTTCCGGTTCGTCAACGTCGCCAAGGCCCCCATGGTCTCCGTCGCGCGCGACTTTTCCGCACCGGTCATCGTGGAAGCGCTGCGCAGCGACACGGACCTCGCATTTCTCGCCGCCCACGACCGCGATCCCTTCAATCGATGGGACGCGGCCCAGGAGTTCGCTACGAGCGTGATTCTGCGTCATATCGGCGAGTACGATGCCGCCAGCGAGGCCATTCCGGACGCGGCCTTCGTGCAATCTTTCGCGCGCACACTGAACGACCAGCGTCTCGACCGGGCGCTCGTGGCCGAGGCGCTGACTCTGCCCGGTGAATCCTACCTCGCCGATCGCATGCACCTCATCGACGTTGATGCCATCCACAGGGTGCGCCAGAGCATACGCCGCCACCTCGCCTCGACCCTCGAGGAAGACTTTCGTGCCGTCTACCGGGCGAACTTCAGCAACGAAGCCTACCGCTACGATGCGCAGTCGGCGGGTCGAAGGAGCTTGAAGAACCTGTGCCTGTCCTATCTGATGGTGCTGGAAGATTCGCAGCTGCGCGGTTGGTGTCTTTCGCAGTTCCACCAAGCCGACAACATGACAGACGTCCTCGCGGCACTCGCCTGCTTCACGCAAACGGACTGCCCGGAACGCAGCCAGGCCGTCGCCGAGTTCCATGACCGCTGGAAGCACGACACCCTGGTGCTCGACAAGTGGTTCACCCTCCAGGCCATGTCACACCTGCCCGACACCCTCAAGACCGTCGAGAAGCTGATGCAGCATCCTGCATTCGACCTCAAGAATCCCAATAAGGTGCGCTCGCTCATCGGCGCGTTCTGTCACGGCAATCAGATACGATTCCACGACGCGAAAGGGGCCGGCTATCGCTTTCTGGCCGACCGCGTGCTGGAGCTCGACTCTATCAATGCGCAGGTAGCGGCGCGTCTGATGGGGGCATTCAGCCGCTGGCGCAAGTTCGACGACGCGCGTCAGGGTCTCATGAAGACAGAGCTGGAACGGATCCTCGCAACCAGTCGGTTGTCCAAGGACGTTTACGAGATTACGTCTAAGACGCTGGCTTGATTTGGAGACGGAAACGGAAAGGTCGCAGTGCTCCGCTGATGGCGGATGGAGGGCAGAGCGAAGATTGCAGAGTGCGCGTCAGCCGGTGCCAATCTTGAGGATGGCATCCTTCATGGCCGAGCGGTGCGGCTCGCTGAGCCTCGACCATGCGCGCGCCAGCTCGATGGCTTCCTCGTTGAGCTCGCCGACTTCCTCGACGCCGAACATCAACCAGGCAGGCTTCACCGCGAGGGCATCCGCGATCTGCTCGAGAATCCGCGGGCGCAGGCTCTTGCCGTTCTCGATCTTCTGGATCACGGCCTGGGACGTACCCACCTGCTCAGCCAGGTACATCTGGGTCCAGCCGAGCTCCTTTCTCCGCCGGCGCAGGCGTCCCCCGAGAGACTCGAGATCCTCGTGGTTCCTGCTGCGCTTCGACATGTCTAGCTTGTCCAGCTTGCTCACAAAATCTAAATCCACAACCGGCCTCTCATAACTGGTATCGGCAGAACGAAAGTTATCTTGATCACACTAGTCACGCTTTGTCAGATTCGCGACATGACAATTTAGCTTCCTGAACCGTCCGCTGACCGGCCGCGTGGTTCTCTGATTCCAGCACAGCAGTCGCGCATTTTCGGTGACCCGGGTCACAGAAGACGCGCTACTGCTAAGCCTTTGTCCCACAACGACAAACGGCTCACCTGCGCGGCGTGGCGGAAGCCACGGGAGCGTCCTTCGGCCGCCGGCGGCGCGGCACAGGGGCCTTTCCCATCCCGGAGTATCGGGCCAGCCCGGTTAAACTTGATAGGCCGGATCGCGTTGTGTGGACCAGGTCCGGGTCGTGGCGACGACAACCGGCGTTCCTATTTCCGCCCGCTACAGGAGTTGGCTTCGTGGCAACGGGGAAAAAGCCCGGAAAATCAGTGGCAAAGCAGCCCCAGCCGGTGGCGTTGACCGCCGAGTCCCTGGCCGGCGTGGAGGCCTTCGGCGGCCTCGGCGTCGCCGACAGAGGCCGTATCGCGTCGCTCTGCCAGGGCCGCCGCTACGACGCCGGGCAGCGCATCCTGTCCCAGGAGGACGAGGCCCGCGACGTTCATTTCATTGTGAGCGGCCGGATCCGTGTCACCATCTACTCTGTCAACGGCCGCGAGATCACCTTCCGTGACCAGGGCGCGGGCGAGATGTTCGGGGAGCTCGGCGCCATCGATGGCGCGCCGCGCTCCGCCCACGTGGTGGCGCTGGAGGACTCGCTTCTCGCCTGCATGCCGCGGGAGCGCTTCTGGGAAGTGCTGCGGGGCTATCCCCGGGTCGCCGAGTTCACCTTCGTGCGGCTCGTCAAGCTGGTGCGCCTGCTCTCAGAGAGGGTTTTCGAGTTCAGCTCGCTGGCGGTGCGTAACCGTATTCATGCCGAGCTCCTGCGGCTCGCGCGCGAGAACATGCACGACGACAACGTCGCCATCATCGCACCAGCGCCGACCCATGCCGATATCGCGAGCCGCATCAGCACCCACCGCGAGGCGGTGACGAGGGAGTACCAATTGCTCTCCGAAGCCGGCGTGATCGAGCCGGGTCGCGGACGCGTCGTCATCCGTGACGTCGCCCGGCTGGAGAGCATGGTACGGGAGGTCACCGGCAGATAGACGGGCGCCGAGGTGCGTCCTCGCTGCGCTCGCGCCGGGCCGGCGCGAACAGCTCCAGCTGCTCGGGCCCTCCGGGCTGCGTGGGCGCTCCCCGCGGCGCCGCCTCCGGGGAGTGCGGGTAGGCGAGGATGCGCTCCGGATCCCAGTAAAGCCAATCGTCGCTGAGAGCAGCGGCCGGCATCATCGCGGCACACCGCCCAGGGTGAAGCTCACCAGCACGCGCCGATCGAACGCGTAGCCGCCGCGGTCGCCTCTGGGGTACATGGCGGCGCGGTCGCCGTGGGCCCTGAGACGCATGCGCTCCACCGGCAGGCCGGCGCGGGCGAGCGCCGACCATACCGCGTACACCCGGCGCATGGAGAGCTTGCGGTTCGAGCGCCGCGAGCCGCGCGTATCGGCGAAGCCCTCGAGCTTGACCTGCAGGCAGGGAATGTCGATGAGCGCCTCGGACAGCTCGGCGAGATGCCGCTCCAGGTGCGGCTCGAGGCACCAGCTTCCGGCTCGGAACGGAATGCTGACCTTGAGACCGTCGGTGATCGCATGCATCGAGCGCCGTAACGCCTGCGCCTGATAGCTTTCCCGGACCGCGCGCCAGCGGGTCACATAGCGAAGCGCCTCGTTGCGCTCGCGCAGCTCTTGCACGAGCTCGGCGAGATCGCGGCCCTTGGGCGCGTGAGGCGTTTGCTCGATCTGAAGCATGCCCTTCTCCCGGTGACGGAATGCGATCGAGTAAAGCGCCACGGGCAGGCCGCCAGGCGGCGTCGCGCAGGCGAACAGGCGATCAATTCTGGCAATCCCGTGGCGTTGACGCGGGCGCGAAACCCGTCCATATAGAGACCGTATGGCCAGCCGGGACCCAGCCAATCTTTCGCGCCGCCTGGAAAGCTACGCGCCGGCGTCGCTCCTCGCGCTCGGCGCGGGCGCCGACGCGCTGCTCGCCGACTACCGCAGCGCCCATCCGGAGTGCCGCATCACCGAGCTGGATCCCCGTGGCACGCTGCAAGGACCGGCCCTGCTCGAAGCGCTGGCAGACAAAGGCCGATTCGATTTCGTCGTCGTCGGTGCCGGCGTACTCGAGCATCTCGACGCGAACACGGGCGCCAACCTGCTGGCACGGCTTCGCGACCTGCACACGAGCCGATTCTGCGTGGCCCTGCGCCGGCACGACGGCGCAGGATGCTGGCAGTCTGCGGAGCTGATCGCCATGGGCCTCGCCCACTGGTCGAGCGAGGACGTCGACGGCAGCGCGCTGGAAATCTACGGGTTCGACCTCGGCACTTACAAGGCCACCCCTGACTGGCTCAACGCGCGCCACTGGGCACATCCCGAGCACTGGGGAAAATATCGCTGGTAGGCCGCGCGCCGGCTCACGACCCGCTCAGCAGGAATGCATGCTCCTCGAGGCGCGTCACGCCGCGCTCGGCCAGATTCGTCTCGTTGGCAAGGCGATCGAGACTCTCCATGCGCGTCACCCGCCGTCGTCCAGCGAACAGCCGCCGGACCTCGGCCTCGCCAACCGAGAACGGCGGACCGTCGATGTCGTGGGCAGGGTACTCGAAGGTCAACAGCAGGATCGGCGTGTCGGCCGCCAGCAGCGAGAGCAGGTGCTCGGCGTAGCGCATCCGCATCTCAGCCGGCAGCGCGATCAGCGCGGCGCGATCGTAAGCCGCGGCCACGCGCGCCGTGCGCGCGCTGCTCAGGGAGAAAAAATCCCCGCACAGCAGCGTGACGCCGCCGCCCTCCAGGACCAGAAATGCGCCCTCTCGCCGCTCGGCTGCCTGGATGCCCTGCTCCTCGAAAAAATCGCGCGCCGCGATCTCGCTCAGCTCGACGCCGGTCACGCAGCAGCCTCGCCGCGCGAGCCAGCGCATGTCGACGCTCTTACCGCAGAGCGGCACCAGCACCTCGTCGCCGGCGGCGAGCCCCAGGCGCCCGAAATACTTCCGCAGATAGTGGTTCGGCTCCGCCTTGTGGAAAGGGATGGCGCTGTCCTGCCAGCGCTTCAGCCAGAATGCCTCGTCCACGGGATCCCCTATCGTTGCCCGGCGGCGATGCGCACAATGGCATCGATGCTCTTATCGACGTCCTCATCGGTTGTCGCCCACGAGCAGACGCTGATGCGCATGGCCGCGCGCCCCTTCCACACCGTCGGCCCGCACCAGCAGGTGCCGTCTTGCTGAACCGCCGCCACGACCCGTCGCGTGGTATCCGCGTCACCAAAGGCAACCAGGACCTGATTGAGCACCACCTCGTTGAGGATCTCATAGCCGGCGCCTCGCAGTGCATCGGCAAAGCGCACCGCCATGCGGCAGTTGCGCGCAACGAGATCCGCGAGTCCGCTCCGCCCGAGGCTCAACAGCGCAGCCCAGATCTCGACACCGCGCGCCCGGCGGCTCGACTCCGGCGTGTAGTGGAACGGCTCTCGGACGCCGCCCGTCGGCAGGTAGGCGGCGGCGTAGGACATGGCGGCGCGCAGGGTTTCGGCGTCGCGCACCAGGGCAATACCGCTGTCGTAGGTGACGTTCAGCCACTTGTGCGCGTCGGTTGCCCAGGAATCGGCGTCGGCAACCCCCTCGAGCAGGCCGGCATAGCCCGGCGCGGCTGCCGCCCACATTCCGAAGGCACCGTCCACGTGCACCCACGCCCCCTGCGTGCGGGCGCGCGCGCAGATGGCCGCCATGGGATCGACCGCCCCGGTGTTCACGTTGCCCGCCTGAACGCAGACGATGGCCGGCCCGTCGAGCGCCGGGATGGCATCGGCGCGCATGCGGCCCTGGTCGTCGGCAGGCACCGTCACGACCCGTTCCCGGCCGAGCCCCAGCAAAGCGATCACCTTGTAAAGAGTCCCGTGCGCCTCTTCACCCACGACCAGGGTGACCGGCGGCGCGCCGAACAGCCCCTCGGCCTCGACATCCCATCCCGCGCGCGCCAGCACCGCGTGCCTTGCGGCAGCGAGCGCCGTGAAATTGGCCATGGTCGCACCGGTCACGAAGGCACCGCCGCAGTCGCCCGGCAGCGCCAGCACGTCACGCAGCCAGCCGAGTGCGACCGACTCGACGGCAGCGCCGAGCGCCGAGTGCACGCTGGTGAAGGCATTCTGATCCCAGGCGTCCGCCAACCAGTTGGCGGCCAGCGCCGCCGGCAGCACGCCGCCGGTGACGAATCCGAAATAGCGCCCGCCCGCCGAAGCGACGGTGGCAGGCGAGCCGATCTCGTCGAGGCGTGCGAGCACCTCGCCCGGCGCCAGGCCTTCGTCGGGCAACGCGCCGCCGAGCAATTCCAGTCTCGCGACGTCGGCGGCCGCGGGCGCCACCGGGCGCGACTCGAGCTCCGCGATGTAACGGCAGGCGCGCCGCGCCGCATCGTGGAGCAGCGCCTCGTATCGGCGATCGCTCATTGCCTCGCGCTACCGGCTCCAATCCGCATTGGCCATTCGCGTCGCATCAGTCGCGGAAGTTGATGTATTGCAGGGGCATGTCGAACTTCGCCTCCCGGAGACTCGCGATCACTTTCTGGAGATCGTCGCGCTTCTTGCCCGTGACGCGTACCTTGTCACCCTGGATTGCGCCCTGCACCTTGAGCTTCGAGTCCTTGATCAGCTTCACAATCCTGCGGCTGAGGTCCGTCTCNNAGGTCCGTCTCGAGCCCTTGACGTACCGTGACGACCTGGCGTGCTTCCTTACCGACGAGCTCCGGCGCGGCGATGGCGAGGCAGGCGATGTCGACGCCGCGCCGGCTCAGCTTGCTCTGCAGGATGTCGAGCATCTGCTTCAATTGAAAATCCGATTCGGACTTGAGCGTGATCGCGGCGCCCTCGCGCAAGAAGCTCGAATCGGTGCCCTTGAAGTCGAAGCGCGTGCGCACCTCGCGATTTGCCTGGTCCACCGCATTGGTGACCTCCTGCATATCGACCTCCGACACGACATCAAATGACGGCATATCGTATGCTCCTCGTGGCGTGAGCTACCGATGGTAGATAGGTCGATTCGCCGGTTCAACCACGTCCCCCGAGCGCGTGTTAGACTGTCGTATGGCGTCGATTCGAGAATTCGCCGGTAGCCATGATCCACGCCTCAGCGTCGCGCCGATGATGCAGCGCACAGATCGTTTCTGCCGCTATTTCTTGCGCCTCATCACGCGCCGCACTCTTCTCTATACCGAGATGCTGACGAGCGCCGCCGTGCTCCACGGCGATCGCGATCGACTTCTGGCATTCGACGACGTCGAGCACCCGGTGGCGATACAGCTCGGTGGCAGCGATCCCGAGGAGATGGCGGCCGCGGCGCGCATCGCCGCTGCGCGAGGCTACGACGAGGTGAACATGAACGTCGGCTGCCCGAGCAGCCGTGTGCGCGCGGGGCGATTCGGCGCCTGCCTGATGGCCGAGCCGCAGCGGGTCGCCGACTGCGTCGCGGCGATGATCGACGCTGTAGATATCCCCGTTACGATCAAGACGCGCATCGGTATCGACCACCAGGACTCCTACGAGGCCCTCGCCGCCTTCGTCCATGGCGTCGCCGAGCGTGGCTGCAAGACTTTCATCGTGCACGCGCGCAAGGCCTGGCTGAACGGATTGAGCCCGCGGCAGAACCGGGAGGTGCCGCCGTTGCGCTACGAGCTCGTGCATCGACTGAAGCAGGATTTCCCCGGTCTACGCATCGTCGTGAACGGCGGCATTGCTGATCTCGACCAGGCGTGTCGTCATCTCGCATGTCTCGACGGCGTCATGATCGGTCGCGCGGCGTATCGCGATCCGTTCGGGCTCGCGCGGGCCGACGGGGCCATTTTCGGCGAGCATCGCCCGGCGCCGACCCGGCGCGCGGTGCTCGAAGCGTACGCGCCTTACTTCGCCCGGGAGCGCGCGCAAGGCGCGCGGCTCGTGCCGCTGATTCGGCACCTGAGCGGACTGTACCTGGGTCAGCCCGGCGCGCGCGCCTGGCGCCGCGCCTTGTCGGCGCTCGCCGCGACCCGCGATGCCGACGAGCGCGATCTGCTGCGCGCGATCCCAGGACCTGCCGATGAGACAACCGGCGCAGCGGCAGCCTGAGCAATCCGGCAGGCCCGGTGAAGCCGGCCGGCGCAACCGCGATTGCCGCACGGCCGAACCGAGAGCAAGATGACCACCTAGAGCACGGACGGAGAGGAGAATATTCAATGGGCACCAGGATCATCCATCTGATCAACCCCAAGACAAACTCTTTCACCACGCGACCGAGCTACCTGAATCGCGCGCTTTATTCTCCGTTGGCGGGTCTGCTCGCGGTTGCGGCCTGCATACCTCAGGATCAGTATGAGGTCATATTGACCGACGAGAATATCGAGGAGATCGATTTCGACCTGAAAGTCGATATGGTCGGAATTTCGGCCATGACCAGTTACGTGAAGCGCGGTTACGAGATTGCCGATCAATTCAGGCGCCGCGGAATTCCCGTCATCATGGGCGGCGTACACCCGAGCTTCATGCGCGAGGAAGCGCTGACCCATGCCGACGCGGTAGTCGTCGGCGAGGCGGAGCTGGTCATGCCCAAGGTGCTCGACGATCTCAAATCCGGCAACCTGAAAGGCGTTTACAAGTCGGACACGCTGCATCCCATGGTCAACCTCAACATGCCGCGCTACGACCTGGTGAAAGCGAACCGCTATGTGAATCGTACCTTCATTCAAACTTCCCGAGGCTGCCATCACGCGTGCACTTTCTGCGCGGAGCCTTTGATGAACGGTCTTCGCTTCCGCTATCGGCCCATCGACGAGGTGATGCGTGAGATCGACGAGTGCGGCGCGCGCTACATCGCTCTCAATGATGCGGATTTCTTCGGCACGCCGAAGCGACCCAAGGAGGTCATGAAGGCATTGAAGGGACGAGGCATTCGCTGGCAGGCGGGCGTCACGAGCCGCCTTTCCATGAATGACGAGATGCTCGAGCTCGCGGCGGAGAGCGGTTGCTACATGTTGAGCATCGGTTTCGAGTCAATATCGGCGAAAACGCTGAGAAGCGTTCACAAGATGGTCAACCAGCCCGACAAGTTCCGCGAGCTGGTCGACAAGATTCACAGCTACGGCATCCTCGTGTTCGGGCTGTTCATGTTCGGTTTCGACACCGATGACGAAAGCGTTTTCGACGAAACCGTGAAGTTCAATATCGATGCCAACTACGACATGTGCGCGTACTCGGTACTAACGCCTTACCCGGGCACGCTCACCTGGTACGAGATGCAGAAAGACAGGCGCATGGTGTCCTATGACTGGGACAAGTACGACCAGGGACACATCGTCTACAAGCCGGCCACACTCACGCCCGCTGAGCTTCGAGAAGGGCACATGCGAGCCTACCGGAACTTCTACTCCATGCCCTCGATTGCCCGACGATTTCCTTTGTCCGGCACCCGCAGTCGAACCCAGTACGGGATTTACAATATGTTCTTCCGACGCGGCGAGGTGACGGGCCGATTCATCGAGGACGCGGTCGCCGAGCCGACCGAGATCCCGAAGTTTCTGCCGGAGCCGCCGCTCATGCCGAAGCGCCAGCAGTGGGTGAATCTCGTATTGGAGAACAATCACTACTAGCCGATGCCGCGCCTCGGATGGCGCTTTGCTCCAGCCGAGGCATGGCCTGCGCCGTCAGGCGATACACTCGCTCAGCGGCGCACGCGTATCGTGGAGCCCCTCGGTGAACGGGTCGACCGGTGTCGACGCGTTACCGCCGAGCCCTCCGACAAGGGCACCTGGTGCGCCCATGTCAACGGACCCGGGGAACCCTTGCACCCATGGAACTCGATCTGAAGCCCGGTGAAAGCGCCACCGAGACCGTGCTCGTCGATCGCGAGCGCACCATCGGCTTCATGGGTGAGGCGGGTCGGGTCTACAGCACGCCGTCGATGGTGAGCGACGTGGAGTACGCCTGCCTGCGGCTCATCCAGAAGCACCTGCCCGAGGGACAGAGCTCGGTGGGCGGGCACGTCGCCGTCGATCATCTGGCGCCGACGCCGCTCGGCGCCCGGGTGCGTATCAGCGTCACCGTTACCGCCGTCGACGGCCGCAGGGTAACCCTGGATGCGCGCGTGCACGACGCCATCGAGCTGGTCGGCAGTGGGACTCATGTACGCCACGTCGTCGACATAGCGCGTCAGATACGCCGTATCGAGGACAAAAGCAGGCGCCTCGCCGAGGGAGACGTCTGAGGTGCGCGACCTGGCCTGATTTCGCGCGCACCGGGTAGCAATTTTCGCGGCTCCGGGACGCGCGCAATGCGCCGCTCACGAATCCCAAACCAGGTGCCTGATGGGAAACTCGCGCATACCCAACAGGGTCGCAGGGCTGGCGTTGGCCAGTCGCAAGATGTACACGGGCACGGCTTCCGGCAGCTCGTAGGCTTCGTGCACGAGCACCGGCGGGCCGACGCCGCACAACGCTTTGAGTCCCTCGTAGAGGGAATAGTACTCCTGCAGCCGATGCGTCGTGCGGAACGTCTCGTCGTAGACGTGAACCGTGGGCGAGTTCCATTTGACCTTTGAAAGCAGGACCGGCAGGACATTCGCGACACCGGTTTGCGCCTCGTAATGACCTTCTTCGTCCCGCCCCAGGCAGTGCTCGAACGCAGTAATGTCGACGTCACCGGAGACGAACTTGGAAAAGCCCGAGATTTGATCGTTGCAGGTCATCATTCCGAGATGATTCGTGAGTGGATTTAGCCACAGGCAATTCACCAGATAATCCTCGACCATTCCGCGGCGCAGCTCTTTCGCGAGCGTTGCAATCTTGTACTCGAGCCGTGCCTCCTTGTTGCCGCCATGCTCGGCATTGGTCACGAACACCTCTGTCAGGGCATCGCGAAGTACTCGGGGCAGACCCGGGCGGAGCTGCAGAAAACGGATGCGGATCGAAACCGGGGATTGATTGCGGCGGCTCGTCATGACGGCGTTCTGAAGCTCGCCGAAGTGAATGACAGGGAACTTCTCCGAGGCAATCGCGTCGTCGATTATCTCGGAAGACTCCTGAAACACCTTGATGGTTTTCCTGGCCGGGCCCGACTTGATATCGACGAGAAAGTACGCGTGCGCCTGCTGCGTGGGGTGCAGCACGAGATTGATGTTCGACTCGGTCATGCGCGAGAAAAAGGGATAGACCACTCGGAAGTTGGCGGACGCGACCTGGGGAACGATCCTGCTGAAATCCCGGCTCACCACGAAGCGATTGAGCGCAAAAAGCTGTCCCTTCGGGCTCCAGAACAGAAACCCGCCGACGGTGTCGGAATAGTCGAGCAGCCCGGGCTCGAGCGGCATATCCTGTGGAGTAGACAGATCCATGCGCAATCTCTGCCGGCCCGCGCGTTTGCGGACTCCGACGCACCACCCGCCCGGTGGCCGGAATGAGTTGGACGGGCTGATAGAAAAGTATCGGATGATTAAAATGTCAGGGCAATAGCGCCTGGCCCGACCAGGGAGATTCAGGAACAAACCCGATGACCAGGACACGCAGACGCTTCGCTACGGTGCTGGCCGCCGTGGCGCTCGTCCTCGGCGGCTGCGACGGTGGGGGCCTGAGCGGCGTCCAGGACCTGGAGGGCCGGCCAGCCAATCCGATTGAAGATTCGACGTCCGCCATCACTGTGACGCTTTTCGTCGACAGTGATTGCCCCGTTTCCAACCGCTACGCACCGGAGCTGCGCAGACTGCAGCAGCGCTATGGCCCGAAAGGCGTGAGCTTCTGGCTCGTGTACCCGAATCCCGACATCAGCGCGCAGGCAATCCGCACCCACATGCGCGAGTTCGGTTACGCATTCCCGGCTCTGCGCGACCCCGAGCACAGCCTGGTCCGGCGCGCCAAGGCGCTGGTGACGCCCGAGGCCGGCATCTTCCTGGCCGACGGCACGCTCGTGTACCACGGGCGGATCGACAACCGCTATGTCGACCTGACACGCCGGCGTCCGCG
>JABAOH010005282.1_pt7 | contig 12678 bp, 11 predicted proteins | sample 7062181 | NCBI WGS metagenome assembly JABAOH01 (sample SAMN14538630, study PRJNA623070) | marine sediment metagenome | biome: marine biome [ENVO:00000428]; feature: marine pelagic biome [ENVO:01000023]; material: deep marine sediment [ENVO:00002113]; isolation source: pool of 5 deep marine... | reverse complement strand
CTTTGTCAACCTCTTTGATCAAATCTGATCAAATTGGACTGAAAAGGGAGGATTGCTTCTATGAGAGTCCCTCCTTTGGTAGTCGATCGAGCTGGCGGCTTCCTTAAACGTGAGGCTTCTGTCTGCCTCGAACGAGCTTGTATCCATGCTCGCCTCTTTCGCCAGACGTGTATCTCGAACTTGCAGGATAATCGATAACTAACTGAACTATGGATTTTCCGTCAGTCCCCATCCGGTGTATGTTTCTAACGCTAATCGATAGAAGTGGACAGAAGAGCACGGTTTCGAGTTCATCTGCTATGTTCAAAGGCCGGTCTGATCGGGAGATTCTTCAATCACCAATCGTCCGGATCGTGCTCCCGTTGAAAGTGAACCGAGGAGATATCGGCACTCCCACGATAAAGCGTATGACCCCAGAACACGATGAAGTTGAGCTTCCCCGCTTGAAGGAGGCTAGGAAGGGTCTGAAAGACATCGGTGGGCAGAGAGCCGAGATATTCCGTGCGCTGCCCACGGGCGGTTAGTGCGCCCACACACCGGGGTTCGTAGCCTGCATTCTCACTCCCGCTGAGTATGAGCGGTAGCCTTCGATCAGCAAGAAAATCAACCTTGATCCTTCTATCCTGCAGGTTGCCAGGGGCCAGAACTACACCGATAATCTCCAGGGCCCCATGTTCCCAATAGGGGTCGAGGCCAAACCGCCCTTCCCGGTCAACGCTCAGGGAGTATGAAGTCGTCCAGTCTTCGATTCGGATGACGTAAGAGCAGTGCTCGATCTTCTTTGATTTCCTTCGTTTCTTCACCTTGGAAGCCATCGACATCGAAGTTGGGCACGTTGATTCTAAGTCAGTTTGCGCTATTGTATATCGGAATCATACAGGTGACCAAAGCGGTCTATTCCCGTTTATTTTGGCATGGAGGACTTGTACCCAAGATCAAGAAGAAGAAAAGCAGAACTTGCATTCCTTCTTACCAAGTGGTAGTTAAGCTTATGCTACTGGTGAACACCGTTGTTCCTGAGCGGAAATTCCTGGAGAGGTGGGGTACCCATCGAGGGTGAGCAGGAAGGGGAAGGCCAGCCCTTGAGAGGCTGGGAGGGGAAAGTATTCCCCACCTGCGAACCCCGAAAGGGTCACCTCGGAAGGACTGAAGCGAAGGGACAAGGGTGTTCACATTTCAAACATAGGATATGGAAGAAATTCAATGGGTTACAAAAATATTGCTAATAAAAGCCAGGAACCTCCAGTAAACGGTACCTTGAATTTCACTCGTTTTTAGAGGAGAATGAATTAGGTTGTAGAATCAATTCATTACATCCCATAAGCCCTCCTTTCGGCTCGAAGGAAAAAGGTATCTGCTTCGGACCATGCCGCAATTGAAAAGAGGGTCTATCATTTCGCCAGCAGCCCGGAACTGCCCTAGATTGAGGTGAAGTCCCTCAATGAGTAGGTATAAGAAGATATCTCTATGGATCCTAGGAGGTACAGGAGCCCTTTTGGGCCTCCTGTTGCTCCTCATTCTTCTCTTACCCAAGTTAATCAACATTGAACCGACGAGGGAAAAGATCCTGGCAACCGTCTCTGAGAAAGTGGGGGGCGCAGTGGAATTTCAGAGGCTCGATCTCTCATTTTTTCCACGCCCCCGTGTGGTGATGCACCATGGGAACCTATCCATCCCCGGAAAAGTTACCGGAACCCTGGAATCCCTGACATTGTATCCTAAAATCCTGCCCCTCTTCACGGGCACGGTGCAGATCGCCATGCTCCACCTCGAAGCTCCCGACTTCAAAATGAAGCTCCCAGAGACGTCAGAGAAAAATGAGGTAGGATTGAAGGCCTTCCCTCTTTCAACCATTGAGGATAGAGTGAGTTCCGCCTTAGCCCTTATGGCATCGAAAGCACCGGGGAGGGTCGTCCTGGTAGAAAAAGGCAGACTGAGCCTCTCTGAGGAAATGAAACCGGTTTTTTGGTTCCAGGATATTCATGCACGTATTGGTTTCACGCCAAATAGACTCAAAATCGACCTCACCTGTAAATCCAACCTTTGGAAAAACATTTCCCTAAAGGGGTGGGTAAACTCCAAGGATTTCAAGGGAGATGGACGTATTGATCTTACGCATTTCCAACCTCAAGCGCTTGCAGATTACCTTTTTCCCCGCGCCGATCATCGTGTTTCAGATTCGAAGGTGAATCTGAACCTCAGTTTTAAGGCTGATGGGCCCAAGGTCTTGAAGGCAGAGGTGGAGGGTTCCTTTCCCTACATGACGTTGCATCACGCGAATAAGAAATTGGTCATAAAAGGCAAAAGCCTGAGGGGAGCTTTGCATGTGAATGGCGATAGAGCAACGGTCTCCCTTACCGAACTACATCTCGATCATCCTCAACTCACAATGTCCGGGAAATTTTTCATTGATAAGACTTCTCCGCTGGTCAGTTTGGAATTGCAGGGCAGAGAAGTGGATGTGTATTCGACGCGTGAGGCGGCCCTCGCTCTGATGAGAGAATCCCGTATTGCTCGAAAGATCTTTGACATCGTAAGAGGGGGCAAAGTCCCTCTAATCAGCCTCAATACTCAAGGAAGTTCGGTGGCTGATTTGGGAAAGGCGGAGAATATTCTCATCAAGGGAAGTATTCTTGAGGGAAAGATCTCCGTCCCAAGAGCTCATCTCTATTTCCAGGGGGTCAGCGGGAATGCGGTCATTTCGCAGGGTATTCTGGAAGGGAGAAATCTCGAAGGGCAGTGGGAGAATGCCCATGGGCACGAAGGTATATTGAGATTGGGCCTGAAAGGCAAGGATGCCCCTCTGCATCTGGAAACAACGATGGAGGTTGATCTTTCTCAAGTTCCGCCTCTCCTTAGACGCCTGATAAAGAACGAAACGTTTATGAAAGAAATCGGCCGTATCTATGAAGTTAAGGGCAAGGCTCTGGGAAGGTTGGTCCTCGGGGAGAGCACAGAATCTATCAAAGCGAGGATTGATCTTTCGAAACTCAATCTGTTCGCCCATTACCAACGAATTCGATATCTTCTGGAGGTTCATAGAGGACAGGTTTCCTATGACTATGACGGGCACAAAATCGGTGTAAAGAACCTGACCGGCAAGTTGGGGAAATCCTCTTTTTCCGGGCTTACTGCTCAATTGAGCTGCGAGAAAGCCCCTTACCTTGAGATCCTATCCGGGAAGTCCTCAGTCTTCATGGGCGAAATCTATCCATGGCTTTCATCGTTCAAAGGGCTCAAGGGAGCGCTCAAAGCCTTCAAATCCGTGCGAGGTACCGTCGAACTATCTAACCTGAACTTTGAAGGTCCACTCTTCAGGCCCAAAAAATGGCGTTTCCGAATGAGGGGCAAACTGGAGAACCTTGCCCTGGATTCGACTCTATTCCCGGGTCCGATAACAGTGACCAGGGGAACATTCGAAGCAATTCCTGAGAAACTTTCCCTCAGGGATTCTCAAACAAACATCTCGGATGCCTCGTTAAGGGTGTCGGGTATTCTCGATGGCTATCTGAAAGGGCTTCACAAAATAGACTTGGCTCTTGAAGGGAGTATGGGGGTGGAGGCTACCGAATGGGTCTCAAACCTTATCCGCATGCCGCCCGAACTCAGAGTCCATGCTCCCCTGTCCATCTCAAGGGCTCATTTGATCTGGGACAAGAACGCCAAGACCCTTTTTTCAGGGAATCTGGCCGTGAAGGATGGTCCCGAAGTCTCCGTCGATATTGTTTGGAATCCCGAAGAACTGAAGATGAACAATTTGCTTATCCAGGATGAAAAATCCCGGGCTTCCATTACTTTCAATCGCAAGAAGAAGGAGTTCAATCTTAGTTTTAGCGGAAATCTCAATAAGAAAACCGTGGATCAACTCCTGGTAGAGAATCAATTTCTTACGGGATGGATAAAGGGAGATTTTCGGGCCCACATTCTCGTAGATAAACCCATGAGATCTACGGCCCAGGGGAAGCTCCAGGGGGGAAATCTCCGTTACCCAGGAAAACTAAAGGCACCGGTTAAAATGGAGAGCATGTCGTTGAGTGCCATAAAAAACAGGCTCACGGTGGAATCGGCCTTATTCACGTTTAATGATAGCCGCTTTACTTTTAAGGGGAATGTGGATTTTTCGGAAAGAGGGTTCATCCTCGATATGGACCTTTCCGCTGATGCTTTGGGGTGGGACAACGTAAAGAAAATCCTCACCAAAGAAAAGGATCTGGAACAAGGCGAAAAATTATTGCCCCTGCCGCTAAAAGGAATTCTGAGAGCCAAATCTGAATACTTCACATTTGGAGAATTCACTTGGAGCCCATTTCATGCGGACCTCACCTTTGGCGATGATGGGATAAGCGTTTCAGTGACCGAGGCCAATGTATGCGGTATTTCAACTCCTGGAATTATCCAAGCATCACCTCAAGGACTCCTACTCGATGTTAAACCGGTATCCAAAAATCAGGAATTGGATCCTACCCTCGCCTGTCTATGGGATAAGAAGGGGCTTATGAGCGGTAATTTTACCCTCGGAGGGAACCTCGTGGCCCGGGGAAAATCTGAGGAACTGGCCCAGTCCCTCAGAGGAAATGTGGAATTCCTTGCCAATGATGGTCGGATTTATCGCTTTGGGGTGTTGGCAAAGATTTTCGCCCTTCTTAATGTGACCGAAATCTTTATGGGTAAGCTCCCTGACCTGGGAAAAGAAGGGTTTGCCTATGACTCCATGAAAGCCACGGGAAATCTCCACGATGGCAAACTTAGGGTGAAGGAAGGAATCCTTAATGGTCCCTCGATGAAGATAGCCTGGCAGGGTGATATAGATCTGATTACGAAGAAGATGGACCTCACGGTTCTGGTGGCCCCTCTGAAAACCGCAGATCGCATCATCGAAAAGATTCCGTGGGTTGGCCATGTCCTTGGAGGGACGCTCATCTCCATTCCCATCAAGGTTACAGGCAATATTGACGATCCAACTGTCACGCCCCTCTCTCCCTCCGCGGTGGGGTCTGAAATAGTAGGAATCATGAAGAGAATTCTCCGGCTTCCTATTAAGATCATACCCTATACTCCCGAGTAGAAAAAAGAGAGGGTTCCTTTCGCCGTTCTTGCAGGTTCCGTCTTTTTTAAGATGTATCACCCTTTCACAGCTCCTGCCGTCAGGCCTTGAACCAGAAGTCTCTGTAAAAAGATGTAAAGAATGATCGCTGGCATCCCTCCAACGAGGGAACCGGCCATTAGCATGGGCCAAATGATCCTGAACTCTCCCACGGTTCGGGCAATGCCCAAGGTAACGGTAATCATGGGCTCACTGCTCGTGAGACAGAGAGCCCAGAGTAGGTCTCCCCATGCCAGAAGAAAGGCGAAGAGAATAGTGGCAACCATTCCAGGGGCAACTACTGGGAGGATAATTCTGAAAAAAATTCCCAGCCTGGAGCATCCGTCGACCATGGCGGACTGATCCATCGAGACCGGCACCTTATCGATAAACCCCTTCATCATCCACGTGGAAAAAGGCAGGCAGATGGTCAGAAAGGCAATGATCAGACCGGTCCGGGTATCGTAGAGACCGATCTTGCCAAGAACCTTGAAATAAGGGCCCACGAGCAGAACACCGGGTAGCATTTGTGTCGCCAAGAAGAAACCGATGAGAAAACGTCGTCCCTTGAAGAAAAATCTTGAAAATCCGTAGCCGGCCAGGGCGCCAAAGAAGGTAGAGAGCACTGCTGTCCCAAGGGAGATGACGGTGCTGTTAAAGAAATAGATGCCGAAGTTTTTTCTCACCCAAATCCCGATATAACTATCCGCAGTGGGTTTGAGGGGAATCCATGTGGGGGGAATCTTGAAAGCCTCCGCCTCGGTTTTGAGCGAGGTGGAGAGCATCCACGCAAATGGGAAAAGGCAATAAAGACAGACAAGGATCAGGAAAATCCAAACGATGGTCTTGAAAAGAGGTTCTTTTGGAAGCATAGGGTTGGTTTTCATCAATTTCACTCTTCCTGGCTTATCATCCAGATGTAGGGGAGACTGACTATCAAGAGAACGATGCTCATAACCACGGCTATGGCCGAGGCATACTCAAATCGGAAAAACTGAAAATACTGTTTATACGTATAGGTAGAAAGAACCTCCGTGAGGACCCCTGGGCCGCCCTTTGTCATTGCCTGGATAAGCCCAAAGCGCCGAACCTCCCAGACGATATCCAACGCCAGTGCGACGACGATCATTTTCCTCAGTCCGGGAATGGTGACATGGACAAAGAGCTGCCACTTGGAGGCTCCGTCGATGGCCGCCGCCTCGTAGAGATGTCGGGGAATGGCCTGGAGCCCTGCCAACAGGATCAACATCACAAAGGGGAAGCCACGCCAGAGGTTCACGAGAATTACACTGAATAAAGCGAGTTTCGGATTTGACAACCATTCCACCCCCGTACTAATGAACCCGATCTTGAGGAGGACATCATTGAGGGCTCCGTAGAGGGGATCGTACATCCATTTCCAGATGATCCCCGCCACCACATCGGGTACGACCCAGGGGAGCAAGGCGATCACGCGGAACAACGGTTTTGCCGGCAAGGCCTTATTCAATACCATGGCGACGGCCAGCCCCAATACCATGTGACTGGCTACACTGAGAAATACGAATATCGCCGTATTCCAGAACGTTTTCGCAAAAAATGGATCTTTGAGTAGGTTCGCATAGTGGGAGAGGGTATAGGATGCAGTGCCGGCTTTTTCGGGTTTGATGCTGTAAGAGAGGCTTGTGATGGCGGGAAAACCGAGGACCAAGACCAGCAACAAAACCCCTGGCAGCACAAAAAACACCCACATGTAGCGGTCTTTTATCCGAATGCTGAGGTCCACTAGGCTCCCCATTCCAGGGAAAGGGGAGCGGTAAAACACTCCCCTTTCCCCACGGTTCGATTTGCTTGTCTTGATGGGCCCTTTATCTTGCCAGGATGGCGTTGATTCTTTCGTGGGCTTCGCCCAAGGCTTTTTCGGGGGTCTTCATCCCTACGACTGCCTCCTGGAGGGAAGTGGTGAACGTGTCCATAATTTCAGGCCACTGTTTGATCTGGGGCTCCACCTTTCCGTAAGGAAGTTGGGAGGCCAGAACACTGGCGAACTTGTCGTTGAGGATCTCCGGAGCGACGCCGCTGACGTCCTTCCGAGAAGAGGTAACGCGGTTGTCCACAAACCACTTCAGCTCGATCTCCTTGCTGGTGATAAATTTCATCAGTTCCCAGGCCTCGTTGGGGTGCTTGGTGTTCGGGCTCATGACCCACGAGCTCAGCCAGATGGCGGTTGCCTGTTTTCTCTTCATCGGGGCTGGAGCGCATTTTAAAACTTCAAAAGCCTTAAGGTCGGGATTGATCTTGTTGACAATGGGAGGCGTCCAACCAGAGCCAAGGATCATGGCCACCTTTTTCTGGGCAAGCTGTGTTCGAACATCTTGGGCACCCATGGCCGTCAACCCCGGTGGCACCACCTTATGCTTTGTGTAGAGTTCCACAAAGAATGTAAAGGCCTCCGTAGCTTCGGATGAATTCAAGGCGGACCGTTTCATGTCCGGGGTCAGGTAATCCGCTCCAAAACTCCAAATAAAAGGGCCAAATCTGAGGGAAAACCCCGGGCTCTTGGCACCAAGGGTACCGAATCCCCACTGGTCAACCTTCCCGTCTCCATCAGTGTCGCGGGTGAGTTTCTTGGCATATTCGAGGAATTCATCCCAGGTCTTGGGCGGCTTGTTCGGATCGAGACCCGCTGCCTTAAACATCTCCGTGTTGTAGAATAAGACCATGGTCATGTAATCGCCGGGCATAGCATGCATTTTCCCATTGTGCTTCATCAGCTTGAGTGGTAGTGGATACCATGCGTCCAGGAACCCCGGTCCTTCCTTTTCAAGGAATGGTGTCAGATCTTTGGCAAAACCCTTGCCGAAGAACATTGGCAGGGAAAAGGCGTGGACGTGAAAGACATCCGGTGCCCGGCCCGCCGCAGACTCCACCGTGTATTTTGTCTCCTTCTCTCCGTAGGAGACGGGCTCCAGGGTCACCTTGATATTGGGATTCTGCTTGTGGAATATGCCCATGCCTTCATTGAGGGACTTATTCCAGACGTCTTCAGTAAGGTGCCAATCGGAAAACCTCAAGGATACTTCGGCAGACACCGGCTTCAAAGAAAACACAGCCAGCATGACCGCCGCACAAATAACAATGATTCCAATCTTCTTCATTTCGCTTACCCCCCTTCCTTTACGATTTGCCATCTAAGGCAAAATCCGATGCATACGGTTCTCCCTTTTTCCTCACCCCCTTTCTCTCAAGGCCTCACTTTTTAAGCCTTTTTAGAAATTCCAAACGCTGTTTTTATGATTTTTTTCTCACCTCCTCGTGAATTCTTTCTGTGGTCATCATCTCCCCCTAGCCCTGGTTTCTCACCCATAATACACCTTGGAATCGATTTGTACAAGTATTTTCATTCACCACCGCAAAGGGCGAACGGAGCTCATCCCACGAAGTCCGGAATTTTACCGAACGGAAGGCCCTTTGGTCAAAATGGCTCGAGATTTCCCTCGAGAATCTCTTGGGTGAGAAGTCTAAATAGTGGCTCCCCTTTGGCCTTGGACGAGCTCGCCGTGGGGTCATGGCCTCATTATGACCCGGGAACCTGAGTACGGAGTCCAAGGCGAGCTCAGGACTTCAGGGAAGACATGCGGGTAGATACATGGATGGAAATTCGAATTGAAGAATAGCGGTAGAGGATTCACTTTCTGGGCATAGGTGAACACCCCAAATCGGAGAACGAAATGCATCCCCCCTCGGTCGAATTACCCTTTTGACCGAAAGGAAGTCCCCCTATTTGAAAGGGGTAATTTATCTATGGATGGCCACCTTCTATCGTATTATTCAAAAAAGCCATCTTCAATGTGATATGAATACCATCGCTCCACGGCCAAAACATTGCTATCATGATACCATCGCCAAATTCTCTTTTGAATAATGTCTGATCGACCCAAATTCCACCATAATCCTTTGTCAAATCCAAGTCATCTTCAGTAGGTTTCACTCCTGGGGGTTTTATCGCAGGGCCGAAAATATCAGCCAATTTTTTATTCCATTCAGCTGTTTGTCTCTTGTAAAAAACGAGTTCACCGTACTCGTTGGTAACACATCGCTTCTCATGAACCCTCAACATACTGCATTTTTCAATGATTTCGCTCAACGTCATAGCCACTCACTCCCTTGAAAATGATATTTGTTTTACTGAAATCTCGGCCAACAATAGCTTGATACTGCCCCTGTCTACCTCTTATCCGCACCTATGGAGCCTTAACATACCCATGGAATGCCAAAAGAAGGCTATAAATGTCATGGGAGAACTGGAATGGAGGTGCTAACCCTCATCGTAGAGATCAACGACCCTCTCCTGTAGCCCCATTCTCCTTAATGGGGGTTACCTTCCTATCGTCTACATCGGCCTCGTTGCCCATCTTGCAGATTCCATCGAAAAGCCCCCCTTCCTCAATCGCCAAGGTCGGGGTAGCGATGTTTCCGTAGAGCTTTCCGGAGGAATGGATCTCTATTTTACTCGTGGCGGAAACGTTTCCACTCACCTTTCCATCTACAACGAGGGTGTGGACATTGATCTCTGCATTAATGACCGCGCTTTCACCAACGATGAGTATGTCCCCGGAGAAAATCTCTCCGTCGAACTTACCGTCGAGCCTCACCATACCTTCGAAGCCCATCTTTCCCTCAAACGAGGTATTCTTACCCAGAAAGGCCTCCAACTCCCCCGATTTGATATCCCTATTTCCACTCATTGAAAACCTCCTTCTCCTCGATTCTCACCCTCCCCTTCTGGCGATTCGGGCAATCTAATTGGTATCATATCATTCTGTTCTCCAGTGAAAAGTAGGTGTGGATGTTTGGTATCAACTTTGAACAAATATTTTGCAAATATAATGCCATTTTTGGGAATTACCTTGACAGGGGGAAAAGTGAAAAGGAGACCGACTAGCAACAGCACCCATTTCAGGCACCGATCTCCCAGAACTTTTATTGACTCGGGAACATCGTGAGCATTAGAATGGAAATTCCAATGAAGAAAAAGCAGCCCATTTTCCATGGATGGCTTATCGTTACAACCGGCATCGTAGCATATACCCTTGGCTACGGAGCCCGATATTCCTTCTCAGTTATTTTCCCTTCCCTCCTGGAGGAGTTCCATTGGCCCCGAGACATAACAGCAGCCATGCTATCCATTCACCTACTGGTTTACGGTTTCGTTGCCCCTCTGGCTGGCGATCTAGTAGACAGGATAGGTCCACGCAAAACCATGGCCTTTGGAACCGTTCTGCTAGCCTTGGGGTTAGCCTTATCGGGGAAAGGAAGCGAGCTTTGGCATTTCTACGTAAGTTTTGGGGTCTTGTCTGGAGCTGGCCTTTGTCTCATCGGTGCAGTGCCCTTCACCACCGTAATAAGGAATTGGTTTGAAAGAAAGCGAGGCCTAGCCTTGTCGTTCTTGTTCCTCGGCGCCGGGGGTGCCTTTGTTTGCTATCCCGGAATAGCTTTCATCATCAACACCGTAGGTTGGCGCAGCACCTTCGGGATTGAGGCAATCATCGTCGCTGTTTTGATGCTCCCCCTGATAATCCTCATAGTCCGGTATCATCCTCGAGAAAAGGGGCTCATTTCCGATGGCGTTCTGGAGGATAGGGAAACCTCGGTAAATACAGGAAAGGAGGCGCTGCAGATTACGGATCAAGCGTGGGCGGCTACAGACTGGACGTTTCCTAAGGCGGCAAGAACGGGCCGTTTTTGGCTCCTATGCCTGTCAACATTCTCCCTGTGGGGGATCGCGGAACATATTCTCGTTGCCCATCACGTCATCTTCGCAGTGGATCTGGGTTACTCAAAGATCTATGCGTCTTCAGTTCTATCCTTATTCGGTATCTTTTTTGCCTGTGGCTCTATGGCTAGTGCGATTTCTGATCGGATTGGTCGGGAGTCCACAATGACGATAGCTACCTTCATCGGTATCTCCGGCATAGGAGTCTTGGCACTCATGAAGGATACCTCCCAGCCATGGATGCTCTACTACTATGCCATAACCGTAGGTTTTGGGTTCGGGATGACTGCGCCTATCATAGCTGCCGCGGCCACTGACATATTCCAAGGGCCAAAGGTAGGTGCTATCATCGGCTTTATCTGGTTCAGCTTTGCCGTTGGAGGCTCCATAGGACCCTGGCTGGGAGGCTGGATCTTTGAATTCACCACTAACTATCTGGTTGCTTTCATTGTGGCAATGGTGTTGTGCGCCGTGGCATGTGTCGCTATCTGGCTGGCAGCACCCCGCAAAGTGCGGCTCGTGCCGGGTCGATCAAGAACCACAAGTAAACCTTAGTATCACACGTACGTCTAATAAATGAGAGACGGAGAGGTCAGGAAAAAGTTACGATCCGAGCTCTGTGCACTCCATGATATATCATACCCAAGAGATATCGTCCTTCTGTTCTTCCCCCAAAACGGACGGATTAAGGAGGTCTGTTGTGGAAATGTATACAGTTCTCCAGAGACTAGAAATGTTGACAACACCTATCCCTCGTTTATACTATGTAAATGGAGTGTCGGTAACGACCAACGGGTGGGATTTGACCAGAGCGGATTAGTCGTATCCCATGAGAAAGGTAAATCCTCTAGAGGTATCGAGCTTTCGGTGATACCAGGTTTAGGATGCCACTCGTACCAAAATAAAGGAGAAATCTCATGAAAAGGAACATCCTGGTGTTAGCAGTCTCAATTCTACTCGTTTTCCCAGCAGCCTGTGCTACGTATAAGAGGAAACCCCTACCTTTCAAGTCACCTGCTGCCTATGATAACGCAACTGAGGTTGCGGGTGCCCTTGTCGGGGCTGAAGCCTTTGTAGATCCTCGTACAACAAAGAAGGCCTTCGGCTTTGACGTCCGCGCCGCAGGTATGCTTCCTGTCCAGGTAGTCTTTGACAACCAGGGCTCCCATTCTTTGGAGATCGATGTGGCCCAGACATTTCTCGAGGATGCCGAGGGCAATCTCTGGCCAATCCTCGACAGGGAAATTGCCTATGAACGGGCCACCAAATATAGCCAGACCAAACAGATCTTCAAGGAGGGTGCCTACGGCGGCTTCCTGGGGGGTGCGGCCGGTGCCGTCATTGGTGCGGCCGTTGGCATTGTCACCGGCGAAAATGTGGCCGTAGCAGCGGGTAAGGGCGCAGCGGTTGGTGCTGCAGCTGGTGCCACCCTGGGAGGAGTAAAAGGATACACCTCGGACGATGCTCGCCAAGCCATTGTCGATGATTTGCGTCGGAAATCCTTGCAAAATAAACCGATCGAACCCACAGACCTCGCTTACGGCTACCTCTTTTTTCCTGGGGAGGCCTCGTCGGCCAAACAACTGAGGCTCAAGTTGGTTGAAATCGAAACGGGAGCGGGCCACGTTCTTAAACTAGACTTATAGGGGAGTAGAGCTCTCCATCATGAGTCTTTACAGTTTGGCCGCGAGAGGCTCGCAGTCATGGAAGAGGTGATCGAAAAACAGATCGGCAAAGAGTTTCATATCTGCGACAAGTGCGGGTATGAACGCGGTTTTCACGTCTCTTTTGAACGGGGAGATGACAGTCATGAGATTGTGCTGATCTGTCCAAGTTGCGG
>JABAOH010001149.1_pt1 | contig 12679 bp, 10 predicted proteins | sample 7062181 | NCBI WGS metagenome assembly JABAOH01 (sample SAMN14538630, study PRJNA623070) | marine sediment metagenome | biome: marine biome [ENVO:00000428]; feature: marine pelagic biome [ENVO:01000023]; material: deep marine sediment [ENVO:00002113]; isolation source: pool of 5 deep marine... | reverse complement strand
CTACCTTGGTAAACTCATTTGTATAAGGTGCCTCAAGGGTTCTTCCTGTCCTAAAGTAGTCAGGAGCCTCTTGGAAGCCTTTCCCTATGAAGTCTACAGACATTGCAATATTAGCTAAATAATTTCTGAAATGTGATTTATCACCCAGAATCTCATCGAGAAATGGTTGAAGCCTAAATCGGCCTTGATCATCGCAATCCAGGATTTCAAAATGGTAGGCCGTCTGGCACCAAACTTTCAAATAGGGTTCGTGAAGCTCGAGCTTTGAAGCTAGATCCTGAACTGTCATACCCTCTTTTGCCTCATAGAGGGCTTCGAATATCCCAAGCTTTGCACCAACATTTATCAAATGAGTCGCGAAAAATCCCTTTTCGAAGTTGCGAATCTTCGTCCATTGGCCTCTAACACTGATTTCTTCCATGATCCCACTCCCCTTGAAGGTTTTTCTTTATGCTTTCTATAAAAGATTAACTGACAGAAGATTTTGACAGAATGCTATTATAAAAGATTAAATATTTTTCAACGGTTCTCTGTGAGTAGAGGGATTTCGATGGTTATAGAAAGGGAAGACATGCAAGAAATCGCAAAAGCCTATCAGGAACCAATCGGTCTCAACTTGGGCTCCCACTCTGCCCTAGACGCTTGGCAAGGTCAAAGAGACCACGGCACAAGAAGCATAATCTACGTAACACCGCAAAGGGCCAGAATTTACCTCCAAAACCCCATGGTTGGCAGAGCCGACGAAGAAGTAGAAGACTTACCCAAGTTGGTTAAAAGAGACTTGAAGATCGTAAACGACCCGAAGGACATAAAAAAGAAAGGAAGATGGAAGAGCATCATCCTAATCTTGGACAGATACTCTGACATCGTCAAATATGTAGACGATCTAGTTGATTTAGAGTGTTTACAAATTACAAACAGAGCCTTTGCCGTCTATGTTGGCGGAGACGAAAACTGCAGCGTCATCGAAAAAGAATTTGGGGTTCCAATCCTTGGTTCAAGAAGACTGCTGAAAATCGAGAACAGAGGAGAAATCGAAAAGGATTACTACTGGTTTGCCGAGCAAGCTGGCATTCCTTGTCCAAGTTCCTACAAATATGAAGTTCATAAAAGGGGTATAAAATTTAAGGACCCCATCGACGAACCAATTCTCTTGAAAGCCGAACACGCCCACAGAGAATTTGAAAGAGAATTTATCTTTGCAGCAGATTCCAAGGACCTAGAAGAAAAAGTGGAAAGAGAAATGGAAGCAGGAACCCTAGACAGAGAATCTCTGGAAAATGCGAGGGCTGAACAAATCGTTTTGGGACCCCATGCAAACTTCAACTTCTTCTTCTCACCCCTAGACGCAAAAGAAGAATGGGGAGACACAGAGGAATGGTATGCCAAACTATACAATTTTAGCGTAAAAGACGCGAGAATCTGCTTGGCAAACCAGTTTCTATCCATAGACGAAAGAAGAGAAACCATACTAGACGGCGTAAAACGACTGCCAATAGACGTCCAAGAAAAAATTAGAAAAGTTCCCTCCTTTGAAGTCACCGCTCACGTGCTCATGAGCCTAAGAGAATCCCTGCTCAAGGATGTACACAGATACGCTGACAGATTCTTGTTGGCAACCAGAAAACATGAACCGCCAGGCATCCTTGGCGCTTGGTGCCTCCAGACACTTATCACATGGGACAGAATATCAAAATATGAACTGAAACCAAAAGTCAAGATCGATTTCACCGGCGGCGCCGAACCAAAAACCGCGGTTGACTATGGTTTATACGATGTTCCAGAAGGGAGAGAAACCTACATGCACATCCCAGTCACGCAGGATGTTGCTTTAAGGCATGGAGGCGGAACCAACGTGCACATGGGAATAGGCTCCCAGTACGCAAATGCAAAGTATAGGAAAAGGATGAGCATGGGCGACAGAATAGCCTTGGAAATCAGGAGGGCGCTGAAACAAAAGCAACTTCACGAAACAGTTACCTGACCAAGATTTTTCAACTTGAAATACCAGAACCTACTAGAAGACTGTTGGAGAGGAAAGGCTTGTTGAAAGCTCTAATTATCTACGATTCAAAAACGGGAAACACAGAGAAAATGGCTTTCATGATCGCTGAAGGAGTCAGAGAAGCAGACGGCGTTGAATGTGTTGTCAAAAGGGTTGAAGACGCCACGCTGGAAGACCTGATCCAAGCACACGGCATAATCGTGGGATCTCCAACCTATTACGGATGCATGAGCGGAAAGCTGAAGGAATTTTTTGACAAATCTGTCAAGATTCATGGCAAACTGGATGGAAAAATCGGAGCCGCCTTCACTTCTTCTGGTGGAACGGCTAGCGGAGCCGAAACCACGGTTACATCGATTCTGAAGGCAATGTTAATTCATGGGATGATCATTCAAGGAGATCCTAGTGGCAAGCATTATGGAATGGCGACTGTCGAAGCTCCGGGAGGAAAAGACGAAAAATTATGCAGAAGATTTGGGCGCAGGACAGCGGAACTTATGAAAAAAATTTACCAATGAACTGGTGAACCTTATGCCAGAAGAGTTCACATACGCTGAGGCTGGCGTGGACAGAGAAGTGCGGACGAAATCTAAAGCGGCTTTGCTAGCTTTGAAAGAGACTTATAAGCTCAGCAAGTATGGAAAAGTGGTTCAACTCCCTTACGGCAACATCTTTCCAGTCGGCGACCGATACCTAGATTTCGTTATAGAAGGAATCGGAACGAAAGTTCTTTTGGCGCAACTAGGAGACAAATACGACACCATTGGAATAGACGGAGTTGCCATGGCCGTCAACGACGTGATAAGGTCAGGTGCCACGCCCTTAGCCGTTGTCGACAACATCCACGCTCAGGTTTCTAGTCCTCGTTTGGTGAAGGAGTGGATGAAAGGCATAGTGAAAGCCGTTACTGAAGCGGGATGTTTAGTGCCTGGTGGGGAAATAGGAGACGTAGCAGACGTCATAAAGGGAATAACTGAGGGTAAGGGTTTCGACATGGTTTTCGCATGCGTAGGTGAAGTGTTTGAGAAGAACATAATCTTAGGAACCCACATCAAGCCAGGAGACCTTGTGATCGGTCTAAGAAGTTCGGGCATCCATAGCAATGGAATATCTCTGGCAAGAAAAGTTCTTTTCAAAGAATGGGGTGGCAAATATGAACCATACGACGTTCCAGACGGTCTCATCAGAGAAATTGTTTACGAAGTTCTAGAGCCAACAAGAATATACGTTAAGCCAATTTTGAACGCAGCCAAGGAGGTTGAGATAAAGGGAGCCGTTCACATCACAGGCGACGCCTATCTAAAGTTCGACAGGCTGATGAAGTTTTCTAAGGGAATAGGGTTCGAGTTTAACAATTTCAAACCTCAACCAATCTTTGAGCTAATTCAGAAAACCGCCGCCGAGGTTAGAGGCATCATCAAAGATGAAGAAATGCTGAAAACCTTCAACATGGGATGGGGGTTTGCGGTTGTTGTGGACAAAACCAACGAAGACGACGTAACTGACAGTTTCGAAAAAAGCGGGGTTAGAATCGAGCGGATCGGAAAAGTAACCAGTTCCGGAAAAAATGTTGCTTTGTATAAAGGTAGAAAGCTGGAATTGAGCTAATTCGTTTTAAATTTTTGTTTAAATTTTCATCTAGATAAAATTTAAATTTTTATTTGTTCAATGATAATTCAAGATGTATCGAGCAAAAATCGAAGTCAGTCTGAAACGAGGACACTCCGATCCCGAGGGAGAAATGACCGGGCAGTCTTTGAGAGAATTGAAGTACTCTGTGAGACGCGTTAGTGTCAGCAAAGTCTACGAGGTTTATTTTGAAGCGGATTCCATGGAAAAAGCTGAGAAACAAGTGGACGAAATGTGCAGGAGACTGCTTGCCAACCCAACCAAAGACGACTACAGATTCGAAATCGAGGAAGTAAAATGAGCGTATACGTCAAGAGAGACGTACCCTTCGAACTTTTTGAGGTAAACTTGTTAGGCGCTGATGATAAACAACTCCTTCAAATCAGTAGAGAATTAGGAATTGGTTTAAGTCTGAACGAAATGAAAGCGGTTCGAAAGTATTTTTCGAGGAAGAAAAGAAACCCAACAGACGTAGAGCTTCAAACCATTGGACAAACATGGTCTGAACACTGTTGTCACAAGACCTTCAAAGGAGAAATAACTACCCCAAAGGGGAAAATAAGAAGCCTCTTCAAAACATACATAGCCAAAGTGACAAACGAACTCAACCCATCCTGGTGCATTTCAGTATTCGAAGACAACGCAGGCATAATCGATTTTGAAAAAGGCTACGCGATAACGGCAAAGGTTGAAACCCACAACCACCCATCTGCTATCGAGCCGTTTGGAGGAGCAGCCACTGGAACAGGCGGCGTCATAAGAGACATATTAGGCGTGTGGGCCGACCCCATAGCCTGCACTGACGTTCTGGGCTTTGGTCCCCTGGATTATGACTATGAAAAACTTCCTTCTGGAACGAAGCATCCAAAATACGTTTTCAGGGGAGTTGTCGCCGGCATAGGCCATTACGGAAACAACATGGGAATTCCAACCGTTAACGGAGCCATCTACTTTGATGAAAGTTATGTCGGCAACGTTGTGGTCTACTGCGGATGCATAGGAATTCTTCCAATGAACAAATTTGTGAGGAACACGAAGCCTGGAGACGTCGCCGTTCTTGTAGGTGGAAAAACCGGAAGAGACGGAATCCACGGCGTGACCTTCGCTTCAGCCGAATTAACAAGGGAGTCAGAAGAGGTTTCGAGACCGGCTGTTCAGATCGCAAACCCCATAGAGGAGGAAAAACTCAAGCGGGCAATCACAAAAACAAGAGACGAAGGATTAGGTTCTGCCATAACAGATTTGGGCGGTGGAGGCATTTCTTGCGCTACTGGCGAAATGGCGCATAGATCCAACTGCGGAGTTTACATAGAACTGGAAAAGGTTCCGTTGAAGTATCCGGGCATGGCTCCATGGGAAATCTACATCTCCGAATCACAGGAAAGAATGCTCCTTTCAGTTCCAGAAAAAAACCTTCAAAGAGTTTTAGAAATTTTTGAAAGCGAAGACGTCGAGGCAACCCCCATCGGCAGATTCACTGAAGACGGGATTCTTAGAGTTGATTATCTGGGCCAGAGGGTTGCTGAGTTAGATCTGGACTTCATGTTCAACCCTCCAAAGGTCAGAAGAAATGCAAAGTGGGAAGAGCCAGACTATGAAGAGCCAAGTTTTCCAGAACCAGTGGATCTAACGGATGACGTTTTTAAGCTGCTTTCTTCGCCGAACATCGCCAGTAAGGAATCTGTGGTAAGGACGTATGACCATGAGGTTAAAGGAAACACTGTTTTGAAACCGTTGCACGGCAAATATGGAGGACCGAACGACGCCGCTGTCATAAAGCCCCTATCAGATTCTTGGAAGGGAATCGTCATTTCTTGCGGAATGAATCCGAATTACGGAAAAATAGATCCCTACTGGATGGCTGCCTCTTGTATAGACGAAGCTGTCAGAAACAACACTTCTGTTGGTGGCAGAAGAATAGCCTTGCTTGACAACTTCACTTGGGGGAACCCGGAAAAGTCTGATAGGTTGGGGTCCTTAGTGAGGGCCTGTCAAGCCTGCTATGATTTCGCCAAAGGTTTTCAGACACCCTTCATCTCAGGAAAAGATAGCCTCTACAACGAATCGCCTTTGGGACCAGTCACGCCGACCCTCCTGATCACGGCCATTGGAGTAATCCCAGACGTAAGAAAGGCTGTTTCTGTGGATGTGAAACAGCCGGGAAACCTCGTCTATCTAGTAGGTCAAACCTATCCGGAGCTAGGTGGTTCCCAATACTACCAACTGAATGGTTTCACAGGGAAAACCGTTCCAAAAATCAGGGTAAACCAAGCCAAGAAGATCATGGATTCGATCGTGAAAGCCATCGATTCCGGATACATCAAGTCTTGCCACGATCTCTCTGAGGGAGGTTTGGCAGTTGCTGCTGCGGAGATGGCCTTCAGCGGCGGATTCGGGATTGACCTCCGCTTAAATAATGTTCCGACAACTGGAAAAATCGGTAGAAACGATTTCCTTCTCTTCTCCGAATCGAACAGCAGATTCTTGGTAGAAGTTCCAGAAAAACGCAGAGAGGATTTCGAAGCTTTGATGAAAGGCAACGTTTACGCAGCGATTGGCAGAGTTAAGAAAGACGGTTCCCTTTCAATGTATGGTTTGAATGATGAAAAAGTGATTGATGCAGGCCTAGCCGAATTGAGGAACCGCTGGAAGAGCGCTCTAGGAGGTTAACAAATGAAAAAAGAGGAAATTCGCGTTTGCATAATGAGGGTCGGCGGAACAAACTGTGACGCAGAGACTAAAAGGGCCTTCGACGATTTAGGAGTTAGGGCAGAGATAGTTCATCTGAACGAAATGGTGAAAAAAGGAAACCTCCTTGACTACAGCGCCCTCGTTTTTCCGGGCGGATTTTCCTATGGCGACTACGTGCGGGCTGGAGCTATCTGGGCTAAAGGAACTCTAACAAAGCTTCGTTACGATTTGAGAAGATTCGTTGAAGAGGGAAGACCAGTCTTGGGAATCTGCAACGGTTTTCAGGTTTTGGTTGAAGCAGGCTTGCTACCTGGGTTTGAAGGAATCAGCGAATATCCAGAGGCAGCCTTGGCAACCAACGTTCCAATCGGATATCACTGCAACTGGGTTTACATCAGGCATGAAAACTCTGGCAGATGCCTTTTCACCCAAAAAATTCAGAAAGGAAAGGTGTTGAGAATGCCTGTGGCACACGCTGAAGGTAGATTCCTCTTTTCAAAGGAAAACGAAGACAACTATTTGAAAAGGCTGTATGATAACGATCAACTTGTTTTCCGATACTGCGACGAAAATGGCGAGTATGCGAATGGTAGGTATCCCGTAAATCCAAACGGCGCCTTCCACGACATTGCAGGCATCTGTGATCCCACTGGAACTATATTCGGACTGATGCCCCATCCAGAACGAGCCTATTACGGTTGGCAGCTGCCAGATTGGACAAAGGAGGAAAGGATGCCAGAATACGGCGACGGAAAACTAATTTTTGAATCTATGGTTGAATATTTGAGGAAAAAAATTTAGCGTTTCTACATGCCTTTCAAGTCTGGAAGTCTGGGTAGTCCTGTTCTGGCGCCCATTTTTGATATGCAGCGGGCTGCAACAAAATTTCCCAGTTTTCCGCACTGGTATAGGTCTCGTCCTTTGATTAAGCCGTAGAGAAAACCAGCACAGAAGGCGTCACCAGCACCGGTTGTGTCCACAAGTTTTTTCTCATACGGCTCAACTAAGTGTCTCTCTTTACCATTCGTGACGTAGCATCCTCTCTCGCCGAGCTTAACTGCAACCACGCTAACACCTTCTTTTATCAATATTTTTGAACCCCTTTCGTAATCTTTTCCCGTAAGTAGTCTAATTTCATTTTCATTTGGAAGCATGACAAAACTTCTCTTAATTATTGGCTTCAATGATTTCAAACTCTTTCTTGCGTAGAGGGCTCCAGGATCAAAACTTATTTTGACGTCAGAAAGCTGGTTTATGAGTTCTTTTTGGGCTTCAAAGGGTTTTTCTCCAACNNGCTTTTCTCCAACGAAGGATGTTAGGTGGAGAAATTCGGTATTGGCGGCGTAATCTAAGCTGATCTCCTTGAATTCTAGCCAGTCGTTGACGCCTGGGTCAACGTATAAAGCTCTTTCTCCCTTTCTGTCGACGTATCCCATGACGATGCCGCTTCTGCCTTTCCTCGAAATTATTATTCCGCTGGTATCGACGTTTTCTTTTCTGAAATCGTTTAGGAGAAGTTCTCCTTCGCGGTCTTCAGCGACCTTTCCAATATAACCTGTTTTTAGTCCCAGTCTAGCCAAGCCTACGATGGTGTTTGCGGCAGAACCGCCGGGAGCTTCTTTGAAGTCTATGACGAAGCTTTCTTCTTCCTCTTTGGCAATCCTGTCTACTTTAAACAGTTTGTCTATGTTTAGGGCGCCGAAGCCTATGACATCGAGGGTCATGGAAACAACTCTCGCAGGTATATTCTATGCTTGCCCAGTTTTCCACCGTAGTTTCCAGCCGAAATTTTGATGACACCATCTATGTTTTTGACCGCATAGATTGCAACTTTCATCGCCTTTTTGACTGCTTCCAGAGATATGCCGTGGATTACGATTTCTGGAATTGCGTTGACGTCGTCAGGAACTTTTGAATCTAGGATTTTGTTTTTTAATGTTGGGCAATAGGGATGATTTGTGGTCCCTCCTATCTCTGCATATCGGGTTTCTGGTTTTGAGCCCGCTGAGCAGATGTCAAAAGGCGTGACCACTCCGTCAACAGCACGTATAGCCTCGAGGGCTTTGTCTCCAACCTCAAGCGCAGAGTCTTCGTCCTTACACATAAACCAAACATTTCCGCCAGAAACACCTATGCCATAGCCCAAGTAACGTTCAATTCTGAAGGCAGGCATCATAATCGGAATGTTAATAACATGACGCCCATAGTATTCCTCTTCCCATTCATAGCCGTCTCCACAATGCCCAATGCTGTCCATCACGTCAAACTTTTTGTCGGAATCTAAAGCGTTAAAAACGCATGTGGTTGGCTCAACCAGTATCTCTTGACGAATTCGGTAGGAAACTTCCTTGACAAACTTTTTGAGTGAAGCCTTAAACGGCTTAGACTCATTTATTGCGCCCCAAAACTGCACAATAGCGCCTAAACGTCCGTCGATTGTTTCTGTTTCGCTCAGCCACTTTTCAACTCCGCCTTCTGTTCTGCCAACAACAACCATAGGCAAGGCTGTACAGCCATAAGCAGCTCTTTTCAGTCGTTTTTCATCTTTAGCGGTAATTAGAATTCGACAAAAGAGGCCGTCGAAGGCTTCAGCGTATGTGTCTTCAATTTCAGCCATTACATCACCAAACTGCGGTTTAGATAAGATTTGAATGAATTGGATTTATATTTGTTCTATCCCAGCTTTCCTACGGCTTCTCCTCTAACAGTTTTTCTGAAAGCGCTGCTTTCCTTTTTCAGTCTCTCCCTGTTGCCAGCGGTTATCTTTTCAACTTTGGGAAAGGCGTCTGGATACAACTTAAACATACGTTCTTGCAGCATGGGAGTGGCACAATATTTTTTCAGTCCAGAATGGGCCCATTCTTCAACTATCCTGATGACATGTTCTTTGCCCAACCTGCTGAAGGCTTCTGCGAGAACAGAGGTTACGATTGTGTTGCCTGATAGAACAGCGATTTCAGCTTCTCTAATGGCGTATTCGTTTCCATTAAAAGAAATGGTTAGGCCCCCATTTTTTCTCACCAACTGAAAGGGTGGAACGTCCGTGATGCTGTCGCCTACGTACATCACATTGTCAAGGCGGCTATCCAGTTTCTCAACAATATCCTGCACCGCCTTCGCCTTCTCATATCCGCCAACAGGATTAACCTCTTCCAGCATTCTACCCGACTCCATCCTAGGAATCTCTTCCCAGAATATCTCATCTAACCTCTGTATGGTTTCTCGGTCTCTCTGGGAGAAATCTTGAACCGACTTGACGTTTTCTGGGATTTCAATCATAGACATCGCCGATATTTCTTCTCTAGTTTCTTTCAGTCTGTTTGCTTCTTCTTCGCTCATTTCGTACTTGTCGATGTTTAGTTTGGTGCAGTAAGCGTTGTCGTAGGGAAAACCAGTTAGGTAGCACAAAGAAGAGATATACTGTTCGTAACTTGTGCTTACGATGAAAGAGGGCATGAGGTCTCTAACAAACTGGAGCGTGTCTCGTGCACCTGGAACCAATAGGATGTTTTTGGAGGAGTATTCTTTTATCTTCTCGTTGGTTGCTCCATAGGCCTTCAAGAATGGAAGTATCAGCCTCAGCGTGTCTCCAGCCTTGTATCCGGGCTTCTTAACAACATCCGCGAGAACATCATCATACTTGCTTATCAAGGCAAAGAAGTGGTCCCCGTTAGGAACGAAGTAGCTTGTCAACTCAAAGGCGTTGTCGTTCTTTGAAACGGGCCCTTCACAGTCAGTAACGAATATTCTCTGACCTTTTGTTTGCGACGCTTCTGCAACCATTACAGCGTCCTCAACTTTTCCATGTGCCTTACGCTTTTTTCTATATGCTCCTTTGATGCAATGTCGTTTCTATGCCAGAGCGCTCCACCTTTAATTGCCTTTATTCCCCCTAGGGAGAGGAGCCGCGCACTTTGAATATCGTCTCCCACACCGACAACGCACACGGCCCTCGACTTAAGCGCATAAGTTTTTCCTTCCCTCAACTCCATGGAGGCAGGATAAATCCTAATTCTGCTCCCAAATTTTTCGCCCAATTTGTGTGCTCCACTTAAATCCACGGGTTTATCCATCTCGTTTCTGTCTACTCGCTCAGGAAATTCGGTTGCGTAGCCGCCGTAGTTTGGTGGAACTTTATAGGTCACAACGGTTGCCTTTTCCTCAAATTCGACTCTCGTCAAATTTCCATCTAATATTTTGAAGCACACGTCAACGAAGTCATCTTTCAGTATAGGCAATAGGTTTTGTATCTCTGGATCGCCCGGTCGGCTGTTATTTTCCAAAATTTGTGGTCCTTTGCTCGTGTGGATGAAGGCGTCGTAGAAGGGGATGCCCCGCAACTCGGGGTTGCTTCCTTTTCCCTTCAACTCCCTGAAAATTTTCTTCATGATTTCAATTTCTTTCTCCCGGTCTGCTGAAGTCATAAAGGGTAATATGGCGCCTACATCTTTGTAGGAGCCCATCCCACCCGTGTTTGGACCCTTATCGCCATCGAACGCCCTCTTGTAGTCTCGTGTCTCTGGCAAAGGAACCAAATGCTTTCCGTCGCAAAAGGCTTGGAAGCTGGATTCTTCGCCTTCGATTTTTTCTTCTATTATCACTGGTCCGTGTTCATAATTTGCCAAAAAATGTTCGAAGATTTGTTCGCGGGTGTTGAAATGGTCGCCCCAGACGCCAACGCCCTTTCCCGCGGCTGGGCGGTCAGGCTTCACGGCGACTTTGTCGTCAAGTTCGTCTAGCCAAGCGTAGAGGTTTTTTCTCACTTGTCCTACGCTGCTGTAGTCCTTGGGGTCGAACACCTTGAATTTTGGGTTAACTTCTGGGGCAACTTTTTGGAATAGATATCGTTGCGCAACCTTACTTCCTTCAATGGCGTATCTTTTCGTTGGGCAGATCACAGGTATGCGAGTTTCTTTTTCGACAACATCTCTTAAACCGCTAATTATCGGCTTTTCAGGACCAACTATCCCGAAGTCTATGTGGTCTTCATATTTTTTGGCAAACCTACAGATTTCTTCTACGTTGAGGTCGGGAATAACAACGTGTCTTTTTGCTTTTTCCACGTTGAAGGGATTCCTTTGCTTGTCAGCAACATAGATTTCTACGGCATAATTTTCGCTGCGGCTGAAGGCGTCTACCATCGCAGCTGCCCTTGAACCATAAGAAACAACTAGGATGCCGACTTTTTCCATTGAATCACCCAATAAAATGGAGAAGTTTCAGCCATATCGTTAATGGATGGCAACTTCGTATATTCTTCCCGTTTCTTCATATCCCTTCTCAAATCTTTCCTTCATTTCCTCTGCCAGTTTCTGAGCCAATGGGGTGGGATATTTTCCCGTGACGCAGCCGAAACACAATTCGTTTCTGGTTAGGCCAGTTGCTTTGACAAGTCCGTTTACTGATTGATAGTTTACTGCATCGGCGCCTACTATTTTGGCTATTTCTTCGGCTTCATACTGGGATCCTATGAGTTCCCCATAAGTTGCCATGTCAACTCCATAGAAGCATGGACCTATTATCCTTGGGAAGGTGATAAACAAATAGACTTTCTTTGATCCCATTTTGCGTAGCTTCTTCACCACAACTTTGGTCGTGTCGCCTCTAACGATGCTGTCGTCAACTACCGCAACGTTCTTTCCAACGATTTTGTGGTCGATGATGTTGATTTTTCTGTCTATTGTTGTGTATCGTTCCTCTGGCAGCAGAATAAAAGCCCGTTCTGTCACGTATCTGTGTCTTCTTGACGCCCTTTCCCATCTTTTGCCGGTTACTTCGTGAAGACCGAAGGCAGCGTCGTTTCCTGTCTCCGGCATTGATATGACTATGTCGGTGTCTCCTGCGGTTTCAGGATATTCCCTTCCAAGGTTTCTTCCAAATTCTTCTCTCACTTCGTATACGAATCTATCCCCTAGCTTTGAGTCTGGTCTGGCGAAGTAGGCGAACTCAAAGGCACATAGTGCCCTTTTTTCGCATTTAATTAGTTGCTCTCGAATAAAATCGTCCTCTGAAGCAGCTACAAGTTCTCCTGGCTTTATCTCAAAATCAAACTCAAGACCGTTGATATCCAAACCAACGGTTTCCGAAGATACCGCACACGTCTTTCGGTCTTCGCTGTAGCCGCAACAGAGCGGTCTTATTCCGTAAGGGTCCTTAAAGGCAAACAATTCCCCTTTTTCAGTTGTTCCGGCTACGGAAAAGGCGCCTTCTATCTCTTTCATGCAGCTTCCTACAGACGAAGCCAAATCGCCTTCTTCCCTGAGTTCTAGAAGAAGTTTTCTGGAAATTAGTTGTGCGTCAAAATTGTATTGAAAGCTTAGAAATCTTTCTCTAACTTCCCCTATTATTTTTTGA
>JABAOH010119126.1_pt4 | contig 12680 bp, 12 predicted proteins | sample 7062181 | NCBI WGS metagenome assembly JABAOH01 (sample SAMN14538630, study PRJNA623070) | marine sediment metagenome | biome: marine biome [ENVO:00000428]; feature: marine pelagic biome [ENVO:01000023]; material: deep marine sediment [ENVO:00002113]; isolation source: pool of 5 deep marine... | reverse complement strand
ATCGCCGGCTCGAACGGCCGGGTGACGACATTATCGCGAAAGGCGGCGGCAACGAACGGGTGCACGATCGAAACGCCGATGCCGCTGGCCACCAGCTCGGAGACCATGATCGTCGACGGGACCTCGACGAGCATGCTGCGTCGGACACCCAGGGTTGCAAACACCTCGTCGACCCGGTAGCGGAACAGGGTTCCGGAAGTGAGCGAGACGAATGGCTGGCCGTCGAGGTCTTGCGCCGTGATCGTCGGTTTCCCGGACAGCACGTGGCCGGCGGGCAGGATGGCGACGCAATCGACGGCACAGAGCGTTTCAACCTCGATCCCCTGCTGATCGACCGGCAGGGTGGCGATTCCGACATCGTACTGGGCGCTGGCGATACCATCCTCCAGCTCGGCCCGCGAGCCGACGCCGACCGAGATCTTCACTTGCCTGTACTGGGCGTTGATCTTGCCGATGGTCCGCGGCAGCAGACCGTAGGCCAGCGCCGGCATCGACAGGATCCGCAACGCCCCGGCCTGCAGCATCCGGATGTCGCGCGCGGTGGCGTTGATCTGGTCGATGCCGTCGAGCACCTTGCGGGCGATATCATAGAAATGCTGCCCCTCCGGCGTGATCTGGAGCCGCCCGTGCCGACGGTCGAAGATGCTGAGACCGAGTTCGTCCTCGAGCTGGGTGATCAAGCGGCTCACAGCCGACTGGGTCAACCCCATGAGTTCCGCGGCGTGCGTCGTCGTGCCGCTGGCCATGACCGCCCGGATCGCCTCCAGCTGGCGAAGTTTCATGGAACATATCCCCCTGACAAAACCATGATTTACGTGCCGATGTATTCTTTTGTAGCATAACGAAAGGCCGATAATAAATTCGCATTCATAGTGCCCGCCCTCTATCTTTGCCGCTAAGATCAGCCTGACGCGGCGCCGGCAACGGCCGGCCGTGCATGGTCGCTGTGGCCCGCGCCGACCCCAAACCCAGGGAGAGTTTGCACCATGCCCGGTACGATTGTCGCCGTCGCCGATTCACCGTTCCCCAGCCTCGATCCTGCGAAAAACGCCCTTGCGCGCGCCAAGGCGGAGCTGAAGATGGCCGCGGAGCCGACTCCGGACGGGATCCTCGCGGTGGCGCGCGACGCGGACGCGCTGTTGGTGACCTACGCCAAGATCACAGGCGAGATGATCGGCGAGATGAAGAACTGCAAGTCGATCGGCCGTTTCGGGATCGGCGTCGACAACATCGATATCGCCGCCGCCACCAAGGCCGGGATCGTCGTGACCTACGTGCCGGACTATTGTTTCGACGAGGTCTCGGACCATGCCATGGCGCTGCTGCTGGACCTTGCGCGCAAGGTTTCGTTCAGCAACAGCCTGGTGCAGGGCGGCCGCTGGGAGATGCCGGCGGTGGCGCCGCTGTACCGGCTGCGCGGGCGCATGCTCGGCCTCGTCGGCTTCGGCAACATCCCGCGCGTGCTGACGCCCAAGGCCCAGGCCTTCGGGCTGAAGGTCGTCGCCTACGATCCGTTCGTGCCGAGGGAAAAGGCGGCGGAGCTGGACGTCGATCTCGTGGAACTCGACGCACTCCTCGAGGTGTCCGACTACGTGTCGGTCCATGCGCCGCTGACGCCGGAAACCCGGAACCTCATAGGCGCGGACGCCTTCCGGAAGATGAAGCCGACGGCGTTGCTCGTGAACACGGCACGCGGTCCCCTCGTCGATACCGACGCCCTCGCCGCGGCCCTCGACNNGCCCGCGGATTCGCCGCTGCTCAAACGCGACAACGTCGTCCTGACGCCGCATACCGGGTTCTACTCGGTCGACGCGCTGCTCGACCTGCAGACCAAGGCGGCGCAGGATGTCGCCCGCGTCCTCAGCGGCGAGCGGCCGGTCTACCCGGTCAATCCCGAAGTCCTGAACTAGCGGCCCGGCACGTCGCGATCACGTGCGTCGCCGCAACACGACAACCTGGAGAACGAGATGCCAGTCAGCTCACGCGCCGTCACGCTTGCCGAACAGGGCCCGCCGTCGGTCCTGCGGGTCGCAACCGTCGAGGTGCCGGATCCGGGGCCGGGCCAGGCGCTGATCCGGCAGACCGCGGCCGGCGTCAATTACATGGACATCTACCAGCGGTCCGGCAGCTATCCGCTGCAGCTGCCGAGTGGCATCGGCCTCGAGGCGGCCGGCGTGGTCGAGGCAGTGGGGCCGGACGTCGCCGGCCTTGCACCGGGCGACCGGGTCGCCTATGGCGGCGGGCCGATCGGCGCTTATGCGGAGTATCGCCTGATGCCGGCGGCGCGGCTGGTCAAAGTGCCGGACGCAGTCAGCGACGAGCAGGCCGCCGCAGTGCTGATGAAGGGCATGACCGTCGAGTACCTCGTGAACCGCACCTATCCGGTGCAAGCCCGCGAGTGGGTCCTGTTCTACGCCGCCGCGGGCGGCGTCGGCCTGATCGCCGGCCAGTGGGGCAAGGCGCTCGGCGCCCGCATGATCGGCATCGCCGGCGGGCAGGAGAAATGCAAACTGGCGCTGGCCAACGGCTACGAAGCCTGCATCGACCGCCACGCGGAGAACGTCGTCGAGCGGGTCAAGGAGCTGACCGGCGGCGCCGGCGTGCCCGTGGTCTACGATTCGATCGGAGCCGGCACCTTCGAGCAGTCGCTGGACTGCCTTGCGCCGCGCGGCTATTTCGTCTCCTTCGGGACGACCGGCGGCCCGGTCCCGCCGGTCATGGCACCCGAGTTGCAGAAACGGGGCTCGCTCTATTTCACGCGGCCGACCCTGGCCACCTACATCGCCGCCCGTGAGGATCTCGAGGCCTCGGCCGCTTCGGTGTTCGACATGGTCGCGAAGGGCGCCGTTCGGGTCGAGATCGGCCGGCGCTACGGGCTCGACGAAGCGGTACGGGCGCACGAGGACCTCGAGGCGGGCCGCACCTCGGGCTCGTCGATCATCGCGCTCTGAACGTAGCGCAGACCATAGGGAGGACAGGCATGACGGACTCGGTTGGCGTGATCGGACTGGGAATCATGGGCGGCGCAATGTCCGCCAATCTGGTCGCGGCGGGTTTTGCGGTCACCGGATACGATATCGATGACGCGGCCTGCAAGCGCCTTGCCGACAAGGGCGGCGCGATCGCGGCATCGCCCGACGCGGTGGCCGCGCAGGCCGGGACCATCATCACCAGCCTGCCATCGCCGGCCGCGCTCGATGCGGTGGTGAACGGCGCCGACGGGCTGATCGCCGCCCGCCGCAAAGGGCTGACGGTGATCGAGACCAGCACCTTTACCATCGAGGACAAGCAGCGCGCCCACGACGCGCTGGCCGCTGCCGGCATCACCCTGCTCGACTGCCCGCTCAGCGGCACCGGCGCGCAGGCCGTCACGAAGGACCTTCTGGTCTACGCCAGCGGCGACCGCGACGCCTACGAGCGCTGCGTTCCGGTGCTCGCGGGATTTGCCCGCGGCCACCATTACGTCGGGGAGTTCGGGTCCGGCAGCAAGATGAAGTACGTCGCCAACCTGCTGGTCGCCATCCACAACGTCGCCTCGGCCGAGGCCATGGTGCTGGGCATGAAGGCCGGCCTCGACCCGCAGGTCATCTACGACGTCATCGCCGACGGCGCGGGCGGCTCGCGGATCTTCCAGCTGCGGGGCCCGATGATGGTGGCGGATACCTACGAGCCCGCCACGATGCGCATGGAGATCTGGCAGAAGGACATGAAGGTGATCGGCGAGTTTGCCAGCGCACTCAAGAGCCCGACACCGCTGTTCGCGGCCGCGGCGGAGGTCTACAAGGCCGGCATGGCCCAGGGCCGCGCCAAGCAGGACACCGCGTCGGTGTGCGGCGTGCTGGAGGAGATCGGTCGCTTCGACCGCGGTAAAGGCTAGAACAACAAGCTCGGCAGGTAGGTTGCGATCTCCGGGAAGGCCGCAATCAGCACCATGCCGATCAGCATGACGATCCAGTAGGGCGTCGAGCTCCGGAAGATCTCGACGATCGACACCGCATCGTCCTGGATCGCCGCCTTGACCGTATAGACCAGCAGGCCGAACGGCGGGGTCAGCAGCCCGGCCTCGATGGCGATGATGCCGACGATGGCGAAGGCGATCGGGTCGTAGCCGAGATTGACGGCGATCGGCTCGAAGATCGTCACCGTCAGCAGCATGATCGAGATCGAGTCGATCACCATGCCGAGCACGAACCAGATCAGCACCATCACGCCGAGGATCATCCACGGCGCCATGCCGGAGCCGAGGAACACGTCCTGGATGGCGTTGGTAACGCCCGTCATCGCAAGGGTGCGCGAGTACAGCGCCGCTGTCACCAGGAGCAGCAGGATCGGCGCCGACGTGCGGCCGACCGAGAGGATCGCATCGAACATGTCGCGCCAGCGCATCCCCTTGACCAGCCCAAGAACGAGGCCGATGAAGGCGCCGGCACCCGCCCCTTCGGTGGGCGTAAACGTGACCGTGCCGAACGGAGTCGGCAGGCCGAACCAGATCCCGCCGAGCACCACGACGACGACGGCGACGATGCCGATGGCGCTGGTAACGACCGACCTGAGAGCGACCTCCTCGCCGTCGTCCGGCTCGGCCGGCGCGCCGTCCCGCGCGGCGCCCACGATCTGCGGCCGGAAGATCGCCGTGCCGAGGACGTAGGCGAGGAACAGGACGACCAGTAGGAAGCCCGGCAGCACGCCGGCGAGGAAGATCTGGCCGATCGACTTTTCGGTCAGAAGGCCCCAGACGATCATCAGCACGCTGGGCGGAATCAGCATGCCGAGGCAGCTGCTGCCGGCCACCGCGCCGAGGGCGAAGCCCTGGTGGTAGCCGTAGCGCTTCATCTCCGGATAGGCGATGCGCGAGAACGCCGCCGCCGAGGCGATGGACACGCCGGTGACGAACGAGAAGATGGCGTTGCCGAGCACGGTGGCGACCGCGAGGCGGCCTGGAATGCGCCGCAATCCCCGGTTTATGCCCTTGTAGACGTCGGTCACCGCGCCCGACTTGCCGATGAACTCGCCCATCAGCATGAACAGCGGGATGACCGCGAACTCGTAGGCGCGCAACGCCTCGTAGGCGGTGTTGGCGAGCATCTTCTGGACCACGGTGAAGTTGCCGCCGGTGACCAGGAAGATGCCGAGCGCGCTGGTCACGCCGAGGGCGATGGCAATATGCACGCCGAGCGCCACCAGCACCAGGAGGCTGATGATCAGAACGACCGCGACATTGACGTCAAACACGAGAGCCCCCGGATCGATTCGATTACCCGTGGAACCGGGCGTCTGCGTCGACCTCGGGATCCAGTTCCGCCGGCCGGAACATGTCGAGATACGCCATGATCAGGTAGTTGATGGCGGCCAGCGCGCCGCCGAACAGGATCATGAAGCGGGTCGGCCAGCTCGGCACCCGCAGGGCGCCCTCGCCCTCGAACTCGTTGGCGACCCAGGAATAGACCGCGTTGTCCCAGCCGCCGACGACGATCGTCAGGAAGAACGCGGCGCCCAGCAGATAACCGATGGCCAGGGCGGCACGGCGCAGCCAGGCAGGGAAGCGGTCGATGACGAACTCCGCCCGCAGCATCGAGCGGCTGCGAATCGCATAGCCCGCCTGCAGGAACACGATGATGACGATGGAATTCATCACGATTTCGCGCACCCCGTAGACCGGCGCGTTGAAGATGCCGCGGCCGATGATGTCGGCCATGATGAAAAACGTCAGCATGAAGGCCCAGAACGCGGCCAGGACCATGAGAAACCGGGTCAGGCGGTCGTTCCATCGGATCAAGGACATGTCGTTTCCCCTCAGTGCGCCGCTGCGCCGGCCACGCGACCGTTCGCGTTCAGGTTCGGGCGGAGGGCGGAATCCGGTGCGCCGGGATGCCCCGAAAAGGCCCACCGGCTGGGCCAAGCTGCCGGGCCGAAACCCAACCGGTGGTGGTCAGTGACCGTGATGGGCCGGGGCCCCCCTTATTTGATGACGTAGCGGACCGGCCACGTATAGCCGTGCTTTTCCGCGCTCTCGAGGGCGAGGTTCAGGACCTGCTTGGCGGGCAGTCCTTCGGCTTCCAGCTCGTTCGCGTAGGCCTGCGGCCAGTCCTTCAGCGACTGCGCCCACTCGAGGCGCACGTCGGGGCCGAGCTCCTTCACCGTCGCGAGGCCAGCCTTCAGCTTTTCGATGTCGCTGCCATAGCGTTCCTTGTTATTGGATCCGGTCTTCTCCTCGAAGTCGGCCGCGACCTCGAGCATGACGTCCCGGACCTCCTTGGGCAGGCCGTTCCAGAAGTCGAGATTCGCAGTGAGGCCGTGCCAAGTGATCGAACCGAATCCGATCAACGTGTAGTAGGGGCCGGGCTCATAGAGCTTGAGGTTGACCCAGGCACTGGGGAACATGATCCAGCCCTCGTAGATGTGGGTCTTCATGCCGGTATAGGCCTCCGGCAACGAGCCCTGGACCGGCGTCACGCCGGCATATTTCAGCCAGTTGAGGTTAAGGCCGGCGCCGGCGATCTTGACGCCCTTAAGATCGGAGACCTTGTTCCAGTCGAACGAGGTGCCGAGGTTGTAGCCGCCGTCGGCGATCCGCGCCAGGAGCTTCTGATTGAACTTCTCCTCGAAGACGTTGGTCAGGTACGGGACCTGCCGGTAGACGTCCTGGGCGACCTTGAGGCTGACCGTCGGGTCCATGGTGCCGAACGGCAGCATGACCTGGAAGGCGTGCATCTTCAGGTTCGACGGCTCGAAGCAGAAGCAGAAGCCGCCGATATCGACGATGCCGTCGCGCACGCCCTCGAAGGTCTCGTAGACCTTGACGATCGAGCCGCTGTAGCCCTCGACGAAATTGATCTTGTGCTCGGTCCGCTCCTCGACGCGCCTCTTCAGCTCGGTCTGGAAATAGTCCTTCATCAGCCCGGCATAAACGACCGCCGGCGGATGCCCCGAGGCGATGCGGATGGTGATGGTCTTGGCCTGCACCGTGCCGGCGGCTGCGATGATCATGCCGGCGGCGACCGCAGAGGCGGCCAGGGCGGCAACATTCTTGGCATGCAACGTCATCATTCTTCTCCCTGGTTGGCCGGGACGGGCAGCGCAGGCCGCCACGCACCGTGGTCCGCGCCTTGACGCGCGGTTGAACATGATCTGGGGGAACTGCGCAAAGACGCCCAGGACGTTGCCGACTCGTCGAGAACGAACCGTCGCGAAATTGCTTTCCTCCCGTATCCGCGTCGCTTGCCGGCCCGCTCCGGTGCGCCGCTCTTTTCCAATGCGCACTAACAATAGCGCCGACCGGGCCGCCCCTGTTATCTTTTTTTCGAATGATAATATGCGCGAGCGGCATTGTATTTTCGGAGCCACGGCGCGTATTGCTGATATGATCTCCATGGCAGCCGGCGGAGGACGACATTCAATGAAGGCCATGGTCCTTGAGGCGCCGAACAGTCTGGCGCTACGCGAAGTGGCACGCCCGCCGCTCGAAGACGGCAACGTGCTGGTCCAGGTACGCAACACGGGCATCTGCGGCACGGACCAGAGCATCTATTACGGCGGCATCCCCGTGTCGTACCCGCTGATCATGGGGCACGAGGCGGTCGGCGAGATCGTCGAGGGCGAAGGCGCCGGCGGCCTGGCGCCGGGCGCGCGGGTCATTCTCGACCCGGTCTATTTCTGCGGCCGGTGCTATCAGTGCCGGGCCGGGCAGACCAACCTGTGTCCAAATGGCGGCCTCGTCGGCCGCGATCGCGACGGCGGCTTCGCGGAGTACGTGGCAGTGCCGGCCGGCAATGTCTACGGCCTGCCGACGGAAATCTCGGACGGCGCAGCGCCGCTGATCCAGGTGCTGACAACCTGCCTGCACGCCCACCGACTGTCGAAGATCTTCCCCGGCGAAGCGGTCGCGGTGATCGGCCTCGGCGTGACCGGCCAGCTCCACGTGCAACTCGCCAAGGCGCGCGGCGCGTATCCGGTGATCGGCATCACGCGCAGCGAATGGAAGCGGGAGCTCGCGGCCGAACTGGGTGCCGACGTCACCGCGGCGCCTGGCGACGACGCGGCCAGGGCGATCCGCGATGCCACCGACGGGCGCGGCGCCGACCTCGTCATCGAATGCGCGAGCCGCGTCAAGGTGCTGGCGGAGGCCATGACCGTGGCCCGCATCGGCGGCCGCGTGCTCGCCTACAGCACCTATACCGAAAAGAAGGGTGAGCTGCCGTTCTACGACTGGTATTTCAAGGAACTGCAGATCATCAACGCGCGCGCCGCCAAGAGCGAGGACTACCCGGCCTGCATCGACCTCGTGCAGCGCGGCCAGGTAAGCCTGGACCCGCTGATCAGCCATACGCTGCCGCTGCCCAAGCTCGACGAGGCGCTGGCCCTCCTGACCGCCGGCGACTCATCGCGCCACATGAAGGTCATCCTCGACCACGCGGCGTAAACAGCTCCCGCGTGGTGAAACCAGCGCCGAGCGACTCATGCGTCGAGACGGGCCTTGCGGCCCTCCTCAGCATGAAGGCCCGAGCGATGGAGCTCCGCCCCTGAGGAGGCTGCGAAGCAGCCGTCTCGAAGGGTGAGGTCGCTCGAGCCGCTTTGCTGCTACTCCGCCGGAATCTGCTTCTGCTTGCCCCGCTTCTCGCGCAGCGCCATCAGAACCTTCTCGGACGTGGCGGGCAGCGAGTGGATGCGCACGCCGACGGCATCGTAGATCGCGTTGGCGATCGCCGCGGCGGTCGGCACCGAGGTCGGCTCGCCGACGCCCTTGGCGCCGAACGGCCCGGTCGGGTCGTAGTTCTTGACGATGTCGACCTCGATCTCCGGCATGTCGAGGCTGGTCGGCATGATGTAGTTGGTCAAATTGGGGTTGATCTGCCGTCCCTTGGAGTCGAACAGGATCTCCTCCTGCAGCGCGAGACCGATGCCCATCGAGATGCCGCCCTCGACCTGCCCCTCGACCAGCGTCGGGTTGATCGGCGTGCCGCAATCGTGCGCCGCGACGATGCGCAGCACCTCGACCTCGCCGGTCTCGTCGTCGACCTCGACCTCGGCGACCTGGGCGGCGTAGACGTAGGTGCTGAACGGCTTGCCCTGGCCGGTCTCGGGGTCCATCGCCACGGTCGGCGGATTGTACGAGGCGCTGCCCAGCGGCGGCCGCCCCATCACCACCTGGGCATGGTTGGCAACGTCGCCGATCGGCAGGTTCTTCTGCGGGAAGCCGATGACCTGGATCTTGCGGTCGCGCGCCTCGAGCTGGTCGGGCCGCACGCCGAGCATCGGCGCCGCCACCTCGAACAGGATCTTCTTGGCCTCGGCTGCGGCCATGCGGATGGCATTGCCGGTGACGTAAGTGGTGCGGCTGGCGATGGCGCCGGTGTCCATCGGCGTCGCGTCGGTATCGCCCGACACGAGATGCACGTCGTCCGCGGCCACGCCCAGTTCCTCGGCGGCGATCTGGCCGAGCACGGTCAGCGCCCCCTGCCCTGTCTCGACCGTGCCGGTCAGCACCGTCGCGGTGCCGTCCTCGTTGACCTTGACCAGGGCGGCGCTGGGATTGGCCGCGACCGTGAAGCCGATCGGATACCACATGCAGGCGATGCCGCGTCCGCGCCGTTTCATTCGGCCTGCTCCCGCCAGCCGACGCGGTCAGCCACCGTGTCGAGCGATTCCTTGACCGCGACGCTGTGCAGCACCTGCCCGGTCGGGCTCGACGAGCCCTCATCGAACGCGTTGCGCAGGCGGATCTCCAGCGGGTCGATACCGAGCTCGCGGGCAATGTCGTCCATGTGCGACTCGTAGCCGAAGCAGACCTGGGGCGCACCGAACCCCCGCATCGCGCCGCACGTCGTCTTGTTGGTGTAGACGGCGTAGGCCTTCACTTCCAGATGGTCGATCCGGTACGGGCCGACCGACAGGATCGCGCCCTTGCCGAGTGTCGTCTCGCTCCACGAGCAGTAGGCGCCGCCGTCGGCGACGATGCGCACCTTGCGGGCAACAATGCGGCCGTCCCGCGCAAGCCCGGTCTTGTAATCCATGATGAAGGGGTGGCGCGTCGTCGAGGACATGAACTCGTCCTTGCGCGTGAACACGCCCTTGACGGGCCGACCGGTCTTGCGCGCCAGCAGGGCCAGCACCGGCTCGGTCGTGATCTCGTTCTTGCCGCCGAAATTGCCGCCGACGATGGTGCCGACGATCTGGATCCGGTTCACCGGCAGGTCGAGGGTCCGCGCGACGTCGGCGCGACCGAGCGTGATGCGGCCGAGGCTGGACAGGATCTTGACACGGCCGTCGGGCTCCCACATGGCGATCGTCGCGTGCGGCTCCATCGGCACGTGCTCGACCATCTGGGTTGAGAACCGCCCCTCCATGACGAGGTCGGCCCCGGCCAGCGCCGTCTCGACGTCGCCCTTGCGGATCACCTTGGTGGCGTAAATGTTGCTGTCTCCGTGGATCTTCGGCGAGTCCTCCTTCATCGCCTCGAGCGGGTCGAGGACCAGCGGCAGGGGCTCATACGCCACCTTGATCTTGGCGAGGGCGTCCTGCGCCTGCTGCTCGGTCTCGGCCGCCACCGCGACGATGCCGTCGCCCATATGGCGGACCTTTTCGTCCGCCAGCACCGGCTGGTCCTGATAGGACGGGCCGAACGAGTTGACCGGGATTTCGCGGCCGGTCAGCGTTGCCACCACGCCGGGCATCCGTTCCGCCTCGCTAACGTCGATACTGACGATGCGGGCGTGCGCAAATTCGCTGCGCAGAATCTTCATGTGCAGCATGTTGGGGAACGACAGATCGTCGATATAGCGGGTCTGGCCGGTGATGTGCGGCCGGCTATCGGGCCGCGTGACGCGCTGGCCGACCGCAGGTGTCTGCTTGTTCGCGTCGGGGACGATCTGCGGCGTCCGAGCGCCTTCGCGGGCCACCGCGGGAACCGCCGTCGCGTCGGCCTCCTTCAGTTCCGTCAGCCGGTCCGTCCGCAGCGCGTCGTCGACCTTGATGACCATGCCCGTCTCCTTTCGTCTAGGCGCGTTCCGCCGTGGCCCCGCCGCGCGCCGCCACTTCCATCACCGCGTCGATGATCTTGGTATAGCCCGTGCACCGGCACAGATTGCCCGACAGCGCCTCGCGCACATCGGCCACGGTCGGGGTCGGGTTCTTGTCCAGCAGCGCCTTGGCCGAGATGATCATCCCCGGCGCGCAGAAGCCGCACTGGAAGGACGAGAACAGCTCGAACATTTCCTGCAGCGGGCTGAGCTTCTGGAAATCGCTGAGCCCCTCGATGGTCAAGACCTCGCGGCCGTCGGCCTGCGCCGCCAGCATCAGGCAGGCGTTGACCGGCTCGCCGTCGACGAGGACCGTGCATGCGCCGCAGTCGCCGACATCGCAGCCGAGCTTGGCGCCGGTCAGCCCCAGGTTCGACCGCAGCAGCGTCAGAAGGGTCGTTTCCGGCGGAACGTCCGCGCTGCGCTGCTTGCCGTTCACCGTGATCGTGACGTCCATGGTCCCTCCGCCTCTGCGGCCGTCAGCCCGCGGCCTGCTCTATGGCCTCGTCGAGGACCCGGCGCGTGAGCGCCCGGATCAGCTCGCGCCGGTAGTCCGCCGACGCCCGGAAATCGTCGATCGGCTTCGCCTCCGTGACCGCCATGTCAGCGGCTCCGGCAATAAGGGTAGCGTCCGGGGCCTTGCCGTCCAGTAGCGCCTCGGCCTTTTCGGCGCGGATCATCGTCGGCGCGACGGCGCCGAGTGCGATCCGGGGCGCGGCGATCCTGCCGCCGTCAACGCTCAGGGCTGCCGCCGCGTTGACCAGCGCCAGCGCTTGCCCCTTGCGCAGCCCGAACTTCCTGAAGCTGCACGCCTTGCCGAGATTGGCCCGGGGGATGACGATATCGACGAGGATCTCGCCCGCCTGCAATGCGGTCTTGCGCGGGCCGACGAAGAACTCGACAAGCGTCAGCCGCCGCCGGCCGTCGGGGCCGGCCAGCGTCACCTCGGCATCGAGCGCCACCAGCACCGGCCCGCTGTCGAGCGACGGCACGCAGGTCACGAGATTGCCGCCGAGCGTGCCGAGATTGCGCGTCTGGACTGCGCCGATGGTGCGCGCGGCATCGATCATCGACGGCGCATGCCGGCGCACCAGTTCGGACTCCATGATCTCGGTGTGGGTGACGAGGCTGCCGAAGCGGAGCCCGTCGTCGGTCTCCTCGATCCCCTTGCATTCCGCGATGCGGGTGAGGTCGACCAGCATGCCGGCGGTGGCCGTTTCGTGCTTGAGGTCGACCAGCAGGTCGGTACCGCCGGCCAGGGCCCGCGCCGCCGTACCGTGTTTTGCCAGCGCCGCCACCGCCTCGTCGACGGACTGCGGTGCCAGGTAATCGAACGGTCTCACTCCCGCCTCTCTCCCGTGCGATGCCCGGCCAGCGGACGGCGGGGCGGCCGTTCCGCCGACCGCCCCGCGTCGCTCATCGTCAGGCCGCGGCGCCCTGCAGGACGCCGTTGGCGATCTTCTTGAACTCCTCGGCCGTGAGCAGGCGCTTGTGATCGAGGCCGAACTGCTTCACGCCCATCAGGATCTCGGTCATCTGCTCGTCGGTCGCCTTCATCTGGTACTTCTCGAGCCAGACCTTGATCGAATCCATGCCGCTGCCCTTGCCCATGACGACGTCCGCCTCGGGCTGGCCGACGAATTCCGGCCGGAACGGGAACAGCTC
>JABAOH010133615.1_pt1 | contig 12681 bp, 11 predicted proteins | sample 7062181 | NCBI WGS metagenome assembly JABAOH01 (sample SAMN14538630, study PRJNA623070) | marine sediment metagenome | biome: marine biome [ENVO:00000428]; feature: marine pelagic biome [ENVO:01000023]; material: deep marine sediment [ENVO:00002113]; isolation source: pool of 5 deep marine... | reverse complement strand
TCCCGTCCAGCTCCCGAGCTCCGCGAGGCCACCTGCAGGCCCCACAAACAGACCCATCTGCCGAGGATTGGAATCCTGCCTAGCCAGTCACCCTCAACTCCAGTCCAAAATACGGCATACACCCCCATAAATCAGTCCAAGATGCGGCAGATGATGTGAGTCTAATATACGGCATATATCTGCCTAAGATTGGACCATTATCTGCTAAAAATTGGAACTAAAATCAATCCCCATATACCGAAAATTGAAACCAAAATACATTGAATTTCACTTCATTTTTTAATGGCTAAAACCAAAAGTTTTATATATTGAACGGTGGTTCACTATAATGAACGGTGGTTCATTTGATTGAACTGTTTGAAAAATATGTTGATTGGAAGATATTTGCTCATTTCCTTGAGTATCCCTCTCAATCATTTTATGTGAAGGAATTGGCACGGATTTTAGGCGTTAGCCCGGGAAGTGTCAGCTCTGCACTAATAAGATTTAAAGAATGGGGATTGGTGGAAAAAGAAGAAAAGGGTCAAACCCATCTTTACAAACTCAATAATGAGTTGGTAATTGTAAAACAATTAAAAACAGCACTCATGTTGATCCAATTACAGGAAATAGGTTTTGTGGACAAATTATTAAAAATAGACGATAATATCATATCAATAGCTTTATACGGAAGTTATGCAAAAGGTGATTACGACGAAAAAAGCGATCTGGATGTTTTATTAATAGCATCTTCGAAACTGGAACTTAATGAATTTATCGAGCATATTGAGAAGAAATTAAAAAGAGTTGTGAGCATTGAAGTGTTTTCAATAGGTCAATGGAACAAATTAAAGGAACGAAAGGACCCCTTCTATGATAACGTCCTGATGAATCATATTTTACTGTATGGTGGTGAACTAATTTGAATCTAAAAGATTGCTTCGACCAGGGATTACTAAAACGCATACGACCTCAACCGAAAGCAGCGAAAAAGGAAATCGAAAAGGCAAAGGAGTATCTCGAAAAAGCGAAAATGAATTATGAAATGGATATCCACGATATCACCGTCGTGACGGCTTACACAGCCATGTTCCATGCTGCGCGTTCCTTGCTTTTTATAAATGGTATAAAAGAACGAAGCCATGTTTGCATTGTATCGTATTTGAAATCAAAATATCCCAAATTAGAACATCATATTCGCGTCTTGGATTCCTACAGAAGATTTCGACACACAGCATTATATGCTCTGGATGTGAGAATCAGTGGGAACGAGGCCGAAGTAGCATTAAAATTGGCTGATGAGTTCATAACAGAAATCGAGAAAAATATTAAGAGTTAAGCTATTTATTCTTTGATCCCCTCTCCCCCTCCGCTCACCCCTTACCTCCGCAATTCCTCCATCACCTTACCTGGGCCCCAAAAATCCAGCCCACCTTTCATGGATGGGGACTGGTAGTCTCTCTTAAAATCTCATAAAGGAACTTCCCACTCACACTCAACCTTGGCATGAATCCAATATCCTCTTCCTAGTTCAAAATAATCTGTTGGGCCTAACTCCTTCCATTTTTGGGTTGTAGCATTGAACGTCCAAATTGAATTCACATGCGTGTCAAAAGTGAGATTGTTCAATCCTTCTGTCCTATTGTAGTTTGTAAGTGAGGGATAACCTACCAAGTTCCAACCTGGATAGAGGGGAATAGTTTGATTTGAGGTTGGTTGGGTACCATTGTAGAGGAATATTGTGTCTCCTGGCGGAGTGATATGGATCCAGAAGCCTTTGGTTTCGTTTATTTCGGAGAGGTCGTTTCCGAAAGGCTTGCCTACCTTGTTATGCTTCCATGGGTCATTTGTATCTGTGATATCATACCATTGGACTGCATCGTAATAACCATCGATCATCTCGAGGACTTTTTTTAAGTTCTGGTTATTTTGAATCAGAGGAATGGAGATAAGGTTCCAGCCCGGCTTTAAAATAGTATAGTTTTCAAGGGGTTTGTATATATAAGGTTCCATTAGAGGATAATGGTCAACTGAATCAGAATCTATGGAATAGTTGGTATCTCCTATGCCGTCACTTCCTGGGATATCTTGGTAAGGACCTTTATAATTGTCTACACCACTATAAATCGACCAAAAGTTTCCACCTAATGGGTAGCCATTGTCCCATTGATTTCCCATATTTGTACTATCATAAGCTGGTTGTATATTATCAATAATATTGTTATGATATATATTGTTTTGACTAGAAGATGATATGTGTACACCATAATGAGTATTTGAAGTTATGTTATTTCCAATAATGTTATTCTTACTTGATGAGGGGCCGAGATAAAAACCATCGTAATTTCTAACTACTAGATTATATGTAATGTTGTTCCCTGTTGATGTAAGATAGATACCTCTTGCGGTATTATTGAATATATTGTTGTGTATAATAGTGTTTTCACCACTTCCCACAACTGCTATTCCCACCCAATTATCAGATGCATTATTCTTATTAACATAGTTACGGTTGGAATTTGAAAGAAACATCCCATATCTACTTAAAATAGCAATATTATTAATAAGTTTGTTATCGTTTGAAGAAAAAATCCCAATACCCTGCTGAGAACTTGAAGTAATATTGTTATTCATAATGACATTTTCGATTGATTGTTCAAGCCGAATGCCATATTTATTATTCGTAAGTTTATTGTGGGTGACGTTAATCCGCATGGAGTTAACGATAGAAATACCCATTGTAACATTGACAAGCTCTTGATTCTCCACAGTTATATTTGTGCAATTGAAAAGAATTACCTGTCCAGCTCCCAATGGGATTATTCCTCCAGTTCGATTTTTCCAAAAATATACTGGTTTACCATTTACTGTGTTTGACATATTTATGCTATTTGTATCCCAGTGATCAGGATTACCCCAAATATCGATTCCATCTTCCATCATTTTATTATCGGTGATATTGTTCCATTTTGAAGAATCGAGACTAATTCCATACCAATTATTTGAAAGTATCGTATTGTTATTAATTATATTCTGATTGGACGAAAGGATACGGATACCATAATCGCTATAGGATACATTATTATTGAAAATATGATTCTCATTAGAGTAAAATAAGTAGATACCAAATGAATTGTTTTGGGGTACATCGTTACTAAAAATATTGTTTTTATTTGCGTGATCTTGATAGATACCATATAAATTATCAGTGAATTTGTTATCCGATATGGTATTTAAATCAGAATATATTTTAATTCCTGCATTAAAATCCGGCCAACCCACATCCCCACTATTCCTGATTGTAAATCTACTAACATTTACCCGTTCTATTACAATTCTAATAACGTCTTCCATACCCCCACCATCAATTATAGTAGTATCCCTATTCTCCCCAGTCAAATTTATAGTCTTATTCACAACCACATTCTCATAATACGTCCCATTATACACGTATACCGTATCTCCATCGCTACTTACGTTTATCGCATCCTGAATTTTCGTGTAAGCCCCACCACTACCAGTTTCATTTACATAAAGCGTGTTTCCTTTTACTGTTGGGACAAAATCTGTAGGGATGTCCACGATCACGATTAAGCCAAACACCATCGCCAAACTCACCCAAATTGCGACTATCTTCTTATTCATAGTATTTGTAATTATTATGGCCAGATATAATGTTTTCGATTTCAAAACACCTCACCCCACCCCTTCCTCCGCAGTTCCCTGGTCTCTTTCCAACACCGACACGCCCCTTTTTTGCGTGCCTGAGCAGACTCATCTGGCGAAAATTGTAAAAGAAATTAGCTCTTATTTGCCGTAGATTGACCGCAAAAAGGGCATACAACCCAATCAAGTTCTAGCTGTGCGTGGCAATGTGCGCATAATTTAACCTTGCTGCTTTGAGGGGGAGGTGAGGGTTCCACAGACGGTGGTTGATAAGGCGTTTGCGGTGGATAATACGGTTGTTGATAGGCATAGTAAGGATGCTGACTTCCCCTTAGAATCAGGAATATAATCACAAGGGCCAACAGAATAATGAGTATTGTTTGACAGGGTAATGCCGGTGATAGAATGAACATGACCAGGGCAGCGATCATAAGCAGCCATATCACTTTTTTCGTCTCTCTATCCATGATAAACAGAGGGGGTGAGGGGGGAAGTTGAGGCATCCCAGGTTGTGGAGGTGGTCTAGTGGTAGCCAGATATACTTCAAGATGTATCATGAATCCATATATCGCTAAAAGACCTCCTGCAAACTGGAGGATCCAACCCCAACCACTAATATAAATGTCACTCCTTTCATGAACCCAGTTAGTTATGTGTTCAGAATAAATCCCTATAAAGAACACGACTATTCCGATGACGAGCAGGTTCGTTCCAAATTCTCTACTATCCCGTTTCATACGATTTTTCCCTTCCAAGATGATAACTTATCGCGATATAGCGATAAAACATTTTCTATTGGTAATTTCTTTTCCTTTATAGGATTTAACTGCGCCTCTCTATTCCACGGACTCCCCCAACCCCCACCTCCCTCAAATCCTACCTTTGGGTTCGTTTTCCTTAGCCACCAACGCCTGAGAATTTTGGAATGAAATTTTTCTTATAATAATTTTTAAAAGCAAAGAGTAAACAAAAGCTTGATAAGTATTAGTTGCGTTTAGAGATGAGAGAAGGCGTTAGGATGGACAATAGGATCATTTCAATTGGGATTATCTGGGTCATGGTAGTCGGAGGGTTTTTGGGAGTTTTGAATTTAGAAAGTGAGGATGCGAAGGCTGAGATATGGTATATCGAGACCGTGGATTTTGCTGGTGATGTTGGAATGTACAATTCGATAGCACTGGATAACAGAAGTTATCCGCATATAAGTTATTTTGATAACAGCAGCGAAGACCTCAAGTATGCGAAATGGACTGGAAGTGATTGGGACATCGAAACCGTGGACAGCACAGGTTCTGTTGGGTATTACTCATCATTAGCTTTGGATAGTAGCGGTTATCCACATATCGCCTATTACGATCACGATAACCGTGACCTCAAGTACGCGAAATGGACTGGGAGCAGTTGGAACATAGAAACCGTTGATTCCGCAGGTGATGTTGGCCACTTCTCATCAATCGCACTGGATAGCAATTACAATCCACATATCGGTTATTATGACAACGACAGTTACAACCTAAATTATGCGAAATGGACTGGAAGCAGTTGGAAAACCGAAACCGTGGATTCGGAAGGGGATGTAGGCTGGTATGCATCAATTGCACTGGACAGCGATGACGATCCGCATATAAGTTATATGGACAGCGAAAGTTTTGATATTAAGTATACGAAACGAACTGGAAGCGGTTGGAGCATCGAAACTGTCGCCTCACCTAAATATATTGGCTTTTCCACATCACTAGCCATCGATAGCAATGGTGATCCGCATATAAGTTATTTCGATCTATACGTATCGGATTTCGCTGATTATATTTACTATGAGGTCAAGTATGCTAGATGGACTGGATATTCCTGGGATATTAAAACTGTGGGCGATACCGACATGGGCGGTTACTCTGCGCCACTAGTTTTAGACAGCAACGATCACCCACATTTGTGTTATTGCTACGATAATCCCTATGACGAGATTTATTCTGTAGAAGCTATCGAGTATGCGAGATGGAATGGGTATTCTTGGGATATCGAATCAGTGGATTCCTCAGGTGATATCGGTTATTATACATCAATAGCACTCGACAGCAGCGATTATCCGCATATCAGCTATTATGATTCAACCCATAAAACCCTCAAGTATGTCACCACACAGAAACCTCCTAATAAACCGAATACACCTTCCGGACCTTTAAATGGAGAGATAGGCATTTCATACTCGTATTCTGTATCAGCTACAGATCCAAACGGTGACCAAATCAAGTACATATTCGATTGGGATGATGGAACAACCTCTGAAACAGACTATGTCGATTCTGGTACCACAGAAACTGGTACTCATAATTGGACTTTCGAGGGTACATATAACATAACTGCTAGGGCTATTGATATCCACGAAGAATCATCCGAATGGTCCGACAACCTAACTGTTGTGATAAGTAAAAAGGAAGTTTCAAAAGACGACGATATTTTGACTTTCTTTTTATTTGGGATTATTGGTGCCATTATTGCTGCTTCATTGGTATCTGCGTTCATGCTAAATAAGCGGAGGAAAAAATCAAAGATATCCACGCAACAATATACTTATGCTCAACAACAATATGTCCAACAATACCCCCAACAACCTATTCAACCCGCACCTGTTCAACCTCAATATTCACAAACACAAACCCAAACGGTTCCGGTTTCCTGTCCTAATTGTCGTCAAGCTTTTTATGTTCGTGTAGGGCTTGGGCCATATAGAATACAATGCCCGAATTGTGGGATAAGTGGAATGATTAAAATATAGTAACTATCAATACGGGAAATAATTCGTGGTTATATTTGTTGATATTTCTCTGTTTAAAATGGCCCAATGCAATCATTATAATATTTTGAAAAGGAACTATTCGGTGAAGGACACAACCACCCTACACTCTTCTCTTCCTCACCTCACCCCAACCCCTGCTCCCGCAGTTCCCCCATCCCTTCCACCACCGACACACCCCTTTTTTTGAAATAAGGCAGGTCATGACTCGAGATTGAATGCGAAATTCAATCTGTTCTATACTGAAATACAAAGGTATTAATATTCCTATTTCATAATTTTGTAGAGTTTAAAACCAAATATGGTTAAAGGGCGTTTTTATATGAGAGTCTGGGACATCCAACCTGAAAAGCTATGCAGGAATCATCTACTAGGAGAACACAGTGAGATCCATGCACTGTGGAGCATAATTACCAAAAATAAAAATGGCTTTTCAAATCATCCTGAGACCAAAAGATGGAAAGGAAGGATGAAAAGTCTATTCAATAGACATGAGCAGGTTGTAATAGAAATGGAAAAAAGAGGTTACAATCATAAAAGTCCTCTCGATCCCAATCATGCAACTGGAAAAGGAAAACAGGAGGAATTTGTGAACACCGTGTCAGAACAAATCAAGATCTTAAGGGAAAAGAAATGCAGGTGTAAGGTGTAAGTTTTCAATTCTCGCCTTCTGTTTCATCCTTTTTCTCACTTTCTTTATTAAAAATAAAATAAACTGGGGAGACAGATGCGATGAGAATGACTATTGGGCCAACTATGACACCTCCCCAGAAAACCAAGCCTAGCACACCGTAAATTGCCAACATCACTCTGTCCTTTCTTTCGAACTCATCTTTCTTCTTGATTATCTTAAGAAGGGCCATTAACCCAAGTACTGCAGGTATGGATATGAATATCAATGTCACAACTACAAGAGCCGTCATAGAGGCTCGACTTAATGCAATCGCCATTTCCATAGAAATAAGTGTGGCTGTTCCGAGGTAAAGTAATCCTCCTGTCGAGGCAAGCCAGGAGTTTAAACTATAAACCCTATAACGCCAGTATAATACAAAAAACCCTGCAATTATCCAAAACAAAAATGGAGTAATTATCAGCAAAGGACTATGCCCTGTCCATAAATAGATACCAATCAAGTCAACAGGCACTTTGAGCCACTCAAATACTGTAAAGCTCTCTTGATACCCAACCGCTAATGTGAATTTTCCGCCTGTGAACTCATCAAAAACCACAATATAATATGTTCCAGTTACATTTACATTATCATCGAAAGAGGCCAAAGCAAAGTTACTAGCAGGTGTAAACGGCTCGTATTCAGCTTCTTCTTCCTTCTCGCCCTCAATTACAAGTATATCCACTCCCTCAGGAACCTCGATATGGTCAGGATAGGAGTCGTTTGTTCCCAAACCTGGACCCATTATGATCAATCCTGGGGCAAAGGCCCCGTCTTCAGGTGTTAAAATGGATACGTATAATCTATCTCCCTTCTCCAAGTGGAGTTCATAATATTTTGCTTCCTCATCGCTATGAAGATCGTCATAAATAGCCCATGACTTGTGAGGATCATGGATATGCATTGCTCTATCTAAGCTGGTGTTATCCTCAGTGTCCAATGGGACATGACCCTGGACTACATTACTATTGAAAATCAGAAGTATTAGAATAAGAATAATACAAAGATATATCTTTTTCATATGTTTGAATCTGTAACTAAGTATAAAATATTTATCATAATTCATTTCCTTAGGAATCCGACGCCCTACCTCAAATCTCACCCCTCACCCAATCCCCACATCCGCAGTTCCTCCATCCCATGGTTTCGGGACATGGACATAAGCCTCCTTTTTCTCTCAAATTACTAATAAATTGAAAATTCGATACGCTCATCCTGGTCAATTTCTATATATCTATCATAAGATGAATGATAAGAACCATCCACAAATAACTTAAAGGTATGTGGTCCCTTTGATAATTTAAATAATCTTCGAATAGTTTCCTTAGAATCTAATACATCAGAATATTCATCCTTATAGTCTATTTCCAACCTAACAACAACACTATCATCCCTATTATTGGTAATAGTAACGATAACATCTCCTTGCTTTTTTTCTCCCTTTGTTAACGCATCTATTATAATGTAACTACCGAATGCAACCAAAATTAATACTATTACAATGACAAGAATTATTGTTACTTTGATATTTTTGCGATTCTTTGAGCTATCTATCGATAGAGTGCGTGGATACGGATAATATTTTCGTACAATAGTTACATCCCCTTACTATCTATAGCTAATAATGGCTCAACGGGATTTAGGTTATTTAATATTTTGTCTCATCCAAATTATTTGAAAATTGAGATTATTATTTATATTTACTTAGATTAGACTCTTTTTCCGAATAACCAAAATCCTAGTAGAAATAACATAATCAATCCGAAAATAAGAAAAAATATTATCAGGATTAAAAATCTTGGTATATCAGAACTTGATTCCGTAATTGATCCTGACTCGCTTTCAGTTTCGAACGTAATAACAAAGGGAGCCTCTAAAAGATATCCATCCTCATCTTCTGCTCCAGAAAAAATAAATTTATAGCTTTTATCGTATCCAAGACCTGCATTAGGTTTGATCATCAATTCAGTGCCGTCATTATCCCATTCCAAACGATAACCATATGGATCGAGATCAGGGTCGATTTCAAGGTTCTCCTCAACAGATGACTTATCCATAGTCGTGTTGAATTGAATTGTTATCCATGTTTTAACAGAAACATCTGTTGCGCCGTTGTCGGGATCGCTACTAACGATATAAGCTCCAGAGGATATTCCTGTTGTAATAAAATTTGCACATACCAATAACCATACTACTAAAAACGATATAGCGGCTTTATTCATTCCCCCACCTCTTATTGATNNTATTTAAATTTCGTAAATTATGCTTTTCACTCATCCCCTCCTCACCTCACCTAACCCTATTTCCGCAGTTCTCCCCTCCCTAGCTTCCCCCACCGACACACCCCTTTTTTGCGCACCCTCGAACAGAGCGACTGGCCGAAAATTGGACACCTCCATCAAAATCTCACCAAGTTNNGAAGATTAGATACGGAATTTGGATTGCGAACCTCTATATTACCCGCCCATCATCTTCTTGTATTTTTTCTCTTTACTCTTCAGATAATCTTGCGCTTGGGGTTCTCCATTGGTTCTTGCCATCTCATGAGCCTTATATGCAACCTCAATCAATTCCCGAAGAACATTCTCAGGAATACCACAGTCAATAAAAATCGTATTTTCACGCTCTTTAAACCATTCTTTTGAAGGATCTATATATGTCTTGTGTCTTTCGTATAGGGTCGAGCCTGGTAATGGATAAGGGACGGTATACGAAATATAATCCAAATCTTCCCTAGCGCTGAATTCAACCGTTCTCCAAATAGAATCAAGGGTTTCTCCAGGATATCCTATCATGAAAAAACCACCAGTTTTAATACCGTGTTTGCTGAACAAACTAATTGCAAAGTCAGCATCTTCTACCTTTGCTCCCTTTTTCATCAGTTTGAGAGTTTCATTGGAGCCTGATTCGATACCCAGATAAACCCTGGTCAACCCTGAATTCTTCATAACCTTGACTAAATCGTCATCAACCTTGTCAACTCTCGATAAACAGTCCCACCTTAGATCATAACCCAAGCTAGATATCCCCTCACATAATTCCACGATAAAGTTTGTATCGAATGTAAAGGCATCATCGGCGAACCATAGATAACGGTAACCCAAATCATATATCTCCTTGATTTCCCCAAGGACATCTTCTATGGACCTTTTTCTGAATTTAGTTCCGGAAGTTGGCCGGGAACAAAAATCGCATGAATAAGGGCACCCTCTGGTTGCTATAATACTAGCAGGGGCATAATCAAAATTCTCCGACCAATATGCCATGTAATTTTTATTCAGAAATTCTGATCGAATCGGGTGGGGAATGGAATTCAAATCCTCTACGATTTGGTTGCTTTTCGTTATTTTGGAATTATCTCCGTCCTTATAAACCATACCCGGCAAATTGTGGAACTCCTGATCTGCCAAAATACACTCCACTAAGGTGGGGAATGAAAAATCGGCTTCACCCAAAACGCAGATGTCGAATTCGGGAAAAAAGTTATCTGGATAGACTGAGGGAAGAGGACCGCCAACCACTAAACAGTCCACTGATCCTTGCAATTTATTTGCCATATATTTTGTATTTTGTCCAAGAGTGACCATTGAATAGATCCCCACGATCCTGGGTTTTCTTCTCATAATCTTCTCAATTCCTGCCTGCAATCCAATAAATGTACAATCGGTAATCCCCCAATCAATACCCTTTTCCTCAAGACCGGCCGCGAGATATCCGAGACCAAGGGGAGGTAGTACCCAAGGTTTTTGGCCATGCAACTCGTAGGGGAACACAAGTTCGACATCAACCATGTCCATGACCCCCGACATTTATTCGATAGTTAAAACATGGTGAATTACGCTCTATGTTTATGCCTGACCAGCAAAGATAATCGTTGCGCTCTCTTCCAAGAAACATCTTTGATTCAGGCGGCGATTTTATTGAGAACCACAAACCTAACTGCTTTGATTTAAACAGAGCGTTTTGAACTTTAATCCAGCCTTTTATCTGATGATCTAATAGGTACCTACCGTCTATCACAGCGTAATCGAAGAAATCTGCGCCTTGCTCATTTGCCATAATACATTTAGCGCCACTGAGGGAGACCTCGAATTCCGATTTTATATCGATTGAATCGTTCGTAATTAAATATTCTACTTCCACTCTTCCCATTGATGGAATATCGATGAATGTACACGCTGCATCAAACGATTTCGCCATTTTTTGTTGGATCTTAAGCATGAGAGGTTGAAAAGATTCAAAACCCATGTACCATTTCACAAGAGATTCAAAACCCGATCGAAAGGCTTTATTTTGAACAGGTTTGCCTCCAAACGTAATCCGTGATACACAATCCAAATCGTAGTTCTTGACGATACGATTTTCATCTATTTTTATTCGGGCATGTCTAGAAAAAATAGTTTCAGTAGGTGTGCGAACTATCGGTACCCCGAAACCCAGGCCCTCCTGTGCTAGTTCCTTATTATGGTAGCACATAATCAAGCCTTTCTGGATTTGGAATGTTGTTAAAAAATTCGGACCTGGTTCATCTGAGATCGCCAGCGTAACATCCGTGATTTTTGTTTTCAATAAATGCTCTCTCATTGTATCGATACCCGAACAATCTTATAGTGTAGTGATAATGGATAAATTTTTTTCCGTGTAACAGATGGAGTCTACCATCTTATAAACACCTCTCTCCTGGATTTCTCACCAATCCCATGGCCCTTACTTCCTTCTAGATCTCCTAACGAATAATGCTATCAACATTCGTTTACCACGGATATCCATTTTTTCATCAGCATCAATCTAATGGTGAATCTACTTTTTCATGTTCTCACAACCAGTTCGAATTCACCTCTTCCTCATAAATAATATTAGAATCAAAACGATTGCGATTACAATTATAATTATCAAAATAATCCACCCTATTCCGTCAGAGGAGTCCTTGGATTCAGGTTCTATTGCAGGTTGTGTTGTTGCACTCTCCTCAACAGAATAAGATGTTTCATTTCCACCTGAATCAAAAGCTGTAAGGACATAATAGTATGTGGTTTCATCCTCCAGGTTAATATCGGTGTACGAAGTTACAGATGAATTTACTGTGGCGATGAGTTCATAGCTTCCACCTGAGATTGTGGATCGATAAATATTGAAACCAACAATAATCTCGTTTGAGGCGGCATCCCAGCTTATCAATAATTTTCCATTTTCACTGGGCGTACTTACATTAACATTGACTGGGGATTCTAAAATTGTTATTACGATGTATGAAGTGGAAGTCAAGTTATAATTCTGAGCTGGTGTGGCATCATCCCAAGCGTAGACATAGATCTCATAGGTGCCAGGAGACCACCCTGATGTATCAATGGTTTTGATAACAGATTCTTCAGGATTATTAAAAGGTGGTATTTGCGCATCAATTAAGATGCTGCTTGTCCAGTTATGGGCCCCAATGGTGTAATTTGCACCGCCCACATTTGAGTTTCCGGTGTTTGAATCGTCTACAGTTGCAGTTAGGAATAGATGGGTTCCTGCAATTACGGTCCTAGTTGTGAGGCCATCAATTAAAACGTCTGATATCACAGGAGCC
>JABAOH010024397.1_pt1 | contig 12686 bp, 11 predicted proteins | sample 7062181 | NCBI WGS metagenome assembly JABAOH01 (sample SAMN14538630, study PRJNA623070) | marine sediment metagenome | biome: marine biome [ENVO:00000428]; feature: marine pelagic biome [ENVO:01000023]; material: deep marine sediment [ENVO:00002113]; isolation source: pool of 5 deep marine... | reverse complement strand
CCGAACTGCGCGATTGGACTGAGGAGCATGACGAGTGGAGTCAAAAAATGATCAAGGACGAACCGACACTGCCGCATCCGCGCCAAGTGCTGCGCGCGCTCGAACAGGCCATGCCCGAAGATGCCATGGTGTCCACCGACATCGGCAACATCTGCTCCGTGTCCAACAGCTACCTGCGCTTCAATAAGCCCAACAGCTTCTTCGCCGCCATGAGCTTTGGCAACTGTGGTTATGCCTTTCCGGCTATTATCGGTGCCAAGGTTGCGGCACCGGATCGCCCGGCGGTTGCTTATGTGGGCGACGGCGCGTGGGCGATGAGCATGGGCGAGATCCTCACCTGCGTGCGCGAGCGCATTCCCGTCACACCTGTGGTGTTCAACAACAGGCAGTGGGGGGCGGAGAAGAAGAACCAAGTGGACTTCTACGCATGGCGATTCGAGGGCGTCAATCTCCACAATCCGAGTTTCGCCCAGATCGCCATCGCCATGGGTGCAAACGGCGTGACGGTGGACAAGCTCGCCGATGTTGGACCGGCGTTACAAAAAGCCTGCGAAGACCAGAAAGCAGGCAAGACGACGATCATCGAGATCATGGTCACACGTGAGCTCGGCGATCCGTTTCGCCGCGATGCGCTTAAGAAACCGGTCAGGTTGCTCGACAAATACAAGGCCTTCACGGTTAACTAAGGGGAGTGGCCCGCGTATAGGCTGCCCCCGCGCTGGGGGCGTCCTATACATCTACCCCACACGACAGGCATTCCTTCAGGCAACGGTAACCCTCGCAGCTTGCCCAAACATGGGCCAGGCCTGACGCCGACATGCAGCTGGCGGAAATGATCTTTGCGCTGGCCGCCGTGTTCGGCGGCGCGTTCGTGCGTGGCTACAGTGGCTTTGGATCGGCACTCATCTGGGTCAGCAGCTTGTCGTTGATTCTCCCTCCAACCGATGTCGTTCCAGTAGTCTTCGCGCTTGACCTGGCTGCTAGCCTTCAATTGCTCCCGAAAGTCTGGCGCGACATCGATTGGCGATCGCTGCGGTGGCTGCTGCTCGGGACCGCTGCCGCCATGCCGCTTGGCATTTATGTACTGGCAAGCTTGCCGCCCGCACCGATCCGCATGGCGATCGCCGCCGTGGTCCTGACTGTCACCGCGCTGCTTTGGCGGGGCTTCGCGCTGCGGCGTACTCCGGGGCCGGGGGCGACGGTGCTGACGGGTACCTTATGCGGGCTGCTGGGCGGCAGCGTGGGGATCGGCGGACCGCCGGCGATTTTGTTGTATTTCTCATCGCCCGCGGCGGTCGCCGTCTCGCGCGCCTCACTAATCGTGTTCTTGAGCGGCACTGACCTGTTCGGTCTGGCGGCAGCCGCCCATCAGGGGCTCATTACGCAAGAGGTGGCCCTGCGCGCCGCCCTGCTGGTGCCGGTCGTGCTCGTGGGCGTCGCGCTCGGTAACCGTCGCTTCATCCAGACTCAACCCGAAACGTTTCGTCGCTTCGTGCTGTTCCTCCTGGCCGCGTTATCGATCGGCCTGTTCGTGCGCACTGTGCTCTACGCCTAGTGAATGTCTCACCACAGCGCACACAGAGATAACGGAGCATTATTTTCTTCTCTGCTACCCGTGCGCTTCCTGCGGTGCGTGAGGCAATCTATGTCAGTCAATACGCATTCGGCGTACTTTTGAAAAAGAAAAAACGGGACGGGAGAGTCACAAAGATAAAGAGTTATGGTTTTTCTCTGTGTCCTCTTTGTTCTCCGTGGTGAAACAAGTTTGTGCAGCATTAGCCGCTGCGTGCGTCCTCGAGAATCATATCGGCCGCCTTCTCGGCAATCATGACAACGGGCGCATGCGTGTTGCCGGAGACCAATGTCGGCATGATCGAACAATCAACCACACGCAATCCTTGAACGCCGTGCACCCTTAGTCGCTCATCGACCACGGCCTCTGGGCCCGATCCCATTTTGCAGGTACCGCTTGGGTGAAAAATGGTGACACCGGTGTTGCGCGCGAACTCCAACAACTTCTCATCCGACTGCACGTCCTCACCCGGCATATATTCATCGACGATGTACGACTGAAGCGCGGGCGATGCGGCAATCTTGCGCGCCGCTTTCAGTCCGGCCACAACGGTTTGCCTGTCAATCTCGCTGGAAAGGTAATTTGCTTGCATCGCCGGCGGCTCGAGNNNACCGCGGCTCTGCGGGCGGAGCTGACACACCGAAGACGTAAAACCGGAAAACTTGTGCAATGGCGCCCCCGGCATGTCGGCAGAGAGGGCAGCGAAGTGAAACTGGATATCGGGTGTGCTCAGCTCGGGACGCGTTCGCACGAAGGCGCCGGCCTGGTTGATGCCGATGGCCAACGGACCGCTGCGAAAAAGCGCGTATTTGAGGCCCATCTTCAGCTTTCGCAGGGGGCTCTGCATGTCGTCATTGGTAGTGATGCGCTTCATGCAGCGGTGAATGACCCGGATCTGCAAATGGTCCTGCAGATTTTTCCCGACGCCCTGCAGATCGTGCACGACGCTGATGCCCGTGCGTTTCAAGAAAGCCGCGGGACCAACGCCCGAGAGCTGCAATAACTGTGGCGATTGGAGCGCTCCCGCGCAAAGGATTACGGCGCGACTCGCCCGTGCCTGCCGTTCCTGTCCCTGCTGACGATAGCTAGCGCCGACGGCGCGCCGGCCCTCGAACAGGACGCGCGTCGCTAGTGCCTCGGTCTCTATGCGCAGGTTGGCGCGCGTGCGCGCCGGCTTCAAATAACCTACCGCCGTGCTGCAGCGCCAGCCGTGCCAGGTCGTAAGCTGATAGTAACCTGCGCCCTCTTGGGTCTCGCCGTTAAAGTCATTATTGCGGGGTATACCCACCTGCTCGGCAGCGGCAATAAAAGCCTCAGCCAATTCGTGCGGCTCGCCGACATCAGATACGCCTTGCTCGCCGACAGCGCCGTGTAAAGCGCTCGCGCCGCGTTGATTGCGCTCGGACCTGATGAAGTAAGGCAACACCTCTTGCCAGCCCCAGCCGCGATTACCGAGCTCCGCCCAGTGATCGTAGTCCTGCGGCTGACCGCGGACAAAAATCAGCCCATTGATGGCGCTCGAGCCACCGAGCACCTTGCCGCGTGGCCAGTAGATCTTACGGTTGTTCATCCCCGGATCGGGCTCGGTATAGAAACACCAGTTGTATTTCGGGTTGAACATGGTCTTGGCGTAGCCGATCGGGATGTGGATCCACAGATAATTGTCCCGAGGACCGGCCTCGAGCAACAAAACACTGTGCTTGGCGTCGGCACTCAGGCGATTGGCCAGCACGCAACCGGCAGAACCGGCGCCAACGATTATGTAATCGAATGTCGGCGCACTCATGCGAATCGTCTCACGGCATTCCTATCTCGGCGACAACCGTTATACTAACGCCAGCTTCTCATTTGCCCAATAACCTATCGACCCAGCATTTGTGCATGCTCATTCTCGTTATTAACTGCGGCAGCTCATCGCTCAAGTTTCAGCTTATCGACGCAGCAAAGCGTGTCCGGCGGGCATGGGGAAACATCGAGCGCATTGCTGCGGTCTCGGCCATCGCCACGATCCAGATCGAAAAGGCAAAAAGGGAGAGGCACAGCTTGCGTGCGCGCGATCACGACGAAGCGATGAAGTACGTGCTCGAGCGCTTGCTGCACGAACCTGATTCTGTGATCAGCGACCTCAGTGAGATCGGGGCAGTCGGACACCGCGTGGTACACGGCGGTGAAGGCCTCACCGAGTCTGTGCGCATCGACGGCAGCGTGATCGAAGCTATCAGCGAGGCCTTTGATCTTGCCCCCCTGCACAACCCGGCAAACCTAAAAGGTATCGAAGCGGCTCGCAAAGCATTGCCGGATGTGCCGCACGTGGCGGTGTTCGATACTGCCTTCCACCAAACGCTACCGCCGCATGCCTATCTGTACGCGCTGCCCACGCGCTTGTATCGCAGACACAAGATACGCCGTTACGGCTTTCATGGCACGAGCCACTACTACGTCAGCCGCCGCTTGTACGAGATCGCTGAGATCGACAAAGCCAACTCGCGCGTGATTACGTGCCACCTCGGCAATGGCGCCTCGATGGCAGCCATACTGAACGGCCGGTCCATCGACACGTCAATGGGGCTGACCCCGCTGGCTGGGCTGGTCATGGGGACCCGATGTGGCGACATCGATCCCTCTATCGTTTTCGATCTCGTGGAAAAAGAAGAGATGTCGCTGACCGAAGTGCACGCCCTGCTCAACCGCCATAGCGGGCTGCTCGGTTTAAGCGGCTATGCCTCGGACATGCGCGACGTCTTGCAGCAGGCGCAGTCGGGCGATGCGCGTTGCCAGGAGGCCATCGATGTCTTCTGTTATCGTGCAAAGTGCTACCTTGGCCAGTACGTGGCTGCACTCAATGGCTGCGATGCTGTGGTCTTTACCGCTGGTATCGGCGAAAACAGCCCACAGGTGCGGGAGGGTATCTGTAGCGATCTTGACCATCTCGGCATACGACTCGACAAGACGGCCAACAGCAAGGCTATCGCTAAAGAAATGCGCATCTCATCAAGCGGTAATCCAGTACAGGTTTGGGTTATCCCCACGGATGAGGAGCTTGTCATCGCCATCGATGCCATGAAGATCGCGCAGTCAGCTCGTGCGAGATGAGGGCGCCGTTAACCCAACGTACCGATGATGGACAAGTGTCACCGGGGCTGACGATTGTTTGAATCGGATTCCCGCAGCTGAATCTGATCTCATTAAATCATTGCCCTCGATTATGACTATGTGTAAACAGTATACAGCAAGCGAAACTTTGCGACTTACAGATCTTACATAGCTTTCTGGAGAAGCGGGTCATGAAAAAAATCTTGGTTGCTGCAAACGACACGAAGGGCTCTGAAAGAGCAGTCACAAGGTTCATTGACATGTTTTCGTCGTGTCACCCTGAGACTGTGGTGCTGCTATATGTAGAAACATATGACGCCAGTTTTCTAATGGATGAAATGCTCGGCGATTCGGAGTTCGCCGCCCTAAAGGAGGCGTTACGAGGGACAGAATATCAAGAGAACTTGCACAAAAGGGCTAAGAAAATCATCGATTACTACAAGAAGGTCATGGAAAACAAAGGGATCACTGGCATAGAAACGGTAGTCAAAATAGGCCATGCTGCGGAGGAAATCCTCAACACTGCAAAAGAAGAAGATGTGGACATGATTGTTATGGGATCCAGAGGTAACAGGTTCGAGCCGTTGATGATGGGCAGTGTTAGCAGGGAGGTTGCGAACAGCGCTAATCTGCCTGTTTTGCTCATAAAGTGATCCGCGCAACGGGATGGCCCGAAATCATCGGCCTAACGACCGATGCGGAACTGCACAATCAGCCGTACGGGGACTGGGTCCTGCTCTTTAAACGTATCTGAGCGCATGTGTGCTGGTGCTCGTCATCTTCGCCCCAAAGTCCGAGCCTCCCAAGCCATCCTTTGACGACACCCTGCTCATCGCCGGCTTCGCTTGGCCGGCTAGCGAAGATGGCGCCTTATCGTACGGTCGTAAAGGGGACGGCGATTCTTCCGCACGTCGAGCCGCCCGATATTTACAACCCCCCGATCAGTAGCTAGGCTCCGCGTGTTTCTAGCTCGCAGGAGGTCAGCTGGGAGCATGGACATCATTCAAAGGTTCATCGAGAGAGCGAAACGTCGCAATCAACGGCTCGTCTTACCGGAAGGTAAAGACGAACGCATCATCCAGGCGGCGCGGCAAATGCTCGACGAGGGTCTTGCCAACCCGGTGCTGTTGGGCAAGGCTGAGGAGCTGCGGGACGTCGCCAACGGCCTAAAAATCTCGATTGCTGATATCAGCATCGTCGATCCGGAGAACAGTGACGAGCTCGAGTTCTATGCCGAGCGTTATCTCGCCGGGCGACCAAGCGCCAATATCAAGGTCGCACAAAGGTTGATGCGCAAGCCCTTGTTCTACGCCGGCATGATGGTGAAGGCCGGCGATGCGCACGCGATGATCGCCGGCGTGAGCAATGCCACTGCGCGCGTGATCGAGGCCGGGCTCATGACCGTCGGGCTGACGGCAGGGATCAACACACCCTCGAGCTTTTTCCTGATGATCGTCCCGCAGTTTCAGGGCGAGACCGACAAGCCGTTTATCTACGCCGACTGCGCCGTCAACATTGATCCCACCGCCGAAGAGCTCGCCGACATCGCCCTGGCCTCAGGCGCAACCTACATGAGACTCTTTCGCCAGGAGCCGCGCGTCGCACTGCTGTCCTTCTCGACCAAGGGCAGTGCGCGCCACGCGCGCGTTGACAAAGTGACCCGCGCATTGACCCTCGCTCGAGAACATGCGCCCGGGCTGGCGATGGATGGCGAGCTCCAGGCCGATAGCGCCTTGATCGCACAGGTGGCTGCCGCCAAGGTCAAAGGCGAGAGCGACGTCGCCGGCCGGGCGAACGTGCTGATCTTTCCCGATCTCGACGCCGGCAATATCGCCTACAAGCTCACGCAGTACCTGGCGGGCGCGCAGGCCATCGGCCCGGTGCTGCAGGGCTTTGCCAAGCCCATCAGCGATCTCTCGCGCGGCGCCAGCGTGGAGGACATCATCGCCACGGCCGCCATCCTTCTGGCTCAGACCTAGCCGGGAAGTTTATAGGTGCGAAGACAACGGCGAGCGCCGGCTCGCGTCGCGACGCTTGTGTGTTGTACTTGCGCTCTTCAATGTGATTTTACCCTCGTGTTTCCCACAAGGGTGGTCNNCAAGGGTGGTCATGTCAATTGGACTGAGGTATCCTCGAAAAAAATAATAAGCATGTAACAGATCGCGGGTGACAGCGTGGTTCCTGTCAGCCGGGATTGACGGTAGCAACCTTCGCACTACCGGGCCACCAGGAGAAGCTTATGACGACGTTCCATTGCAAGGAGGCGATGATGCTGGGCTATGGGTAATGCATGGCATCAGAGGCATCGGCGTCCTGCTCATGGGATTATGTTGGCTGCCATTATGGGCTTGGGCGGGTTCGAGCGAGTGCACAGGCTCGGGTTGCAGTACGCAGGTGTCTGTCGGCCTCAAGATCATTATCCCGCCCCCAGCCCTCAGTACACGACCATCATCCAGGCTCCTCATTTCCACTACGCAGGAAAGTCAGTTGTTGGACCCCACGCTCGACGATTCGCAACGCGGGCAGATCACGGGCGCAGACGGCGTCGTCTACGTCCCGGCGGACGAAGAGGCAGCATTGAGCTATACGGTTGCTAAACCCTAGCCAGACTGTATTACGGGTGAAAAGACCTGCCTAGCGTTTGTCGATTGGCACGTATTCGCGCGGCTTCGGGCCGCTATAGAGGGTCAACGGCCGGATAAGAATATTGTTCTCGATCTGCTCGAGAACCTGTACCGTCCAGCCGGGGACACGGCCAATGGCGAAAATCGGCACAAACAGGTCTTCCGGAATGCCGTGCAGGAAATAGACGACACCGGCATAGAAATCGACATTGACGTTCACTCCGTGGCGCGAATACGGCTTCATCGCCGCCACCACAGCTTGCAAGATTTCATACCACTGTGGTTGGCCCATCTCGCGCGATAGGCGTTCCACACCGGCGCGCATGTGGCGCGCACGCGGGTCCTCGGCACGATAAACACGATGACCAAAGCCCATGACAGGCTCACGGTTGCTACGTTTACGCTTGACGTAGTCGGCGGCATTGGCCGGATCGCCGATCTCCTGAGCCATATGCATCACATTTTCCGCGGCGCCGCCATGTGCAGGCCCGGACAATGCTGCCACCGCTGCAGTCATGGCCGCGTGCAGGTTGGCCTCGGTTCCCGCCACTACCCGAGCGGTAAACGATGACGCGTTCGACCCATGCTCTGCATGGAGCAGCATGTCGATATCCATTAGCCTGGCCGCGTCCACACTCGGTTCCTCTCCCTTGAGCATGTAGAGAAAGTTTGCCGCATGGCCGAGCGTCGGACTGGACGCCACCGGCTCGCGGCGGTTGCGGATGTGGTGATGCGCGGTGACGATGATCGGTACCTGCGAGGTCAGCCGTATACCCTTGCGCAAGGTGGCTTCGAGCGAGTTATCGCCCACGTCGGGATCGAAGGCCGCCAGCGCCGAGACAGCCGTGCGCAGCGCATCCATCGGGTGCGCATCCTTGACGGTGCGGATGATGCCGTAAACCGGTTCCGGCAGCTCACGGCCGGCCTTGAGTTCGGCGTCGAAGGCGTCGAGTTGCGCCCGGGTGGGCAGCTCGCCTTTGAGCAAGAGATACGCCGTCTCCTCGAATGTCGAGTGCTCGGCCAGATCGTGAATCGAGTATCCACGGTAACGCAGCTCGCCCGCCCGACCATCGATAAAGGTGGTGGGCGAGCGATCGAAGTAAACGCCTTTCAGGCCACGGTGAATCTCTACCTTGTCCGCGTCGTCGCCCGCCACGCTCCGTTTCGCCCTATCGTCGCCGCCGCTAAAGAACCGGCAAACATTCTGGCAACAAAGCAAGCATCCTACAAGCATAGGGCCGATGGACGTTGGCGTGCGCCTGGCCATTGTGCAGTGCAGGCATAGCAGTGTTCCAACAGCGGTAGCGTTAAGAATCCGACCTACAATCGCTGGACCAACTGCCCCTTGTCGTTTGGCCCATTGACTCCTCGAAGGCGCTGAGTCAACAATCGTTCGGTCCGGGCGGGAGTGGCGCTCAAAGTGCGTGCGCTGCGGCGGTGACGGGATGTCCTTTTATGGCGCCGCTAACTCGGGCNNGCCGCTAACTCGGGCGCTTACACCACTTGAGAGGAGATGGAACATGCGTAGTCGAATACTGGCGGTATGCGCAGTCATCATAGGGATGACGCTGTTTGTCGGCGGCGCCGAGGCGGCAAAGAAGGTCAAGATACGGATACAGTCCGTTATTCCTGCCAAGGCCGATGAGGTCACGATGTTGAGAGACTTCACGGATAACGTGACGGCATTGACCAACGGTGAAGTAGTCTTCGAGATCCTGCCTGCCGGTGCCGTCGTGGGCGTCAAGGAAACGCTGGAGGCGGTTGACAAGGGGCTGGTCGAAGGCGGGTTCGCCTGGACTCACTACTGGTCCGGTTACCACCCGGCGGCGATGCTCTTTGGGTCCCCGGTAGCCGGTGCCGGTGTCGGCATCGATAACCTCGCCTTTATCTCCTGGTTCATGTATGGCGGTGGCCAGGACCTTTACGATCAGCTCTGGAAAGAGATGGGCATGAACGTGAAGGGCTTCATGCTGCAGCCGGTGGGCCCCGAGGCGCTGGGCTGGTTCAAGGAGCCGATCAACAGCATGGCGGACTTCCGTAAGTACCGTTTTCGCACACCGCCGGGCATTCCTGGTCAGACCTATAACGATATCGGCGTGGCGGCCGTCGCCATGGGCGGTGCCGAGATCCTTCCCGCGCTCGAGAAGGGCGTGATCGATGCGGCGGAGTGGTGCTGCCCGAAGCCTGATCTTGTGTACGGCTTCCAGCGCGTGCTCAAGCACTATTACCTGCAAGGATTGCACCAGGTGGTGGTAAACGCCGATGTCTACATCAACGGCGATGTGTGGAAGAAGTTAACGCCGCATCAGCAAAAATCTATTCAAGTNNAAATCTATTCAAGTGGCCGCCGATGCCTCGCTCATGCGTTCGCTGGGATACCGCATTTACGAAAACGGCAAGGCATTGCGTGAGCTCACCGAGAAACACGGTGTGATTTTGCATGACACGCCGGCGGACTATTTCAAAGAGTACATGAACGCAGCCAAAGCGACCTTGGAGAAGAATGCCGCCGGCAACGCTTTCTTCAAGAAAGTATGGGACTCGCAGCGGGAATTTGCCAATACTGCCGTTCCATTTTGGGCCGGCGCGCAGATGTCGAATGCCCAGCTTGGCATGGCTTACGCCAAACAGATTGAAAAGAAGTAACTGAACTACGTCTGCTGATATGACGAACAGAGGAACGGGCCGCTGAGCCCGTTCCTCGTTCGCGCCTTTCACATGCACGAGCGCGACATCGCCGACGAGATTCTCGCCGAGCGCAGGTCGGATGCGGTGAAGTTGCCCGACGACATGCCGCGTTGGATGGCGCGCACGATCACCTGGATAGACAAATTCAGTCTCTGGGTCGGCCGTACCGTCTGCTGGCTGACCGTGCCTCTTTTCGGTGCGATGGTATACGAAGTGATCGCACGCTATGTCTTCATCGCACCGACGATGTGGGCCTACGATATCAGCCGCATGCTCTACGGTGCGCTGTTCATGCTGGGGGCCGGGTATGCACTCTCCAAGGGCGTGCATATTCGCGCTGACTTTCTCTACCGCAACTGGTCGGAGAAAACCCAGGGCATTGTCGACGCCGCGCTCTATATCATCTTTTACTTCCCGGGCCTGATTATATTCCTGCTGATGGCGACAGATTTCGCCTATCTGGCCTGGTATAGAGGCGAGCGCGGCATGGATACCGCGTGGATGCCGCACATGGGGCCCATCAAGACGGTGCTTCCCGTCGGCATAGTGCTGCTGATCATCCAGGGGGTCTCCGAGCTTTTGAAGAGTTTGTACGCCGCGACGCGCGGACGGTGGCCGATGTCATGACGCCTGAGATCCTCGGTCTGCTGCTGATCGCCTGCATGTTGTTTGCCATTTTTGTTGGCTTTCCTATCTCTTTCACGTTGATCTTCCTGGGCTTCGTCTTCGGTTACATCGGTTTCGGCAAACTCGTCTTCTATCTGATGACTTTCCAGTTTTCCTCGGTGATGCTGGAACAAACCTTGGCGGCGGTGCCATTGTTTATTTTTATGGGCATTCTCATGGAGCAGGCGGGGCTTATGGAGCGCCTGTTCGAAGCCGTACAGTTGATGCTCTCGCGTGTGCGCGGTGCGCTTTTCATCGCCGTGCTTTTTGTATCCACGATCTTTGCCGCCGCCACGGGTATTGTCGGTGCCTCGGTCACCATTCTCGGCATCATGGCGGCAAAGACGATGAACCGCTCCAACTACGATGTGCGCCTGGCTTCGGGTACGATCACGGCCGGCGGCACGCTGGGGATTCTCATTCCGCCAAGCATCATGCTGGTGGTCATGGGGCCTGTCATCGAAGTGCCCGTCACCGACCTGTTTGCAGCCGCCATCATCCCGGGCTTGTTACTTGCAGTACTCTATACCGGCTATGCGCTGATTCGCTGCTATCTGAATCCTGCACTCGGCCCGGTATTGCCGCCATCGGCACGTGCCGAATCGATGAGAAAGGTGTGGGTGGAGTTTTTCCTGGGCCTCGTGCCGCCGGCGGCACTGGTGTTTTCGGCGCTAGGCAGCATCATGTTCGGTCTCGCCACACCCACAGAGGGCGCGGGCATGGGCGCGGCCGGCGCGTTGCTGCTGACGCTTGCGTACCGGCGCCTGACTTGGGCCGGCCTGCGCCAGGCGCTGATCACGACGCTCGAGATCTCGGCATTGATCTTGTTCTTGGTGGCAGCGTCGAACTTCTTCGGCGCCGTGTTCTCGCGGCTGGGCACGCCGACGATGCTGACCGAGTACCTGCTTCAGCTTGATATGCCGCCGATGTTTATCTTGTTCCTGATCATGGCACTAATATTCCTGCTCGGGTGGCCACTCGAATGGGTGCCCATCGTGCTGATCATCGTGCCGATATTGCTGCCGCTGGTCGACGAGCTCGGCTTCAACCTGACTTGGTTTGGCATCCTCGTGGCCGTCAACCTGCAAACGGCTTGGCTGTCGCCACCCGTGGCGTTATCCGCCTATTTCTTAAAAGGAGTGGTGCCGGAGTGGGATCTGCGGGACATCTATGCCGGGATGATGCAATTTATGGTGATCCAGGTGATCGGCCTGCTGCTGATCATATTCTTCCCGCAAATCGCACTGTGGCTCCCCGGTGTCATTTACGGACAATAGCTATGCGACAACCTGAAAGTTAGTGATCCCTATGGCTACACAATACCTCAAGAAAGCAACCAAAACGCCTAAGAGCGGAGAGGACGACACGCATCAGCGTGTGCTCGAAATGTTGCACGATATCGAAACAGGTGGAGAGGCCCGCGCCCGCCACTACGCCGAGACGCTGGACAGCTGGACGGGCGAGATTGTCGTCCCCCGAGCGCAGATCGAAGCCGCATCGGCGCAGCTATCGGACCAAGTCAAGGCTGATATACGCTTCTCCTATGAACGCGTGAAGGCCTTTGCCGAGGCGCAGCTCGCGAGCATGCAGGAGTTCGAGACCGAGCTCTCACCCGGGCTTGTTGCCGGGCAACGCTTGATCCCCGTGGACACCGCGGGGTGCTACATCCCCGGTGGCCGCTACGCGCACATCGCCTCGGCGGTGATGAGCGTGACCACCGCCAAGGTCGCGGGGGTCAGCCATGTCGTCGCTTGCTCGCCGCCGCGAAAGAACGGAGGCGTTCACCCGGCCATCCTGTATACCGCGGACCTGGCTGGTGCGGACACGATCCTCGCGCTGGGGGGCGTACAGGGTGTGGCGGCGCTGGCATTCGGGCTTTTTACCGGCCACCCCGCGGATATTCTCGTCGGGCCGGGCAACCGATTCGTCGCCGAGGCCAAACGCATTCTCTACGGTCGCGTCGGTATCGATTTGTTCGCCGGACCGACCGAGATCCTGGTCATTGCCGACGACACCGCCGATGCGGACATTGTCGCTTCCGA
>JABAOH010012670.1_pt1 | contig 12686 bp, 12 predicted proteins | sample 7062181 | NCBI WGS metagenome assembly JABAOH01 (sample SAMN14538630, study PRJNA623070) | marine sediment metagenome | biome: marine biome [ENVO:00000428]; feature: marine pelagic biome [ENVO:01000023]; material: deep marine sediment [ENVO:00002113]; isolation source: pool of 5 deep marine... | reverse complement strand
AACCCATTGAAACAATTGGTGCGCCGCCAGGGAATCGAACCCCGAACCATCTGATTAAGAGTGGGGTGGGCTGGATGTGAGCTATCTCTTTGTTATTATTTAAGTTGTCAATTCGCCGCCAGTTAGAGCCTCAGTGAATTCTGTCGATTGTGTCGATATAGTCGATTGTGTCGATTGTTTCGACTCAGTAGTGCCAGATGTAGTGCCACTTCGAGATAGTGGAATCAACCAGTTTATCTCAATGGACTAAGTTCATATGATACTTGGCTATTGAGAGCCCACTCCTCTACGAAGGATCCTCTTTTGCCGAGCAGTAGTGTAACTCCCAGCATATAAATAGAATACGATCGCGTCGCGAAGAGAGCTGCCAGCCAGCGAATCTACCAACAGAAGGCAAGCACGCAAAAAAAGTCTGCGGCGTACCTGCTCGTTAATTATTCACTATACAAATATTTCCAATTAACGTATAATGATGCCCTCACAATTCCTCCTATTTCTATTTGCAGGAAAGGGGGCCCTCCGTGTTTTTTCGAAAATGCTTCCTCATTGTGCTTTCTTCTTTCGTCGCTGTTAGCTTCGCTGAGCCGCGGGAACGCGTGACGCCACGAACACATATGTTAGTCACCTCTCCGACTGTCAAACCCTATTCTTCACCGCAGACGGCTTTTCAGGACACGATCCTCATCGCCCACTTTACATTCGATGACGGAATGGGCGGACCGGATCCCCAGGGGTGGCAAAGCATAGATATGACCTCACTCCCTGACTCGTTCTTTCACATCGAGGACTTCTCGGGTCTAGGTGGCTCATACCTGCCGCTGGAAGGGAGCCAGTCGCTGTGGTGCGGCAGCCGGCCGGATACGGTCAGGTATTGCCACTACGCGACGTTTCCTGGATACGGCAATTCTTGGGAACAGTATTTCGTGTCCGATGAGTTCTCGACGTCCGGGGACGTCGACGTAGACTTCCTCGTTCGTTATGACACCGAACCGTATTATGACGAATTCTATCTCGAATACCTTTCCAAGACAGGAAGCTGGCGCTGGGCTTTCAGAGTATCTGGACAAGACGACACATTGATGAACGCGACGATACCAGGTGACAGCTTGGACGGATCCGCCAAACTCCGGTTCCGGTTCAGTTCGGATGGCGGGTGGTCCGACGAGGACGGCCGTTACCCCACTGAGGGAGCCGTCATCATAGACAGCGTGACGGTGTCCGACGGGAGTGGCATGATCGACTATCAAAACTTCGAAGCAGAACAGCCGGGTGACCGCCAGACAGAGGATGGCGACTGGACGGCGGATCGGCGCGCGCCCTACGGCGACTTCGCAGGGCTGTTCAGCGGGACTGAAGTACTGCAAGAGGATACGCTCATATACAATTCGTCATATCTGTGGGGATTTTTCAACGGTTCCACGTATGATTACTCATGCGGCGGACATCCTGAGCAGCTTGCCGTTCCGTATACGCGGAATCCTGGATCGAAGGACCGTTACGATTACCTTTTTAACGGCGTCTATTCGCCCGTCCTTGACATATCAACGGGATTGAGCGGCTTGCCTGTGTCGGTGTTAAACGATGTGTTTGTCGAATTCGACGCTTATAGCGATACCCTTCTGGACGCGGCCATTAGTATCGATGTCTACGTGCGATCGATCGTCGATGGATGCCCGACTTATTGGAAGCCACCTATTTACATTTATTCTCCCAATAAGAAATCTTGGTGGAATTTTGCTCACAGTATCAAAGATCAAATCGAACCGGAGGCGACGGAGATACAGGTCGCATTGATGGTTTTGGACCGCTGTTCTTTTGCATGCGGGATCCCGCCTTGGGGAGACGGCTCGTGTCACAGTCATGCCCCGCTGTACGACAACGTCAAGATCAAGACGGTTCTAAACAAGTTCGTCGTCACCAATACCAACGACAGCGGTGCTGGATCGATGCGGCAAGCGACCCTCGATGCGAACGCCGCGTCGGGAGCGAAGACGATCACATTTAACATTCCCGGGCCCGGACCGCACGTGATTCAACCAGACTCTGCTTTGCCGGCCATCACAAGCGCAACTGCTATAGATGGCTATTCTCAACCGGGGGCCTCCCCCAATACGAACGACATTGAGGACGGTGTAAATGCGGTAATGAAAATCGTCCTCGACGGTTCCCTCCAGGAAACTGGTAGTGGTTTGACCATAAACGCGGACGGCGTCACCGTACGCGGCTTGGTGATCAATGATTTTCAGGAGCGAGGCATATTTGTCGATTATTCGACGGACGTCGCCATCGAGGGGAACTTCCTCGGTACCGATCCAACCGGTGTGGTCGCCGAAGGAAACGGCACATTCGGTGTGATTATCGGGCATGCGTCGAAGGTCTCCGTCGGAGGCTCCTCTCCCGATTCCCGGAACGTCATATCTGGCAACGATATGGCAGGTGTTGCGGTTATTCATAGCTCGAGGAATATCAAGATCCAGGGGAACTATATTGGAGTGAACGCAGCCGGCACGAGTGCATTGGGAAACAGCAATGACGGCATTAACTTGGAGGGTTTTATTGGTCCTATCTACAACATCTTCATCGGAGGAACTGCCGCCGGTGAGGGCAACCTGATCTCAGGCAACGGCCATTCGGCTGTCCGGGCCCGTTATATCTCACGATTATGGATTGACGGCAATTTGATTGGGACCAACGGTGCCGGTGACGCGGCGATCCCGAATGCGGAGTACGGCCTGGAAATCCACAATACTTGCGACAGTGTATGCGCCGGTTCACCGGGGGGTGGTAACACGATCGCGAACAACCAGTGGGATGGCGTGAAGATATTCGATGGGTATTCAGGGGATTACTCGATTCTCTCCAATGCGATCTTCGAAAACGGTAATCTCGGAATCGACGTCGGTCCCTCTGGAGTCACAGCGAGTTATCTCAACGCGGACATTCCCGTTTTGACTTCTGCGATCGTGGATGCCATGAGCACGACCATCGAGGGTACGGCGAGCGGCGCTCCAAGCACCAATTTGAGGCTCGAGTTCTTTACCAACAGCGCATGCGATCCTTCCGGCTATGGCGAAGGGGAGCGTTTTCTTGGCTCTACGGTCGTTACAACCAACAGCTTGGGGGATACGAGCTTCAGTGTCACGATTCCAGCCATCCCGGGTGCGGGTGAATTCATAACCGCTACGGCAACGGGCACGCGCACTTCCGAGTTTTCCCAGTGCATCCTATCCATCAACACACCTCCGGGATCGAATGTCGCCGTGCAGCCAGTGGACTCGACCACCGGGACGACTCCCGTCACGGTGACGTTTGACAGTGTAGAAGTCGCCGGGAATACGATGTTGACGACATCGGACTCGGGGCCTCCCGTTCCGGGCACGTTCATCGTCGGTGACTCGGCAACATACTACTATCTCTCAACGACGGCCGATTACACAGGCACAATCGAGATATGCATCGAATATGACGAGGCCACCGTCCCCAGTCCCGAAGACTCGCTCCGATTGCTTCACTACGATGAGTCGCTGATCCCACCGGATTATGTGGACATCACTACGAGTCTCGATACGCTCCTCAATATCGTATGCGGTGTAGTGGACTCACTCTCGCCATTTGTGTTATCTGTTCCAACACCGGGATCAGGGGTTTTTGATCACGTTATTCCCTCTCGGTATGCGCTGTATCAGAATGTCCCGAACCCATTCAATCCATCGACGGTCATTCGATATGACGTTCCCGCAGGCGGCGGGATCGTGAAGCTCTCCATCTATGATGTGACGGGCCGCCTGATAAAGACATTGGTAAACGAGTACAACAATGCGGGCAGAAAACGAGCGACCTGGGATGGTCGGAACGACGATGGCACCTCGGTTGCATCGGGTATTTACTTTTATAGAATGCAAGCCGCGAACTTCACTGCGACCCGCAAGATGCTGTTCTTGAAGTAACGGCGTATTTACATACTTCCCTTTGCAAGGGCTTCCATACGGAAACCGCTCACACCATTGTGAGCGGTTTTTCTTAACAGTTAAACGTAGTGTAGATATACCAGACCTCCTTGGACACATTGTAGTAGATACTAAATCACAAGAAGGAGGTCGTTTCAATGAACAAAGAAGCAATAATCAAGGAGGCATTCGCGCTCAAGCGAAAATTAGTGGTTCTAGAATACGCAAAAACAACTGGAAATGCAGCTGAGGCTTATCGTTTCTTTGAAGTACCAAAGTCCACATTTTACACATGGAAGAAGGCGTTTGCTTTAAATGGCCGAGCGGGCCTGGTTCGTAAGAAACCCATCGCGAGAAGCCATCCAAAGCAAATTCCACCAGAAATTGTCGAAAAGATCCTCCACCTCAGACGTACCTACCACCTCGGGCCTGAGAGAATCACCTGGTACCTTGAACGTTATCATGGTGTTAAGACTTCTTGCTCTAGCGTCTACCGCACGCTCGTTCGAAACGACATGAGACGGTTACCCAAAAAAGTCGGGCGCAGAGCGATTCATACACGGCGATATGCGAAGCAGGTTCCTGGCCACCACATCCAGGTGGATGTAAAGTTTCTCTCGCTTAACACTTCTGATGGCAAAAGAATTCGTCGATTTCAATACACAGCCATAGATGATGCGACCCGGATCCGGGCGCTTCGGATCTATTCACGCCACAACCAGAAGAACGCCATTGATTTTATTGATTATGTAATTGAGAAATTTCCGTTTCGCATCCACACGATCCGTACAGACCGGGGACATGAATTTCAAGCGCAGTTTCACTGGCACGTCGAAGATAAGGGGATAAGACATGTTTATATCAAACCGCGAACGCCGCAGCTTAACGGTAAGGTCGAGAGATCCCACCGTTCAGATCAAGAGGAGTTTTATCAGTTGTTAACCTATACAGACGACGTGGATCTAAACGAGAAATTAAAGGAATGGGAACATTTCTATAACTACCACCGACCCCATGGTGCATTTAATGGAAAAACGCCCTATGAAACGTTGAGAACTATGTTAAAATAATTTGAGAATGGTCTTGGGAGGTATGATATATCACACTCCGGTCGTCCTCTACGATTACGACCGTCGACGTTTGCCGCGCTATGCGCAGGTGTTAATACTTGAATAACTAGCATGTGCCATAGGAAACACGATGCGGAAGAAGCCTAGTGTACAGAAACCCGCCGAGGTTGAGGATCACGAGAGGAAGTCCAACTATTATGGAACATTGGAGGACCGCGCACAACTCGTGAAGACCATCGTCGCGATGGCGAATACAAAGGGAGGTACGATCGTACTGAAGACTGTACACTGTAACAGGGATGATCTTGACTCAGCGCGTCTCGATGATTTGGTCAATCGCTACGTAGCCCGCCGCGTGCGCGGCATCTCGTCGAGACAGATGCTCGATGGAAGTATTGAAATCCACGTCGTTGAATCCGAGAACAAGCCGCACGTGTTCCGCTGCAATCTCCCGTACAAAGATAAAAGAAAGCGCACTGTAATCGCTTTCCACGAAGGACAGGTATGGGTGCGACATAGCTCGAAAAATGAACCCGCGACGATTGATGACATTGAACAGATACTTCGGGAAATGATATCGATATTCTTAGGTGGACTGGGCGAGAAAGTCCTTCAGCCAAGCTTTTCCCTCCAAGCGCCGGATGCAAAGAAGGTTCCAGTACGACTCTCGGACGAAGCCGATGCGACACCGATAACACCTGATGATCTTGAGAAGCTCTACCCTTACACGACGAAACAGCTTGGTATTACCCTGGGAAAGAACCAAAACTGGGCAGCACGAGCGGTTAAGGTACTTGGTCTCAAGGAAAGCCGCGAATACTCTTATTCACTAAAAATCAGCAAGAACTCGCGCCACTACATTTACAGCGAGAAAGCTCTGCAGCGTATCCAGAACGAGCTTGGCAGGGACTCCGACTGGAATCCATATCGCGTGAATCACTAGAGGGAGTGCCCAGAAAAAACGCCCCTCATACGAGAGTTGTTTGAATGAACTACTTTTGTTTTTTGGACTCCAGCCATTCTTCGATCTCATCTTGATCAAACCGAACCATTCTAGCTGTAATCTTCACGCAAGGGATTTCCCCTCGCAAAGCCATTTTATAAACCGATGTATCGCTTGCATTAATGAGCTGAGCAACTTCCTGAGCCGTTAATAAACGGTCCTTCGATGAAAATATCCGAGTATCACGATTGCTCTTCATCTGTCACCACATATGTTGGTAATCTTTAATGATTTAATGTCCTTAGGACATTCAAGCAAGACATAATAGGAAATTTATTCCTAAGCCATTGCATTGCATGACCTATGGGCAGAATAAATAAATCAAGGCTTCCCGCACACGTTCTATTGCCTGCTCGATTGACCCTTCTTTCTGCAGCTCTCGCGACCAGCCAGTTTGGAGTCACGATCAGCAATATGGAAGCTTGAAGAGCAGCTGCTTTATCTAAATCATTTAAAACTCTATCAGCTGTCAACTCTGCTTCACATACTATTCGCGATGAGTTATAGACAACGAATAGATCTACAAAGCTCATGTTACTCCCTATGGTCACCGGATACTCGCGATGGACTTGAGCACCCAGCTTGAAAAAATGAGTCTCAATAGGAGCTATCAATATTTGATTATGAAGGAATCCCCCTCTCAAGCCACTTACTCCCTTTCGGATTGAGAAATCACTTCATACGCCAATTTCAGCGGCTCAAGTACGATCGCATTCCTGCCGCGCTGACCAGTCGCCACCCTATGCTCGCGTAAATATCCGTTTTCAACCAGCTGCTTCCGGATCTCGACCGTCCTTTTCCCACTAATTCTAGCTGATCTTGAATAGAAGCTCGAGGGCTTGCCCGGATCCTCAATGACTGCTTTAAGATAACGCAACTCATTATCAGATAAGCGAAAAATGCCTCTCTTCCCTCTATTTTGGGAGAGTTTGATCACATGATCGGGTTTCCAATTAGCATATTCTAAGGCTGGGATTGTAGGCAGATCATTAAGAAGGTGAATACCTTTTTCAACATCACAATCTTTAACTATTGCAGGTATCTTCAGATATGGCACTCTAAAGATAAATGGTTCTCTCCAATCACCCTCAGCCACTTGTGCAGCAAATATGCCTGGCTTGAGATTACGTTTAGCCCATTCAAGCTGATGATGGTTCAACGCAAGATCAGAACCAAGGCGATTATAATCTTCATGACTGCCCATACGCCCCATGATCTTTATGGCTAGATTCGATGCTAGGCGCCGTGAAAGACCACTCATAGTCTGCACTATTACTCCCAGCCCCTTAGCGCTGCCACGAATTACCCCAGCAAGTTCATCCATAGGGGCAATCTCTCCTCCTCCAATCTCCTGACTATCATCAAAAAAACGCTGACTATCCTCAAACGCGATAAACAAGCTCATAGGATTATTAATAACTCCACGTTCGACTTCATGCTGCAGAACCGAATATAGTGTAGAAGCTAATAATAGCTGCTTTACAAATTCAGGAGTGCCACGCATCTCGAAAACAATAGAAAAACGAGTCAATTCGCTTGGATTCCAAGCCAAGCGATATGCTGCGCACTTTGGAGTAAAAGCAGTCAATAAGGAACCCAATCGATCGAGGATTGCCTCTCGAGCAGCTAGATTTAAACCCTCGCTATTAAAAACCCATTCATAAAGATCAAATAAGCATGGCCATGCATCAACGCGTCCCTCCCAAATGGAAAACTTCTCATATAGATTATGGCATCCCTTCCTCATGATACTCTTAGCTCTTGGAGGAAGATCTAGCACCCGATTTAGCAAGTCTTCAGCCATTGCCAAGTGCACTCGTGGATTACAAGGTCCTGCTTGTAAAAGGTTATATTTCCAACCTAAAGCTCTAAGAACAATTAGATTCATCCCCTGACGATTGAAAATAGGCATTAAATGTCGTGCTTGTGTTTTATACATCTCTGATATCCAAACATTACATCCACTTGCTGCAATTTGAATAGCCAAGTAACTTAATAAGTTTGTTTTAGATGATCCTGTATTGCCTCCTATCAAAAAGCCTGCATTTAACCATTGGAGGGGAAACCGAATCTCGTCGCCATCTAAATCCAAGCCAGGCGTCAGCTCTCCTTCTCGAAGACGTGGTTTTCGAAACGGGATTAAGTTGCCAAATGCTTCTTGCATCCGTAATGGATGCACCATATCATGGATCATCTTAGCCAACTGTTCATCACACGCACCTACTGACCAAGCTCGTAACAAACTTTTACCAAGCTCGTTCTCGAATGCGTCATGCTGCACACCCCAGACGATGTCATCAAATAAAGATGCGGAAAGCTTTTCCCTTCCCTTCCTCATTAATCCCTCTTTCTTCTATTAGGAGTAAATGGGGCCAATATGGATTTAGCGACAGCACGAATTACTTGTTTCCTTTTAAGTGCATCGTAACAATCGAAACACAGCCTAATCCGTTCAGATCCTTTGGCAGTGAAATAACGCGAATGCTCCAAGCAGAGAGGTTTTTGGCATTCGCCACACCTTCCAAAGCAATTTTGACAAGAAATGCGCCGACATCCAGGCTCACCACATTGCCCTCCGATTGGCAACTCCGCGCTACAACCGCAGTGGTAAAAACGATCCGGCGACAAACTGATCCTATCAATGGAACCTTCCTGGGAAAGCGTTATTGATTCTCCGTCATCCATTTCAATCACAGGATTACCATTAGAATCTACAGTCATCCTTAAATTTGCATCACGGCGAACAGATTTGGATCCTGTACCGAAAAGAATTTCAAAAATATTTGCCATAATAATCTTCTTATCATTCACCAGGGTTTAGCAAAAAGCCATTTATCCAGAAATCGAAGAGTAAACCAGCACAATTTAACAATGACGTAAACAGAGGCAAAAGCGAGGGTTATGCCATTGATCAACAACGCAGCTCGTACAGCAAACCGGAGATAATCAGCCAACCTATCGGTAATCTTTTGGCGCCAAAGCATTTCCATGCCTCACTAAATATGGACATGTTTCATGAAGCCAAGGCCTTATAAAAGCCCAACGTTGCCATATTGTCCTTTTCTCCCATGAAACTCGAGTTTGAGCTGTCACGCCTCTACCTCACCTCTCTCAGCGCAAGTGCTTCGAATTTCGTTACTAACTCATTTACCGATTTTATGAACCAATAGCGCAGTTCTCCATCTACAACAGAAGCCATTTCCTTTAGTTCTCTTTCGTTGACGTCTCTAGGAGATCCACCAATGCCTATAATGTCAATCTGAACTCCTTGGTTCTTTAAGGACTTTGCTAAATCACGCGGATCATAGCCTGTATTGTAATGGCCATCCGTGAGCAGTAGAATCCGAGGGTGCCCGGCATCTGGAATCTCTTCTATCTCTCTGCTAGCTAAACGCAACCCAGCAGCTATATTTGTCGCCCCAATTGTGGTCATATCTTCAAGACTTTCCTGTAATTCAGAAATATGCTGCCTGAGAATTAAAGGATGAGAAACAACTTTGGCTCGCCCCCCATATTTGACTATTCCTACCAGTGCGTCAGGATTAGTTGCTAGTCTTTTGTCCAGAAATCTAGCTGCAGCTTTCTTTGCTCCTTTAAGACGACTCGGCGGATAGTCTTTCTCCTCCATACTTGGGCTAACATCAATGACCAGTATATCTACGACGCGACCTGTTCCATAATAATGCTTTTTCAATTCCCGTGTATCGCTGGGGAACACCACTTTTTCAACATCAACGAGCCAACGCCAAGCCTTGTCAAATAGACTTCTATTCATTGCATCTTCCTCCTACGCTTCTACATGCTCCTTCCTCTAAGTCTTCGCATAAAAGTCCACTGTGATATCCTCTATTTTGCCTGATATGAGATCTCGAACCTTAACATTAACCATGCCAGACGCATCATATCCCATAGTGGTCTCAATGGTAGGCTCAGAGTGTTTTCGGGCAGGCAGCTCCAGCTCCCTCTCACCAACTACTAGACAATCCTCTATAGACTGCCCATCCTCTCCCTGGACAACTGAGATGAGAAAACCTGTTTGCTCGTCATCCACTGAGGCGTACATTTTTGTGTATTTGCAGGGAATAGGGGTGTTTCTCGCTAAAAGCACTGAGCAATAGCGTGCTGATGATACTCGATCTTGGACGCCAATCCCAAGGCTGTGCGGCATTACATCAGTATGCCTTATTGCCGGGGCTGGGATAGGCTGCAGCGATTCATCAACCAACGATTTACCTCCCTCACTCACGATTTTTGCTGCCTGAACGGCTGCTCCTTCTGCAACCGCTAAGTCTGGGCTTACCTGACCACCAACAATGCTGTTCTTGCCGAAAATGCGTTTTACCATTTCTTGAAACGGCACGAAGCGGCTTGAACCACCCACCAATAGGACATGCCTAATCTCTCCCAGGTTAACCTTGGCGTTCTGGACGGTCCCGAGCGTAATTTCTTCAATCCTATCGATGATAGCTTTTGATATTTCGCTTGAGAGTTCACGCGTTATCGGTACAATTACTTGCTTCCCTTCCACATGAGCACATATCTTTACCTCATTTCTTGACGACAGCATGTGTTTCTGGCGAAGGACTTCTTCCCGTATAGCAAAGCACTCGGCAGGATGCGATTCCGGCGCAATGTCCAGCGAATGCTCCATCCTATACGCTTCAAGCACCATTTCAATTAGAATGTCATCAATATCTTTGCCACCGAGTTTTCTATCGCCGTTACTTGCAATCACATTAGCCTCACCCGCTGCAAATGCAACCAGTGAAGCATCAAAAGTGCCGCCCCCAAAGTCCAAGATCATACAAAGTCGATCTCCTTGTTTTTCGTGGATACCATAGGCAAGACCAGCTGCTGTAGGCTCATTTATAAGCTGTATAACACTAATTCCGGCTTTTTCCGCAGATCGCTTGACACTCTGCCGTTGATTTTCCTGAAAATAAGCTGGAACAGTAATAACTGCCTCACTTGCTGAACGGTCGTCACCAAAATAGGCGATAGCTGACTCGCGCTCGTACCTTAGGAGCTGTTCCTGGCCCCATTCTGGCGTGATCACTTGTTTTCCTTCAGAAAAATAGATCTTATCGGTGCCTACATCCCTTTTGACCTCTTTTAACGTATGTGTAGGATCCACCATCATCATATTATATGCTGGTGCCCCTACCAGGATCTCGTTACACCCCGACCCGACATGGACAGCGGACGGTGTCTTCAAATCACCATCACGATTCGGCATTACCTTGGGCCTGCCAGTATCATCGTAATATGCCATTACAGTGAATGTGGTACCGAGATCGATACCCACGAATCTGCTATTCTTGATCATACTCTTCATTCCTATGGCCTCCTTCGATAACATCGAGATTGCAATCATCGCTTTTGGATACAAACACTGCTACCTGAGCTGGCCGTATTATCTTTCCATCTCGGTACAAACCACTGTGATAAATGCCGGCAATTTGACCTTCTAGCTCCTTTTTTGGCGCTTCTTGTTGATCGATCGACTGGTGTTTTTTAGGATCAAAAGTACTTCCTACCTCCGGGCAGATAATCTTTAATCCGTAACGATCGAGAAATTGCTTAAAATGGAAAGTGAGTCCTCCACTTATATTCTTGGGAGAGGACATAGATTCGTTTAGGATATCGAAAGACTCATAGAGCTGTAAGACATCCTTGAAAAGAGGTTCCCTAACCTCACGCTCAATAAAATCATTCGCTAATTTATCGATCCTTCTGGATATCGCTTCCGAGAAGATTCTCGTTTGATCAAGATTTTGGGTTAACGTGCTGAGCCGATCGATTAGTTTTTGGATCTGAGCTGAAATGCGAGCTTGATTGTCCCTTAGTGCATTCATCTTAGATTCATTATTTTCAAGGCGAGATTCTATTTGATCTAATTGGCACCGCGAATCAGCAAGAGATTTTTCGGCATTTCTTTGTCTTGCCTCAAGATCCTCAGAGCGAGCTGATAACTTGCTGCCCCAAGAAACAGCGATCCTGACTACTTGATCAAGCAACACCGTTACTTCATCACTGCTCTCATGGACTTCCCGCTCCTCATTGACACCTATAGAAGAGGGCTCTAATATCTCAAATGGTGTTTTAAGGTGATCTTTTTCCACTTTTTCTCCTTTAGCCAAGGCATAGTGACGAGGATCATTCGCTAGGAGCTATCAACACCATCTCTGGTATCTGCTGGAATAGCGCACATGATCGCCAGGACATCCTTTGTTGCAGTCTTTCATCCTGCAGGCGGATGACAACAGGATGTCTGTTCAAACTTTTCTAGCATGGTTACTATCAATCGACCATTCATTCCATAGCAGCTCCAGCATCTATCCATTAGTGGTCGATTTGATCTTATTAATGAACTTAAAGGATTGAATGCTTAGCGAGCCAGACACCCGATGTTTAAAAAGAGCTTAAAATTTCTATGTGTGCGGAGAATCGCCTGCAAAGGGAGAGATTTTTGCAGGGCTTTTAAACTATGCGGATTATGTAGATTCTACAGTTGTATTGCATGCACACGATGATGAGATTTATTTGATGTTTACGGAAGGATATATGTCAGATATTGAAACGCTCAGAGTAACTGTTCTCAAGAGGGAGTTATGATCGAAAGTTGTGTATAGCCTAGAAAAGAAAGGCGGCGTATCCTGGTGATTG
>JABAOH010001853.1_pt3 | contig 12686 bp, 9 predicted proteins | sample 7062181 | NCBI WGS metagenome assembly JABAOH01 (sample SAMN14538630, study PRJNA623070) | marine sediment metagenome | biome: marine biome [ENVO:00000428]; feature: marine pelagic biome [ENVO:01000023]; material: deep marine sediment [ENVO:00002113]; isolation source: pool of 5 deep marine... | reverse complement strand
TTTTTCAAGTTGCCTTTTTTCCGATAGGTCTCCCCGACGTTGGCAAGAGCCATTGCGACTGCTTGCTTAATGCCCAATTCTCTGTAAATTATTAGACTTCGCTGGTAATACTCCAACGCTTGATCAAGGTCGCCTCTCAGCAGATAAATTCCGCCCAGATTGTTGACGCCAAGAGCGATGCCCTGTTTTGCACCAAGTGCCTCATTAATCGCCAAGCTCCCTTGGTAGTGCTCGACCGCTTGGTCAAGGTCGCCTCTCTTTTCGTAAACAACTCCAATGTTGACAAGGGATTGAGCGATGTCTTGTCTGCGACCGAGCCCCTCCCTGATCGACAAACTCCGTTCGTAATACTCCAACGCTTTGTCTAGGTCGCCCTTAGATGTGAAAACAATGCCAATGTTGTTGAGTGATGTGGCAATGTTCCACTTGTTGCCTAGCTCTTCACTGATCGACAGACTTCGCTCGTAATATTCTGTGGCCTTGTCCAAGTTGCCTTTAGACACCAAAACGAGGCCCAAGTTGTTAAGCGAATCGGCCATTCCCTGCTGGTTCCCCAACTCCTCCTTTATTTTCAGACTTCGTTGGTGACATTCTGATGCTCCGTCTAAGTCGCCACTATACCAAAGAAGGATGCCTTTCTGATGTAGTAGCTCACCTTTCGTCCAGTTGATTCGGTCGTCCAGGTTCCCCTCATGTTTAAGTTCCAATCTCGCAAGCAACTCTTCTCCTTCCTCCACCGATTGAAGGCCTTCCTTAAATTCGCCTGAACGCCAAGAAACCTCAGCCCTAATCGTCAACGCTTGGACAACCACCAGGTGATCATCACTCCCACGAGCTGTCTGCACAGCCTCATCAACCAGCGCGAGAGCCCTTCGCAACTCGCCCAACTTGCCTCTGAGCCGGCCTTCCAGCAGTCGCCACGCAAGACTGTCATCGATAGTCAATCCTCCACGCGTTGCAGCGGCCTCCACCAAATTGAGTGAGGCTCTGTACTCGCCCCTCTCCAGCAACACCTTTGCCCTGAAAAGCTCGTCACAAGTGCTTCCAGTCAATCCCCTGTCTTCCTCAGTGGTGGTCACGCAGAACCCTGCACACACGTCCCTAGCACGTGGTCTGCGTCCAGTTCACTCTACGTTAGAATATTATATCTATCTATCGCCATTCGTATACGCAGAAACACGCGTATTTTCTTTACCGTTCATTGAAGGTTTTCTGTTCTGGACTAAGTATGATGTAGAAGAAGAATCTGAATTTCTAATAGTCCATGTGAATTTCAATTCCCATAATATTTAACTTGCAGCACTAGCTTCGATAAGAAGAAGAGAGAGGAGTCGGCGCGATGCGAGCCTGTGTTTTGCGTCTCATAGTAGTAGCTAGTTTCCTTCTGCTTAGCACTGCGGGTGTCGCGCAAACGAGCCAGCCTCCCGTAGCAGATGCTGGTCCAGATCTCTTTGAACTCGTAGGAATCCCTGTCACCCTCGACGGCTCAAACTCGGCAGACCTTGATGGCACCATAATCAGCTTTGAATGGGACTTTGGCGACAGCAGTCCACCCTATGCTGAAACCTCAGCCAGTGCACCAGATGGCCTGTTTGACGGTTTGACTACACATATCTATCCATTTGGAGGCTATGCTGTGACGCTGACGGTTACCGATGACGATGGACTGACGGATGCTGACACCGCAGCTGTGATGGTGGCGAACCAAGCTCCTGTGGCTGATGCTGGCGGCCCCTACAGTGGCGTAGTGGGATATCCAGTAACATTGGATGGTTCCGGCTCATACGATCCAGACAGCACCATAATCAGTTGGGAATGGGACTTGGACAACGACGGGCAATTTGACGATGGGGCTGGTGTCGCCATAGACGTTGCCTTCAACGTGGGAACTCACGTCGTTGGCATAAAAGTTACAGACGACTATGGAGACACAGACACGGACACGTCAATGGTAACGATAATCGAGGCTGCAGGAGTCCCCGAATCACCCTTACAACTCCCAATATTGGTGTCGATTATTGCAGCAGGCTACTTAATCCTTCGTAGACGCGGAAAAAAGAGCGCGCGCGGATAGAATGGTTTTTATGTGAAGAGCGAAGTGAACATGAGCGGGAATTATTCATGGTCTATTGCAGCAAATGTGGCGCTAAAAACGACGACGGAGATTCCCACTGCAGCCAATGCGGTGCAACCTTAGAGGCAGCACGAGAGAACCACCTCGAGAGACGCGCAAAAGAGTGGGGAGAAGACTTGGAAAGACGGGTAGAGAAATGGGGTGAACAATTCGGAAAGCGTGCAGAAGAAGAATGTTTCGGACTCCCACACGGCGGCGCCATCGTAGGACTAATCTTTGGGATAATACTAATAATCGTAGCGATCTCTTGGATACCTGGATTGATTCCGCCCGAAGTAAGAGAAGTGGCGGATCCACTCTTCTGGCCAGTCATAATAATCGTCGTGGGAATATTGATGGTCGCAGGCGTCCTGTACCAATATAGTCGCCGATAATCTGCGCCTCGTTTTCTGGAGCTTTCTCCGGAGTCTTAACAGACAAGCTCGGATGCAAGTAGAAGTTTCATTGAATCAGAGGAGAATCGTTTCTGTTACGTTTTTCCTTGGGATCAAGACAGTTGTGTCCGGCAGTTTTCGCTTTACAAGCGCTTTGAAACTATTCATCTGAGCTGGGGTGCCATGCATTGCAACTGCCACGCGCGGGTTGAGGTCCAGAGTGAATCTAAAGGCACTCTCTGGAGAGCAAGAGGGGGAAGGCGCGCCCGTTGGGAGAAACGCTAATTGTGCCGGAAAATCCTTAACCGAGCTGTATCCTGAGTCTCCACCATGGAAAACACCAAGTCTGCCTTTCTTAACTCTGTAGACGTTTATTGGTCGCGGGTGGACTCCGTTGATCGCTACGACCTCAAGGCCACCTACGCTAAAAGGGCTCCTGTGTTCTGCAATCGTCAATCTGTCTAATTGAGCGCCACCTAGGTCTTCCGCTACTTGCTTTTGAGCCACGATGTGAGCGGCAGTGTCCCTCAGGATTCGCCGCGCACGAGCCCGATTATAGTGATCCCCATGGTTATGCGTAAAAACCAGAAGGTCAAGCCTTTCAAAGGCGGCGATCGCACTATTCTCTAGAAGATTCGCAACATCGAACGCCATCACTGTGTCTTCTAATCGCAGAACAATTCCCGCATACCCCAAATACACGAAAGCAACCTCTCCCGTCGCTAAGGGGCGCGAGAACAATTCTCGGATTAATTCGCAGCCTTTTTGCGCAGACATAAGATACTCACTTCGAAGTACCTTCCCACATTCAAATCTAAACTTATAAACCTGCACGTGTGCAGCTCTGCTTTTGATTCCGCATTCACAAATATGAAAGAGGGCGATGGCCCGAGTCATGCATGTTCATGGCATGTCGATGGAAACCGTTTTGCATGCATGCATTAAAAAAAAGGTGTGGGTAGAGAGCTACTTAGGCCTTGTTCTTCGCATTGCCTGCACATGAATTATTACAAGGTATATTGCGCCCACTCCCGCGATCAAAGCAAATACTAGGCCCGCATACGACGGAATCGTAAGAGCTTCCTGATTTCTCTCAACTTCTGATATTTGCGTCACAATTGTGCCGATAGTGGTGTCGATCGTCGCCGTGTCTCCTTTGATTGATGTAACTTGTCCCTCCAATGTACCTAAGCTTGTTTCGATAGAGACAATATTCCCGTGGATGATTGAAACATTTAGCAGAATGTCAGCAACATTTGCCTGCAAGAGCCCCAGTTTGGAATCGATGGTCACGGTGGATCCTTCAATCGCTACTAATTTGGCATCGATTGAGGTCAAATTTTCTTTGATGATGCCCAGATTTGGAATAATGATTGTCGCGATCTTGTCCTTAATCTCGACTAGGAGCGCGTTCTCACCTATTGTGATGGGTGCTGAGGCCAATTCTTCTCCCGTTGTCAGTCCAGGGCCAGCTAGGCTGTAGGCAACCACATTGTAGATCCCGGGTTCGCCTACGGGGACAATGAAGGAATACTCGTAGACACCATCCTCGTTGGCATACAACGCTTCAGATACGATCATCAAGTCAACCATGTTAACTAACATTTGACTTTCCAGATACAGAATCACTGGCTGCTTTGGCGGGAACCCCATACCTCTTGCGGTGACCAGTGAGTTTCCTGTGGCTGTGGTGGGATCTAAAACGAGTAGGGGAGCAGGCACCAAGAAGTTAGCAGCGGCTGAGTTTCCAGTTTCATCAGTTGCGTTAACGATATATTCTCCGTCGGGCACGTCGGGGACAAAGAAAAGCTGCATAAAGGATCCGTTCAAATCTGTGGGAAAAGTTGGATACATTGTCACGTTGAATTTACCATGCTCACGCGGATGGTGCTCGCTAAATTCAATTGACACGGAGGCGCTCGGTGCAAATCCTGTGCCATTGACTAGAACGGTGGTGGCGAGTGGACCACTGGTTGGACTTAGCATCACCTTGGGAATCACAGTGTACTTAGTTGCAGCGTAGTATGCGCCATCGCTTGCGGCGATCTCGTAGGTTCCTTCAGGGATGCAAGGAATTCTAATTGTAGTCGTGAATGACCCGAAACCATCTGTTCGAGGTTGAGGCCAAGTGGGCGTAACGTCAACTCCGTTGAATGTCAATGTTACGGGCGCCTCAGAACTGAAGCCCTGACCTTGCACAGCCACCTCGTCATTACATGAACCTTTGATAGCGTCGACTGAGATGTTGCTTCGAATAGTGAATGAAGCGAAAGCATCATCCCCAGTCGTTATGTCTCGTACAAGTATCGCGTAGGATCCAGAGGGAAGGGCGGGCACTGTGACATTAACTGCATATTCTCCCGCTTCGTCCGCAGTCGTCGTTTCCATGAAAAGGCTGAAGAAAAGGACAGACAGGTAGACTCGCACCTCTCCGTGTGGGGTAGCATCTGCTCCAGAAACTAGTACAACGGCTCCCACAAGTCCATTGTCCGGTGAAACTGCGACCACTATTGGATTTGCGTTGACTGGCACAATTAACCAAGCGGCTGCAAGTAGAACCCACGCAAAGATAGATACGCAAATTAGCGAGGAGGCTTTTTTCCAAGGATGTAGTTGATTGAACATTTCTTCCGACCTTGACTTTCAGAAGAATTCTAAATCTAGTTAAAAATTATGAAGGCTGAATCAGTATTCAAAACAGAGATCGCTGCATGCGCGCGTGCAGGCGACTGAAACTGACTGATGAAAGCAGGCGAGGCGGTCTGGAAGCGTAATTTTGCGAGGTCTAAGTTTCCAAAAGTGTTGGCGAGTCGCAGCCTCGAACAATGATCCTGTAGGAAGCAGTCCTATGGAGTGGAAGCAGCAACGAATTTTTCGTTCACAGAAAGCGTGATGTGTGCTCCTTTTCGTAGTTCCTTGAGGTGCTCTTCGATAGTCGAATGAATTCGTGTTCGCATGTTGTCATCATTGGGCTTGCGCATTCTCTCAACTTTCCTAGCTAGTTCTGAGTCGCCAATAGTTTTCCGCAGCCAATTTTGGAAGTCCTTTCTCTGAAGATGGAATTCTAAGCTTTCCAACTTGACAGTCTTTATCTTTTCTAAGAAGTCGAGAAGACTAGTGGCTCTTTCGCCAGTTGGCTGGCCGACTGCTTCATAGAAATGGAAGGCTTCTTCGCTCTTTACGGTTCTCAAGACCTTGGCAGTTTTCATGTCGACCTTCAACTGCCGGTTTTTTTGACGAGTTTTTCTGGGCACATAACCACCGCTATGTATTAAGATATACGAAACGTATTAAGCATTGCCATTCTTAATAAATCTTCGTGCGTACTTGTTCTACAATAATACAGCGGCACTGACACATCCAAGGCAACGGGGCACAGTTTAGGAGTGGAAAATCACCAGCTTTCAGCGTCGAGGTATCCTTTCGGTGCACAGCCTGTATTCTTGCAGATGTACCGCTAACTTGGAGGTTTGGGGCGGATGGCAACATAACTCCAAGTCAAGATGAAGGCAATTATTATAATTCCGCCAAAGAACATTAAAATCGCCATCTGAGCCATCGAGCCCTGTGCTGAGTCGGTACCTCCAGCAAAATTTGGTAAATTCACCTTGATTTGGCCCAAATCCGTTTCAATCATCGCCACGCCATCACGGACTGAGCTGACTGCCCCTTTGATTTCGCCAATCGCAGTCTTCAATGTAACGATGTCGCCTTCTATTTTGATAAGCGTCCTACTGCCGTTCTCAATGACCGATCTGGCGTAGTCGAGGTCGACTTTAATTTGGCCAACGTCTGTTCGAATTATTGCGACGTCATCTTCTACCTTCACCACGTTGGCGTTGACAAATGTAAGATTCGCTTGTATTTGTCCTATTTCAGTTTGAAGGGTGGCGATCCCACCTCTGATTTCAACCAGTGACGTATTGAAGCTTTCAACTAGCGATTGAATCAAATTGAGATCAGCCCTCATTTCCCCGATATCTGTTTTGACGACAACCATGTCGTCTTGAATCAAGTTGATTTCTGCGTTGATCTGTGTGAAATTCGTCTTGATTAAACCCAGATCGGTCTGGATAATGGCTAAATCGTCATCGATCGCCAGAAAAACTGCATTCCAAGTGGTCAATGTGGGGCTAACTAAGAAACTGCTGATTGCAGACCCGTTGATGCCCCCCCAACTTGCTTGAACTCTCAAAGCGTATGTTCCATTGGGCGCATCGAAGGGTATGTTAAAAGATACTGTGTATAATCCTATGTCGATTTGCTCATTAACCAGCGTGCAAGACGTTCGATCAGGCAAGAAGATACTCGCAACTAAACTGTTGACGTTTATGGGAATTCCGTTGATGGTAGTGTGTACATAGAATTCGGCTCTTTCGCCAGTTACATGTATTGACCCAGCGGTGACTTTCACCGTTAAGGTGTCCTTATCAACTGATCCGGGATTAATTGTGAAGGGCAACGTGGCCTGATTGTCGAAACTATCCAAAGCTTTTATTGTGTGAATTCCAGCTTCTGCGAGAGGTATGTTAAAGATGGCGGAGAAACTTCCATTCCCGTCAGCTCTTACCGCTGCAATCAGTGTGTCATCGAATTTAACAAAGATGTCCGAGTCTTCAGCGAATCCGGATCCATTGACAGCTACCTTTGTTCCAACCACTCCCATGTTGGGAGTAGCCGATATCAAGACAGGGGGTAGCGGGGTCGGATTGCTAGCCCACATCACTGCCGCTCTGTAAATTCCTTTTGCATCGTCTGTCCAAGCATTGTCAATGTTTGTATAAGTGTTCTGTGAGAGCCCGCAGAGGAGTACATGTACATTTCCGTTTGTGCGTGCGGTGTAGGCGATGCCACCGCCTAGCACGCCAAGCACATCACAGCCAATGTCAGCTATCGTCATGCCTGAATAACGATAAAACCATGCAAAATCGTCGTCGCCGCCATTAATAAGAAGTATTTTGTCACCAACATTATAGTCTTCAAAAATCGGGTGATTCAGCTCTACAGTGTAGTAGACCGTCCCACCCCAAAACGCATGATAAGAGCCTTCAGGATCACCTGCATATTTTTGAAGCAGCGAAATTCCGTACGATGCCCAAGGTCCCGGATAGGTGTTAGCGAAAACCAGACTCACCCCGTACTGATCTGCAGCTGCGATCAAATCTAGGAAAGCCTGCTCGCCGGGATCTGAGGGAACGTTCACTATAACAACGTCGTAGAGGTAGATTTCCTGGATTAAATCCCAATCCCTGCCTTGGGCACTGATGTTTCTCATCAACAAATCGACAACTTGACCCCTGAAATCGCCTAAAACAGCAGCTTTTATTGTTGCATTAAGCTTGGCGTCAATTGCTAAAGTTTGATTCTCCGATATCGCCACGTCTCGAAATGTCGCCGGTTTATAGCTCCAAGCCCAAAAGTCGACATCATAAGCGCCCACGGGCACTTCCACCTCATAATGACCCGTCTCGTTTGTGGCTACAGCCATTAGCGGCGTTTCAAGTAACTTCACAGTAGCATTTGCTATAGCGGAGTTTTCTCTCATGTCTGTGACACGCCCGAAAATTGAGCCACGTGCTGTTGGCGTGAGGCTGAAATTCAGTTCGGTCCACTGATCTGCAAAGATGGTTGCTGAAGAGTTTTCGTCCACATATCCGAAAGCGGTTGCCGCCACAGTGTAGGTATCAGGATGCAGCCAAATTCTAAACGAACCATCATCGCCCGTACGCTCGCTTCCCCACGCGACACCTAAGACCTGAACATGAGCGGCCCATGTGAGTGGTAGTAGTGTCGCTGCATCGGACACATATCCCTTCACGCCGCAATTGTGTTCTGCGAGAGCCACCGCATCGTGGGCGTTGATCACGCCCCAACCATACCTAACATCCTTACCGGAGACGCCAAGATCATCGACAGCTGCCCTCAACATTAGATAAACATCATTTACAGTGAGGTTCCGGTTGGCCTCAAGCATTAATGCGACGGCTCCTGCTACATGAGGGGCCGCCATCGACGTACCAGAACCGAAATCCCAGCCCGAAGGAACAGAAGAGTAGACGTTCACGCCAGGCGCACTAAAGTCAGGCTTGACATAGGTTTCCGGATGCGACGCTGGCCAATCGACCACTTCCCCACTGCTGAATCCTGCCACCAAGTCAGATGCATCAGTGGCGCCCACTGCAATGCTTCCAAAAACGTTGCCCGGGCTTCCCGAAAATCCTTGCCCACTATTGCCTATCGACGCAACAGGAACCCCACCAGCTGCCTCCATGTTTTCAATTGGCTCGATCATCTCATCATAATATCCGCTTGAACCCCAAGACATGCTCACAACGTCGGCTCTTTCGCCCGCTGGAATTCCATGTTGATCAAATGGGTCAACTGCCCATTGCATTCCAGCTATGCACTGAGCAAATGAGCCGGAACCACCCGGCAAGATTAACCCGTGCATCAACCAAGCAGCCGGAGCGACTCCAATGGCAACACCACTCCAGTTACCTCCCACGACCGTTCCCGACGTATGCGTCCCATGACCATCCGAGTCGTAGGGAGTAGAGCCAGAGATCACGTTGCCTGACCAGTCAAATTCGATCCACCCGCCCGGAAAGGTGGGGTCGGATGGGTCGTCAGTCCACATCTTCCCATCAAGGTCTGGATGACTAATATCCGCGCCAGTGTCAAGAACACACGCCCGTACTCCAGAGCCATTATACCCCAACCCCCAAGCCTCTGGAGCATCGATTCGATCTAAACCCCAGGTCACTCCACCAGCGTACGGATCCATACCGGAACTGCTAGCCAATTCATCTGTCTTATTAAAAGGTTCAGAAACCACAATCTCAAAGTTCTCGAAGACTTTATTCACCGAGCTCAGACTGGCTAACCTCTGTAACGTGGCAATAGTCACATTTGCTAACACCGCGTTCGTAATCCAAAAACTGTTCAGAACCTGAGCACCCTTCTCACTTCTTAAAAAAGTCAACACTGAGTGTTGACTCCCTGCTGCATGAGATTTGAGCCTATCCACCACCAATCCATGTTCATAATCGACAGAATCGGCGCGCTCCAACTTTATGACCACCACAGCAGTGTCATTGAGCTCGCCATCGTACAGGCTCTGGCGAAGCAATGGGCTCAATTTACTTAGATGAGAGAGCCCACTTTCGTGCACGCTACTTAAAGAAAGGGAGGCTTGAATCACCATCAGCGCTAGCATTCCCACGAACAGACTTTTAGTGTACTTACGCCTTTTCGGAACCAAATGTAGGACCCGCCAAGTGTGCCTTAATGAGATATCGTACGATTTCATTCTAAAACACAAAAAAGTGTTACGAATCACTAATACGATTCACGCCTAATTATTTCAAAGAATGGCCATAACCAACAAACATCAAACACGCCAGTTTCATTCAGTCCCAGGCATCTGCAACTGCAGCCTTAAACGTGAAAGGATACAGTGTGCTCATGACGTGGGTCCTGCAAATCATCGAAGCAGTGACGCCCCAGTCTTTATATCTCTCTCATCTGTGTCTTTACAGAACTCGAACGCGGCGGAAATCACACGTTGAAATTCCTCGAGAACCTCCAAGACCAGTTTTCGTTCATCAGAGGTAACTACCTAATACTGATCATCAGCTGGATTCTGATGGATTTCGCAGGAGAACTCCCCGGAACCTATTATCCAGATTATGTAATCCAACTAGGCGGAAGCGCCACCATCATCGGATTAATCTCTCTTGTCTCAATGTTGTGTCTTGCGTCTGTCCAATTTCCCGGAGGCTATTTCGCTGACAAGTACGGCAGACGTTGGCTCGTCTCGACATTGACATTCGGAGTGGCTCTTTCATACGTTTTCTACGCAGCCGCTCCAAGTTGGCACTTCATTCTCATTGGAGCCGCAATACAAAACCTCTGCCTCCTTTATCAACCCGCATTGATGGCGATGATGGCGGACTCGCTGCCCCCCGAAAAAAGAGGGATGGGTTTCTCCATCCTCAACCTCATAATGAGTGTAGCAACCACTCCAGCACCCATCGTAGCTCTATTCCTAGTTTCCACCTATGGCTCAAACATCGGCATGCGAATCGCATACACTATAGTCACCATATTTTTCATCGTCGCAGCCATCATCCGACTGAAGCTGACTGAAAGCATGAAAGGGACGGATAAGATCACCTTAAACGACATGTTACATTCCTACCCGGAATCTCTAAAGCAGGGAATCAAAGTGTGGAAGACTGTTCCACGTTCAACTCTGTCCCTGTTCTTCTCCACGATCCTCACGCGAGCATCATTTGCCATGGTAATGGGGCTCTTCCTAGTCTACTCGTTCTATGTTCTGCAAATAGGCGGCGCACCACAGCCACACATCTACTCACCAGAGACAGATCCTGCGCTCCTAAACGCACGCCCCCTCTGGGGCTACGTCATGATCATCCTGTTCTTATCCATGATCATCGCCTCAATCCCCGTAGGAAGGCTGCTCGACAAAGCAGGCAGAAAACTCCCTATAGTAATGTCTGTTCTTCTAACATTCCCCTCCATGCTGCTCTTCATCTACGGAAACTACTCCACCCTCTTCATAGTTATGCCTCTAATAGGACTCGCACAGCTGCTCGGGTTCTCAGCCTATCAAGCCTTGTTTGCAGACCTCGTGCCACAAGCGCAGCGAGGAAAAGTCACCGGCTCCATGCACTTTTTCACGTACGTCTTCATGGCTATCGGTGGACTGGCAGGGGGACTCTTATACGACACCGTGTCCCCGCAGACGCCGTTTCTAGTCATGCTCATCTTGAATATCCCGTCGGTTCTCATAGCCATCTTCTACATTAAAGAGCCTAAACCTGAAGAAAGGGAAGCGTAATCTTAATTTCACACGTCTTTGGCAGAGCAAGCATTCAGGTCATTTCTTCTTCTTTTTTTCTTCTCCCTTGACTCCCTTCATCAATCCTTTTCCAAGGCCCTTTGTAATCCCCCACCCTTTCTTAATGCCTTTGCCGACGGCTTCACCTGCCTTCTCAGCAGCATCTTCCGCCTTTCCAGTCTCTTTTTTCTTTCCCAAGGCCTCACCTCACCACATATTGTCTACTTCTATAGTATGACTTGGCGGTGGAAATATTTATCTGCAGATCACAAGAAGATTTGCGCTTATCGAAGCAGAGGGACAAACGCTTGCATCTGAAAGAAGAGCCCCCCAACGCGCAGTGCGGAGCGAAGCCATGATCGAATTGCCTGAAGCAGTCACAATTGCGCGGCAGATCAGCAAAGAACTGAAGGGAAAAAAGATTGTGTCCGGCGTGCGTGGTAGTTCGCCTCACAAATTCGCCTTCACTGGCAAACACACTGATGAAGAATTCGCCACAATCATAAAAGACAAAACCGTAGGACTGGCCAGAGCGGATGGATCAGTAATCCTAGTTGACGTGGAGCCCAGCTACGTGCTGAGCCTAGGCTGCGGTGGCGAGCGAATCTTGTATCACACCAACAACGAAACGCTGCCCAAGAAACACCAGCTCCTCTTAAACTTTCAGGACCACACCTACCTAACGGTCACGGTTTCAGGGTGGGGTGAGGTTCGACTTCTTGAACAGCTTGACCTGCCCAACCACCCCCACATAAAGAAGAACGCGGTCTCCCCCCTCAGCGACGCGTTCACACTCACCCACTATAAGAACTTGCTCAAGACCCTTCCAAACAGCAAGCGAGTGAGCACAAAATACTTCATCATCAGCCAGCCAGGCATCTGGGGAATCGGCAATGGCTGCCTACAGGACATTCTATACAGGGCTAAGATCCACCCCAAACGCCCAATAACAAGCTTATCTGACGCAGAAAGAGAGACGCTGTACCACGCGATAAAACAAACACTCGTCGAAATGGTGAAGCGCGGCGGAAGAAGCAGTGAGCGCGATCTCTAAAACAAGACGGGCAGCTACCAACAACTCCTGCACAGCAAAGCAGTAGGACGCCCCTGCAGCGAATGTGGAACACCAATCAAAAAGATTCAATATCTTGCCGGTGCCGCATACTTCTGCCCCTCATGCCAAGTAGAGTAGCGGCCCTCACGGACACAGCGCCCGCAAATTTTGAACCCGCTCCATGAGCCACGATTTGTCAGCACGCGCATCGACCGAGCACAGTCATACAGACAGCAACACGAAGAATGCGTATATTAGCGA
>JABAOH010011486.1_pt3 | contig 12690 bp, 20 predicted proteins | sample 7062181 | NCBI WGS metagenome assembly JABAOH01 (sample SAMN14538630, study PRJNA623070) | marine sediment metagenome | biome: marine biome [ENVO:00000428]; feature: marine pelagic biome [ENVO:01000023]; material: deep marine sediment [ENVO:00002113]; isolation source: pool of 5 deep marine... | reverse complement strand
GCGCCTGCTTCGAAGGTCGATGGTCACGGTGAGGTCTATCGGATCATAACCGAATCATTCGCTTGTGAATAAGTGCGCGTTTTGCGCACTCTGCTTTGCCGTGCACGAAAGGCCCCGCCTATCCTGCGCCCCCGTGGGGGCCTGGGCCTGGCGCAAAACAGGGGGGTAACAAAACTGACATTATGTTACTGCACTTGACGTAACCTAGCCCCGTATGTTATTATTTTTATTCGCCAGCGCGTTTCGCGGCGTTACGAACGAGCACGCGCTGGCGAATAAAAATCTGGTAAACAAAAATAAATATAAATGGCCCCTTTCTTGCATCCGGGGGGGCCGTGAGATGGTCCGAATGCCCCGGGGGGCGAAAACCCCGGGAGCCGGCCCCCGGCGCGGGAATGGTCCCGCGCGCGTGAGCCAACCGGATTCTAACAGGAGGATTCTACCCAGAATATCTGTATCTAGCGGGACATTTCCAGACCCCTTATCGCGCCGGCTGTGACCGCGCGCGACGTGGCGGGACCGCGTAAAAACCGCGCGGGGGTCTACCTAGAATCGAGGCACGCCCTAGTAGGAAACTAGGTTAGGGGCAATCTCACCGGGTGCGATGCGAACGCTTTCGGATTCGCTTGCGAATGGGTGCATTTCCCGACTGATTTTCGGCATTCACTACTGAATCAGTCAAACCGGGAGGTGCAACAATGGGCCAAAAGGCCAAGAAAAGCAAGAAACCGAGAGGTGGGAAACACCCCAATAAACGGGGCTATCTCACTCCTGCGGTAAATCCAAAGCCGATGTATCATGGCGCGACTCGCCAGGTTCTCGATATTTACGAGCTACTATTGCTGTGGCTCGGGAAATCGGAATCCAGGATTGATACGCGCCTTGTGCTGGCACGCGGCTATCGCGGTCCTGGCGGCTGCTATGACCATTACTACGACGCTGTGGGTTACGACCACGACGCGGACGAATGGAGGCAAACCGTCAAACAGCGCCGCGCGCAGCGAAAACGCGATAAGCGTGACGAAAAGCTGCGCAACGCTGCCGATGCCAGTGACCCCAAGTGGGTCCATAATCGGGAAGAGCACTATCGCATTGACCTCCTGGGCACTCCCTACGCTATGAAAAGGCGCGAGGGCAAGCTGTGGGTAATCCAGTATTTCCCCGGCGAGCGCAATCGTGAACTGGCCAGGCGAGGATTGCCCTGCGAGGGCGAACCGGAAACTGTCAGGGTCAACGGTGTTGACCGTCTCGTGAGCGATGGGGATCGTCAGGTTTTGACGACCACTACCCCTGAGCTTTGCAAAAAGACGGGCAGACCACGACGCGGCGGTGGTGCGGAAATAACCCTACGCGCTGAACGGCCGACTGAGCTAAAACGCCAGTTTGCCAAGTATATGGCGCAGGGGAAAGATCCGGCCAAGTGGGGTATCAACAAAGCCCGCGCTGCGCGCATTGGCAAGCCCCGCAAGCCACTGGCAGAAAAGCCGCACGTACCCACTTTCGAGGAACGTCTCGGGGAGTATTTCAATATCATCCCGAACCGCTCCCTGATAAACGTCGAATGGCGCGTGGTCGCCGGCCATTTCCAGGGGACTGGGGATTGGTTTGCAGACCCGCGACCCGCCGACACCACAATCGAGATTGCCACCTTCTAGGGTGGTAATAGGAGGGGCATAGGCCACCGAACCTGCTAACGCGGGAACGGGGGTCTATGCCCCTTTTTTAGTGCCTAAAATCCATGCCTATCCGGCGCCCTAGGATTGGTCCGCTGGATATGCCCTGAATCGCTTGCGAAAGGAAAAACGCCGCCCGCGTTGCCCTCCCCTTTTATTCCTTTCGCTCGTGAATCGGGCATATTCAGCGGGTCGANNACCGTGTAGCAACACAAAGAAAGGAAGTGATAAGGCATGGAAAAGCGTGAACTGAAACAAACCCAATGTAGCTGGATCTCGGTAGACCCAAAGGTCGGAGACTATCTGTTCGAAACGGATACGTTCTTCGTCCCGGGCCACCCCGGCGTCGCATTCATCGATAACGATCCCGAAAAGATCGACCATCGGGAATGGCACGCTCGGAATGAGAAGGGTGAACTCCTGTACGAGCCGGTTTTCGAGCCGGTTTTGGAGCCTGTTCTCGACGAGGAAACGGGTGAGCCCGTTCTCGACGACGACGGAAACGCCGAAATGGCTCCGGTTCTCGACGACGAGGGCAATCCCGAAATGGTTGCCGTTCTCGACGAGGAAACGGGTGAACCCGTCATGGCCCCCGTCATCACTGGGGAATACTTCCTGACCTTGTGGTTCGAACACAAGCGAAAGGTCCCCCGGCGTGACGAAAAGGGCGAGATCGTGCGCGACGATCACGGTGATATCGTCTACAAAAAGTCGCACTACGCCGAGATCATCGGAACTGCTCTGGAGCCGGATAGGGCGAATGGGCAGCCGATGCGCCTCAAAAACGCCAAGCAGCGCAAGCTGGACGCCATCCGCCGAAACCGGGCCTCCGAGCCTGGCGAGGGCAAAAAGCGTGGCCGAAAAGCCAAGGGCGAAAAAGAGGTGCCGCCGTACGGCGTCGAACTGGCGTCGGATGGGACGGGTTGGCTCGTCACCCAATTGGGCAAGGCCGATCCGGTCGCGATTTTCCCACCTACGGTGGACGGTCGCGAGAATGCGCGGGCACGACGCGACGAACTCGTCGCGGAACACAAGGCCAAAGAGGCCAAAGCGGAGTAATCCGCCACCCCGGGGTTTGGCGGTCTGCTCTTAGGTAGACCGCTATTTCCCCTCTGCCCATAATGGGATTGCCAGGGTTCGATTCCCTGGATGGGCACCACAAATCTTAATATCTGACGCGATAAAGTAGGAAATATGTCCCCGCTTTGCTTTGACCCGCGCTGAATGACCTACGGGTGCATTTGGCAACGGTATGACGCGGGCCCGTGTTCCGAATATCGCGTCAGCCATGCGCCCGTGCCTATTGGACGGCAGTGCTGCGAATACGGGTTCGATTCCCGGCGGGCGCGCTATGGAGTATCTATCCATCATTGTTTCGGGCGTTCGCGTGACGGAAGCCGTGAGGTTTTTCTATCGTGAGGGCGAAGAGGATCGCATTCGCCTACATTGGCCGTATTGGGATTGGGAAACCATGCTTTCGGTCGCCCGGGGCGAATCGTACTTCGTGCGCCTGGAAAAAGGATATTTCGTCGACCGTTTCGGCGTCGTCGATAACGAGGATCACGTTGGCGTCGCTTTTTCCGGCGATAAAGTGGTGATCCGCGAACTCTAAAAACAAAATAGGAGGCCGATGGTACGCGAATGCGAATCCTGTGGCGGTGAATATGACGACAAATCCCCTGAGAAAAGGGAAGCCGGGGGGCTCATCATTCACTGCCCCGACTGCAGCGACGAAACTGCCGTCCCGTATTTGGGGGTAAATAATGCGAGCGGCAAAATGCAGGGCGTGGAGATTCTGGCGTTCGAAACCATGAGTGACCGCACCAAATACCTGGGCGCGTGGCACAAAAATGTCGGCCAAAACAAGGGCAAATCATCGCCCTTGGGGAATGCGGGTGGGCTAACAGGTATCAAGTTCAGGAAAGTAGCCTCATTCGGAGGCAATCCCAATCACAAGGGAAAAGACAACTAGAAACCGGGAGGTAAAGTGCAGCAAACATCATTTGCAACGCCCGGCAAAACTGTGCCAACGCAGCTTGCCGAGCAAAGAGTAAACATCCAAGGGTTTTTGTACGATATTGCCTCGAAAGAGTTTATCGTACCGGCCTTTTGGTTGCACAAAAAGTACGGTATTGGCGAGTTCGTCGATGCGCACAAGCGCACGGACGGGTGGATCGTCAAGCTGGAGTTTTGTGACGGCGAGACGCGGTCGTTTTTACAGCGTTTCATCGAGCCCCACAGCGGTATCAAGAGCGTAAAGCTCGGTCATACCGTCGAAATCGAAGACGAAGAAGAAGAAGGGGAAGTGTTTTCCCCGGCTCCGCCCGTGGAGCCGATTCCTCTGGAGGATTACGTCCGACCCTCCGACGAGGAAATGCTGCGGCGCATGAGGCTGTAATGACGGTTTCGCAACTCTTCGAAAGGGCGCTAATCAGAGCGGCGGTGCTCAGGCACGTCCGCAAACACGGGACGAACGCACGTCCAGGCGCCAAAAAGGCAGCGCGCTATTACATGCTTTATGCGGCCCTAGAGCACGACTACGCTTGGGCCCGACCTAGGGCGACGCTGGCGCTTTACCGATATTATTGGGAACTTCGCGAACTTCGCAATCCCAATATTCGGGCCGTAGCTTAGATTTTCGGGAGGCCCCGGCATTGCCCGGGGATACCGAGCCCGCGCACACAATACCGGCATAGTGCCCGGTAGGATCGACAAAAGCTGGCGACTGCATCGCGCCGGACATAAATCGGTCGCTTTTGTGCAGAAAAGAAATCGGGTGGAAATATAGCATTCGGCTGTGGCAAGGGGTGGTTGAGCCCCTTCGATTCCGCAGCCCTGCCAATATGGAAACTCGGGTGCGCAGGGTTTTTGCCCACGCTTGGTTAGACGCCTAGGTCGTGTTTTGGCCGAAAGCGTGCGTTGGTGCCCTGGTTCGATTCCAGGGGTGGGCACTGTCAAAAGACTACCCGCAAGTCTAATAAACGGGGGCGTACTGCATTTGCATTCTAGGCACTGCAAATGCTAACGGAATAATGAGTCCCGCCGCGATCCTAGTCCGTGGCGGGACAAATTTTTGAGGGAAACAATGCTCCATCTTTTTGTCGTATTCGTGGTGATTCCATTCATTTTGTGGTCAGCTTGCAACTCGCCACTTCGTCCCGATCGCAAGTTTCGCGAGCAGCAACTACGGGACTGGAATACCCCCCGATAAAAACTTTGCCCATACGATATTGCGGCTGCGTGCCGACTGCAAGCGCAAACGCAGCCCCGATGGTAGTCATCCCTTCTTGCAGGACGGTGATTTCAGGTTCGAATCCTGATATGGGCTCCGCGCCACAAACTAGGCGCACAAAGAATATGTCATCTACAATCTGATAAGCACTTTTCTGCTTGCAGACAGCCGGTGACGGGTTGGGCGGCGATATTGCTTCGGCTTATTGCCGTTCGGCGCCAAGGGGCTCCATATCCCTCGGAGCCTTGAAAACCGCTTAAATGGGGAATTGATACCCCTGCGGTGGGTTTTGGGACCGTCTTAATTTCCGGCCTAGAGCGATACCAGGAAAGAGCGCGGCAAGTTTTCGCTTGCAGGGCACGCATCGTGTATTTTTTCACCTTCTCGGACGGGAGCGGGTGGCGATGCGGGGCTTGATACGGTGACACCGTCATGCCGTATCTATGGGCTCACGCTTTTTGCGCGCTCGCGTGAAAGACGGCACGTCCGCGCCTGGCTAAAAAAGAAAAGTGTCCACCCCTAATAATTTTTCCGGTAAAATGCCGGCGGAAATATCGCGACCGTATCGCGATGCGGCCCGGACCTTAGTGGTGAAGACGTGGCCAGTTGAACCACCAGGGAGGTGCGATGCCTCCTGAGCATAAAACAACATAGGGGAGCGAAAGGCTCCCCGCTTGCCCGCGGTGGACCCACACTAACCGGCTGTCTTCGGTTGTTGGGGATTTTTTCAAACTGTGCTAGGGTTCGATTCCCTAGGCGGGCGCCATGAAAAGGCTGTTACACGAAAAGCGCGTGCATCGACATTATGTCGATGAAGATGTACGGCAAACGTAATCGCCAATTTTCACGTCGCGAAAGCAAAAAGATCTGCTCGTGTTGCGTGCCTGCGTACGTGCACTACAAGCAGAAAAATACGCGACGACTGTTCCGTCGCCTGTTCAAAAAACAGGCTAGACGCGACGCAAAAAAGGAAATCGCGGAGACAATCCGCGAGACAACTAAATAAGGAAAACATGAGACGCGACATGCACAAGGTCGTGACGACGCGTCCGCGAAAAGGGGGTTACGGATACTCCAATCGCGGGCGACACTTGCGTCACGCCGAGATGAAAGTCGTCGTCGATGATGAAGAGGGCATCGAAACCAATGCGCGAAAGCGTGGGAAGATTTCGAGGCACGACAAAGTTTTCTCGGACCTCATCAACCCGTTGCTTCGCTACTTGCGAAAACAGGTTGGCCGTCCGTGGAACGACGTGTATTCGGATGTCAGCAAATCGTTGCCCAAAGGCTTGCACCGATACCACATTCGGGACCAGCACGTCTCGTTTGCGGTAGAAACGCAAGTCGAAATCATCGATGGCGAGCCGCATTCGAAGCCGCCATACCCTCACCGTTTGAGGGATGGTGCGCTTTACGTCGATCCGCGCGATGGGATTTTGAAGCGTACGAAAGACCGTAAGCGTCAAAAGCCCAAAGCGCGAGACGATCTCGTCAAAATATCCGACACGGTATTTTTATGCCGTTGTAAAGCGGGGATTTGGTGGGAAGTTACTTACAAAGAGCCCGTTACGGGGCGTTATCGTTATCGTTGGGGGCATTTCGAAGATGTCCAGAAAGTTTGGACCCTCGACGGTACGAAATATATCGCGTGGAGGCCGAAGTATTCCTATACGCGACGAACGCTCAGCAAGAAAGAAATCCGCAAGCACAAGCTCAAACGAGCGGCGTGATTTCTTACTGGCCCACGATAGCATTCCAAGGTGCGATCCCTTGGGTGGGCCCTGTGAAAATCTATCGCTCTAACGAGGTGAGAATATCTTGAACCAAAGGTATGCCCACTTATTTTTTGCGCTCTGATTTTGATTTGTCGCAAGACAACCGTGCCGGCTTCGCTGGCCTCCAGCTAAAAGGAAACGCTCGTAAATGGATAAGGTTTTTGTAATCGTATCGAAGTATTCGGAATCGTCGCGCAGGGATCTTCTCGGAGTAGTCAGCGACGAAGACAAAGCCCAGAAGGTTTTGGCAGCGTTTTCCAGATCAAACATTGGCGGCATCGAGATCGTCCCCGTTGAAGTCAATCAAATTTTTGACGATTGCGAGCGGGATGAAAAGCTCAACGATTGTGATCTGACATGAACAAAAACAAGTTTTTGTGGCTACGGGATATTTTGGTGGTCGTCGATCTAAGCGACGGAAACATCGAGATGATCCCCTATATCGCGTCGAAAAAGGAACGCGAGCAAAAGGCCGCCAACGAAAACCCAACGCCGCCACACGCGGCATAGCAGCGCACCGACCGGGAGCGGGGCGGGTGAAATATCCCGCCCCGCTTTTTTATGGAATGGAAATGAAAGCAGATCTGAAGCTTTGGAACTCGCAAGGCATTTGATCGCAGCCTTCATGGTTTTTTGGGGGCTGTTTTGCATTTGGAAATTCGAAGTGCTTCACCACGAAGATTTGCAGGCCGCACACAGTTGGCTTTTTGGAGCCGTCGTCGCTGGAATGTGGACGATCATAGAGTTTTATGAGCAACTGCTCGGCCTTCGAAAAGACGTTCAGGCCATAAAGGAAAAGAAGACATGGCACACATCACTTGGGGATTGATAGCAGAACACCCCGACAAAAACCTTCCTGTCAATCGAGCGCCGAGACGCGGAGAGGTCTTGCAGCGCGAAAAGGAAGGCCCCCAAACGATTACGCAGATCGTAGACCACGAAGGTGAAGTCTGGATCATTTTAGAAAACGGAGAGGAAGAAGAAGTCGGCGAAGTAAAGCCGATCGAAGTCAAAGCACAGGAGAAACGAGATGGGCCCAGGAAATAGGCATAGCTATAACCCAAACATGGACGATCCATCGTTCCGCGCGAGAAAGCGCGAAGCGGCGGGAATCGAAAACGAGGAAGAAGTCGTCGAAGACGAAGAATACGACGAGGAAGAAGACGACGACTACGACGAAGACGAGGATTACGAAGAGAATCCCAACAAGAGAAGAAAGGCGAAAAAGAGAATGTCAGGAGTAGGAAAGCAAATCACCGGAGCCGTGACGCAGGGCGCGAAGCTGGCGGCGGCCAATCGAATCAACGACATGCTGTCGGGAGGCATCACCCAATTGGCGATCAACAGCGGAATGCCGAAGGAAATGATCGAAAGTCCGTTCGGTCAATTCTTGCTCAAGCTCGGTGCGCCCGCGCTTTTGATGTACGCGGCCGAAAAGCATCCGAATATGGTGCCCAAGGCAGAGCTTTTGTCCGAAGGTGCTGCGCTGGCACTGACGGGCGCGACGCAAGAAGTCATCGAGCCAATGATGATGATGATCCAGCCGATGCTCAAGCAAATCGCGGGCGAGGTCAGCAACATCAAGGCGATCGATGGTGACAAGGAGGAAGCCGGAAGCGAAGACGACAACGAAATCGAAATCGAAGTCGTCGCCTAAACAAAACGGCTTCCCCCCAGTTTTTTTTCGCCACAAAACGAAAAACGCATTAGCACCAAAGAAAGGGGGAAACATGGGAATCTTGATTGCAGTTTGTCTCGTAGGATTTGCCTTGTATATGGTCCATCACCATACCCAAGTCCCCTTTGATTAGGTTTCCCTCCCAGACGGCTCGTTGCCGCGCGCGAGTGGGAAAAAAGCGCGGCGCTGGCCCTATCGTTCAACGGTTAGGACGCGAGGTTTTCATCCTCGTAATCCGGGTTCGAATCCCGGTAGGGTCACCGATGAAACCAAAATTCGAAAACCCTCCAAGTGGAATTTTCTTGGGGCACTTTTTGAACTTCGACGCTTGGTATGTCAATGAGCACATCCTTTTGCGATGGAGCAACTTGGTCGACGATTCCATACGTTTGATGCCTCAAAGAGCCCGCGAAGCGGGCGGGGGGGTTTGGGGTGCGGCATACAAAGCATACGTAAAACTTACAGACCCCTCCGTATCCCCGAATGCAAGGTTGGCAAACAATGGATAGAACACTCCGATTGATGGAAAAATTCGTGGAAGAAAATCGCAGAGAAATTTCCGATTTCTCCTTTTGGTATTCCGATGAAAAGTTTCACGTTGCCATCACGCAGTCGAATGGGGACGATCCGATCACGGCATCGGATGTAGAATTGCCCGAAGCGATGCGCATGGCGATGAATACGTATCGGGCCATGAAAGATGGCGATTTGGGCCGTCGTGTTTTGATCTTCCTAAACGATCAAGAGACGTATACGAGCTTGGAGGGCTGCTCGTTTATCGTGCTCGGCCCCGCAGAAGAATTCGACCAAGAAAAGAGCATCGAAGGCGGATACGACTCGTATTCGCTAGAACGATTTTTGGATTTATCCAAGTGGAAAAAGAAAGGAAAAGGAAATGAGAGCAAGTAGTATCGCAGGTCAAGTCAAGTCCGCAGCCATTTTCGTACTCGCCGCCGAGGCCACCAAAAAGGCTTTGGACATCGGGAAAAAGAAGCTCGACGAGTACAAACGAAAGCAAGGCGCGAGCGCTGAAGACGAGGAAGACGCGGCCAACAAGGAAAAGCTGCGCGGGTAAAGCGTGCCAAACATCGAGAAAATAGATCAGTGGGATTGGGAGCAGGGGGCGCCAAAACTCGTAGAAGCACCCGAAACGCTCCCGACCTTACTGGCAAACAACGATTATCTTTGTTTGCATTCAAAGCGCGTGCTCAAACTACATGGCCTTGCCAAAAAGTGTGGAGACTATTGGTGGGGCGTGACAAATCTACTCGGAGGCCTTTTTGACGGTCGATACGAATTCGTGTACAAAAAATGGCCAGCCGCCAACGTATACGAACTCGTTTGGCCGCAGCCGCCAAAGCCCAAGGGAAAGAAGTGCCCTGATTGTAAAGGAACAGGCGAGTATGTTGGCGCAATTTTCGTCGATACCTGCCAGCTTTGCAAGGGCGAAAAATACGTCGAAGACATTTCGATGTAAACGCCCGTAGCTCAATGGATAGAGCATCGGCCTTCTAAGCCGAGGGTTACAGGTTCGAATCCTGTCGGGCGTACCATGAGAAAGGAATATTAAATGCTCGGCTGCATTTGTTTCGGAATCCTAGAGGCGGTCGGTTTGGCCGCCTTTTTTAGTTCACTCGCCGGATATCTCGGCATTCGAAAGATGAGGTCATGTCCAAAGACGCTGCAGAAAAACTAAAACCACCCCCACGCCAACTGGCCTTGGTCAAGGCGCAGGCAAACGATTTGAGGCTCGGAGTTTTCGAGAGAAAAAATTTCCTAACCGATACCGTTTGGAAGTTTCTGAATGCCAAATTGGGGCATTTGTGGAGCGAAGTGTGGGACGAACTGGTCGAGCAATTCGACGTCGATAGCCACTTGCATTCCGTGATTTGCTCGGAGATCAACAGGCTGGTCGGCAGGAAGATCGAAATCAAAGACGACGAGCGGGTCGTGCACGTCAATGGCGACGAAGTCGGACTTTGGCAAGACGAGGTCTACGTCGATCCAAAAACCAAACGGCTTTGTTTAGTCAAGGCAAAGGTCAAGGTCGTCAAGGAATGGCAGCCAAAGGTCAAGGTCGTGACCGACAACATTCGGCGGCTTTCTGACGTCGATTATCTGTGCAAGGGCCAAGACGACATTTGGTATCACATCACCTACGACCGAAAGCCGTGCGAAGCAGATTTCGAAGAATACTCGGAACATTTCGGCCATTTTTCTTGGCTCTCACAAAGGGTCAACAAGCTCGGTTACAAAATCCGCAAGCTCGGTAAAAAGGCGCTCAAGAAATACGAGCTACAAAATGGCCCCGATCAACTTCCGCATCAGGTGAAAAAATGAAGGAAGAAAACGTCAATAAATTGGTCGAGGATTTTCCTCGTTTGTTTTCCAGTCTCAAAAACGGCGGATTGCAGTACGGATTGAGTTGCGGCGACGGCTGGTTTCAATTGGTCTACGACCTGTGCAAATCGATCGACGCTGAAATCGAAAAGGCCTCTGAGAAAGACCGGCCGGATTACCGCGTCCTGCAAATCAAGGAAAAGTTTGGCGGTTTGCGCTTCTACTTGACGGCGTACACCAAGGAGATGGCGGCGCTGATCAAGGAGGGCGAGGAAAAAAGCTTCAAAATTTGCGAAGTTTGCGGGCAGGAAGGTGCTTTGCGTCGAGGCTCATGGGCCAAGACGCTTTGCGACGACCACGCAGACGGTCGTGAAAAAATGCCAGAAACGTAAGGAGAAAAACATGGCAAAAAAGAAGAAGAAGAAGAACGGCAAAAAGAAGGGCAAAAAGAAACGTCTAACCGGCAAGCAAACGGACCTGACGAAACTGCGTGAGGGCGATTACGTTCGCCTTACGGAAAAGCCTAAGACTCATTCGATGCGCATCACGGAATTCGACTACGTCGAAGATGATGATGGGAATCAAACGGATGAAGTCGATGCGGTCGTCGGTTACCACGACGACGACGACGACGGATTGACCGAAGAGGTTTCCGCTGACAGCATCGACTTTTTCGAAATCGTCGATCCACCCGTCGAATTGGAACTCGATTCTCTCAACGAGAAACTTCGGTTCAATGACGACGGGACCATCGACGTCGGTTGTAACCACATCGAAAAGAAGGATACCGAGAAGGTCTTCAAACAGATGGCCAAGCAACTCGGTTATCAGCTTTCGTAAATGCGACCGAAAAAATCCGACGAATATCGTTGGGTTCATTCGTCCGCATTGACCGAAGGGATGTGGGTCTTGGACGGCGGCATGCTGATCAAGATCGATCACATCGAACTTAAGAAGACGAGTTTCCAGGCAGTCGTGAATTTCGATAATGGGCGACGTTTGTATTTGTCGCTCAAAGATAAGCTGCCTGTTTTGGTTTACGACGATAACGATCCCAGATTTTGCGGGCCCGACAAAAAGGCCCTGGAAAAAGAAAGGCGACAGCAACGGTGGTTGCTCCGCCAATTGAGACACTAGGAGAGAACAAATGAAAAAGCTATTGGTCGGTGCTCTGTTACTCGCAATGTTTGGCGGTGAAAAGGAACTGCCAGCGCCGAAGAAAAAGCGCCGAAAGAAAAAGCAAAAGGCATTACCGCCAAAGAAAAAGCCGCTATGCGGCGAAGAGGGTTTGCACGACGCGCGGTGTTTCGAGCCTCAAGCTTTGCGAGATTGTGAAGTACCGCCAGAGTTGATGCGCGCGCCCATCACGGACGGAGAGTATCCCGCTACGATGAAATACGTCGGGATTTCTTTGACGAGGGTTTCGATATTCAAAACCACGGGGAATAACGGCAAGTGGATTTTTGCCCAGTCGATGTATCCAAGTAGCCTAGAGGGCGAAAATGTCACCGTCTACGAGCGGCAGCCTGACGGCTATTATCGAAAGATGGACGCGCAGCCACAGCAAAAAGATACGTGGCTGGTCGGATGTCCGTGGTGGGTCGAAAAGCGCGATGAAAATCTATGTCGGTGCAAGGGATGTGGAGTTTACTTTCAGGCCGGTCACGACCTGAACAAAGTTCCCCATCGCCCAGGATGCGACACCCAAGCGCCGTACTCCGCGCCCTCCAGCCCTTTGAAAAAGGCAGTGAAAAAGCTAGCGGACGAAGGAAAAGTCGAGGTCAAAAAGGTTGGCCCGTACAATTACTACTATCCTCGTGGATATGACGGAGAGGCGTTGAAGTAAGATGGAGATCCTTTTGATTTTCATTGCCTGTTTTCTTCTGATCGCAACGACGAAGATAAAGACGTGAGCAACGAAGAAGATTTTGTCGGTGATTGGGTCGGCGGTAATGGCCGCACGTATCAAGTCGCCGTCAGCAAGAGTAAGCT
>JABAOH010110575.1_pt1 | contig 12693 bp, 10 predicted proteins | sample 7062181 | NCBI WGS metagenome assembly JABAOH01 (sample SAMN14538630, study PRJNA623070) | marine sediment metagenome | biome: marine biome [ENVO:00000428]; feature: marine pelagic biome [ENVO:01000023]; material: deep marine sediment [ENVO:00002113]; isolation source: pool of 5 deep marine... | reverse complement strand
ATCTCAGGACCTACGATCCGTTTTGGTGTGATTCTCCCAAATTCGTTTTGACACGTGATACTGGAGAATGGTTGCCCTCACGCTGGCCCATTCCGACTTGCCCGGAATGATCGACATCCGACTTCCATAAGTGCCCTTGAAAGGCTGGCAAATCGCTCGACCCCTCCCTGAACTTCAATCTGACACACCCCTCTGAGGCAGGTGTTGAGCCGTCTGTGCATGCATCTGGCAGAGACCGCTCTCACGGCCATCCACAAGGCTCGGGTGTGAGGTAACCGCTGTTGACTTTCAGCGGGAAAGAAAGTAACTTCTTTGACGGCATGGACGGGTGTCAATTCTGTGGGTAGGGGTTGGACGTAATGAAAAAGTATGAGGTTGACAATATCAGAAACGTCGGCCTATTCGGCCATGGCGGCGACGGGAAGACATCTCTCGCCGAGGCAATCCTTTTCACGGCAGGCGAAAACAATCGCCTGGGCCGTGTCGATGACGGGTCTTCCGTGATGGACTATGAGCCTGAGGAGGTTGAAAGGCGAATGACCCTGACCTCCTCGTTTGCACAGTTGGATTGGGATAAGCACAAGGTCAACATAGTCGATACGCCCGGCGATCCCAATTTCATCACCGATGCGAAGGTATGTATGAACGTCGTTGATGGAGCCGTCATGGTACTCGGGGCGAATGCGGGAGTAAAAGTGAAGGCAGCGGAGCTATGGGACCTGGCGAACCAAATCAAGCTGCCCAGAGTCGTTTACCTGAGCAAGATGGATATGGAAAGAGCCAACTTCGATCATGCGTTGGCGGAGATGGAGAAAGCCCTTCCTTCTGTCCGTGTCTTCCCGGTTGTGATCCCGATTGGCCAGGAAAGCAGCTTCCAGGGAATAATAGACCTTCTGACCATGAGGGCCTATGTATATGAAGGTGATGGAAGCGGAAAGTTCAGCCTCCAGGATATCCCTGAGGACTTGAAGGCAAAGGCAGAGCAAAGCCGAGAGAAGATGATCGAGACCCTCGTTGAGGCCGATGACAGCCTCATGGAAAAATACCTTGATGGGGGTGAATTGACGCAGGACGAACTCTACCAATGCCTCCAGAAAGGGACGGAGGACCTCATTTTTGCCCCTGTCGTCTGCGGATCTTCTGTGAAAAACCTCGGGATCAATCGAGTCTTGGACTTTATCAATGCCTGTATTCCCTCACCCGACTGGCGGGAGACCATTGAAGGGAGGGATCCAAAGACGGGGGAATCGGCGATAAAAGAGCTGAAAGAAGACGAAGCCTTTAGCGCTTTAGTTTTCAAAACGGTTGCGGATCCCTTCGCGGGGAAACTCAACATTTTCAGGGTATACTCCGGCGCGCTCAGCCCTGACTCCTCAGTGTACAATCCGACACGAGACGCGAGAGAACGGATCGGACAGATTTTTGTGATGGTGGGAAAGAAACAAAAGCCGGTTGGCTTTGCTGGAACGGGTGATATCGCAGTTGTGGCCAAGTTGAAAGAGACCAATACCGGAGATACCCTCTGTGACGAGAAGCGGCCTATTCTTCTGACTCCACCTCAAACACCGGAACCTGTTATTTCTTTCGCGCTCAGGCCCAAGAGTAAGGGAGATGAAGACAAGGTGGCGACCTCTCTCGGCAGACTTATCGAAGAAGACCCGACGATAAGAATCGGTCGGGATGAGCAGACCAAAGAGATCATTCTGTCGGGGATGGGACAGGTTCACATCGAGGTCGTTGTGGAGAGACTCAAGCGCAAGTTCGGTGTGGAAGTCGATCTGGAGGCGCCCAAGGTCCCTTATAAAGAGACCGTAAAGAGAGAAGTCAAGGGGGTTATATACCGCCACAAGAAGCAGACCGGGGGGCGAGGGCAGTTTGCCGAAGTTCATTTCGATATTACCCCCCTGGATCGAGGTAAGGGGTTTGAGTTTGAAAACGCCCTGACAGGAATGAATGTGCCCAGAAACTTTGTTCCAGCCGTTGAGAAGGGAATCGCCGAAGCACTGGGCTCCGGCGTCCTGGCTGGCTATCCTGTTGTCGATTTGAAGGTTCGCTTCTACGATGGAAAGTCCCACGAGGTGGACTCATCGGAGATGGCCTTCAAGATTGCGGCCTCCATGTGTTTCAAGAAGGGGGCGCGGGAGGCCAATCCTGTCCTTTTGGAACCGATTATGAAGATGGAAGTCGTCGTTCCCGAGGAGAATATGGGGGACGTTATTGGTGATATCAACGGCCGGAGAGGGCGGGTTCTGGGGATGGAAACACGGGGCAATTATCAGGTGGTCAGAGCCCTTGTGCCGATGGCGGAGATTCTGAAATACGACCCCGACCTGAGATCCATGACCGGGGGGCGAGGGTCTTTTTCGTTCGAGTTTGACCATTATGAGGAGGTTCCTGGCCAACTGACTGAGCGGATCATTCAGGCCAAAAGGCCGGATGACTAGGAGCGCTGCGGGCTGAAACCAATAGAATGAGAGCGGTCGTTCAACGGGTCAAATCGGCCCGGGTTTCTGTCGATGGGAAAACCAAGGGCGAGATTCATCACGGCCTATTGGTCTTNNATATTTTCCGATTCCTCCGGGAAGTTCGACCTCTCAGTGGGGGACGTTCAGGGCAGAATCCTCGTTGTTTCTCAGTTCACGCTCTTCGGCGACTGTCGGAAAGGACGCCGGCCGTCCTTCACCGATGCTGCCCCCCCGGAAGTGGCCCAGGCACTGTACGAACACTTCATTGAAAGAATAGGGCAACAGGGCCTCTCTGTAGAGACTGGAGAATTTCAGGCATTGATGGAGGTGCATCTGATTAACGATGGGCCCGTAACGATCCTGCTGGACAGTCGGAAACTGGCCTGAGACATGCAACGATGAATGAACGGCTCCTCGGGATTGGCAAGATTCATCATGAGTGAAGAGAAGGAGAAGGCTAAGGGCGGAATTGGCGTTGACCTGGGTCTCACAAAAGAAGAGAAAAAGCGGCTCCGCCACATCGCCTGGACCGTGATCGAGAATCGACTCCTCGATAAACCAGTCCCGGATTTTGAGGTCGACTCTGAAACGCTGAATGAGAACAGGGGGGCTTTCGTGACCCTCCACACCAAGGGCCAGCTCAGGGGCTGTATTGGTAACATCCGGGGGGACCGGCCACTCCATCAAACGGTGGCAGAAATGGCAGAGGCGGCTGCCTTCAATGATCCGCGGTTTGCGCCGCTCAGCCGGGAGGAGTTAAAGGATCTCGACCTTGAGGTATCGGCGCTGACTCCGCTCAGGCAAGTCGAGGACATTGAGGAAATCGAAGTCGGAAAGCACGGTATCTACATCGAAAAGGGATTCTTCAGTGGTCTCCTCCTCCCTCAGGTTGCCACCGAATATGGGTGGAATCGGATGACATTTCTCGAGCACACCTGCTATAAGGCTGGACTTCACAAAGATGCCTGGAAGGAGAGAGGCACGAAGATCTATATATTTTCCGCGGACATCTTCTAATGTACTGTCTCAGTAATAACTTGCGAAATTCCCCCGACCCCATGGTGTCCTGAAAACCGACATTTTAAATCCGAAAATCGAATATCGAAATCGGAAACAAATCCGAATATCAAACGATCAAAATGCCAAACATGTTTAGGGAATTGGAAAATTTGAATTTTGATATTGTTTCGGATTTCGAATTGGTCCCTTTCGGGACGCTTCGCTCGTGCTTCGAATTTTGGACCTTGACATCTCAATACGTATAATCGGTTTTGGTGTGATTTTCACAAATTAGTTTTGAGACGTGATACTCGCCCCTATTATTCACGAATTCCGGAGATATATTGAATAATGCAGGCTAGAGGTGACGTGGGAATGTATCGTCTAAGGGCGGGAGTTACGGGTGTGTTCCTTCCGCTTTCCGGGTTGGCCTTTTCCTCTTGCTTTTTCCCGCCACGACGATTGTGATTTCTCCCCTGATTTTCCCTTCACCGAGTTCCTGGAGGATCTGGCTGATCGGTCCTCTCAAGACGTCTTCAAACACCTTGGTGAGTTCTCGAGCCACGGCGATTTCGCGATCACCGAGGATCTCCAGAAGATCTCTCAGCGTTGCCACGAGGCGATGAGGGGATTCGTACAATATGATCGTACGATCCAAATCCTTCCATCTTTCAACGGCCCTCCTTCGTTTCGAAGGTTTGCTCGGGAGAAATCCAAGAAAGAGAAAGCTGTCGGTGGGAAGGCCAGAAATACTCAGGGCCGCAAGTGCAGCAGAAGAGCCAGGGATTGGGACCACCGAAATGTTATGGGATATGGCCTCGCGGACGAGTCGAAATCCAGGGTCCGATATACCTGGCGTCCCTGCCTCGGACACGAGGGCAACACGCTGACCTTGCTCGAGGCGGGCGATGATCGCCTCAGCTTTTCTCAGTTCGTTGTGTTCAAAATACGACGTCTGGGGTGTGCAGATCCCGTAGTGGCTCAGGAGCTTCTTGGTTGTCCGCGTATCCTCCGCAGCGATGAGGTCGGCTTCCTTCAATATCCGGATGCCCCGAAGCGTCATATCCTCTAGGTTTCCGAGCGGCGTGGCAACCACATAGAGTATTCCTCTTGCAAGGGCCTGCTTGTTCATGGCAAACCCCTTCAATCCTCTTTCTTTGCGTGTTCCCAGAGCCTATCCATCTCGACGAGGGATGCCTCCTCGAGTGTTCTATTCGACCTCTCAAGGGCTCTTTCGATATGCTGGAACCGCTTGATGAATTTGTCAGTCGTCTTCCGGAGTGCCTCCTCAGGATTGATCCCTTCGAGTCGAGCCACATTGACGAGAACAAAAACCAGATCGCCGACTTCATCTTCTATTTTTCGGTGATGGCCCTGCGAAAGGGCCTGATTCAATTCATCAATCTCCTCATCGAGTTTTTTGAATACGTCGTCGGTTTTCTCCCAATCAAAACCCACTTCACTCACCCTTTCTGTGATCCGATAGGCCCTCAAAAGGGCAGGCAGATGCCTGGGAATGCCTTCAAGGATCGACCTCCGATGGCCCTTCTCTTTCCCCTTGAGGGCGGACCAACTCCTTTCTACCTCCCTTGAAGATGAAACCCTTCTCTCACCGAACACGTGAGGGTGACGATCGACCATCTTTTTTGAGATCCCCTCGATGACCTCCCAGATGTCAAAGGCCCCCTGTTCCTCTGCNNGATCTCCCAACTCCTCTCTGAGCGCCTCAACGTCGTGGGCTTCAATGGCCTCAATGATCTCGTACACCTCCTCAATGAGGTAAGTTTTGAGGCTGTCCATAGTCTGCTCCTTGTCCCATGGACAGCCGTCGGGAGACCTCAGGCTTTCCAGGATCGAGACCAGTCCTGTGAACTCCTCTGTCCCTTTTTTCATCCCTCTTCCCAAAGCCTCATGAAACATAGAATAAAACCCGAGCCTTTGCAAGACTCGTCAACGAGGGCAGGCCCCCGATGTTCATTTTTGTGCACGATTGGCCTTTTTTGAAAACAAACGGAGTCAGGAGTCAGAATTCAGGAGTCAGAGTCGGACTGCCCCCAGGAGCGTTCGGCCAGCGTGCGTTTCTGTCTGACGCCTTCTGACTTCATCCCGTCTTCGTTTCGCACTTGCCAAAAAAAACTCATCTCGTGCAGGTGGACGGACATCCCGATCTGAGCAAACAGATGAGCCTATGCGTGCCAATTCCATATCTATTCTGTCTCCTAAATTCTGACTCCTGACTCCTGACTTCTGACTCTTGACTCCTGAATTCTGTCCGCCGACTCCTCAAACAGACTTGGCACGGTCTTTGAATGTCCAATCGGTTAGCTCTGAGTTCACCTCCTTTCTTTGGCAGAGTCTTTTGTACCCCCCCTTGAAGACTCTGCCTTTTTTTGTCTCCCCTGTGATTTTTATGTCATTTATTTGACTCTTCGTGCAAAAATCCTAACGCTTTTATCCATCCCTCCTCATGAGGGTCCTTTTTCTATATTTCTCATCCCCCGTCTTTTCCTTCGTCATCATCGGATCGCTTCGGAAAAACGGGGAAACCCGCCGGGAAGTTTCGTCTTGCTTTGGGTATTCTTTTGTGTTATTTTTCTGCGTTATTGTAAAAATCATATTTTTTTCAATAGATTAGGGGTGTTCTCCCGAATCGGACGTGGTCTGGAGCGAACCCGCGGCGGACACAGGAGAAAGGAATGGATTACAAGGCGACGCTGAACCTACCGAGAACAGACTTTCCGATGAAAGCGGCACTTTCTCAGAGGGAGCCTCAATTTCTAAAGAAATGGGACGGACAAAAGATCTACGCCAAGATTCTTCAGCGATCGGAGGGCAGACCGAAGTACATTCTCCATGATGGCCCCCCCTATGCGAATGGCCATATTCATATCGGTACCGCCTTGAACAAGATTCTGAAAGATTTTGTCGTCAAGTCAAAGTTCATGGGCGGTTTCAACAGTCATTACGTTCCTGGATGGGACTGCCACGGTCTTCCCATTGAAAATGAGGTAGACAAGGAGCTGGGGAGCAAGCGGGGGAGCATGACCGTGACTGAAGTGCGCCAGCGGAGCCGGGAGTTTGCAGAGCGGTTTCTCAATATCCAACGGGAAGAATTCAAACGGTTGGGTGTACTCGGGGAGTGGGAATTGCCCTACCTGACGATGAGCTATGACTATGAGGCGACCATTGCCAGGGAGTTTGGCAAATTTGTCGGAAAGGGGAGCGTATACAGGGGAAAGAAGCCGATCCATTGGTGTTATCACTGCAAGACGGCACTGGCCGAGGCCGAGGTGGAATATGAAGACCGTACGTCTCCCTCGATCTACGTCAAGTTTCCCGCCCGATCCGATTTTGGGGAGAGATTGGGGTTTCTCAAGGGGAAGAAGGTCTCCATCGTGATCTGGACCACAACGCCGTGGACCATTCCAGCCAATCTGGCCATCGCGTTTCACCCAGATTTTGACTATGTGGCCGTGGATGTGGGCGATGAGGTGCTGATTCTCGCCGAGGCACTTCTCGAATCCTGCATGCGGGAATTTGGTTTCTCGAAGTACAAGGTCTTGGGTCGCTTCAAGGGGAAGTCGGTGGAAAACCTGAAGTCTCGACATCCCTTGACTCAGGGCGATTCCTTGCTGGTCCTGGCTGATTATGTGACTCTTGACGCGGGGACTGGGTGTGTTCATACCGCCCCGGGCCATGGGAAAGAGGACTACGAGACGGGACTCGTCTATGGCCTCGACATCTACACTCCTGTTGATGACGATGGAAACTTCACGGATGATGTTCAGTTCTTTGCCGGCCAATTCGTTTTCGATGCGAACGAAGCGGTGACGAAGAAGCTCGATGACGTCGGGGCATTACTGAAAAGGGGAGAGATGGAACACTCCTATCCGCATTGCTGGCGCTGTAAGAACCCGATAATATTCAGGTCAACTGAGCAGTGGTTCATCTCCATGGAAAAGAATGACTTGAGGAAGAAAGCCCTGAAGGCCATAGAGAAGGTGGAGTGGACACCTGCATGGGGGAGGGATCGAATCTATGGGATGATCCAGAACCGCCCAGACTGGTGTATCTCGAGGCAGAGGGCTTGGGGAGTGCCCATCACGATTTTCTACTGTACATCTTGCAGTGATGCCCTGGCAGACGAAAACCTGATCAACCATGTGGCCGATCAGTTCGAAAAAGAGGGGGCCGACGTCTGGTTCAAGAGGACATCGGAGGAACTGCTCCCCTCGGAAACGATCTGTCCGAGTTGTGGAGGGAAGGAGTTTCGTAAAGAGAAAGATATCCTCGATGTCTGGTTTGATTCAGGGGTCAGCTACGCCGCTGTTTGTGAAAAGCGAGAGGAGTTGAAGGCTCCCCCCGACCTTTACCTCGAGGGGAGTGATCAGCATCGAGGCTGGTTCCATAGCTCCCTTCTGGCTTCGGTGGGAACGCGGGACATTGCCCCGTACAACGAGGTTTTGACCCATGGCTTCGTGGTGGACGGGAAGGGTGAGAAGATGTCCAAGTCCAAGGGCAATGTGATTACCCCGGATTCGGTCATCGAAAGATATGGGGCTGAGATCTTACGACTGTGGGTTGCCGCCGAGGACTATCGGGACGACATCAAGATCTCGGAGGAGATCCTAAAACGACTCACGGAAGCCTACCGAAAGATTCGCAACACATGCCGTTACATTCTGGGCAATCTTTACGACTTCGATCCGACGAAAGACGCGATTGCCTATGAACATCTTTTGGAATTGGACCAGTGGGCCCTCCACAGGTTCCAGAAGACGATCGATCGGATCCTCAGGGCCTATCAGCGTTTTGAATTCCACATTGTTTTCCATACGCTGAATAACTTCTGTTCTGTGGATCTCAGCGCATTCTATCTGGATATTCTCAAGGACCGCGTCTACACGAGTCGCGCCGTTTCGCTTGAGAGACGATCCGCCCAGACGGCCACGTTTGAGATCCTGCTGGGTCTAACACAACTCATGGCACCCGTCCTAGCCTTCACAGCGGAGGAGATCTGGCAGCATCTTCCCCCGGATCAGGGACGAGCAGAGAGCGTTCATCTGACCGGTTTCCCCAGTGTCAATGAACAGCACGTGGATGAAAGACTCGCCGAGAAATGGGAGAGAATCCTCGCAGTACGGGAAAAGGTCTCGAAGGCTCTGGAAGTGGCGAGGAATGAGAAGCTCATCGGACATCCCCTTGACGCAAGAGTCGATATTGACGCCTCTCCGGAGATGATGGAACTTCTGGAGCCACTGTCCGGTGAACTGAAGGGAGTGTTTATTGTCTCCCAGGTTTTTCTGAAAGAGGATCCGAGCATCAAGGGGGTTGAGGTTCAGGTACGAAGGGCAGAGGGGAGAAAGTGTGAGCGGTGCTGGAATTATGACACCCATGTGGGAACGGACAAGAGGCATGCGTCACTGTGCCAACGTTGCCTGGCAGTGATTGAATAGGGGCGAACGATTATTTGATGGTCTGTTTTTTTCAGGGGTTCATATTGGAGGGGTCCCCCATTTTTGCGGGAGTCTGCTATCTCCGGGCGATTCGCCTGCGGCGGGGTGGGATTCCCAGAAAGACTGGAGACCGGAGACGAATTGCCCTTTTCCTTGACCCTGTGAGCGCAGAGTCGGCGAATCCCGATAAGGGTCGCCGCATGCCTCCCGTGCGTTCCCGGTGATCCTGTTCCCGCCTTTGGCGGGACCGGTGGTGAATCTGTTCGCCCAGAATCGAACGGCAATGGAAGGAGGAAAGTTGACCAGGAAGCATAAGATCTTGTGGATTACTTTGCCACTCGTTCTGTTTCTCGATCAGCTCATAAAGTACCTGGTCGAGGGCGCTGTCCCGCTGTATGAATCGATCCCCGTCATTAGTGGTTTTTTTAGCATCACCCACGTAAAGAACACGGGGGCGGCCTTCGGCCTCTTTGCAGGGGGGATTAGTCCCTTCCGCACGTTGTTTTTTGGTGCCATTACCATCGGAGCTTTGATCGTCATCTTTTTGATATTCAGACGGATCAGGGAAGAGAGAATTCTCGTTCCCCTCTCTCTTGCCATGATCATGGCTGGCGCCGTCGGCAATTTGGTCGATCGAATTCGTTGGGGCTATGTTACGGACTTCCTTGACTTTTACTGGCGTGAGTATCACTGGCCAGCATTCAATATTGCGGACTCAGCGATCACGGTTGGGGTCTTTCTGCTACTGTTCGAAAATCTGTTTCTCAGCGGAAAGAGGGGTGAGTCGCACGACCGAGCGCGCTCTTCCTGAGGTGGGCATCATGTCAGTTCGGGACCTCCTGAAATATCCTCAGGCAGAATTGAGGAAGAAATCGAAACCCGTCGAAGAACTCACTGAGGAAATCAAAAGTCTCATCCACGACATGAGGGAGACCATGTATGCCTCGGGAGGTATCGGACTCGCAGCCCCCCAGCTTGGCGTTAATCAGCGGGTCATCGTCGTGGATGTGAGTCCCTATCAACGGGACCAAAAGCCATTTGCCCTCATCAACCCCAAAATTGTTTCGAGTGAGGGTGGGCTGGATAGCGAGGAAGGATGCCTGAGTGTGCCGGACCTTGTGGAGACCATCAAGAGGAAGGAGAAGATCACCGTCCGCGGGCTCGATGAGGAGGGAAGAGAAGTGGAGATCGAGGCGAGTGGTATGCTGGCCATCTGCCTTCAACACGAGATCGACCACTTGGATGGGCTGACCGTTGTTGAGCGGCTGAGTCCTTTGAAGAGAGGGATGATTCGGAAAAAATTGAAAAAGGCTGCCAGGATTCAGTCATGAAGGGGTCCCTTAAGATCGTATTCATGGGGACTTCTGGTTTTGCGGTCCCGATTCTCCAATCCCTTTTCGACAATTATCCAGTCATCGCCGTTGTCACTCAACCAGACCGGCCCAGAGGGCGAGGACGGCTCCTTTCTGTATCACCGGTGAAGGAACGGGCACGCGCACTTAGGGTCCCCGTGTATCAGCCAGAAAAGGTGAGAGACCCTGCTTTTATCGAGAAGATCAGGAGACTCGGGCCTCGTTTAATCGTCGTCGCCGCCTATGGGCAGATCTTGCCTCGCGACCTTCTTGAGGTTCCAGAGATGGGTTGCGTTAATGTTCATGCCTCTCTCCTTCCGAGGTATAGAGGGGCAGCTCCGATCAATTGGGCTATTGCCGAGGGCGAGTCAGAAACGGGGGTAACGACCATCATGATGGATGAGGGGATGGACACGGGGCCGATTCTTTTGCGCCGAGCCGTTCCCATTGATCCTGAGGACAACACCAGTTCTCTCCAAGACCGGTTGGCGAAGGTCGGGGCGGAACTCGTCGTGGAAACCATCCGAGGGCTAAAACAAGGGGTAATCCGGCCCAGGCCTCAGGATGCGGATCAGGCAACTTACGCGCCTCCCCTGAAAAAGGAGGATGGCCGAATCGATTGGACCCAGCCGGCGAGGGTCCTCTACCGACGGATACGAGCTCTGAGTCCATGGCCGGGGTCATTCACCCAGATGGAAGGGAGGATTTTGAAGATCTTCTTGGCGGACGTCGATGAAACGCCTCATCGTCAGCGACCGGGTTGTATTGTCGATGTGGGCCCCCAAGGCGTTCGAGTGGCCGCTGGAGAAGGTTATCTCATCCTGAAAGAGATTCAACTTGAGGGGAAACGGCGCTTACCCGTGAAAGAGTTCCTGCTGGGCCACCCCGTCGAGGCTGGAGCAATCCTCGGCAGTTGAGGGGTCGGGGGCCGGCTCTGAGCTTTCAGTAAAAAAAAGAAAGGAAAGCTGACCCGACGGCATGGAAAATGAAGGATCCTAACAAATGGCTTCTTCAAAGAAGGTCCGAAGGAGCTGATTCCTGACTCCTGATTTCTGACTTCTGATCCGATATTCGGTTATCTCATGGAAAGATCTCAACCGCAGAAAAGAATATTCATTGGACTCCTCCTTTTTACCTGTCTCGTTCTTCTGGGTGTCGTGTTTGTTTTGTGGCTGGTGCCGTATATCGGTCTTTCCCGTATTCATCATTCCGCCCCTTTGATGCTGGCCATATTCTTCGGCCTTTTACTGTTCCTCGTGTTTTTGGGGGTCGCCCTTCTCGTGCTCACCATTCTTTTGAGTAAAGATATTTTTCTGTCACAGAAGTTGAGGGGGATTGTCATCCAGGTGTTGTTCCCTTTTATGGTGATTGCTGGCAAGATCGTGGGAATTTCGAAGAAGACGGTGCAGCAGTCCTTTATCGCCATCAACAATCAACTGGTCCTGTCGAACTCTCATCGGGCCAAGGCAGAGCGGATTCTCCTTCTCCTGCCTCATTGCACCCAGGACTTCGAGTGTGATGTTAAGATCACGGGAAATATCGAGAATTGTCGGAAGTGTGGCAAGTGCGAGATCAAGGATCTGATTGAGCTTTCCGAGAAGTACGGTGTTCAGATCGCTGTCGCAACGGGTGGAACCCTGGCCCGGCGCATCATTGTTCAGAATCGGCCGCAGGCAATTGTTGCAGTGGCTTGTGAACTCGACCTCACAACGGGGATCCAGGATGCTTACCCCGTGCCGGTTATCGGGATCCTCAACGAACGGCCGTACGGGCCATGCATGAATACCAGGGTAGACATCGAGAAGGTTAGGGAAGCAATCCGGTACTTCCTAAGGAACTGAACCTCCCTTTTTGATCGATGAAATCTCCGCGCCATGTGGCTCTGGACATTCTCATCTCTGTCGAGAAGAAGAAAGGCCACCCCGATGATCTGCTGGACCGGGCTTTCAAAAAACACCGATCCCTCTCGGATCTTGACCGGGCTTTTGTCACGGCGCTCGTCTATGGGACGCTGCGCTGGCAGGGCAAGATCGACTGGGTTATTGCTCGCTTCTCCAGGTTCAAGATCGAACGTATTGAGAGAGGTATCCTGCTCATTCTCAGGCTGGGGGTCTACCAGCTTCTCTATCTGACGAAAACGCCCTACCGAGCCGCTGTCAACGAGTCGGTGATTCTTGCAAAAAGGCTGAAGCACGGAGAGGCTGCCGGCTTTATTAACGCCGTGTTGCGCCGGATCATACGAGAGGGCGTGCCAGGCGGACTCATCGAGGCGAAGGGATCACCTCAAGAGGTTCTCGCCGTAGAACAGGCCTTCCCCTTGTGGGCGGTCGAAAGACTCTGGAACTCCTGGGGGGAGGCGGAGACAAGAGCATTTTGTGAGGCTTCGAATCAGATTGCGCCACTAACCCTCAGGGTCAATAC
>JABAOH010132582.1_pt1 | contig 12694 bp, 7 predicted proteins | sample 7062181 | NCBI WGS metagenome assembly JABAOH01 (sample SAMN14538630, study PRJNA623070) | marine sediment metagenome | biome: marine biome [ENVO:00000428]; feature: marine pelagic biome [ENVO:01000023]; material: deep marine sediment [ENVO:00002113]; isolation source: pool of 5 deep marine... | reverse complement strand
GCTGAACTGGCTCGCAACCACAAGCTTGTTGATGATCCCCGTGTAACGCGTGTAGGTCGGTTTTTACGCAGGTACAGCTTGGATGAGCTGCCTCAGCTCATCAATGTCCTCAAAGGGGACATGTCGCTCGTTGGTCCGCGCATGATCTCCCCCGAGGAGACGTCCAAGTACAACCAATGGAGCATCAACCTGCTGACTGTGCGCCCAGGTCTTACCGGTCTGTGGCAGGTGAGTGGTCGTTCAAATGTCTCCTATGATGAGCGCGTGCAGTTGGACATGTACTACATTCGAAATTGGACGATTTGGCTAGATCTGCATCTACTGTTACAAACCTTCCCTGCGATCATTAAAGGGCACGGTGCATATTAAATATCTAATTGTTTCTTGAAGCGGTAGTGCAAGATCTATTGTGACTGAAGTGTAGATTCTGAAATTGGTGGAGAGAAGGCAATATATCCAGGGATCTTAAAAAAAACTGCCTCGATTATCGCTCAATATCCAAATTAGTATGAGTAAGAGAGTCGTAAGATGAGAGAAGCAAGAGGGGCTTTGAATATTGTCCTCGGATCAGCGTTGGTTATTCGCTTGCTTGTTTTAGTTCTCTCATCGGTAGTACCCGACCTGCAAACCTTTGTGGTTGGTGGAGACGCAATTGGTTATGAACAGTTGGCGCGAAATCTTTTTCTTCACAGAGCTTTTATGTTTGACGATGGGGATCTAACTTCCTATCGCATGCCTGGATATCCCTTATTCCTAGCTCTTACTTATGTACAATGGAATACCCCATTACCTGCACAATTGGTACAAATCCTTGCAGATGTTATTACAATCTTTGCTGTTTACTTGATTGGGATGCAGATCTCAAAGCTTCCTGTAGTGTCACTTCTAGCTGCCTCAGCTATCGCTCTTAATCCAGTGATGATTGTCTCATCCGTATCCCTATATCCTGACACCCTAGCCACAGCATTTGTAATAGTGGCAATGATTATATTATTGAAAAATGGCAAGTCTCGTTTCACTGGTCTACTGGCATCAGTTTTACTGGCTGCAGGAATCTATATGAAACCCTCCATTGCAATTGTGTCTCTTGCCCTCATTCTTGCATTTGCGCTCTACAGAATCATGAGATTTGGTCGAAGTTATGACATAGCTTACACACTCATAATGCAATTATTAATCATCTTATTTCTCCTATCTCCCTGGATCATACGAAATCATATTGTGATGGATGCAATTGTGCCGCTGACAACGAGCACTGGAAATAACCTGTTCGGCGGCAATAACCCGCAAGCAGATGGGGGATATGTTTCTTCGGAACCCTATGTTCTTACAAATACGAGTGAGATTGAGAGTGATCGGATATTTACGAATCGAGCATTCTCTTGGATTAGGTCAAACCCTGGTGATTTTGTAAGATTGTTACCCGCGAAGATACTAAGGCTTATGTCGCTGCTTTCTCTTGGAACTTCCGGATATTTATCTGTTCCAGATTTTGTCGCGCGGATAGTGGGATTTATCACAGTTAGCTTCTATCTATTGGTCCTAATAGGAGGAATTCAAGTTGCTGCTTCTAAACACCCTTACGAGGGTCTAATCCTAATCGCAGCACCAGCTGCTATATTCATCACGACGCTTATGACCTTTGGTGCTAGTCGTTTCTTATTACCAGGTTTTCCCACTTTGGCAGTTTTAGCTTCGATTGGTTTGGAAGCCGCTTGGAGTAAATTAAAAGTGATGATTTCATTATCTCAATCCCCCTCGCTGAATTGATTTAGTATTTGTACGACTGCTGGACAGATTTTGCATATCCCCACTTGTTTTTATAACTGATCCTTAGATTGTAAGAAGTCTATGCTCGATCTAAATAAGGAGCATGATATGAAAATCCTCGTTACTGGTGGTGTTGGCTTCATCGGTTCGCATGTTGTGGACCTTTATATAGACCATGGATATGAGGTTGTAGTTGTCGATGACCTTTCAACAGGGCGTATATCTAACTTGAACCCGGCTGCCACCTTTTACCAACTCGACATCCGCAGTCACCAACTTGAGGAGGTCTTCATCAAGGAACGTCCCGAGATCGTCAACCATCATGCTGCGCAGATGGACGTGCGACGATCCGTAGCCGAACCCATGTTTGATGCAGATGTCAATGTCTTGGGCTCGTTGAATCTGATCGAATGTGCAAAGCGACATAGGGTGAGGCGCCTGATATACATTTCCTCTGGAGGTGCGGTCTATGGAGAGCCCGTGTACCTGCCGTGTGACGAAGCACATCCGATCAATCCGATTTGCCAGTACGGTGCCAGCAAACATACAGTAGAGCATTACCTTTATATGTATCAACAGAACTATGGCCTTGCGTACACCGTCTTGCGATATCCCAACGTCTATGGACCGCGACAGGACCCATATGGCGAGGCAGGTGTGGTCGCCATTTTCACAGGCCAGATGTTATCTAGTGAAGATGTCGTCATCAATGGTGACGGTGAGCAGCAGCGGGACTTTGTGTACGTCGCCGATTGTGCTCAAGCTAATCTGCTTGCGTTAACCTCAGGAGACGGGAGTGGGATCTATAACCTCGGCTCTGGTCGGGGAACTTCGATCAACGAGATCTTTGCCACGCTTCAAGCCATAACCGGCTTCGAAAAGGATCCTATGCATGCCCCGCCCAAGGTGGGTGAGACACGTCGGATTTACCTCACCGCTGAAAAGGCACAGCGTGAATTGGGTTGGTCACCCACGACATCACTGGAAATTGGCCTCGAAAAGACCGTCGATTATTTCCGAACCTCGGAGCGTCTCATACCCATCCGTCTCGCCCCTACGTCCGTCCAAGTTGAAGCTCGGGAAGGAGGGATTGTTGGGCACTCTCAGGAAGCGTTTAGCCAACTCGTCGGAGAGTCGACCGGGAAGGGGATAGAAACTTCACGTGGCGGCAGCGACACAAAACATTTCCCTGACTCGCTGGAACAACTTTACACCTTCAGCCATGAACTCGCGGATCCACCTGACCGAAATGCTGCGCTTCAACGGCTTCTGGAACTTGCTCTCGGGAGTGTTGGTGCCGTCAGCGGGAGCGTCCTCGTGCTGGACGAGGATCGTCGCATCCATGATGGCGCGTTGATGTACTCTGGCCAAAGCGACGGTTATGACCCTCAGCGGCTGGAAGACACACTCGACCGAGGTCTGGCGGGGTGGGTCGTTGAGCATGGTCAAGCCGCCTTGATCCCAAGCACGTGCGAGGATTCACGTTGGCTTCAACGAAGCTGGGAGGTCGATAATGGTTCGTCGCGTTCGGTGATCAGTGTTCCGCTGATGGCACGGGATCGGGTTGTCGGTGTCTTGACCTTGGCCCATTCTGAGCCGGGGCGATTTACCGAGAAGGATTTGGCACTTCTAGTGACCATAGCCGGAATTGTCTACTTGAAAGGAGAGAAAGCGATCAGCGTTCAGCCACCGGCTTAGGTCTCATGGCTGGCGGTTGAATGCCTATGGCTTGGCTCCACGCCGCACAAATCCTCGCTTCCGTTTGCTTGTCTTTAATCATCAGATCATTTAGGAGCATTTCACATGATCGTTGTCCAGGCGCCTCTGCGCGTTAGTTTATTTGGTGGGGGGACCGATTTCCCGTCGTTCTTTACGGAAGAGGGTGGTTGTGTTCTGAGTTCGGCCATTGACAAATCCATATTTGTCACGGTTAAGAAGCGGTTTGACCGCAAGCTGCGAGTGGGTTACACGCGCACGGAGATGGTCGATAACCTCGATGAAATCAAGCATGAACTCATTCGGGAAGCTTTGCGAAAAACAAGGATCACCGAAGGGGTTGAGATCACCACGATGGGAGATATCCCCTCGGCTGGCTCAGGTTTAGGTTCTTCAAGTACGGTCACCGTGGGTGCACTGCATGCCTTATATACCTTCCTGGGGGAGAATGTATCTCCCGATCGTCTGGCTCGTGAGGCTTGTGAAATAGAAATCGGGATCTTAAGCAAGTCGATTGGCGTTCAGGATCAATACATAGCTGCTTATGGTGGCTTCCGATTTATGGAGTTTTTGCCGGGTGGTCAGATTCTCGTTGAAGATGTCCCACTTCACCCAAGTGTTAAACAGCAGCTTGATGACAATCTACTCCTCTTCTTCACCGGAGTGACACGTCAGGCGGACACAATCTTAGCTGAGCAGCAAGCCAATATTAGGGATCGCCTCCCGATCTTGCGTGAGATGAGATCTCTAGCCTATGCGGCCCGCGATGAACTTCGGTCGGGGAATCCGGACGCGGTTGGCTTCTTGATGCACGGGAACTGGAAATTAAAGAAACAATTAGCGAGCCGGATTAGCAGTGATACGATCGACGAGATGTATACCGCTGCAAGGCGGGCTGGGGCGATCGGTGGAAAGATCACAGGTGCTGGCGGTGGTGGTTTCCTGCTCCTATACGTCCCACAAGAGAAACAGGATACGGTGCGCACCTCACTCAGCCGATTGCAAGAGCTTCCATTCCAGCTTGAACCAGATGGATCAAAGGTGATTTTTTATTACCAACGTACTTTTACTAGTGTACATGCTCCGATTCGGTCGGGGCGGGAAAAGAGTGACCTTCAATTACCAACGCTTATTCGTGAACGGCAACACCCGCTCCCCGATATCGAGCGTGGCTCTGGTAGAGAGCGTATCTCCATCCGCAGGTACATCGGGGAACTTCAAAGCGTTCTCGATGCGTTGCCTATTACAAGCATCGTTGAAGCCATAAATGTCTTGCATCGCGCTCGCATGAATAACAAGCAGGTTTTTATTCTTGGAAATGGGGGGAGCGCGTCAACGGCTGAGCATTTTGTCTGTGATTTGGCCAAAAACACGAAGAAAGATGGATGGCCTCATTTTCGTGCTATTGGGCTCACAGATAATATGGCGGTGTTCTCAGCGTACGCGAATGATGAGGGCTACGATAACGTCTTTACGGAAGCATTGGCTAACCTAGTCCAGCCAGACGATGTTGTCCTTGGAATTTCCACTAGCGGTAACTCTCCTAATGTGATCAAGGCCATTGCGTTTGCCAAGAAAGTTGGGGCAACGACGATTGGATTCACAGGATTGGATGGTGGACGGTTAGGTGAATGGGTTGACCTGAACATCCATGTTCCCAGTGATTGTATTGAGCAGGTGGAAGATGTCCATCTGATGTTGGAGCACATGATTATCAGCACATTACGTCAGATCGCGGATCAGGAGATAACAACTGAGGAAGCGATTCCACTTCTACCCTCAGTTGTTAAGGAGGGTGCCATTGCCGGTGAGCTTCTGAAGGTGGAACCAGAAATGACCCCCGAAACTCCCTTGAAAGAAAGCGATCGAACCTCTCTCGAGTTGCTGTATGCCATCAATAACCAACTTATCCGTCAAGTCGACCTGCACGAGATGCTGAAGCACATCCTGCGATTAGTCGTTGAGAAAGTAGGGGCTGGCAGCGGTAGTGTCTTGGTGCTCGACGAAAGTGGTAAGTTGAAAGAAGGATCTGTGGCTTATAAGGGTGAACTCTATGACCGCTCACCAGACCAGTTGGACGGCATTCTTGAAGATGGGCTTGCGGGATGGGTTGCTAATCACCGTCAGGCCGTCTTGGTACCGAATACCCGAGAAGATCCTCGCTGGCTTGTGCGGAGATGGGATGACAACGGCAGCAATTCCCGTTCGGCGATCAGCGTACCACTGGTTACGGATAACCGGCTATTTGGGGTGCTTACACTTGTCCATCCAAAGGCGAACGGATTTGCAGCCGGGGATCTCACCTTGCTAGAAGCCGTTGCTGTTTGTGTGTCGCTCAATGCCAGCAACCACGCTACCGTTTAGCGGATATGGACTAACAATTCGACCTTTACACACCAGATGATTATATTATCCCTTTCAATCGATATACCTATAAGAAAAAACGTTATTAGTATCGTCCACGATTATTCAATCTAAGATTTAATATTTCAACCCCTCAAACAAGTTGAGTCAATTGATGAAATTTCGGTGCTCTTGGTTAGGAACCGAGTGTTCCTGGAGGCCTCATGATTAATACATTGAGATGTAGGTGTTGTCAGTTACGCAGAAGGCGGAGGATCCGATGAAAATATTAATGATTGCACCTCAGCCATTCCTCGTGCCCAGAGGAACGCCAATCAGTGTCTACCAACGGTTGTGCGCACTTTCTTCATTAGGTCACGAAGTGGACCTTTTGACATATCACGTGGGGGAGGATGTGGATATTCCGGGTGTTAAGATTCACAGGATTCCCCGCATTCCATGGATAAAAGAGGTGAAGGCAGGGCCTTCCTGGCGCAAACTATTTCTTGATGTTTTCATTGTCTGGAAAGCCATTGTGATGTTGAGCAGGAGACGTTATGACGTAATTCACAGCCACGAGGAAGCCGCCTTCTTTTCAATACCCCTCTCTGTCTTATTTCGAACTCACCATTTGTACGACATGCATTCCCGACTACCCCGGCAATTAGAAAATTTTAATTTCGGTAATGTCCCACCCATTATCAAGCTTTTTGAGATACTGGAGAGATGGACCCTCCGCACGTGTGATGGTGTTCTAACGATTGATGGTGACCTTGGGGAGTACGTTAAGGGTGTAAATCCCTCCGTGAACTATACCAGGGTCGAAAACCTACCCATCCAAACGGAGTTCATGCCAATTGCTGAAAAGTCCGTTGACGAATTAAGGGACAGGTTTGGCTTGAATGGTAGGTTAGCGGTTGTCTATACCGGTAGCTTTGAACGCTACCAGGGTCTCGATCTTTTGGTGGATAGTGTAGAGTCTGTAAAGGAGAAGCACCCAGGTGTGGTTTTCCTCTTGGTGGGAGGAAGGCCACGTCAAATCGAGTATTGGAAAAATGAGGTCAGGAGGAGAAACCTAGAGGAGTGGATCCGATTTGTCGGGACTGTCCCAGTCGAGGAGATCCCGCTCTATGTGGGGCTTGCGGAGATATTGGTTTCGCCGCGGATCTTCGGTACATCCGTACCGCTGAAAATATATACCTATCTACTTTCAGGAAAGCCGATCGTCGCCACAAGAATACCTTCGCATACACAAGTGTTAAACAACGAAGTAGCGGTTCTTGTGAAACCCACAAAGGAAGATTTGGCTGAAGGTATCTCACGACTCATCCAAACTCCAGATTTGAGGACACAGGTAGGTCGTCAGGCCCACAACTTTGCCATGGAGTATTGTGACCCAGCGAAGTATTCTACTCGATTGGATCAGGCGTACCAGGCTTTTCAGCGGTCCTCTCAAAGTTTAGTTGAGCATTCCAAATCCGTACAGAATTGACATCATGTGTGGCATCTGTGGTGTAGTATCCAGTAAACCGAACTTTTATCTAGATGAGGCGATCCTGAGAAGGATGACCCACGTCTTGAATCATCGTGGACCTGATGATGAGGGTTACTACTTGGGTATGAATGTCGGCCTTGGTATGCGTAGGCTAAGTATTATCGATTTAGTCACAGGTCAACAGCCTATGACGAATGAGGACCAAACCATCTGGCTTGTTTACAACGGTGAAATCTATAATTACCAACAGCTCCGGCGTCGGCTCATCGACAAGGGACATATCTTTACGTCTGAGAGTGATTCCGAGGTAGTAATCCACGCTTATGAAGAATACGGCGACTCGTGTGTGGAGTACTTCAACGGTATGTTCGCCTTTGCAGTATGGGATTCGCGCTGCCATCGGTTGTTACTAGTGAGAGATCGACTGGGGATAAAGCCTTTATATTACTGGAACTCTGGTGGTCAATTGGTCTTTGGGTCTGAGCTCAAGGCTGTTATTGCAAATCCAGATGTGCCTAGGGAGATTGATCTTATCGCCCTTGATCAATTCCTAACATTTGAGTATATCCCTGCTCCACGCACCATCTTCAAGGGTGTTCACAAGCTGATGCCAGGATATCAGTTGGTGTTTCAGGATGGAAGAATAACCCTCGAGCAGTATTGGGATGTGCATTTCGAGAGGGTGTCTGTTAACGAAAGAGATTGCGCGGAATTCTTGCACGAACTGATTTATGACGCGGTGCAGATGCGTTTGGTGAGCGATGTGCCACTGGGCGCTTTCCTCAGCGGAGGTATTGATTCCAGTACTGTGGTCGCCTGTATGAGCGAAGCTGTGTCTTACCCGGTCCGGACGTTCTCCATAGGTTTTGAAGATGCTAGCTATAATGAATTACCATATGCTCGGAAGGTTGCCACGCACTTCAGAACAGATCATACCGAAGAGATCCTCAAACCTGATATCGCGACATTAGCTGAGCATCTGGCGAATCAATTGGATGAGCCTTTTGCTGATTTCTCGATTTTTCCAACTTATTTAGTTTCCAGACTGGCTCGTCAATCGGTTAAAGTTGTGTTATCTGGAGATGGTGGAGACGAACTCTTTGGTGGCTATGACACCTATGTCGCTCAGCATCTTGATCGCTACTATCGATGGCTACCAACATGGTTACGCCAATGGACGATGCCCGCAATCGTGGCACAAATACCTCCCCAGTCATCAAAAAAGGGGCTGGTAAACAAGGTTAAGCGTTTTGTGGAAGGGGGAGCCCTACCACAATCGCTACAACACGCTCGCTGGATGATCTTTATGAACGAGGGTGATAAGGCTTCTCTCTATCGCCCAGACTTGCGAGCGGCTCTAGATGGGTCCACCCCGGTAGATATACTTGAGCGTCACTTTCAACAAACCCGGCTATTAGCGCCGCTTTGTCAACAGCAGTATGTGGATATCAAGACCTATCTTCCAGATGACATTCTGACCAAGGTCGATCGGATGACCATGGCTGTGTCTCTCGAAGCTCGAGCACCTTTGCTTGATCACCGCATCGTCGAATTTGCGCTCAATCTTCCACCTAGCATGAAATTACGTGGATTAAAGACAAAGATGATCCTTCGTCAAGCCATGTCTGACTATTTGCCAAAGGCAGTCTTGGACAAGCCGAAACAAGGGTTCAGCATCCCCTTGAAGCACTGGCTGCGTGGTCCATTGAAATCGTTGATGACCGATTTGCTTTCAGTGGATAGTATCCGACGCCGTGGATACTTTGAACCGCGATGTGTTATCAATTGGATCTCGGAGCATTTGGATGGCCGTGTGAACAACAGCCATCGTCTCTGGGCGCTGATCGTTTTCGAACTTTGGCACCAACAGGTACTAGGTGAACGAACCCCCCTTCGGGTGAACACATCTCTCTCATAGTTTCGCTGATGACTTTTAATATGGAGCATACAATTCCACGAACCTTCGATTCGACTAACATTCTTATGGAGTCTATCCGGGAGTATTGGAACACGAATCTTCATGATGAAGAAATTACGGCCAACCCTGTGGGTACAGAAGCTTTTTTCCATGAGCTTGAAGCCTATCGCTTTGCTAAGCTGCACTACTTGCCGCATCTTGTTGACTTTTCATCTTTCCTCGGAAAACAGGTGTTAGAGGTCGGCTGTGGACTTGGGATCGATCTGATCCAATTTGCTCGGGGCGGGGCCATAGTGACCGGCGTCGACATAGCTGAAGTTCCCATTCGATTGGCGCGAACATGCTTTGAACAAAATGGCCTTCAAGCAGATCTGCAGGTGATGAATGGTGAGGCTTTACGATTTGACGATGATAGCTTTGATGTAGTCTACGCCCACGGAGTTCTGCAATATACAGCAGATGATAAAAGGATGATACATGAGCTGTTCCGAGTTTTAAGCCCTGGTGGAGAAGCCATCCTTATGGTCTACAACAAGTACTCCTGGCTAAATGCATTGTCGAAGTTGATGAAGATTGAACTTGAGCATGAAGATGCTCCGGTGCTGAGAAAGTATTCCATCGGGCAATTCAAAAAAATGCTAAGGCGTTTTCAGCATGTTCGAATTGTTCCCGAACGCTTCCCAGTAAGAACTAGACTGCATCGTGGCTTAAAAGCTGAAGCCTATAACAGATTATTTGTGCCTTTTTTTCAACGAATACCAATGTTACTCGTAAGACCGTTTGGATGGCATCTTCTTGCTTTTGCAATCAAGTAGAAGCCAGTAATCTGATGCAAAGAGATTTAGCAGCGTTAGTTACCAAAGAGTACGATTTACTCGTTATTGGGGGAGGGATATATGGATCCTTCATCGCATGGGATGCAAGTCTGCGCGGCTTATCCGTAGCTTTGGTGGAAAAAGGAGATTTCGGCCACGCTACATCTTCCAACTCCTTGAAAATCATCCATGGAGGTCTTCGTTATCTTCAAGACGCGAATCCTGTGCTTGTGCGCAACATGATCCGTGAACGAACGGTGTTCATGCGAATTGCTCCCCATCTCGTGCATCCTCTCCCTTTCTTGCTGCCCACACATGGTCATGGAGTGAGATCCAAGGAAGTAATGACTGTGGCTTTGGGGTTGAACGACCTCTTGGGTTTTGATCGCAACCAGTTAGGTGATCCCCAAAAATATATACCCAATGGTCGAATCATCTCCAAAGGCGAGTGCTTACAGATACTGCCCGGGATAGCTGATAGGGCCAGTCTTACTGGAGGATCTGTTTGGTATGATGCTCAAATCTATAATTCTGAACAGCTATGCCTTTCAGTCCTTCAATCAGCGGATTACGAAGGTGCGGTTCTGGCGAATTACCTTGAGGTGATTAACCTGGTTATGAAAAGGGATCGAGTCGTGGGTGTTCTGGCTGTCGATACTTTTTCAGGTCAGGAACTCGAAATACGAGCCAAACTTGTGATAAACGCAACCGGCCCTTGGGTTGATCGTGTGCTCAGCCTGCTCAATCGCAGCCATGTTCGAAGAAGATTCTACGCCTCTCTTGCAATGAATCTAATTACGGACCAGATTGTTCACGAGTATGCTGCTGGAATTAATACCTATCCTGTTCACATGGAACTTGCTAATCCTATTGCAAGGTACACGCCTACGATCTTCATTGTCCCTTGGCGAAGATTTTCATTGGTCGGGACCGCCCATGCACCATATGACGGTCAGTCGACAAAGCCCCGTGTATCGGAGGAGTACATCCAGAGTTTCATCGATTTGGTCAATACAGCATACCCGACTGCTCGATTAACCATTGACGGTGTACGCTTCAAACATCAAGGTCTACTTCCAATTACCCACAATGGGTCAAAGACAGATCGTTTTCGGCTCCTTAGGCAGGGAAAAATCTTTGATCATCAAGTAGAGGATGATATCGAAGGATTGATCTCGGTTATGGGTGTTAAGTACACATCGGCCAGATTTATCGCTGAAAAGGTGTTGGATCTGGTTTTAAGGAAGCTTAATCGAGAGATGATTCCATGTCAGACGCATAAGAAACCAATTTATGGTGGTGATATCGAGCGCTTCAATGATTTTATTATGTCAGAAAATGCAAACATGCCGGGTGGTGTGGAAGCTAAGGATGTTGAGCACCTGATTCGTATGTACGGATCAAACTATCGGCAAGTGCTTCGTTACATGAATGAGGACACCAATCCGAGAATTGAGAATACAACGCCTTCAGAACTACTGAGGGCGGAAATACTATACGCTATTCGCGAAGCGATGGCTCAAAAATTGTCAGATGTCATTCTTAGGCGGACGGATCTAGGTGCTGCAGGAAAACCGGTGGAGGATAGTCTGCACAGCGTTGCGGCCGTTATGGCGAGTGAATTGGACTGGGATCAGGGTAAGAAAGATCAAGAAATCAAAGAAGTGGAGTCCATCTACACAGATTGTATTCTCTAAGCGAGGATGAAATCAGGCTCATCCTCCGTTTTGCTTCGCCATAGTATTAGACCTGACGTGTTGATATCCTCCTAAGCTCAGCAATAGTGCTTCTCACAAAGTCCTTCACAATCTAATCACCGTTTCCTAGCCATTGTAAGAAACATGAAATTTAGTTTGGCCTATAAAGATTAGCATATGCGGATTCTGGTAACTGGGGCGGGCGGTTTTATAGGTTCACATCTGGTTTCGGATCAACTGGAACGTGGTCGCCATGTAACAGCAGTGGATCTGAATCTTGGGGATTTATCATCGATCAGCGATCATCCCCGACTAAAGCTACTTCAGGGTGACTTTACAGATCACGCATTGATCGAGCCATACCTTCTGGACATCGATATCTGTTTTCACTTGGCGAGTGTACATCTCGAGATTGGGGTTACAGAAGAACACTTCTGGGCAGTTAACGTGGGTGGGACCAGGGATTTCGTCGCGCGATGTCATCGGGCGGGTGTAGGACGATTTGTGCATTGCAGCAGCGTAGGTGTCTATGGTTCTCTGAAAAATCCACCTGCCGATGAGAGCTCCGAATGTCACCCAGACACAGCCTACGAGAGGTCAAAGCTTGCAGGCGAAATGGAAGTCCATGAATACGCAAAGAAGAATGTTTATCCAGTGGTGATCATTCGTCCGGCTTGGGTTTATGGACCAGGCTGCCCACGCACATTGAAGCTATTTACGGCTATCCAGAAGAGGCGTTTCTTTTTTGTGGGCGATGGACGGTCGCTACGTCATCCGATCTACATCGAAGACATGCTTGAAGCCTTTGAGATGGCGGCCACCAAACCTCGTGCTCCTGGAGAGATCTTCATTGTCGCTGGACCACGAGCGGTGACATTACGTGAGCTTACAGGTGAAGTCGCAAACTGTTTGGATGTCGCACCGCCAAAACTTAAGTTAC
>JABAOH010026727.1_pt3 | contig 12694 bp, 11 predicted proteins | sample 7062181 | NCBI WGS metagenome assembly JABAOH01 (sample SAMN14538630, study PRJNA623070) | marine sediment metagenome | biome: marine biome [ENVO:00000428]; feature: marine pelagic biome [ENVO:01000023]; material: deep marine sediment [ENVO:00002113]; isolation source: pool of 5 deep marine... | reverse complement strand
AAGTCGCGCGGCAACGTGATCGCCCCGCAGGAGGTCATCAAGACCATGGGCGCGGACGTGCTGCGCGCCTGGGTCGCCGCCACCGATTACCGGACCGAGATGAGCATCTCGCCGGAGATCTTGAAGCGCATGGCCGATTCCTACCGCCGCATAAGAAATACAGCCCGCTACCTGCTGGCCAATCTCAATGGTTTCGACCCGAAGGATGCCTTGCCGGTGGATCAGCTGCTGGCACTGGACCGCTGGGCGCTCGACACCACGCGGCGCCTGCACCAGGAGATCGTGCGCCTTTACGAGGATTACAGCTTCCATCAGATCTATCAGAAGGTGCATCAGTTCTGCGTGCTCGAGATGGGGGCCTTCTATCTCGATGTGTTGAAGGACCGCATGTACACCATGCCGACGGCGAGCCGCGGGCGGCGCTCGGCGCAGACGGTGATGTTTCACATCCTTGAGTCCCTGGTGCGTTGGCTCGCGCCCATGCTGAGTTTCACCGCCGAGGAGATCTGGCAGCACATGCCGGGCGCGCGCAAGGAGTCGGTGTTTCTCAGCACCTGGCACCGGCTGCCCGAAGTCGAGCCGGTCTCCAGCGGCATGGATCTCGCGTTCTGGGATCGCGTGCTCGCAGTGCGCGAGGCGGTGAGTAAGGAGCTAGAGAGGCTTCGCATCGCCGGCGGCATCGGCTCCTCGCTCGATGCCGAGGTCGATCTCTACTGTGACGCCGAGCTGGCCGAGCAGCTAAACCGGCTCGGTGATGAGCTGCGCTTTGCCCTCATCACGTCTTATGCGCGCGTGAATGCCGCTGACGCGCGGCCGGCGGAGGCGTTAGAGACGGATATCAAGGGCTTGTGGCTGACGGTGGCGCCCTCGGATCATCGCAAGTGCATCCGCTGCTGGCACCATCGCGAGGATGTGGGGTCTAACAGCGAGCATCCCGAGATCTGCGCCCGCTGCGTGGAGAATGTCACGGGTGCCGGCGAGGCGAGACAGTACGCCTGATGATCAAGTTCTGGTTGATCGCAGTCGTTATCGTTATCGCTGACCAACTCAGCAAGTTGTGGGCCGTGAAAAGTCTTTTGCGTGGCCCGATTGAGCTCGCGCCATTTCTCAACTTTTACCTGGTGTTCAACAGCGGTGCGGCGTTCGGATTTCTGGATGGTGCCGGCGATTGGGCGCGTCTGCTGTTCGTCGGCATCGCCATCCTCGTGTCGTTCGTCATCATCATGATGGCCAAACGCCTCGGCGCCAATGACGTGCAGGTGCTGATCGGCTTGATGCTGATTCTCGGCGGGGCCATCGGCAATCTCATCGACCGCGTACGCCAGGGCTACGTCGTCGACTTCATCGACTTTCACTACCAGGATTGGCACTGGCCCGCCTTCAACGTCGCCGACTCGGCCATCTCCATCGGCGCCGTGCTGCTCGTCCTCGACGCGCTCGGCATCGGTTTTAGCAAACGTTTCCGCAAGCCCCAGAGCGACGATTACGATCTCTGATCCTCATGCCTTAGCTGTTACTGGATTTACACCCCGGTGTGTTGTTTTGGGAATCAGTTAGCTACACCCGACCGTGCCTTCGGTGTGTCGGGTGCAATCGGTGCAGGCACCGTCACGCTTCACAGGAAGTGAGTGTCAGGTTCCGGCCTGTGACCTGCCAGTCAGCTGACGGAGTTCCGTCGGGCGGCTTCCGACCCCCAGCGGTCGTTCGACAAGTCCGACGCCGCCCAGCCAAGTCAGCATGAAACATATTGGCGAAAATCGTTACGCTAGTCGAATTTGGGCGCGTTCGCCAGTACCAATCCCGTACGGGTGTCCTGGTGGTAGATAAAGGCCGCGTGGACGTCGAGATGACTGGCGAGAGCAACAATCCCGACGTGCTCAGCGTAGAATGCATAGATCGTGTCCGTTTGCTTCACTGGCGGCACGTCGCTGTTGAAATCCCGCCGAATGAGATACGCATCGAACGTGCCCGCCGGTGTGTTCACCTTCATCTTGCCCATATACGTCACGACGATATCGAGGAAGCCGCTACTTCGCGTATGCGAAGGGTGGTTCAGCTTCACGGCCTTAATATCCGTTTTGTGACGGATTGCCTCCCCGGGTTTCATGCCTTCCTTCACTAGCGGCTCGCCGGAGAGGTATTCAATTAACAGATTGTGGGCATGGACCGCTAGCGAGGATACGGTAATGGATTGTGTCGTCACTTCCATACTGAACACGCGGTTGCCGGGATCGTGGCGCTGCCACAGATCGGGGTGATCCGGGTCGGTGGCGCGCTGTAGCACCTGGGTTCGCGTTTTGCCCGTATCCTTACCTGAGACGACGTTGTAGGTCCAGGTGCCCGGCTTGCTCGGCAGCAGCGCGGAGGTATCCGGAAGCGGGGCGTCGGGCAGGGGCTTGCCCACCACGCCTTCGCCTAGCAGGGCCTTCGCATCCTTGAACGATAAGATGGGTGTGATCGTCTCGGCGGCGCTGGCAGGCAATGGGCAGGCCAGCAGGAAAATTATCAGGACAGCGGTGACCGAAACGATACGTGGCGGGTGCATAGTAGCCTCCCAATGGGGCTTTTGATTTGGCTCTCTGAAGCAGATGTCAAATCGCTAAACAGCGAGCGTAACGCGTCGAACCGCTCCTGACCATCCAAACCTGGTACCAACTCCACCAACCAGCGAAAAACTAGGGCGATTAGCTGGTCCAGATTCCGCTAGGATGAGGTGATCTCGATATCGCGTATAGCGTCAAGGTCAGCGGTGCATTTCATATTGGTTTGAATGGCCGAAATTGGCCGTTCTAGGCCGGTCGCGACACACATTCTCTAGCCGACCGACTGGCTGCTCCTAGGCCGAGAGCAGACATTCCGTCGTGACTACGGCTTGGTCCACACCCCGATCCCAGAGTCTCACCTCATCGATGAGTCCATTGAGGAGCAGTGATAGGCATGTCGACTGCGGCATGAAATGGCCACCAATCCGCCTTGAACAACCGGGAGTTATTGACTGTACTGAGTCTTATCGGATCGGATCCGGCGAGCCGTTGCCCGATAGGATTTGCGACGGTGCGTGCCGACCCATAGCTGCGGGGAGACAGCATGAGGGAATTTCAACGCATCGATTTGACGGGCGAAGTACCCGAGGTGATTTGCACCAAGTGCGCGGCGAGCGGCCTCGCACACCCGTCAACCGGAGTTGTTGCCGTTCACTGCACGCACGCCGAGACGGGCGGTTGGCGTATCGATGGTCAATGGACCATTCCCCCACGGCCAGTCAGCGCTGAGCATTTCTGGACGCAACTGGTACTCGCTATCGTCAATCTACAACTCGCCGACGAGAGCCTCAACCAAACGCGGCACTGAGGACGGATGGGCGGCACGGCGACCAGCAACTCGACCGGCTGCTTATGGTTGCGGACTGTCACAACGCGAATTTTCTCGTCGGTTGACTGACCGTTCCTGGGCCGGGAGCAGACGTTTAACGGATTCGAATCGAACATGGCGTGCCCACACTCACCGGCAAAATATCGAGCTGACCGTTGGGGCGGACGCACGCCGCTTTCTAGAGAATCTCGTAAAGATAAAAAGTATTGTCGACGGCGCAGCAGAACTTGACCAGATGGCGGTACTTGGTTGGGAGCTCGGGGTCTGCGTACCATTTCACGTTGTCGTAAAGTCCGATCTCCCACAATTGCGTGCGTGCGTGACTGACAAGAATCCAGCGCACGCCGGTCTTCTTACCGTACGTGACCACTTTGGATAAGGAATCATTCGGCAGCACGCGGAACACGCCGCCGATGGCGTGGGCATGAAACGCGGACAGGCTGAAGACGCCGTCGCCTTGTTTCACGGCATTCTTGAGGGTGAGTAGCTTGCTGTCCTGAAAGGATGCTTTGGGATAAAACTGCGTTTCGAAGAAAAACCGTGGAGCTGTGATAAGGGCGAGAAGAAAGAAGGATACAGCCGCCGTCAATGGCACCCATCCCTTCCTGAATTCCCATCGTTGCAACGCTAGCACCAGCTCGCTGGCGATGTGCATGACGAGGAGAGGAAAGAGAATGTAGACGTAACGGATGACGTTGGCGCTGTATGTCGAGAGCAGGAGCAAATACAACAGCACGCAGCCTGGCAAGATCAGACGCGTGGAGAGATCGACACGGTTCGAAAGCACGACGAACGGCGTTACGCAGGCGAAGATAAAGAGGCCCAAAACCGCAGCCCCGACGATCCCGATCATCGATGCGATATTCTGATAAAGGTTGGCCACGTACGTTCGTGGCTCGGCGACAGTCGCGAGCACCCTCGAGAGCACGCCGTTTCCACCCAGGCGGTTTGGGTTCGCGATGCCGTTATCCCAGATCACATGGCTGTACATCTCGGCGCTGTCGGGCAGGAGCTTTCGCATCCGCCGCTGGGCGCGATGCGTGTCCAGGTAAGAGCCCTCCGCCTGGGTGCCGATGGTCTCGATTTCTTGAATGACCTGTGCATCGCTCGTGCGGGCCACGTATTCGTGCGACCTGAATGATTGTTGCAGGGGTGTCTGCCCGGTCTGGTAATAAAGCACCAGCGCGTAGGGGATCATGACGACGAGCCAGGCCACGGCGGCGAGGCCCATGCTTCTGGCCGCCGCCAGGCGTCGCGCCGTCGGGCTCGTCCCGATCTGGATTAGGCCCCATACCGCCATAAAGACGAGCACGAACAGGCCGATCTGGCGGGAGAGAAAGACCAGCGCTGTCACCATGCCCAAAGCGATGGATAAACCCGTGTGCGCATAAGCACCCCGGTGCAGCCGCAGTAGTAACAGCAGAGCGACCGATAGCGTTAGCAAGAAGACCGCCTCGGTGAGCGGCACAAAGGCAAAATAGAGATAGTAATAGTTCGTCTGGATGACGATCGCCGCCAGGATTGCCGCGACTCTGCCTGCGATGTCCTTGACATAGAAGTACATCAGCAACGGCGCGAGCAAGAGCAAGATACTGTTCATCCATTCGGCAATGTTCAGGGTTTCATCCGATAGCAGCCCAGCGATTGCCAGCAGAGAAGGAAAAAGCGGTGGCAGAATCAGGTTGGTATCGACATGCCCCCAGGACGGGACGTAAAGCAGGCCGTTGACGAACAGGTCGCGCGCAAAGGCGAAGTAGGCTGTCGCATCCGGGGGCAGGTTGAAAATGCTCTCGTCCAGGTGGTAAGCGATTGGGTTTAGGCAGAGCAACAGCGCCATCGCCACCAAATCCCACCTGCTCTGATAGAGCTGAGATCTAATTTTCTCGATCGCCGGCACGCGCCAGCTCCCTCCGTTGATCCCGGGCGCTAACATATGATCTGTGTTGAAGGGATTGTAAGCAGCAGGACAATTGGTCTCGGCATATCTAGTAACTAATAGGCCACGGGTTTTCGCTTGTCTAACCCTTATGCTTAGGAGGGGTTATTCGCTACGCGGGATGGAATAGCATCGCGGCGCGCAGGTCAATCGGATGGACGCGCCGGACCAGGAGGGTCATAATTGACAAAAGTCCAACATTCGGAGAATCAAGCCTGATATGCACGTTACGCTCGCGAGCCCACGCGGATTTTGCGCTGGCGTAGACCGCGCCATAGAAATTGTCGAACGTGCGCTGGAGAAATTCGGCGCCCCCATCTATGTCCGTCACGAGGTGGTCCACAATCGGCTAGTGGTGGAGCAGCTCAAGGCCAAGGGCGCCATCTTCGTAGAGGACATCGGCGAGATTCCCGACGGGGCGACGGTGATCTACAGCGCCCATGGCGTGCCGCGGGCGGTACGCCGCCAGGCGGAAAAACGGGGCCTGCGCGTATTCGACGCGACGTGTCCTCTCGTCACCAAGGTGCACATGGAGGTCTTGCTCCATCGCAAGAACGACACCGAGTGCGTGCTCATCGGCCACGCCGGCCATCCGGAGGTGGAAGGTACACTCGGACAGTCCGACGGCGGCATGTACCTCGTCGAGACGCCCGAGGACGTCGCGCATCTGCAGGTCAACGACCCGGACAATCTCGCCTTTATCACCCAGACCACGCTCTCGATGGATGACACCGCACGGGTGATCGATGCCCTGCGTGCCCGTTTTCCCAAGATCAAAGGCCCGAAGAAGGAAGACATCTGTTACGCGACCCAGAACCGCCAGGACGCAGTCAAGGAGCTGGCGCGCCACTGCCAGGTGATCGTGGTCGTCGGCTCGTCCAACAGTTCAAACGCCAACCGCTTGCGCGAGGTGGCTGAGGATTACGGCGCGCGGGGCTATCTGGTCGATGGTCCGCAGGACTTACAACGCGAGTGGATCCAAGGCGTTCGGGAGATCGGCGTGACGGCAGGTGCCTCGACCCCGGAGGTACTCGTTCAGGGCGTGGTCGGACGCTTGCACGAATGGGGCGCGGAGATCATCGATGAGCTGCCGGGCCGGAAGACCGAGAACGTGACGTTCAAGATCCCGCGGGCGCTGAAGACTGTCGCCAGTCCAAATGCTTAGGCAGAACTTCGCCGAAATAAGCCTAAAGTTCGTCGAAGTTGCTGCGAACGGTGTCTATCGCCAGACTAGGCGGTCCGGGCATCCTGAATGCCGGCTTGTGTCGCCCCTTCTCTGACCGATGCCATGGCTGGGCACGGTGTCCCTTCACCGAAGTCAATGATTAGACTGGGTTAATTTAATCTTTTATACTTATTCTAAATGTTTCCAGACGCAAAAAGGCTTTCCGACGACGACATCCGTAGCTGGCTGCGGGCGCGGGATGTCAACCCCACGACGCAGCGCGTGCAGATCGCTCGCGCCTTCTTTTCGCAGTGCGTCCACCTCTCCGCCGAAGATGTCTTGCGGCTCGTTAATGTCAACGGCGAGCGCGTGTCCAAGGCCACGGTCTATAACACCCTGGCGTTGTTCGTAGATAAACGGTTGATCCGGCAGGTCGTCGCCGATCCTACGCGGATCTTCTACGATTCGAACACGAGCGCGCACCATCACTTCTTCGATGTGGAGTCCGGCAAGCTGACCGACATCGACACGGACCACCTGACGGTATCTGGATTACCCGCGTTGCCCGCAGGAACGGCGCTCGACGGCGTCGACGTCGTGGTCCGGGTTCGCCAGAGACGCTAGTCGCGATCGCGGCTCCGTTGGTCGCACCGCTGAAAGCCCGTATACTCCCCGCCGCCGCCGGTGTAGCTCAGTTGGTAGAGCAGCTGATTCGTANNGCAGCTGATTCGTAATCAGCAGGTCGGAGGTTCGAGTCCTCTCGCCGGCACCAGCCATCCCTGGCGGCTCGAAAGCGCTTAATCACTCCGGGAACGCCCAACGAACCGCGGTTTTCAAGCGCCGGGGTCAAAATCGCCCCGTCTTGTGACTCGAAACCCGCTGATTTCTTGTTGGCAGCCCCGAAACAGCCGTTGAATAGCGCGCGAGCCCGCGATAAACAATGAAATCTGAAACACGGAGGCATTTACTAGGCCCTGGGCGACACGGCCGAATGACGGGTATTACTTGCGGGCTGGCAGCAGTGCCATAATAATCGCCGCTGCGCTCAGCCACGGATGATCGCCAAATCGTTTCTGCGGGACTGCGATCATTTCCAGGCAGGCCGCCTGGAACAGCAAGAAGGGTGAGCCAGGGGCGTCGCGGTTTGTCGGTAAGTCGGACGCCACGCCAGAAATCTGGGCATATGGTTTCCGCAATCCGTGGCGTTGCGCATTCGACGCGGGCGGCAATCATGAGCTCTTCTGCGGCGACGTTGGACGGAATTCCTTCGAAGAGATCGACATCGTCAGCAAGGGCGGAACCTATGGCTGGCGCGTCAAGGAAGGCACGCACTGCTTCGATTATGTCAATCCCAACAAGCATCCCGCCTCGTGCAACGCTACGGGCATGATCGATCCCATTATCGAGTACAACAACTGCAACGTCACCGATAACTGCAAAAGTCTGTCGGTGACGGGTAGCTACATTTACCGCGGAAAGCACAAGGCCTGGGACGGCAAGTACTTCTTTGGCGACTGGAGTCGCTCCTTCGCAGTGAGGGATGGCGCGCTCTTTGTCCCTTCCAAAAACGGAGACAAGTGGCAAATGGAGGACGTGAAGGTCACCAACATGCCGAAGTTCAACTCCTATGTGCTTGCCTTACGGCCTACGTGATGAGCCAGGAGTTTTCCAACTAGGCGAGTCCTGCGGGTCGTCGTTGTCTTATGGCGAGAACCAGGAAATAGATCAAGGCGGCGCTGGCGATGAGGAGGCCCAACGACTCGCGCGCTTCTTCGACATAAGGTCGATCAGGGGACATGCCGGTGATCAACTCACCCGGTTCGTGGTGCAGGACGAGCTCGAGCACGCTTGGCAGCAAGTACAGCGACCCGCCCAGACATACCGCAAGTGTGATGGCGATGAGGGGAAGGTAAAATCGCGTAAACGCGGCGAGCCCGGCGATAATGGCCACGGTTCCGTAGATCGCGATCCAGGGTAGCGGGTCGGGGTCGTTGAGCTGAACGGCCGCGTTCAATAGAAACCAGAGTGTTAGCGCGATGTTGACGCTGCGCAGGAACATGGTTGTTTTCAATCCAGCGCTTCCTTTAGTGCCGGAGGAGTATAGCGTTAGGCAGCAGTCAGCACGAGGCATTCTTCGGCGACGCGCTCGCGTGGGGAGCAGTTGATTGCGGGCGACAGTAGTTATCGATGTGGTAGGACTGACGCCGGCACTGCTCGGTGAGCATACGCCGAACCTGCAACGGCTAGTGGGGCAGGGCGGTATGCGACCTTTACGGACGGTCGTCCCTGCAGTGACGTGCACGGCCCAGACGAGCTTTCTGACCGGTTTGCCGCCGCGCGAGCACGGCATCGTCGGCAATGGCTGGTATTTCCGCGATCTGTCCGAGATCTGGTTCTGGCGGCAGTCCAATCGTCTTGTCGCGGGCGAACGCCTTTGGGAAGCGGGACGACGGCTCGACCCGGCATTTAGCTGCGCCAACCTTTTCTGGTGGTACAACATGTATGCATCGGCCGACATTGGCGTTACGCCGCGCCCCATGTATCCTGCCGACGGACGCAAGATTCCCGATTGCTATGCGGCGCCGCCCGATCTGCGCGAGGAGCTGACTGCACGCTTGGGCCGTTTTCCTCTGTTTCATTTCTGGGGTCCGGGCGCCGACATCGTGTCGAGCCAATGGATCGCCGACTGTGCGATGCACATGCGTCGGACGCGCAAACCCACGCTGACACTGATTTACTTGCCGCATCTCGATTACAACCTGCAACGGCTCGGTCCGCGACACCCCGATCTCGCGAAGGACCTCGAGGCCATCGATGCGATCTGTGGCGAGCTGATCGATCAGGCACGGGCAGAGGGTGCGACGGTCGTGGTGCTATCGGAGTACGGCATGACCGAGGTGTCCCGGCCGGTGCACATCAATCGCGCGCTGCGCGAGGCCGGCTTCATCCAAGTGCGCGATGAGCTCGGGCGGGAGCAGCTCGACCCGGGTGCGTCGGCCGCGTTCGCCGTCGCCGATCACCAGGTGGCGCATGTCTATGTGCAGCGGGCTGAGATGCTGGCGGAAGTGAAGGCCCTTGTGGAGGCGCTGCCGGGGGTCGAGCGCGTGCTCGACGAGCATGGCAAGGCCGAGCTCAAGCTGGACCATCCGCGTTCGGGCGAGCTGGTGGCCGTCGCCCAAGCGGATGCCTGGTTTACTTATTATTACTGGCTCGATGACGCGAAGGCGCCGGATTATGCGCGCACCGTCGATATCCACCGCAAGCCCGGCTACGATCCGGTCGAGCTGTTCGTGGACCCCGAAATTCGCTTCCCCAAACTCGCGATCGGCTGGCGGCTCGCAAAGCGGGCGCTCGGTTTGCGCACGCTGCTCGATGTCATCGGTCTCGATGCCACGCTCGTCAAAGGTTCACACGGCCGCATCACCGACCGCACCGAAGACGGGCCGCTTTTTATCAGCTCGGAACCGGGGTTGTTGCCAGAGGGCGCGGTTGCGGCGACTGACGTCAAAGGCCTGATTCTCGATCATGTGTTCGGCCGCGAAAGCCGTGCGGTGATGCCATGACGACGACGGAGGTCACCGTCACGGGACTCCTGCATCGCTGGTTGGAACGCCAGCTCGCGCCGCCGGCCATTCACTGGCTTGACGACAAGTGCGCCGAGGTGCTGAGGCATCCGGGTGACAGAACGGTTTTCTTGGCTATCAGCCTGGTCCCGCGCAAGCTCGGCAAGGACGATCTCTTGTTAGATGAGGCGGACCTGGCCACGGCCAGCGAAGCGCGCGCCGGCTGGACTCCCGTCGGCTGGAGTGTGGATCAGGCCGCGCGCCTGTTGCTGCTCCTAAGCGCGGACGGTCCCGAGAACGAGTTCGCCCAGCGCCTCGAGCAGCTTTGCACCACCGCCGACGTGGGCGAGCTGGTGACGTTCTATCGTGGCCTGCCGCTGTATCCGGGTGCGGCCCGATACGTGCGGCGGGCCGCCGAAGGCGTACGCAGCAACATGAAGGCCGTGTTCGAGGCCGTGGCTCACCACAATCCTTATCCGGCCGAGCAGTTCGACGAAGACGCCTGGAACCAGATGGTACTGAAGGCGTTGTTCATCGGCAGTCCGTTACAATCGATCATCGGGCTCGATGAGCGCGCCAACCCAAAGTTGATGCGCATGTTGTGCGACTACGCGCACGAGCGCTGGGCTGCCGGGCGCGCGGTCAGTCCCGAGCTTTGGCGCTGTGTCGGGCCTTTTGCCGATGACGCCGCGGTGAACGACCTTAAACGGGTACTCGATACCGGCACGTCGGCGGAGCGTGAAGCCGCGGTGCTGGCGTTGAGCGCTTGTTCGCACGCCAACGCGGCGAGATTACTGGCCAGCGTTCCGGAGCTAAGCGCCCGCGCCAAGAGCGGCGCGCTGACTTGGAACGCGGTCCTTGGTTGACGTCAGATCGCGGCGTTTTATCACCTGGGTGCGGGAAACGCCGGGATCCGTTGCAACTAAGATAGGCTGCTATACTGCAGCGCTAACATGCGGAGAGCGCGGAGGAGACCATGACCACAAAATTCATTGATCCGCATATACACATGAACGCGCGTGTCACGGATGACTACGAGTGCATGGCGGCGGCCGGCGTGGTCGCGGTGATTGAGCCGGCCTTCTGGGTGGGGCAGCCGCGCACCCATGTGGGCACGTTCATCGATTACCTTTCCACCATCGTCGGCTGGGAGCGTTTTCGCGCCGGCCAGTTCGGTATTCGCCACTACTGCGCCATCGGGCTCAACGCCAAGGAGGCCAACAACGAGGCCCTGGCCGAAGCGGTGCTCGACATCCTGCCGCGCTACTTGTGCAAGGAGGGCGTGGTGGCCGTGGGCGAGATCGGGTTCGACGATCAGACGCCGCTGGAGGAGCGCTACTACCGTGCCCAGCTCGAGCTGGCGAAAGAGCTCGACATGCTGGTGATGGTCCACACGCCGCATCGCGACAAGAAGCGCGGCACAGTTCGCAGCATGGACATCGCCCTCGAGCACGGCCTCGACCCGACGCGCGTCGTTATCGATCACAACAACGAAGAGACGGTGCAAGAAGTGCTGGATCGCGGTTTTTGGGCCGCCTTCACGCTTTATCCGCACACCAAGATGGGCAACGAGCGCATGGTCGAGATCGTGCGCAAGTATGGATCGGAGCGGATCTTCTGCGACTCCAGTGCCGACTGGGGGGTGTCGGATCCGCTGGCGGTGCCGAAGACTTATCATCTGATGCTCGAGCGCGGCATTGGCGGAGCCGACGCGTCGGCCGTGTGCTACCACAATGCGCTCGCTGCCTATGGCCAAAGCGGGCAGATGCGCGAGGAAGACTGGCTGGCGCCGCCGGCGATCGATCAACGCACGCTCTATCAGGGCAATTCGGTGCTACGCGGTCAGGCGCCGCGCATCGACGAAGCCACGCACCAGACGGTGGCCGAGTTGGTGATTAAATAGGCGACCGTCTAGGTCGCGGGCACGACGCGCTGCAACGCGAGCGTCAGCACAAAACCGCCCACGGCCAGACCGGCAAGCGCCGTGTGTCCCTGGCCGGCGATCAACAGCGCATCGAGCAGACAGATGCCGGCGAGTAGCGCAGTGACCGCCCGGGGCACACTACGCCGCGCGCCGCGCGGCAGAAACGAAAGCGCGAAACTCACCCACAGCGCGAAGGCCACATAAAGTACCCGTACGGTCATGTCGCTGGCAGCGAGCGGCAGGGTATAAAGAAAGGGCACGACCAGAAACAGCAGCGGCCACATGGAACGCAACTGATTGACATTTTCCTGCTTGGCGATATACGTCAGGCCGATGAGATAGCAAAGCAGCACACCCGCCGCGATCAGCAACGTTGTCGGCAAAACGGCGGTTATTGCCAAGCCAGCCGTGATGTAGACCAGCATACGACAGGCACCCATGATCAGCGGGCCGAGCGGATTATCCTTGTGGTACCAGTCGTAGACGACAATAGTTCCCGCCAAGGCCAGACCTGCGAGCGGTGCACGCCAGCCGGTCCCTTGCTGCAGGCCGTAACCTGTCCACAGCAACAGCCCGAGTCCCAGGACGAGCAGCCCGAAACCAAAAGTAAAGACTGTCTGCGCGTCCACCTGACCCGACGGGATCGGGCGTTCCGGCCGTTGGACGCGGTCGATGTCCCGGTCAAAGGCGTCATTGAGATACATGCCGGCGACATAAAACGACGACAACGAGAC
>JABAOH010023116.1_pt1 | contig 12695 bp, 13 predicted proteins | sample 7062181 | NCBI WGS metagenome assembly JABAOH01 (sample SAMN14538630, study PRJNA623070) | marine sediment metagenome | biome: marine biome [ENVO:00000428]; feature: marine pelagic biome [ENVO:01000023]; material: deep marine sediment [ENVO:00002113]; isolation source: pool of 5 deep marine... | reverse complement strand
TTCTACATTTCTCCATAAGATTAAAAAGTATTCCCTTGAGCGAAAAAGTGTTTCCCTTCCCCATGTTATCCGATCACAAACCTCGCTTCCGGCTGAAATCATGAACTGGGATGACAGAGGTTGGATAAAGAATGGATACAAAGCTGATATAGTCGTGCTCGATCTCAATAATATAAAAACTAAAACTTCTATTTCTAATCCCCATGCCTACAGCGAGGGAGTTAAATACCTGTTGATCAATGGTGAGCTTGTTCTAGACAGAGGGAAGTGGACGGGAAAGCTTCCAGGGAAAGTCATCAAGCTGAAAAAGTAATAAGTCAGGCGATACAACATTTAATTAGAAGATAAGATCTGGTTTCTAACGGCGCTTAGCTCATCCCAGAACTATCCAGCATTATGCTCCGACCATAGGCACTTATCTAACTGCAGATTGGTTTCTAGAAAGCAGAGATCTTTTGAGCATGTAAAAGACAGAAACAGCAGCTCCAAGCGATCCAATGAAAAGGAAAGGTGAATTAATCCCAAACCTATCCGAGAGAAATCCGTTTACAAGGACGATTATTGCTGCAGTGACCATCTGAACATTAGCAGCAAGGCTAAAGGCCTGAGCCTGATTCTTAGGCTGAACATCATCTCCAACAAAAGATTGAAAGCTTGGGTAGACAAAGAAGAGGAAAGCACCAAAAAAGAATAGGCTTACCAGAGCCAGCTCTTTCACGGGAGCTACCCCTAGTATAAAAAGAAAGAATGTAGCCCCCATAAACGCTGAAAGGGAAATGTTCAACCGGCCTAAATGCCGGCTTAATAACCCGAAGAGATAGGTCATTACTGTTCCCACCCCGATCCATAGGGCAAGATAAAGACCGGTTTGTCCCAAGGGAATCTGAAATCTATGGTTGAGAAGTGAAGGAGCATAAAAAACAGTCGTTCCCCAGCATGCTCCTCCAAAAACAAATCCAGGGATATAGATTTTAATATTCTTCAGAGTCTCCATCCAAGATGAAAAGTCAGGCTTTGCTACTTCCTCATTCAGCGTAGAAGTCTTTCTTACAGCCAAGAAACTTATCGATCCGAGAATAAAGGCGACACCAGCCCAAACAAAGAGCGGTGTTTTCCAGGTAAAATTCTGGGCAAGATAGCCAGAAGATACGAAAGCAAGAAAGACTCCAAGATTTCCTGACCCGCTTTGGATGCCCATGGCAAAATCAATCCCCTGGCTCGGATGAGTTTTTGAAACCCAAGCTACGCCTACGGAGTGGTAGAAGCTGGTGAAAACTCTCATTATTAGATAGATGAAAAGAAGAGTAGCAAATGTAGAAGATAATGTTAGCAGGGAGAGCGTGATGCAAATTCCTATATAGCTCAAGAAAAGCATGTGCTTGTGTTCAACTTTGCCGGAGATATTAGCAATAACAATCTGGAAGAGGAAAGTAACGAGAAGTCCCAGGTTTGATAAAATCCCGATATGAAAATATTTCTTGATTATAAACTGTTGGGTGTAGAGAAGAGGAAAGATCATCGGGACAGTGACAGTCGCAGCATCATTCAGAGCGTGGAAGAGAGAAGCAGAGAAAAGAATCTTTTTTTTCATGCCCCATAAAAGAAAGGGATTTATACTAAACATCTATCGGTTTGTCAATTTTTCAATTTAAGAGTTCATGGGTTCAGGCTTTATCATAAAGTAAGGTTCATAAATAAAATACAGTCCGATTATCAACATCAGGACAAAGCCTGACCCCGAAACGAACTTATAAAATTTGTGTTGATTCCTCTGTATAAATTAAGTAATTTAAGGAAAACGATAGATATATCATAAGGAGGCATGATGAGAGATAAATTTTCAAGAAGGGATTTCCTCAAAACAGGGATTGGCATCGGCGCAGCTTCGATGCTACTTCCAATAAAAAATTTGGCTGGAGAAGAGAAAAAGGAAGGAAAGATGTGTGTGGTTGCCAGCAGCAATGGAATGAGAGCCACAGAGAAAGCAATGGAACTTCTGAGGCAAGGAAAAGACCCGTTGGATGCAGTTATTGCTGGAGTTAACATCGTTGAAAGCGACCCCGATGATAGGTCAGTAGGGTATGGAGGACTTCCCAACGAGGAAGGCGTTGTTGAGCTTGATTCTTCAGTTATGCATGGCCCAACTCATAATGGCGGCGCAGTGGCGAGCCTGAGAAACATAAAAAACCCATCTAAGGTGGCCAAATTAGTCATGGAAAGAACTGACCATGCTCTTCTTGTCGGCAAAGGTGCCCTTAAGTTTGCCAAGGCCCACGGTTTTAAAGAAGAGAACCTCCTTACAGATAGGGCAAGAGAAACCTGGCTCAGACGCAAGGAAAGGCTCTCAGACAGGGATTTCTGGTTTGAACCCAAACCTGAGAAGGTCGAAAAAGAATTGGAGCCTTATTTCAGCTCCTATGGAACTATCAACTGCTGTGCCATAGATGCTTCTGGCAATCTTGCCGGGGTGACGACCACCAGCGGGTTCTTCTTTAAAATACCAGGAAGGGTAGGAGATTCGCCGATCATAGGAGCCGGACTTTATGTTGACAACGATATCGGAGTGGCAGGTTCTACAGGAAGAGGAGAAGCAAATATCCTTAACTGCGGAAGCTTCCAGGTGGTCAATTTCATGGGCAGAGGTTTTTCTCCAGAAGAAGCTTGCCTCAAAGCTTTAGAAGCAATCGCCGACAAATCAAAGCTTCTTCCTCACCTTTTAAACGAAAGAGGCATCCCTAGATTCGGCCTAAACTTTTATGCCATAAATAAAAAGGGTGAATACGGAGGAGCCTCTATGTACAGCGGCCGAAATTTTGCTGTTCACGACGGAAAGGAGAATAAACCAAGACCATTAGCTTATCTTTATAAGAGAGATCGTTCATAAACATTTAGTATTATTCATTATTATTTATTTTATTTTATCTTCAATCTTTTTTAATCTTTTGCCTAAATTATCATATTCCTTTTGAAGATCCTCGATTGACTTCCTGTATTCATTTATCTCCTCAGTTAACTGACTAACTATGCCCTGAAGTTTCTCTATAGATTTAGCCAAATTAGCGACATTCCCCATGATTACTCCATCAGTTTTGGAAAGTTCCGTTACAACTTTTTGTATATCTTTTGGGATTGGCTTTGTTTCTTCCGGTTCTTTCAGAACTATCACAGGAGACACATCGATGAGAGTGATATCTTCCTCCACAGCGGATAATTTCATAATCGCTCTCATATCAAAAGTGCGATCCAATTGGACTATTATTCCTTCTCTCTTCAAAGTCTTAAATCCAGGTAGGGTGAAAGTGAGCGCATAAGTTCCTGGGGGTAAGCTCAACAACCGAAACCGCCCCATTTCATCAGTCACTGTAGCAGCTGTTCCCATTAATGCAGGGCTTGTCGCCTTAACAGTCACACCTGGAAGACTAGCGTTTTCTTCATCTGTAACAATCCCAGCTATAGCTCCTGTCTTTTGTTGTACAGTAATTTTTCCCTTTTCATCAGACTTTTTCTGATTTTCTTGAGATAGAAGAAGGGAATTACCCCAAAAAAGTACTAACACTGTTACTAAAATCAATNNCATGAGTTTTTTAGCGACTTTTTCAGCTGCTGTTATGGAGCGCGTCTTGATTCTTACCCTGTAATAGGTGCCAGAAGGAGTTCTTATCTTCGAGATGTAGACATTCCTGTAATTTTTCTGGAGTTTCTTCTTGAGTGCATTGGCATTCTTCTTGTAACTAAATGACCCAACCTGAACAGAAAACTTCTGGGTAGATTTTTTGGGAGAGTATTTTTGCAGCACCTTAATCTTAACAGGCACAACTCCTGCAAGGTCCAAACCTAACTTCCTTGCTGCAGCATAGGAAAGGTCGATGATTCGTCCCTTTATAAAAGGACCACGATCGTTTATGCGAACTACAACTGATTTTCCGTTATTCAGATTAGTAACCCTGACATATGTTCCGAAGGGAAGAGTTTTATGCGCTGCTGTCAAAGCGTGCATATTATAGATTTCTTTATTTGAAGTTAGTCTTCCATGAAAACCAGGCCCATACCAGGAAGCAAGGCCTTTTTGGACATTTCCTGAGCGGAAATAACTCTTCCCTGTGCAGGAGGTCAAAAGGAGGATTGAACAAAGAATGTACAACAACCTTTGTTTTTTAAGCAGGATGTTGGGCATGATGAGTTCGTCCTTAAAATGAACGAGCCTTCTTTTTTAGCCTTTCCTCCACTTTCAGAAAATTAAAATTCATCCAATATTCTTTTTTAATAGTAAAAAAATGAATTTTTCTAATTTTCTTATCTAAGAATTAATCACATTCTTATACATAATGTCAAATCATATGGTACACTTCTGTACACTTCTGGATATATCTTCTCTTTTCTAATAGAATAAATTCTCATGGAAAAACAATTCATCTCATGATGAAAATTTCGTGACTTAGTGTCGTTTTCAGGGTAGAAATGAAAAAAATTCTCTTTTTTACTCCCGCTGCCTTATATTACGCTTTTATATTTTTTTTATCTTCAAGGAGCTACGATATCAAAATTGATTTTCTCTTCTTTGATAAATTAATTCATCTTGTTGAATTTGCCGTTCTAGGTTTCTTCCTTTCGTTCGGCTATTTCATGAGTTTAAAATCTTCTCTCATGATAAAGGCTGTTTTTACTGTATGCAGCGGGATTCTTCTCGCAGGTTTAGATGAATTCCATCAGTATTTTGTCCCTCGCCGTTCCCTTGAATTCTCCGATTTAGTTGCAGACGTAATCGGGATAATCATCGGCTTCCTTTTATGTTTTTATCTTTCCCGAACTGCGAGAGGAAAGATCTTGGTTGAGAAATTATCAAAGTTATGACTGCAGACTAGATCGTAAGCATACTGAACCAAAAACGTGGAGAGAAAAGAAAAAGTCTTTTATTCTCAGTCCGTTGTTACAGGAGGAGAAAATACTCTCTGTCCGAGCTCTTGGTCAAGCATAAATAAGCCACTGCGATCTTCACCCAGCAATTTAAGTTTTTGAACTATTTCGTCAGCTGAGGACTCTTCTTCAACCTGTTCCGCCACAAACCACTGTAAAAAATTGTTAGTGGCGTGGTCAGCCTCAGATATAGCAAGAGTAACCAGGTCATTTATTAGTTTTGTTACTTTTTGCTCGTGCTCGTAAACCTGTTTGAAAGCTGCCAGCGGAGAATCCCATTGTGTTGATGGTGCAGAAATAGAGGTCAGTTTCACTCTGCCGCCTCTTTCATTGACGTAATCATAAAATTTCATGGCATGGGCTAATTCCTCTTGAGCTTGCACCCGCATCCAATTGGCAAACCCTTTGAGGCTTACTGACTCAAAATAAGCAGCCATCGAAAGATAAAGATAAGAAGAATATAATTCAGCGTTTAACTGTTTGTTTAAAGCATCCTGTATTTTTGATTTGATCATATATAAACTCCTCTTTTCATGATTTTACTTGAAACCCCAATTCTTTCAACTTATTTAGGACCTCATTTAGGTCTTTTCCCATCCTCTTACAGCCTTGGGGGATTGTTGTCCTTCTACCAAGGGTTTTCCTTGTTAATGGATTTACTACACCCAAGAATCCTAACTTCTTTAAGACTTCTATGAGCTCAGGATAGGTCTCTGTTAGTTCATAAACATTTTTCTTTAAATCAATATGTTTCAGCATCCAGTCTCTTTTCTCCTTCTAGCTTTTTTATTTCTGTTAGGTCCTGGCTGACTTCAAGAGTTCCAAGATAAGAACCCCTATCATCTCTCACGGCAAAATATCTGATATACACAAATTTACCTTCGAGATTAATCCAGAAATCAACTGTATCTCTCTTCCCTTCCTTAAAAGACCTTAATATATTCTCCACTGCTTCCAAACTCTGAGGAGGATGGCAGTTTTGCACTTCTATTCCGAGAACGGATTTTGTCCTCAAAAAAATTCTTTCTTTACTGTCAGAAAAATATCTGACTTTATCTTCCTTATCCACAAAAGTAATATCAACTGGCAGGGTATTTAATATGGACTTTAACTCCTTTAACCGCAGTTTCCCTGTGGGGAGGCTGATTTCATTGTCCTCGAACACTGGTTCTTCGAGTAGGGCGTCTTCCAAATCCTTTATAAGAGCCTCTGTCTCCTTGGGTTTCTCCACAAACACATAACCGACTGTATCGCTCTCTTTCAGGATTTCGACCCAGTCGTTTGTGCTCAGTTTTTCAAGGCAGGTAGGAAAAAGGATGTTCTCTTCCTTAAAAATCATCCCTGTAACTTCTTCTAATAAAGGATCTAAGGAATTTTTTGAGTATTGTTCTAAATCTCCCATTTCGTTTATACCGTCAACCGCTGAAATTGCATTTTTCAATAAGTCCCTAATCTCATTGTCTTTTCCCCACATAACCTTTGAAGGGCCCGTAAATCCTTGTTTCTCTAAAAGAGGAAAAAGAATTAGCTCTTTTCTTGCGTAATGAGTTTCAATACCTTTCAATTCGTTCAGCAAATCATTTATTTTCTGTTTTATTAGAGGAAGTTCTTCCTTTTTCTCTTCTTTCAGTTTTTTAAGAGAATCGATGATTCTTTCGATCTCTCGATTTTCTAACTTAAAAAAATAAACAGGATGTGACGGAGATGTTTCTTCGGAAATAGACTTTTCTAAGGCCGATTGGAATAGCATAGCATGGACATTACAAAACTTTTTTATCTCTTCAGGAGAAAGCCCATCATTTATGAGAGCCTGCTCCATTTCGGCAATTTCCGTCGAGCTCGCAGTGCCTATTTCCTTTTCAAACCTTTCTTTTGCTTCTTCAAGTGTAAGACCTTGGTGAAGTTCGCGGATGATATCCTTCATTATTTCTTTCTTTTTTTGTCTATTCGAGATCTCAGTCATCGATCCTCCTTATTAAGAAAAAGATATGCTAATATTATGGATCACCAATTCTCGACCAGCAGTTCAAAGTATGCCTTGGCGTGGGCACAGGCAGGGCATTCATCAGGGGGCTCATTGCCTTCATGAATATAGCCGCAGTTCCCGCACTTCCATTTAACAACCTCATCTCGTCTGAAAACCAGGCCATTATTAATATTATTAAGAAGGCCTAAGTATCTTTTCTCATGCTGCTTTTCTGCAACTGCAATAGATCTCATTGCCTCAGCTATCTCTGAAAACTCTTCCTCTTCGGCTGTATTCGCAAATTCTGGATACATGGTCGTATACTCGTGATTTTCTCCTGCCGCAGCTTCCTTAAGATTGGCCTTGGTATCTCCGATCACGCCAGCCGGGAAGGAAGCCTGAATCTCTGCCTCACCGCCTTCTAAAAACTTAAAGAGCCTCTTTGCATGTTCCTTCTCATTATCCGCTGTTTCTAAGAATATACTGTGAATCTGCTCATAGCCTTCCTTTTTTGCTTTTGAGGCAAAAAAGGTGTAGCGGTTTCTTGCCTGAGATTCTCCAGCAAATGCGGTTAAAACATTCTTTTCTGTCTTTGTTCCTTTTAAATTATTCATTTTCTTCTCCTTCTTAATTACTTTGTTATTTATTTAATTTAATCCTTTGTTTCCGAATCCTGCGTTTAAATTTGTCTTTTATTTTTTGTTATCCAGCCATCAAGAGGAACGTCGACCTCTAGTTTTTTCCCCCTCGCTCTTAGAACAATCATTACAGATACCCTTGAAGTATCCGTGTATTTCATCGATTCTATGTCCGGATATAATATCGTTCTTTCCCTCTGCATAAGCACATTTAAGATCTATATCAATGATCTGGCCGCATTTTTTGCACAGGAAATGGTGATGGCGATCTGAATTAAAGTCATACCTGACTTCGGTTCCTGTAATTGTAACTCCGTAAACAAGTCTTTTCTCTAAAAAATTATTCAGCGTGTTGTAAACAGTTGTCAACGATAGAGTAGGGATGTCCTGGATGAGCTTATGGTATACCATCTCAACAGTAGGATGATTATTCAGATTCTTACTCATGTACTCAAGAATCTTTAATCGCTGATATGTAGGCTTTATGCCTTTTTCTTTAAGTAGAGATTTTAATTTATCCTTATTTGTAATCATTTCTAATATGTAATGATTATAATCTATGAAAGTATTGATGTCAAGGAAAAATTACCCCAGAAAATCTTTTTTTTTAAAAAAATAAATAAGAATCTATATCAATATCTATTTATTCTATCTGTAATCTATTTATTCTATCTTCAAAAGCATCACTAAGGCCATAAGATAGAGATAAGGCGATTTTCAATCTATCTTTTTGAAGAAATTGCAATGATGATCTGTTTAAAAGCTATAATTATTTTATTTCAGAAACTTCGTTAATCTTTCTTTTAAGATTGAAAAGGCCTCTTTTGGGGTAGAGCAGTAAAAGAATAGTTTAAGGTCCTCTGCGGCAACTGTTTTGTATCTTAAGAGTTCCTCAAAGTTTATGATTTTTCGCCAGTATTCTTCTCCATAAAGGAGTATGACAAGATCATCGCGAGAAATCTTATTCGTTTGAACCAGAGTAAGCGTTTCAAAAACCTCATCTNNCCTCATCTAGAGTGCCATAGCCACCAGGGAAAGCAACAACTGCCCTTGCTCTATATATCAGCCAAAATTTTCTCATGAAAAAGTAATGGAATATAAAAGAAAGTTCGGGAGATATATAGCGATTAAGGTATTGTTCCTCAGGCAGAGAAATATTCATACCTATAGACTTTCCTTCTGCTCGGGCTGCACCCCTGTTTGCAGCTTCCATTATGCCCGGGCCTCCTCCTGTGCAGATAACAAAATTCTTACCCTTCGGCTTTAACTTTATAGCCCATTTGACAAGGTTGTATGAAAGCTCTTCAGCTTCCCAATAGTACCTTGTTAAAGGAGAATCTTTCTCCTCAATCATGGCCTTCGAGGAGCCAAGAAAAAGAATTGTATTGTTGACTTTCCATTCATTCAGCCTCTTCAGAGGCTCTATATACTCACTCAGGATCCTCAAAGTGCGCGCTTCACGAGATTCTAAAAATTCGGAATTTTCAAAAGCTTTTTTTATGAACTCATTATTTTTCATAATAACCTCTTTCTAAAATAGGGAGAAAATTCTATCTGAATTCCATGATNNTCTGAATTCCATGATTAAAACAAGTCGACGGCAAGCTTTGAAAACCTGATTATTTATTATCTTCTTTTTTAAAAGCCAAATTTTCCTTTTTATATTTGAAAAAACAAAAAAGTAACTTCTCTTCGCCAATTCATAATTGACCTCGAATTTTTTCTATGCAATAATTTTTTTTTAGAATTTAACAGATAGGCTAAATTTGGGGAAAATATCAAAATGCTAAAGAGCAAATGCCTTTTATTCAATTACTTCTAGCAGCTCTGAATAAATGTGTCCTGTTAGGTGAAACTGTTTCCTATTTTAGGAGGTCAACATGAAAGACCAAGGCAAATTAACAAAGCAACTCATGAATGAATTAGAAGAATTGCGCCGACAAAACGCTGAATTGGAAAAGTCAGCAATCAAGCACAATCAGGCGAAGGAGTTGTTGCAGGAAAAGCAAGAAAGATATAAGGCATTTTTCGACCGCTCTCTTTATTGCGTGTGTATGCATGATCTTGAAGGCAGGTTCCTGGATGTAAACAATACCGCTTTGAACTTGCTGAAATACACAAAAAAGGAGCTAACTTCCCTAAGTTTATTCTCATTAATTGAACAAGACCAGTTGCCTGACGCCTTAAAAACTTTCAAAGAGATAAAACGGACCGGTTCTCAAAAAAAACTTAGCGAATACAGATTGAGAAAAAAAGATGGGAGCCATGTCTGGATGGAAACAGAAGCCTCCCTAATCTATCGAGATGGAAAGCCGTATGCTATTCAAGGAATTGGGAGAGACATAACCCAGCGTAAGCAGGCAGAAGAGGAACTGAAAAGTTCAGAGGAGAGGTTAAAGATATTATATGAATCTGCCCCTGATGCTTATTTTGTGTGCGACTCCAAAGGTAACTTTGTGGATTGCAACAAAGCTGCAGAAATATTAACGGGTTATACGAAGAAAGAATTATTAGGAAAGAGTTTCCTAAAATTGAAACTGCTATCTCAAAATCAAATTCCAAAAGCAGTCGATGGTCTGGCCAAGGTCATCATGGGTAAAACCAGGCCTCCATCTGAATATACTTTAAAGAATAAAGATGGCAATCAGATCGACGTAGAAATAAGCACCTATCCTGTAAAGATCAGAGGTCGAGCTTTAGCAACAGCTATCGCCCGAGACATCACCGAGCGCAAAAAGGGGGAGGAAAAAGAGAAGCAATATGCCTCAAGCCTTGCTTTTCTATCTAGAACCGCTATGGAATTCGTGGAGCTTCCGTCTAAATCGGATATCTACCAGTTCATAGGCAAGCGGTTAAGAGAACTCGTGGGCAACTCTTTCGTTCTAGTTAATTCATTCGATGATACCACTCAATGCATTAAAGCACAGGCCTTTCTAGGAGCAAGAAAGGAAATTGAAAGCGCTCTAAAGATTTTAAATAAAGATCTAATGCGGATGTCCTTTCCGATTAGTGAGGAAGCACGGGCTGGACTTACTACAGGAAAGCTAGTGAAAGTCCCTGGAGGCTTGTACGTCCTCAGTTTTGAAAAAATTCCAAAGCACATCTGCACTACCTTGGAGAAAATCCTCAATTTGGGAGACATCTATACCATGGGCTTTACGAGGAAGGGGAAGCTATTTGGTAACGCAGTAATCATAACAAGAGGAAGAGCCGGGCTTGAAAAAAGTGACCTCATAGAAACATTCATCGGCCAGGCATCGGTAGCTCTTCAACGCAGACGAGCAGAGGAAGAATTGAAGAAATATCGTGAGCATCTTGAAGAGATAGTCGAAGAGCGCACTGCTGAAATAAAAGCGGCTAATGAACGACTTCAGCGGTTAATCACCGAACGTATGAAAGCGGAAAAGGCCTTGCTAGAGTCTGAAGCGAAGCTGCAAAAGCAAAAATCAGCTTTAGAACAAAAAAATATAGCCCTTAGGGAAGTTATTGCACAGATTGAGGTAGAAAAAAGAAAAATAAAAGATGATATTGAGAATAATGTAAATATTGTAGTATCTCCGATCTTAGAAAAGCTTAAAAAAGAGAAAGCTAATGATAAATACGTTTATATGCTCAAATATCACTTAGAAAGATTAACTTCTTCATTTGGAAGTAAAATAACAAAAAAAAGCCTAAAGCTAACTCCTAGAGAAATCGAAGTTTGTAACATGGTAAAAGGTGGTCTTACGAGCAAAGATATTTCCAGCCTTTTAAATATTTCTTACAGGACGATTGAGAAACACCGCAAGAATATTAGGCATAAATTAGGAATATCTAATAAGCGAATCAACTTGACTTCCTTTCTGCGTGAATTCTAGGTTATGATTTCTTCTCTTCCTTAATTGGTATTTTACATACCCATTATATACCCATATTATTCCTGTTGCTGCTTTCCGCTTTTAGAGGTTATCTTATAATTAGAATTGTTAGCAATAATATTAATGCGCAATTTTTCTAAGAATAAGATTTTGAAAGATTTATATCTCGAATAAGCTTTAGAGTAAGGTCCTAAAAAAATAATGGAAGAAAGAAGAAAATATCCACGGTATAAATGTATGTTTCCTGCAAAAATTATAAAAGCAGAAGACAAACTTAAGTTAATCGAAAGAATATCAATTCAAGATTTTTCCCGGGAAGGATTAAAGCTGAAAATAAATTTTGTTAGCCTTAAACCAGGTTCAGCTCTGGAGCTAGAACTATATATTCCAGAAAAAGGTTTATCAACCTCATTGTCAGCAGAAATCGCCTGGAGCAAAGGTGTGGAAAATAGTATGGAATTAGGGATGAAGATAAAAAAGATGAATGAAGAGGTAAAGAACGAGATCCTTAGTTGGATCGCCACAAAATAGTCAAAAACGATTTTCAGGAAGAAAATACAGGAACTCTTGCTTTACGATTTGAAATTACTTAAGGGGAGCGAAAATGAGAACTGAGATTCAACGTAATAGGAACGATGTTTGAGTTTTGGAACGCGATAAAAAAACATAGGTTTGAAGAAGAGGTTAAAAAAATCGAAGATGAAATAAGCCGATCAAAAAGGTTTAATTATAGTTTTGGTGTTTTTGTGGTAGACACAAGCCACACAGCTCCCAGGGGAATAAGCAGGCTAATGCCCGGTAGAACCATTTCCTTTCATTTAATGCGAAAATATATTCGTGGTTACGACAAGCTGTTTGGTCCCTTTTTTAGGAGGTATTATATAATCCTTCCTCAAGCGGATAGAAACGGAGTCAAAGCAGTCAAGCAAAGAATTTATAAGCTCGCCGAGGAACATAATTGGGGAGAATTGAGTATAGGTGAAGCGGTCTATGATGAAGATGGTAAAAACCCCCAAGCTTTATTAGATAAAGCTATAAGCAGATTATCAAGTTAAAACTTCCCTAAAAAAGATTATTGCTGCTAAACGAATTCAAAAGTTGTGATGACAATTTCAAACAAATCAAAAAAACAAAGAGGAAAGCTGGGAGAGAAGGGGACAGGTCCCTTTTTTTTAGCAGGTTACCTATTAGTAAAAAGTTGCCAATACTCCTTCTTTTTCTCCACTTAAAGGTCTAACTATCCATTTTATATCCCAAAAAATAGTCCAAATCATAAAAGTTTTACAAGTCTGATACCAATATTTTGACTTCATATATGTC
>JABAOH010132244.1_pt5 | contig 12697 bp, 15 predicted proteins | sample 7062181 | NCBI WGS metagenome assembly JABAOH01 (sample SAMN14538630, study PRJNA623070) | marine sediment metagenome | biome: marine biome [ENVO:00000428]; feature: marine pelagic biome [ENVO:01000023]; material: deep marine sediment [ENVO:00002113]; isolation source: pool of 5 deep marine... | reverse complement strand
AGAGTTCCATTGCAATTTATGCCTGGTTAGGCGAACCCGTTGATCCTGAAAGTGAGTATAGCGGGACGGGCTGGATACTGGCTGTAGAATGGCTACCCTATCAGCGCTCAAACTTCGTAACTCCTCCATTTGCTGGATATATATCCGGACACAGTACATTCAGCCGCGCCGCTGCTGAGGTATTAGCCGCGTTTACCGGAAGCAAATATTTTCCGGGAGGATTAGGCACCTTAGTAGCCGAAAAAGACCATTTCCTCGAATTTGAAATAGGTCCTACAGAGGACATTACGCTAGAATGGGCTACTTATTTTGATGCTTCAGATGAAGCAGGCATATCAAGACTTTGGGGCGGGATACATGTAGACGCAGACGACCTAGAAGGCAGAATAGTTGGATCTATAGTAGGTAAAGACGCTTACAACCTTGCTATGAATTATTTTAACGGAACAATTCAATAGCATTAAGGATTTCAGACCGCCGATCAGCCCCCCCGTAGAATAGGACCATAATCCCACCTTGAGCCGAGCTTTACAAAAGAGGTGCTTTACATGGACACACTAGTGGTAACTCCGATTAGATAACAACTTATTCATCTCCTTGTGCCATTTTAAATTCTCATTAACCTAAAATACTGTTATCCCAAGTATAGATTGCATTAGGTGGAGAGTGAGTAAGAAAACTATAGAGTTAGAAGTGGTTCAATGCGATTATGTAAATGAGCGGGGTGAACGTTGCTCATATGAGGCTGATAGTCAAAAAATGCGTACCTGCAACGTTTGCGGAATAGACGTGTGTGAGTCTCATTCCGGATTTAGCTATGTAACATCGAGGGTCCTGAGCGATAGCATGCTCAGAGCAGGCCAGCACCGTTATTCCTATTGTTTCTGTACAGAGCATATGGATGAATTAATGAGCTTTGTTGTAGAAAAATTGGGTGATCAGTATGAAATTCCGCCCGATCACTTTGGCGGCGGGGTCGGAGAAACTCAAGTACTCCAGACGCATAATCAATTTACATTAAACAAATCCGGCGGTTCCGAATAATATAAAAAAGGGGAGCCTGAGCTCCCCATGCATATTTAGTTTTATTACACTTTATCCGTTATCCAGCAACTCAATGATTACAAGCTCTACACGCCTGTTCTCAGCGCGGCCCTGCTCAGTTGCGTTAGAGGCAATTGGGTTTAAAGGACCAACTCCCACACCTGCTAGACGGTCTCTGGCAATTCCTTGTTGAACGAGCAGATTGACTATTGCATCTGCTCTTCTTTTAGAGAGCCCGAGATTGTAGTTAAAGTTGCCTGTATTGTCAGTGTATCCCACCACGGCGAGCTCTAGATTTGGATGCTGCTCCATCATTCCTGCGATTTTTGCAACGATAGCCTCCGCGCCCGGATTAACCTTCGCGCTGTCAAATGCAAACAGAATACCGCCGCTTATTGCAACGCTCCCGTCTCTATAAAGCGCAGTGTATATCTCCTGCTCGGATGCAACATTGATGTCAAAAGTGGACATCTGGCCAATTTGTCCAGGTGGTGTAGGCGGCGGCTTAGACCCTCCCATTGATGCACAGCCAACTAACCAGCCTGTAGCGCCAGCTAAAATAACTATTAAGAATACCGCCTTCTTAATTGCGTGTGACATAATCGTCCTCCTTATCATATGTATTTGGAAATGACCCGCCCCAAACTTCTATTCTCATTTTATCATAAACAGCATTTAGAGCGAAATGGGTGTGCTAAGACACACAACCACGCATATCTACTTAATTGCCATAATGAACCATGTGCTTGAAGGGAGATACACACCGTCTTCTCTCTCGTACTCACTAAATGCATTCATCATGTCTTCTCGGACTATGCCCAGCTTCTCCTTGCCAAGCTCTGCTGCTTCTCTAATGATCTCGCCGGAAGGACCGACCAGGATCTGGAAATCAAGCGCTTCTTCCATATTGTTGCCTACAGGGATCTGAGCATCGTTTCTCATAAAAAGGACAACATTATCGAAGCCGGCAGCGGCCATCATGCCCCTAGTAGTCTCCTCATGAGCCAGGGAAAACGGGCCGGGACCGCATGTTTGCGCATTATCTCCAGGCGGCGGGAGGTGCTTTAAGGCAATATCCTTTGCCATACCCCAGCAAGGATTGTCGTCTATGGTTCTCCATACTATCATGCATAGCTTTCCGCCAGGCTTGAGTGTCTTATGAGCATTCTTGAGAGCATAGACAACATTTTGAAAAAACATCACACCGAATCTGGAATATACAACATCGTAGTAATTCTCAGGAAGTTCATATGTTTGAGCATCGCCCAGGACAAACTTCACATTATCAAGCCCAGCCTCATCCCTCTCCTTGTTGGCTATATCCAAAAAAGCCTGGGTACAATCAAGACCCAGCACTTCTCCCTCCGGGCCTACTATCTCACCTATCTCAAGACATGTTTCCCCATAGCCGCAGCCGATATCAAGCACCTTGTCTCCGGGCTGAATCCCGAAATGCTCATATGCCATAGAGCTGTGAACAGCCCCGTTGCCGGATAATAGGTGTCTGAACCTGTTCCATTTGGGAACCAGTATCTCATTCCAGCAATTAATAAAGTCATCGTTTCCTGACATTTTCTTTCCCTCCTGCATAAATTATCTCACGAACAGCTGCGTAATAAAAGAGTTTATAATTACAATATATAGAATATTGAATCCTATCTATTGGAAACTCCTCTTATTAAGTAGGCAAAGTGGAGTTATAATGTTTAATAATTTGAAATCACTATGCTTGCAGAACGACTAAAACACTGGGCAGAAGAACAGCCTGAGAAAATAGCTCTTCAGATAAGGGACGCTGAAGGACAATATTCAAAGGTCAGCTACGGCGATCTATATAACAATTCACTCAAGGTGAAAACCAAACTCGAGAGCATGGGTTATGGTCCGGGGGATTATATATCCGTATACGGCGATAACTCACCAAACTGGGTGATGTCTTATATTGCAATTAATTTCCTTGGCGGAACTGTGATACCCCTGGATGCGCTGCTTGGTGCTCAGGATATATTGAACTTCCTTGATTTCTCTCAGGCAAAGGCGGTTATTGCAGATCGCGCTCACATAGGAGAACTCAAAGAAGAGCTGTCCTCGCAAGGCTCCGGGGTTGCTGTGATTTCGATGGAATCAATAATAAGTGAGCCTGATGATTCCCCCACAACCGACCCTTACAAACCTGAGCCGGACGAGCTTCTTGAAATACTTTTTACCTCGGGCACAACTGGCACGCCGAAGGGTGTTCAGCTATCAAACGGAAACGTTTTTAATAACGTGCAGGCACTGCTTAAATCAGTGCATGTAACCGAGAAAGACAATATTTTAAACATTTTGCCCCTTCACCACGGCTATTCGTCAATAGTTGCCCTGTTCCCGCCCCTTTGGGCAGGCGCTACGGTAACATTTTCCGAGTCTATCAAAAGCACTGATTTGGTCGCCAGTATCAGGGAGACAGGAGTTACGATTTTCCCGGGAGTTCCAAGGCTTTTTGAGCTTCTATATAACGAAATAGAAAACAGGGTGAAACGTCTTTCATTTGTGCAGAAAATCATTTTTAACACTCTTTTTACGATTTCAGAGAAAAGCTGGAAATCAACTAACATAAGGCTTGGAAAACTTTTCTTTGGAAAAATTCATGCACCATTTGGAGCGCAGTTCCGTTTTTTCACCTCAGGCGGGGCGAAGCTCGACCCTAGAATATACAGTGGATTCCTGTCGCTAGGGTTTAAGATTGCAGAAGGCTATGGACTGACTGAAACATCGGCGGTATCTACCTTGACCTCTCCTGATATTCCAAACCCCGGAAGCGCAGGTAAGCCCTTGCCCGGTATCGACATAAAGATCAATAACCCTGATGAGACTGGTACGGGAGAGATCTTAATCAGAGGTCCTAACGTGACCAGTGGATATTATAAGAACACTGAGGCCACAGATGAGTTATTAAGAGACGGATGGCTATACAGCGGGGATTTGGGACATGTAGATGCTGATAACAATTTGTTTATAACCGGACGCGCAAAAGAGGTAATCGTTCTGCCTTCAGGAAAAAATATTTACCCTGAGGATGTAGAGACCCTATATAACAAGAGCCCTCTTTTGAGTGAAATCTCTGTTATTCCCCACAGGTCTGACACCGGGACTATAAAGGGACTAGGCGTTGTGGTGGTGCCCAACATGAAAGAGGTTAAGGAAAGGGATGTTTTCGATATAAGAGACAGAATCCGCTCAATTATATCTAGAACGGGCTCAAGCTTGCCATCTTATATGCAGATATCGGAGGTGCTGATTTACAACGGGGAGCTTCCGAAGACCAGGCTGGGCAAGTTCAAGAGAGCGGAGATTGATAAGATAGCCCAGGAGATCAGATCGGGAGAGGGGCTGAAAGAAGCAGAGCTATCCACCAAAGACACCGAGATTCTAGCCAGGCCTGAATCTGTCAGGTTCCTTAAACGCTTCTCAGAAATCACTGAGATAGAAGGCCCGTTTCATCCTAAAGATGATCTTATACTCGATCTTGGCACAGACTCGCTAACTCTAGTAGAGGTCTCAGCCATGCTGGAGAATGAGTTCGGAGTATACATCGCTGAAGAAGAAATACCTGACGTAAGGACTATTGGCGACATATTGGAGAGACTTCCTGAGACAAATGCAGAGGCGGCAGAGAAAATTTCCGCTGCAATTGCTGCAAAGAAAGATGAACAGCGAGAGTCACTCGATGATCTATTTGATCTCAAGAGAAGCTTCATAAAAAGAGCAGCGATCAGAATTCTACAGCTATTCGGCAAGCTGCTGGTGCTTATCGCATATAGGTCGTGGCTCAAGCAGTCGCACAATATCCCGAGAGACAAAGCTGTATTGATATGCCCAAACCACCAGAGCTTAATCGACCCTATCTTAATATACGCTCTGCTTCCGGGAGATATGCTGGAGAATGTTCTGTTCACAGGGTTTGGGGAGTATTTCAGAAAAGCGCCGCTTTCCTGGATTGTGCACCCAATGAGGATAATACTCACCGGCACCGGAAGAACTTCTGCCGAATCGATGAGGCTTGCAACCGACGGGCTAAAACGAGGTTACTCAGTTTGTATTTTCCCCGAAGGTGAGAGAACCAGCACCGGGAATATAATGAAACCTAGGATAGGGGCTGGGCTGTTGAGCGTTGAAACCGACACGCCAATCCTGCCAATCTACATTAATGGCGCAACAAAGACCCTCTCGCCTGTAAATCCAGAGCTTCGTTTTCCAAGTGTGAGCGTTACTGTGATGGATCTGATCGAGCCTGCAAAAGGCGATAAAGAAGACAGGGATCTATATCAGGATACAGTTGATAGCTGGTATGACGCCATGATAAAAATGGAGCGAGATAATAGCTGATTCAGCGGCAATAAAAATAATTTTTCTAAAGAATTAAATTCTTGTATACATCCTAAACAATATATTGTAGACTGGGAATTAAATAGATCATACAATTGGCGGTAGGGATCTGTTCTTGCTCATATCATCTATATATATTTAAGTGGCTGTATTGTGAGTAATGCGATACCTATGCCATAAAAGGGGGGGTTATCATGCCTTGGAAAACTGGCTCGATCTGGGCACAAAATTTGTGGTTTAGAATTAATAATAACGGAATTGTAACCCAAACTCTCAGCCTTGCTAACCTAGATATTTCCGTAGACTCGGCAATAGGGTTAATAACTCACGGCAAGGACAGCATTTGGGCGGAGGCCGGTGTATCACAAATAGTGAGTAACGGCCAGGTGGAAAATTTTGATCCTCCACTGACTAGAATTATGAGAAACAATGTAACGAGCATTACCTACAGATCGGCAACGAGCAACTGTAGAATATGGGCACGTTATTCTATGATGGTCTGGACATAGGAGAAAACGAAATGACAAAAAAAACAATTGGAGAATTAGAGTTTGAGACCACAAGCTGTTATGTAGCATACGATGCACAGAGCGGTGAGATACTCTATATACATGAATGTATGAAGCAAAAAGGTTCTTATGAGGCTGAAGACGACCCCGATGAGGATGCAGTACTTCAGCTTGCAAGCGCTGAGTATGGCGGAAGGGGCTTGAAAGTAATGAGACTGCCTGAGGGTTTTGAACTAAAGCCTGAATCAACTTACCACGTAGACCCCAGCTCTGGAAAGTTAGAGGAATCTTACAGTCCGGATGTAAAGTTCCGTGATTTTATTAAGAATGCAGAGTAATTTTACATTTCCTATAGAGCTTCTATCATATATATGATAGTTTCTCCAGATATTAAGTGAGAATTGAGGGAAATGCAAAAATGATGAAGCTAGGAATTGTATTCTTAGTTGTACTTTTTATTACGGGTTGCGGCGGCGGAAATAAAAACGAAGTCGACCAGTTTGAGCTGTATGGCAAAAAAAGAGTCGACTGTACTCAGACCAAGAGCACAGATGAGGCCGGTAATATAACGCAGTGTGCCGGAATTAGACCCGATGATAAAGAAATTGAGGATACAAATAATCTTATAGAAGAATATTCGCCTGATGATTACAATACTATTTACTAATTTAAAATCTTTGAGCCTAAGTAAGGAATTGCTAGCTACTATATAAGCGACATTGACATATATAGTCATATATCCTATAATCGAAATTGCGCATAGGGTAGAAGTCGGCAAGCAGGAAAAAGCTGGGCTGGAGTTGGCCCCGCAACGTCTGCCGGGGAGTCCGGTGGGTGCTGTTTGTTCTTGCTATTACAGTTCTGCCACAAAGTCTGGGCCGACAGTTTTTGTCGAACCGGCGGGGAAGGGAGCTATTCCCCGCGCCTGAACTATATAGATGGCGAAATATACTATTACAAGAAGGGATTTTATAAAGCTGAGCAGCGCAGTTGCTGCGGTAGCTTTTGTTGGAATTTCCTGTGACGGGGGCGATGGAAATCAATCTACCCCCGAGGGCACAGTATTGGCATACCGTCTGTCACTCAGAGGAAGAAGGGGCTCGAATGCCGCTAAGATACACAATGCAAACCATCTGTTTTTAACTCCACAAGCAGCCGATCAAAATAGGGCTCATCCGGGCGATAACTCTCGCATTGTATCTATAGAGCTTAGCGAGGCTAAGTTCAATGAGCTATTCCAGAACGGAGCCCTAGGAGTTGTAGACTTAAGAGATGTATAATAATGCAATTCCGCCTTTCCGATCTCACTCCTTAACATAAATAGAGCTCTAAATATCACACGGGTAATTGCGTAAAAAAGCCGGTATCCGTGAGAGGTGCCGTATCAATAAACAATATGAATAGCTTGCTCGTGAACTATCCCAATTACGGAAATTCTACAATACTAAGATTAAGAGGTAGATCCTCATTGTGAGTGCCAGGCAGCTGTGCCGGCAGCACATCAACATTATTGCCTATGATGTCCCCTGTATCTTCATCAACAAAAGGAGTGTTGTCCTCGAGCCCAACATCAAAAAATGAATGGTCTGTCGTTTGACCTAGCAAGTTATATTCTTCAAACACATGGGGAAGCCCGTTTGAGCCGAGGGATGAGGCTGTCTCCATAATATGCAGATGAAGGTGAGGGGCAGATGTATTTCCTGTATTTCCAAGCTTGCCGATTACTTGTCCTTTCATTACAAAATCCCCTTCCTTAACAGTTGTGCTGCCCGGTTTGAGATGAGCATAGAAAGCAAACTGTCCGTTAGGGAGTGCTAATATCACGTGATTCCCGTCAATTTCCTCAAGTGTTATTGCGCCGACTTGAGCTGGCAAAATAAAAGGGACTTGGTCCTGGAACTTATCTACAACCCTTACCACTTGGGCATCTGATACCGCGAGAATATTCTGATTATACCCTTCCCAGCTATCTAACATTTGCGGATCGCCGACATACAGACGATTCTCGCTATCTAGCTTCATCCAATCTATAGCATATCTCTGGGATATATGATTTTCACCGTTTACAGCAAGGTTTGATCTAACATGAGTAATGGAATCGCAGCAGCCGTTTACGGCGACCCAGCCTGAGCCCTCGAACGGAGGACCGAAAACAAATACGTCCTGTTTATCAACCTCTACAGGCGCTACATATGCGGAAATGCTATCTTGCTCGTCCGGCAACTCGAGAAACATTGTAACAAATTCAGGTAATCCGTCGGGACCTGTGACGGTCAGCTTGTGAATCAACGAGTCAGGAATATCCTCTTTTGTTGGAACAGTAAATGTCAAATAGACCAAAGCACTCTGTGTTGGAACGAGAGTATTTGTAGGTTCTCTTGTGCCAAGCAGCTGGATTTTATTAATAACTTCCTCACCGGATACTACCTCCAGCACCTGCCCGTCTGGATGACCGTCAAGTACTTCTATTGAAACTATTTCCCAATCAAAGGTGTTTGAATTGGTGACATTTAACTCGTATGTTAGGTGATACTGTCCGTCGGATCCCTTAACAGGTACGGGCGGCGCAAGCACTGATGACACAACAGGAGTAAATACGCTATCAACATTCGAAGCTACATTGCCCATGTTGTTGCTATTACTTTTATTACATCCACCATACGAAAAAGCCGTAGCTGCTACCACCAATATGATAGCCATAATTTTAACAAGATGTCTCTTCATTTTTTCCCTCCGTTTGCCTTTACTGAAAATTATAATATTAGCACTAAAAGGCAAAAATTAGCAAAATGTTAGGACTTGCCGCCGGATTTGAGTTTGGACTTTGTCCTTCTTTTTCTTCTCTTTTTTTGTTTCTGAATCTTCGCAATCTTAAGCCGCTCTTTGGTCGGCTTATCAGATCGGAGTTCTTCTAATTTATTTATTAAGGAGCGTCGCGCCAGAAAACGGTTAACTCCTTGCGAGCGGTTTTCTTGGATTTTAACTGTTATTCCGGTTGGAATGTGTTTAAGCTGAACGCAAGTAGAGACTTTGTTTACATTTTGTCCGCCCGGGCCTCCAGAGCGGATAAATTTTTCATCTAGATCTGTTTCATCGACGCCAAGCTCTTTCATTTTCTTAAGGAGTGACTCTTCCTTTTCAGGGCTGACGCCGAACTTACTCATTCTTTAAAACCTTCGAATTTTTGCACTACAAGCTTAAGCAAATCGTGTCTTGATACCATACCTACGGGCACATCGTCTCTTACTACCGGAAGCCTATGTACGCTGTGCTCGAGCATCTTTCGTACAGCCTCGGCCACTGTATCTTCTTCAGTTATGGTAACGGCAGGACTACTCATAATTTCCTTAACCAATACAGTTCTTGCAGCCTTGTAGGCTTTATCTACACCTTCTTTGGACATCCACTCGCCAAAGAGCTGAGGCGCATACTGTCTTGAAAATGGTATAGCGTGCTCTTTAGCAGAAAAATCAGATTCAGTTACCATTCCAACTATCTTTCCCTTATCATCTACAATAGGCAGCCCTCCTACTCTGTTATTCAGCATTTTTTGGGCAACTTCTTCGAGTGTTCTATCATCTGTGACCACAAATACCGGTTCTGTCATTATCTCACTAACTTTCATTAAGGCTCCTCCAATAGGATTCTATTTGCATATCTTGAAGAATTATACACGCCGATATACGCCGGCATGATGAAATTATAGATTCTACAGGGTATTTTGCAATATTTTGTTCATCTAAATTATTGAAAGGAACTTAAAAACATTTATAATATCCCCCATGGATCCAAATGAGATAAAAATGATGATTGAAGACGGTATGCCCAACGTGTTAGTAAACGTCGAGGGCGACGGAACACATTTTGAGGCTCTGATAGTCTCTACCGAATTTGAAGGAAAATCACTCATCGAAAGGCACAAACTCGTATACTCTGTCTTGGGAGATGCAATGAAAGAGAGGATCCACGCCCTTTCACTAAAGACATACACGCCCGAGCAGTGGGAAAATAATAAATAGGGAGATAACAAATGTCAGAAGTAATGGACAAAATCGACAGCCAGATAAAAAACAATAAAGTCATATTATATATGAAGGGCAATAGAGAAATGCCTCAGTGCGGATTCTCGGCAAGGGTTGTTCAAATCCTTGATGCATGTGATGTTATGTATGAGACCGTAGATGTGCTGGCTGACCCTGAGATCAGGCAAGGAATTAAGGATTATTCAAACTGGCCTACTATCCCCCAGCTTTATGTTAACGGCGAATTTATCGGGGGATGCGACATTTGCATGGAGCTTTTCCAGAACGGTGAGCTTCAAACAATCCTTAATCCCGTCTAATATACGAGCCTCAATTTTCACTCCACTCCGAGTAGTAATTAGATAGCCTATCTCTTAGGAAAAGTCTTGCTCTAAGAACTCTTGATTTAACTGCAGGTAGAGTAAGCCCCAGTATTTTTGCAATTTCCTTACTCGTCATACCCTCTATATCCTTCATGTGGAATACTATTTTGTAGTCTTCCGGAAGCTCGTTGATGGCTTTATCTATTAACTGGGTTCCCTCTTGGTTTAGAAGTTTATACTCAGGGATCTCAGTCCAATCTTTTTCCTGAACACCTTCAAGAACGCCGTGGTCGTTATAGGGCTTGTAGTCGTCAATACTGACCTGGCTCTGTTTGTCCTTCTTTCCTCCGCGCAGAAACATATAGCTTGCGTTTGCGGCTACTCTATACAGCCATGTCGAGAACCTTGATTCCTTTCTGAATGTGCCCAGTTTCTCGACAAGGATGATAAATACTTCCTGCAGAACCTCTTCTGCATCATCGGGGTTGCCCGTGATTCTATATGCAAGTCTGTAAACTTTCTCAGAATATCTATTCACAAGCTCTGTAAAAGCCTCTTCATTCTGTGAGTCTACAAACATCTGAACTAGGGCCTCGTCCTTAGAATCACTAATATCTGCATAAGCTGCGTAATTAGCATTGATATTTGGTAACTCCTGAACATTACTAACTGACAATCTTTTCATTTTAATAGCCTCCCGCTATATATTTAATAGTTGACCAGTTGGTTTGTTAATTTGCAAAAAAATATATTTTTACCCCTTACATATTATCTTCTAAAGCTATTTTCTTTTTAGAAATACATATTTTTGACATCCCTTCGCCTAATCTGCTTATCATTGTCGGATCGTTAAAGGTTTTTCCCATTAATGATACCCCTTCCATATATGCTAGTATTGCCTGTGCGGTAGACCTGGGATCAGTATCCACTGAGAGATCACCCTCATTTACTGCGTCCACTATAATATTCTCGAAATACTGAGCCCATTCCTCAAATATTTGCTCTATTTTCTGCCTTATAATCTCGTCCTGAGTACTTAGCTCAAGGGCTAAATTACCAATACCGCAGCCCGTAACACATCCGGTGCAATCCTTTGTATCTGCCTGGTATTCATACGATTTATTGATTAAAACATTAAATTTATCGACAGCTGACATATCTGAGTTAAATATCGGGTCCAGCATTTCTTCTTTGAATTTGCCCCACATTGTATCAAGTGCCTCTAATGTCAAGTCGCGTTTTGAAGGGAAGAAATGGTAGAAACTCCCCTTTTTTACACCCGAATGATCACAAAGCTCTTGTACACCGACTGCATTGTAGCTTCGGTTGCCAATGAGCTCAATTGCGCTTGATATCAATTTTTCCTTTGCTGTACTTGTTCTTCCCATTAACCTATCCATTTATCTAAAACATTTGATCTAGCCATATAGTTGACTAGTTGGTAAAATAATATCACTAAAAAAATATATGTCAAGTCTTTTTTTTCAACAAAATAAAATTAACCAAAGCGCTATGAAGATTAGTAATAGAAGGAAAAGGCTACCGCTTGAGGCTCCCCTCCCCGTTATTTACCCCAAGCGGATCGCTACTGCTAAATATTATTTCTTGTCTATTAAACTTTTGAGTGCAGGTGCATAGGGTGACTCTCTTATTCGTCTAAGAGCACTAATCTCGATCTGTCTTATTCTCTCTCTGGTTAATCCGAATCTTTTTCCAATCTCATCCAGGGTTGAGGGTTGAGCATAACCTATACCAAACCTCATTTTAATTACTTCCCTCTCCCTGTCGCCAAGTATATTTAACGCATCATCAATGTTTGAGGGAATCGATACCTCTGCGATTAACGTATCTACAGGCAGGGTGTCTGAGTCTTCAATGTAGTCCATATATGTGGCTTTTTCCCCATTCCAAACCGGAGAGTCAAGTCGTACCATGTTTCTTCCATTGTGAGATTCTAAAACCTGCCTTACATTCTCGACACTCATGCCCACCTTTGCCGCAATGTCACGAGCATGAGGCTCTGTTCCATTTTTTTCCACGAATTTTGCCCGCTCGCTCCACACCTTACCTGCTTTCTCTAATACATATGCAGGGATTTTGACAGTTCTTGTCTGGCTGTGCACACCTCTATTCATAGCCTGATTGATCCACCAGCAAGCATATGTCGAAAACCTATAACCCTTGGTATGATCAAATCTCTCTACCGCTTTTATCAGACCCAGGTTGCCTTCTTGAATTAGATCGAGAAAAGGAACTCCCCGACCGACATACTTTTTGGCCATACTAGCTACTAATCTAAGATTAGCTCTGACGAAAAAGTTCCTTAACTGATTTGCCTTCTTTATATATACATCTAAAACCGCAATGTGCTTTTGGAAATTCTCAAACTCTTGGGCGCTAAAACGTTTTTTAAAGCAGGGATCGTCTATCT
>JABAOH010001660.1_pt1 | contig 12698 bp, 14 predicted proteins | sample 7062181 | NCBI WGS metagenome assembly JABAOH01 (sample SAMN14538630, study PRJNA623070) | marine sediment metagenome | biome: marine biome [ENVO:00000428]; feature: marine pelagic biome [ENVO:01000023]; material: deep marine sediment [ENVO:00002113]; isolation source: pool of 5 deep marine... | reverse complement strand
TGTCTATTTTCTTGACATGGAAGATATTCAAAAAGGTAGGAGCCAGCATTTGACATTGGACTAATGATTTTCTTGTCCATCTTGAAGAACAAGGGTCCGGCCCCACCATTTAACACTCCCGATCAACCTCCAATTTCAGCCCCATCCAATTCCCCTCCATTCGACCAGGGCAATCCCCAAGATTTATCCACATTTTACCTGATTTAAGAGCAACCTATTCAGATTTTATTTCTTGACCATTCCAAATGATGGGCCTACAGTAAAGCGTAGGTTTCAAGCCTCAACATTTGACAAATGGGTAATCAGTAAAGATTCGCATAAGCAAACTTTAATTTCGTCTCTATGTCGTTCGGCAATATTGCCCGCTTGGGTTTGACTGGATTGGTGGAATAGGGGGTGAAAACATGCAAACAATGTCTGAAGTATCTAAAGAAATTTTAAGGAATTCTTATTCAACACTAAAGTGGATATGGGCAATTGTTATGGCTTTAGCTGTAGAGCAAGCAGTTGAAACTTTTATTTATTATGTTGACCCTACAACGGGAGTTGAAATTATAAGAGATTGGCGACATTTTTATATGAAAGATGTCTTGATCTTTATCATATTTATAGTCACCATAGTAAGGTTTTATCACGGAGACAGTAGATATCTAGATAGGACATACTTGGAATCCCGGCTTGAGGGATTCGGTCCTAGGAGGGCTCCATCTGCTAGAAGCAGGTTTTTTGATTTTTATTTCCTTTTGTGTCATGCGATAATTTTTTATGTCTTGGCAGCATCTCAAAGGTATTTCTTGTATTTCTTTTATGTTTATATTTTCCTTCTCTTCTTCAATTCTATCTGGTTAGGGACAACATACTTACGTGCGCCGAAAAAAGAAGATGTTCGATTTCCCCGTAACTGGGCTGTGAATAATATTATTCACGTGTACTGTCTCTTGAGCTTGTATTTTCTCACAAATGAATTAGCATCAAGCTACTCACACATAGCCTTTTTCTTCTTAGCTCTATCCAACTCATTTTTTGACTACTTCACAACTTGGTCTTACTACTTCCCAAGGATCGAGGAAACAGAAATTCTGGAGGTTAGCGGTCAGCCCTTTAGATTGGACAAATGATTTCTTTCCTTTTGAAGAACCGCGGGTCAAGGCTCACTATTTGACATCCCAATTAGACTCTAATTTCTACCCCACCCAATTTCCTTTCACACGACCCAACCCAATCCTAAAATCCCCATTAAGTTCAGATTGTAAAAATTTTTTTCCGGACTATAAAAATTTGTTTTCCATCATCGATAAGATATCCAGCTTCTGGAATAATTTCAAATCCTTATGCATATTCGAATCGTTGGCATAATATATGCTAGACTATCCGAACACCAAAAACCAGGCCAGAGGGACGAATATTGATATGTTAGCAGAGTACAAAAAGAAGGCAAATATCGGAGTAGGCTTGGGATTTCTTCTATGGATTGTTTTACCTATCTGTGGTGCTGCGTTATTAAGGTCACAGCAGCTTCGGAGTTATTTTCGGTTCCTTTTCCCAGCTCTTCTCTGGGGGGAATATTCCTTTTCATCTGGGGCTGCACTTGTTATGCGAAGGGAAAAGGTTATGGTCGTGGCGTTGGATTGCTGGGGTTTCTGAACCTCATTGGTTTATTAATTTTGCTTGGCCTGCCCGACAAACACCCTATTTCGCTTCCAACGATCGAGGATATAGAGAAAGTGGAGATTGAGTAAAGGGGTCAAGGGTTTGTTTGCCATAGTTAATCTGTAAAATTAAACGGTGTTATTGAGAATCTATCTGTGTATACGAACGTTATCTGGAGGGAATTATGAATTGCTACCATCATCCTGATCATGCTGCAGTGGGAATATGCAAGAGCTGCAACAAAGGCTTATGTTCCGAATGTGCAGTGGACATTGGAAATGGATTGGCGTGCAAGAATTTGTGCGAGGAAGAAGTAAAGGCTATCAATGAGGTTGTTGAGAGAAGCAAGAGCGCATACCAAAAGACGGGAAAGGCCTACAAACAAGTAGCTCTCGTTTTTAGTCTTCTCGGGGCAATATTTCTATTGTTGGGTCTTTTGAGTCTTGTTTTTACCGAAGATTCCCGAAGCGCGCTTTTTACTATTCCTTTTGGTGTAATTTTTTTAATAGCGGCTTTTTTCAATGTAAGGAGTGGCAGGCAAATTAGTGAAATTGACAGATAACAAAGATATGCAAATGTCATAGGGGTCACCCCTTGACATTTGACAAATTAAGTATTTACTTAACATCTCACGGCAGCCGACCTTCCACGCCGGCGGCAGAGGTCAACCGTTAGGGTTGTTTGAGAAGGATACGTGAGTCATGATCGATACCGGGCTAAAAGATAAAGTCGTCCTTTTAACCGGCGGGAACAATCCCCATGGGATCGGGGCCGCTACTGCTAAAACCTTTGCCTTGGAAGGTGCGGCCGTGTTCATTCACTATTTCCGTCAGCCTGTCGAGGTTATTGATCATTTGAAGGACGGGAGCGATTTCGATACGCCCGGAGTTCCATTCTTTCTCAAAATGCAGACCATGTCCGCCGAGGAGATAGTCCAAGCGATTCGCAAGCAGGGGGGGCGGACAGAGGCTTGGGAAGGCAATCTGGCTGACCCGGATCTTATTCCTATGCTCTTTGATCGCGCTGAAGAGGCATTCGGACCTGTGGATGTGTTGGTTAATAACGCTGCAGATTATCTTCCTGACACGTTCCTGCCAGAAAAGACTTTCGCCGGTGACGAACACGCCCTGTGGGAAGCGGGCCCACTCAGGTCAACCATCAATGCGGTAAGCCACGACCGACACTGTGCCGTAAATACCCGTGCCGTGGCCTTGATGATGGCAGAATTTGCTCGTCGGCATATCGAGCGTGATCGAAAGTGGGGGAGGATCATCAATATAAGTGCTGACTGCTCTTGGGGGTGTCCCGGGGAAGTCTCCTACAGGGCTAGTAAGTACGCACTCGAATCATACAGCCGCAGTGCTGCTGCGGAGCTGGGCCCCTTCGGCATCACGGTGAATATCGTCTCCCCTGGCCCGATTCAAACCGGATATATCACGCCGCAGATGGAAAAAGGACTGGTCGGTGATATCCCGCTGAGACGTATTGGTCAACCAGAAGAGGTCGCTGATGTCATTGTTTTTTTGGCGTCTGAACAAGCCCGGTGGGTTACTGGGCAATTGCTCTGTGTTCACGGTGGACACCGAATGTCGCTGGGACGCTAGCTCCAGAAGGGGACGCCCTTGAATAAATAAGTTAACGAAACCATCCAATTTCCCTCCATTTGAGCAGTCCAATCCTCAGACTCTCGCATTAACTCCAAAGGGCAAGAGGGGTCAAATCTACGTTTGACTCTTCTGCCGATTTCAAGTAGATTCATTTCTTGATTGAACCGGGGAATCAGCCTTGAAAGAACGCCAGCACTCAGAATCATATAGTGCGCAATAGATTCTTGGAGGAAAGAATATTAATAGCAGGAGCGCTACCCGCTAAATATCATGAGCAGATCTGAATTACAATTAGGCTGGCGCATGGTTGTGCTCTGGTACTTCATAGCACTTGCGCTTTCTACCTGTGGTACTTTCCTGGCGTACAACGGTCCATTATCATCGGAGGCCTGGCAGTGCTGGTCAGGAGCAGGTGCATGGAAAAGGGATGTGCTAAGAGCTACGGTGGCTTCACTTATAGCGATTTTTGTTCTCTTGCATATGAGACCCGCATTAACTAAACAAAAGGGTCTGAAGGATTTTCTTGTTTTTGTTCCCCAACGCCGTCACGAATGGATCCTTTTGCTGGGCCTGACAACGCTTCTTTTGTGGCTGATGTTGGTTGTGCTGCCACAGCACTTTAAGGCTAACCTGCCAGACAATTGTCTCTCCACACTTGACGATGGAGAATTCTTACAAATCAGAAAGCCTTACTTTCCCTACCTCTTCTATGTGGTCGGTTATTGGCATGGTATCATATGGCCCGCTTTCATTTGTCTTGTCCGATCGATCCAATGGGATTTGAAATCGCGGCAACAGGCTTGGGTTAGACTGGATGGCAGTCTTCCTGATCAGTCGCTTAAGGAGGATTGTGCAACTTCGGAGAATTTTGAAAGATTATTGGTTGCGTTTCAAGCATATGTCCTACGGCTCAAGGGGATTGCGGAACGGTATCTCCCTGTGCTGTGCTGCTCGCGGTGGCGTTGGGTCTATTGTATGAACAGTTAACGCCTAGCCACCAAACGGTGACACGCGCAGCAGTCGAGTATGACAAAGTAGTTCTGTGGTTAGTGTTGGGGCCCGCGTTATTCATTCTCGTAACCTTTGTAGCACTGGGTTATCAGAGCGCCGCTCAGAAGGTTGAGTCTGGACTTAGCACGTTCGCAGAAACTCTAGTCAATGATGGCAAAAAATCCCAACTTCTCGATAGGGTGCTGGCAGCACGTGCGGGGTTGTTGTGGCACCAAAGTCCGGCCACGTTTGTGTTCTCCGTAATCAAGGGAGCGACCGTTTCAATAACCCTCCTGGTGTCTGTAACCGCCTATGTGTTACATACACTCACGCAGGGCGAGTGGATTCATATATTCGTGCCAAGCGTGGTTGTGGATTTCATTAAGTCGCTTTTTAAATAGTACTGTTAAAAGTTAAAAGGGGACGTCCATAAAAATATAAATTTCAGCCCCATCCAATTTCCATCCACCTGCCCATCAAATCCTAGAACCTTCTTTAAATCCACATTGTGAAAATCTTTAACCGTTTTTCCACGATTTTTCTCCAATTCTATTGATTTGCGCTTGGAATCCAACATGGATCGAGGATGGCCGGATCCGCATAGTGCAATTAGCAAGGGTCGCACACTGAGGTACGGTGTGCGTTACACACGGAAGAAACTGCCTCTTGCCCTGCCCGGGGCGGAGTAGAGGGTGACTCCTGCGATAAGAACTCATTCAAAACCCCGCGCAAACCGGTAGTTTCTTAGAAGAAACATGGATTTTGAGGTAGGTATGAAAGAGATTTAGCGGAAAACGGAATGCCCCCGCCTTGCGCAGCTCATCTTACACCGCGTGAAACCCCTGGTCGTCGCGGGACCGCCAAGTCTTCAGTCCAATCCAAGGCGACTCGCTATTTTGGTCCTCACCTATCTTATGATGGGCCGTGCCCGGACCTTCCCACAGATAGTTGGAAAAATCAATACTGCCTTCTAAATCAGATCCGTTCCATACATGTTATGGACTATTATCTTCCCCTGCCTGTAGAACTCTGCGTGGCTAGGATCTTGGCCTGCCAATTTATAAGTCAGTCTTCCAATAGACATTTGACACACATTCCTGTATTCCTTTGTCCAGAAGTTTGTGGCTAACGTTCCCTTTGGCGAAAACCCATGGCTATTTTGCGCTTCACCCCTATGCTTGAAGTCAAATCCGTGGTCTGAACAGTATATGATATTCGTCTCAGCCGGCAGCATTTGCATGAGTCTTGAGATGTATCCATCTACAGCCCAGGCGGATTTCATATAGACCTGATAGTTGTTGAACTTGTGGCCCGTATTATCTGGATTTGCAAATTGAATGAAACAACAGAAATTCTCATGACGTATCGCCTCCTCTAATGAAGAAGTCGCTAGTCGATAAACTTCCCCATCTTCTCGATGCTCATCTCCATGATAAATCCCTGGGTGCCCATCCAACACAATCGACTTGTATACCTCCCAGTGTGGAGATTGCTCTTTGTTTCCCTTGATGTTCTGACCTTTTGCGGTAATCCATACTGGAAAGAAATCCCGGTCGTGATATGCCTCCATCAGTTTTTTCATCACATGCATGTTCTCGGGCATTCCCCCATAGGTCAGATTAGATCCTGCCCTTGAATAGAGCGAGGGCATCCCGCACCATATGGCGGCCCAACCGGCCTGCGTATCTGATATGCCTCCGCTCAACGAACAGATTGGAGGATTTAGTGAGCGTAATCCGGGCGCTCCCAGGAGCCTCAGCGTCTGAGCGTAATCGATACGCAAACCGTCTGAGCCAAACAGAACGATCCTACAGCTCATTTCTTCCTGGCTATAAACCCTTCTTGGCAATATCGCCACGCTGCCGGCTACAGCGATCCCCTTGATAAACTCCCTTCTGTTGATGTTCATTTCTTTTCTCCTTTCAATCTTCATGTTATGGGTTTTTCCCTCTTCACCAAATCTTTGAGATTGCACCGAAAGCCTCTACTATTGTTCAACCGACCCCTCTCAATGCGAAATCCCGTTGGTGTATGGATACACGAAGACTCGTCTTGCGGTTCGGTGGGTGTGTTCTCAACGGCGGGCTATCCCACCGCCTGCGAACCCCTCCCAATCCTCCAGGAACTGTGAAAACCCTTGTCCTTTCCTTTACTGAAACCTCACACGCGAAAAAGGTTTAAAATATGCCCGCCGAAAATATCCAGCCCCCTATAGATTGGATTTGCTGATACCTGCTATCATGTGAGCGAATCGAGCGTTGAGGGGCCAAGGTCTCTTCCCTCTACGATTCGATGCCCAAATCCTTGGAGCAGACATTAGAGAAATGGGGTTCGAAGAGAATAGGGGAGATTGTTGAATTTGTTGAATAAATCTCATACTCTCTGGCAAAAAAGGTAATGTGATTCCTTCTAATCTCCTTGTCTTTGCCTGTGAAATCCTCATAGCCCTCCACAATTCCCGATTGTGAAGATTTTTCACCTTTTACGCGAAATTTAAATTATGTTGACTTGTGATTGAAATCTAACATGGATCGAGGATGGCCGGATCCGCGCATTTCAGCTAGCAATAGACAATTTGCAATGGATAAGACCGCATCTAACATCGGTCATGAGTGAGTTTGGAGAAGCTCAGACATCCAAGACCATTGATGTGGCTTGGATCAAAGGTGAAAGGCAGAAAATGGGGAAAAAGATATAATCAGTTCCTTCGCTTGGAGTGCCAGAGCCTCTTTCCCTGCAAGAACCCCTCAATCCCCTTCTTCCTTATTTTTCGGAGGTTTTTCAGGTAGGCGTCCCCGTGGACCGGAAGAAGCCATTCGAACTTCTCGCAATCCTCGAAGTCGGCGCACTCCCAACATCCGATGAAACGCTTCCTCTGGCAGCAACTCCTTATCTTACATGACGGTGGCCCGCCCCCGTCCTTGCAGGATCTTTTGCACCTGTATTTCACCATTGCACCTAGGACGTCGTAGCAGGTCCCGTAATCCTTGAACTCCCTGAAGAAAGATACCTGGGCCAGTACCTGGGCATCCCTCTCGAAGTGGACCCTCCTCAGTTCCTTCCTCAGGTCCCTGGCTAGGTCGGCGATTCTGCCCCGGCGAGCGGGACAGTCCCCACAGTACAAGCCACAGTAGGTTACAAGATGCTGATCTTCCATTGTTTCCACCGCCTTAGCTAATGGAAAGGTTTACGCCTACTCCAATATACATGGAAAGTCAGGTGGCTCCACATTCTCTGTCAGTCCTCACGCACGCAATTGAAGCCGAAGAGTCCGGGGAAGTCAACAAGAAATGAGATCATGACCTCGATTTAAAGATGAGGGGTGGGGGGTCAGGTCTTGCTTTTTGCTTCTTTTTTTGTTACAGACATGATATGGCAAGACCGATCCGAGTGGAATACGAAGGAGGTTTGTACCATGTAACGTCCAGGGGAAACGCACGACAGGATGTATTTCTCGATTCGGAGGACTACCAGGATTTCTTGAGGCTTCTGTCAATGGTGGTCGAGCGCTATCGCTGGATTTTGTATGCCTACTGCTTCATGACCAACCACTATCACCTCCTCGTTGAGACTCCCCAGGCAAATCTCGCCTCGGGGATGCGTCAGTTAAATGGGGTGTATGCTCAGAGGTTCAACCTGCGTCATGACAAGGTGGGACACCTTTTCCAAAGTCGCTACAAAAGTTTCCTCGTGGAGAAGGACAGCTACCTTCTGGAACTCAGCAGATACATCATATTGAACCCAGTGGCGACGGGAATAGCGCCTTCTCCCGAGAAGTGGCCTTGGTCCTCGTACAGGGCAACAGTTGGACTAGACAAGGGGATGGAATTTCTGCACTCGGAGTCAATACTCGCCTCGTTTTCCCCTTCACGGGTTAATGCTCAGAAGCTTTACGTTTCGTTTGTCAAGGAGGGGATAAGATCAGAGAGTCCGCTGAAGAATGCAAGGGGAGGGTTCATATTAGGAAGAGAGCAGTTTATCGTGAAAATAAGGGACTTAGTTGAGAGGGTTGGCGGGGAGGAGGTGGTCAGGCAAGAAAAGTATGCGGCGAGACCATCTCTTGTAGAAATATTTGAGGGTAGTGTAAGGGATGAGGCTATCTACGAGGCTGTTTGCAGATGGGGATATAAGCTGAGGGAGGTCGGGAACTTTGTAGGCCTTCACTATTCAAGGGTGAGCAGGATAGCCTCAAATATAGCAAAAAGCAAGACCTGACCCCTAATCCATTGCCACGGTGTTGCAATTGCGAGCATGCATACAATCTTGCTGTAAATGGAGACAGTTGTTTGTCACCTCCCTCTTATTTATAGTTGCAGTAGGTTGTGGAGGTAGGCCCAGCAGTGTTCCCAGCACCGAACCAGTGGTTCCGAAAAGAGGCCTTGCGCGAATAGGTTATGCCATTCAGGTCGGGGCGTTCTCAGATCTAAATAACGCTGTCCGGCTTACACAAACCTTACAAGATCGTGGCGTGAACGCCTATTACTTTGTTCACAAAACAGGACTCTATAAGGTCCGCTTTGGTGATTTTCCATCAAAAGGGAGCGCCTACAGAAAAGCCAAAAATCTTCTTGCCTCGGGAGTCATCGATGAATACTTCATCGTCAGCCCAGAAGACTATCCAAAATCAAAGTATCGAAAAAACGCCATAACCTATCTCAGGAATGAAATCGTGAGCACAGCAAAAAGCTTTATTGGCGTGCCTTATCGATGGGGTGGTGCTTCGCCAGAGCATGGTTTTGATTGCAGTGGTTTGTCGATGGCTGTTTATCATCTCAATGGCCTGAATCTTCCACGGTCGTCAAATGCACAGTGGCAAGTCGGGTCGCCTGTCAATCGAAGTCAGTTGTCAAAAGGGGACCTTGTTTTCTTTGCCACTTCTGGTGGGCGAAAGGTCTCTCATGTGGGAATTTATACCGGTGGAGATAAATTCATCCATGCAGCGGGTGTAAATAAGAGAATCCGCGTTGACTCACTTTCAAACAAATATTTCAGACGCCGCTATGTCGGCGCAAGGACGTATTTATAAAAATAGGAGAGGTTGTTGAATATGTTCAATAAATCCCAGCACGTGGGGTTAGACTTTGTTATTGAGTTTTTCGAAAATCTTCCACCCATTCCCCAGAAACTGCCTCAAAACCCGAGATTCAACGCCTTCTCTCCATGGTTCAAGATCATGGGTTTATTGCCCCATTTACAGAACGTGGAATCCTCAGATTTTGCGCCAGGAAGTCAAACTGGGGTAAACGGGATACTGGTATGGTCCTTCCACCGTTGAGTCTGTGATTACGATCTTATGGGGTTATCTGAAATCTAGGAAACGGTTTAACAAGGAGAAAAAAATGATGTGGCTCAAGAGGGGACTTATCGGAGGGATAGACTTATCCCTAATAGCAGCATTCCTCATAGCATCCCCCGCTATACCAAGTGCTCAGCAAACAGCCCGTGACAATCCTGGGGTTGAGAATGCTGTGGTATATTATTCAAGAGCTATTGATCTTCTGAAGTATCCCGATTCACAGGAAATCCAGAATAAATTGAAAGGGATAATACAACATGGCTGGCAAGCAGAGAATAGGGAAATGGAGAATATCCTCAGGCAAAATGAAGGGTGTCTTACCGAGGTTCAGAGAGGGTTATTGCTTGATAAATGTGACTTTGACTTCGGAAAGAGATACAAGTACCAGGTTGAGAGGCAATTGCCACGTTTGGACAGAATTCTAATTATATCAGATCTCCTTTTGCTGAAAGGCAGATGCTACGAAAAACAGGGGGCTTTTGGTGATGCCACGGAGGTTTATTTATCGTCGCTCCATTTCTCCGGTCATATCTCTCAAGGCGATGATTCGATCTCAAAAATGATAGCGCTTGCGATGGAGAAGAAAAAATACATACCGCTCAGAGATTACCTGCATTCGAAGAACATCGATAAGAAGGTATGTCAAAGAATACTGAGCCAGTTAAGAGATTTCGAGAAGAAGCGCTTTCCTGCAAGAAACATGATCGAACCAGAGAAAGAGTTCTTTCTATCTACGGTGAGGATGGTTGGAGATGGTTTCAAGCAAAAAGCTGCGGAGAGCGTGGGAACTATTCCTGGGATGGAGAAGAAAGCCGATGTCTTTGAAGAGGAACTGAATAGGCAGGCCCGCGAGCTAGCAGATAGGTATTATGGAAACTTCATAAAACAGCTGAGACGAATAAGGAAGGTGACTGGAAATTTGCGTTGGTTGAGTTAGAAGGTCTTAGAAAAAATTCCCAACCGAAAGGTATTGGGAATATGAGAGATGTCGTTAGCATGTTATATGATGCTTTCACTGGAGATATCGAAGAATATCATAAGAAACTCATCCGGAAGATCTTAACGACTCTGTTAGCAGTAGCATTGCCCAATCCGAGAAAAGCCGTAGATGACTATTATGCAAGATCAGAGGAATTGAGAGAACTAAGGTCACTGGCAAGGATAGGATGTAGCCGAAATTCAAATCTTTTGAAGTAGAATGGGACGGTTGTCTTTGCTCAGTAATTAGGTAACTCTTTTTGTAAAGAAAAGGGGTTAGCCCTTGACACTGGACAATTGATTTTCTCGTCGGGGAGTGCCAGCGATCATCCTTTCCATCTTTTTGCTGCGACTCCTGCTTCTAGGCTTAACGGCCGGGGTAGTCAAGGGCTAATTTGAAGAAAGGGGGAGCCACGGGGCTATCAGAAAGAACTACGGACACTCTCTATTTAAGATGGAAACCATGGGGGGAATAGCCTATTGTGGAGTCATTGGTTCTTAGGCAATCCGCACACAATGAACAGTTGGGAGGGGAGAGATGCTGGAAAAGGTTTCTATAGGCCGGCACTTGGGTGCTGTATCTTCGGACATAGAGAATTATCGAATACTTGTTGGCGATGAGCTGATCGATGAGGTCATGGACCTTGCCCGCCATTTGAGTGGCGTCCGCGTTTGTCATATCAACTCGACGGCCTATGGTGGAGGTGTGGCCGAACTCCTGGCCAGATACCTTCCCATCCTGCAAGCTCTGGGTTTTTCGGCCGATTGGCGGCTCATTCACGGGACGCCGGATTTTTTTACCGTGACTAAGGCATTTCACAACGCGCTACAGGGAGCGGCGTACGACTTGAAAGAGCCTCAGCAGGCGCTTTATTTGAGCGTAAATGAACAGAGTGCCAAGTTGCTTCCTCAGGAGTACGACGTCTTTATCGTACACGACCCACAGCCAGCTGCCATTCGACATTTCGCGGGTCCAAAAGGTGCGAAGTGGATCTGGCGATGCCATATCGATAGCTCTGCGCCGAACATGGAGGTCAGGAAGTTTCTGCAGCCGTTTATTGAAGAATACGACGCCTCGGTGTTCACCATGGGGGATTTCCTACTGCCGGAGCTTCGGGCAAAACATCTCGCCTTGATCCCACCGGCAATTGACCCCCTCGGCACAAAGAATATGGAGATCCAAATGGACCTCTGCAAGCGGGCTATTGCAGATTCGGGGATCGATGTGAATCGCCCCTTGCTCCTTCAGGTCTCCCGGTTCGACCCCTGGAAGGACCCCTTGGGTGTGATTCAGGCTTATCGTCTGGTGAAGAGGGATTTTCCGGATGTTCAGCTTGCTTTGATCGGCGCCATGGCAGGCGATGACCCCGAAGGCTGGGAGTTATTTGAACAGGTGGAGGAGGAGGCGGCGAAGGATGAGGATCTCTTTGTGTTCACGAACCTTGGTGGTACGGGTAACATGGAGGTGAACGTTTTTCAGCGGGGCTGCGATGTGGTAATTCAGAAGTCCCTTCGCGAGGGCTTCGGCCTCGTGGTTTCAGAGGCCCTATGGAAGGAGAAACCCGTGATCGCCGGAAAGGCCGGTGGTATTCCCATGCAGTTTCCGGAGGCGTTCAGCCAGTATCTCATAGAATCGGCGGAGCAATGTGCCGAACAGGTGATACATTTGTTGGAGCATGTGGGAGAGCGCGGGGAATTTGGTCGTTGTGGGCGCGAGCATGTGCGCCGGAATTTTCTCCTCCCACGTTTGCTCCGGGACGAGTTACAGCTCATAGCCCAGATATTGGACCACTCCTAGTAAAAAGCGACGGTTGGCTCCTTTCCTCACATAGAGGATACTCATAAGGACAAAGTCAGGCCTCGCCATTTGACATTCCCGATTTAATTCATATTACTCCGTGACCAATTTCCCTTCATCAGCCCAACCTCACCTCAAGTATTTGATCCGATGGCCATATCGCTCAAAGTAGCGCTTGTTTGCCTCATCCCCTCCCGGTAGGTTAGCGCTCATCCAAACTGGGGGATCGATCCGCCGCTCTACAAGCGATTGCACGGTTTGGGCCACCAAACAGTTGAGGGCAAAGAACAGGGCGATCGTGGAAGTAGGTGATACCTGCTGGTCGCATCCTTCGATCTCCACCACTGCATCTCCATAGGGCATCCAACAGTTGATGAAA
>JABAOH010004274.1_pt3 | contig 12705 bp, 17 predicted proteins | sample 7062181 | NCBI WGS metagenome assembly JABAOH01 (sample SAMN14538630, study PRJNA623070) | marine sediment metagenome | biome: marine biome [ENVO:00000428]; feature: marine pelagic biome [ENVO:01000023]; material: deep marine sediment [ENVO:00002113]; isolation source: pool of 5 deep marine... | reverse complement strand
AATGATATCTCCGTCTCTTCATCTGACACAGATTCCACCACATTCATGAATTGGAAAAGTTCAACCTCACCGGTCTCTTCATTGTAGTGGGCCTCAATCTCCTTTTGAGCCCCGAATTTTTTGCGAGAGGCGGTAAGCACAGCAGATTCCAGAGCCTCGATGATGACCTCTTTGTCAATCCCTTTGTCCCTTCCCACCTGCTCAATGATGAAGTTTAAGTTCTGCGCCATTTATTCCTCCTCATGGATTTTTCAGTGACGCTCAACAGGTCCCCGATTGCCTCTAGGTGCGATTCCCGTCTCCAACGGAGCGCCACACCAGCGCACATCGAAGGGTCCAGCAAATCACCTCCATCCAATCGGTACATCAAAATTCAACTTCCAGGTTCGCCTTGATAATCTGACTGAGGGGAATCTCGATGACACGATCCTTTTCCTCAATCTCGATCAAACCATCATGGCAACCCAGTAGTTTTCCCTTGAAATTCTTCCTATCGTCGATAGAGACGGCCGTTCGCAACTTGATGAGTCGGTTCGTAAACCGACGAAAATCAGCCTCCGCCCTGAGAGGCCTCGTGAGCCCAGGAGAAGAAACTTCGAGTGTGTAGGGTTCCGATGGGATACCCGCAACATCTAGGTTTCTGTCAACCTCCTGACTGATAGACGCACAATCACTTAGGGTGACACCGCCCTCTCGGTCGATGAAGAGCCGTAAAACACGCCCCCTATGTTCTCTCCGGTACTCCAGGTCAAGAAGCTCCATCCCCTCTGACTGGATAATCGGCTCTACAATTTCTCGAACCCTGTCAACCACGGCGGCGTCATCGCTGATCAATCAAAACCCCCCAATAAAAAAGTGGGCTCAACAGCCCACTTTTGAAGTGAACCTACATCTCTGAATAATCTTATATCATACAAATCAGGGGAATGCAAGCAAAAAATCGCTCAATTCGTCAACTTCCGACCAATCCGCCGACCCAATCAAGAATCACCGCACTTATGTCACGCTCCTTTTCCACCAGAAGAGGATCGAAGAAGCCCGGAGTCCAGCGACCGCAAGAGAAACAATCAGAGACCAGGAGGAGGGCTACGACTCCAACCGTACGAACGGCTCCCACTGCAAAAAGAGCAGAGATTTCCATGTCGACAGCCAAAACACCTCGCCCTCGATATTGCTCGATTTTTTTCTCAGTTTCCCGGTATAGGGCGTCGGTTGTCCAGACCGGACCCGCCCTGGCATCGACTCCCCTATTCTGAAGCTTCAGACGTAGAGCACCGAACAATGTGCGGTCGGGCCGGCATTGTTCTCGCCCGGGCAGATAATGGTAAGACGTGCCCTCCTCTCGAACGGCGTGGGTCGGCAAAACGACCTCGCCTAGCCCAACCTCGTCCTGGATAGACCCGCAATACCCCACAAATACAATTCTGTTGACCCCAAAGGCGATCAGTTCCTCTAGAAGAATCACCGCACTTGGCGCACCGTACGGAGATTTCGTTAGGACAATCAGTCCCTCGCCCACCTTAGACAGAAATAGGCTGGCATTTCGTCCACGCCATGGCTCACATCGGTTTCCATCGGACATTCGAACAAGGCCGTCCAGCATTCTGCGGCCGAAAGTGACAATAGCGATGGATGGGAGGGACAGATCTTCCTCTCTGATTCCATGAGGAATGGTGAAGAGTTTCACCATCTCTCGGGCCCTCACGATACCCTCTCCCTCTGTATCAAGAAAATCCATGAATAACCCCAATCACATCATGTGTCTTTCTCCCCGTCATCGGAACCCGTGAGCATCCGGTTTCTCACCGATCTGATCTCTCTCTGGAGTTCATCCATGATATTCTGCTGTTGTTGAATCGCTTTTTTAAGCCCATATCGCTTAAACAGATCGACCATCGTGCCGATAAACATCCCGAGAAAAACCGATAGCAAAACGACAAGAAACAACGGAATTTCAAAAGCACCGGTCAATCCGAAATACCTGACTGAGACGTTCCCAGCGTTTTTCATGGAAAAAGTGACAATTACGAACAAAAGTAAGCCAAGAAGGAGAGCCTTAAGGATTCTCATTCACCCTCGCCGGTCCATCTTTTCCAAAAGAGAACTAAGCTTCTCAAAGGTCTTTTCCAGGGACTCGGGCACCACAATCGTCTCGCTCGCAACAGGCATGAAGTTTGTGTCTCCAATCCAACGTGGAACAACGTGAAAATGGAGATGATCCGTGACTCCTGCCCCTGCCACCTGGCCGATATTCATGCCAATATTGAACCCCTGGGGATCCATGGCTTTCCTCAAGAGGGAGACGGTCTTTCTCAAAAGAACCGATAGGTCACCGAGTTCTTCTGCCGTTAGTTTTTCCAAATTTCCGGTATGTTTCAACGGAGCAACCATGAGGTGCCCGCTGTTATAGGGGAATCGATTCAGCATAATGAGGGAGTACTCGCTCCGGTACAGAATCAACCTTTTACGGTTCTCCTTTGGAGAGGATTTCACACAAAATATGCAGTCTTCTCCTTTATTTGACAGAATGTACTTGATCCGCCACGGAGCCCAGAGATGGTCCATCGTTTTTCTCCCTACTCATGAGCCAACAGAAAGGAGTCAGAATTCAGGATAGTCGCTGAATACAGTTCAAGGGGCTTACTCGCCGCCTCCATATGAGGCAAGAATATGCTTGTGTGCGCATGTCCGTCGATCTTTGCTATTCTGAGCAACTACTACTGACATTCGCTCAAGGAGCCCTGAATAATCCTCATCGAGCCTTATCTCTCAGACTTGCAGGTTTTCCTGAATGACTCAGTGGATCGCGTGAAATTGTCCTTTGTTTCACAGGCGAGATTTTGGCAGAGATTAAGAGGTCAGTTCGTCAAGATTGAACAATTTCGGCCCTTTTCCATTCTGACTTCTCTTTCTAACTCCTGGCTTTTCTTCAGTACCTGGTGGGATCAGAAAAGGAAAACAGGGGAACCAGTCTCCTATCGAAGAGGTAGCTCTGCCAGCTCCTGGGGGCTCCTTTTGTCCCAATGGCCAGATCAAGTGTGGGCAACCACTTGGGCTTATTCGGGGGTCTGATCAGGCTCATTCCGGCCTCCTGAGGAGTTCTGCCTCCCTTTCTCAAATTGCAGGGGCGACAGCAAGTGACAATGTTCTCCCAACTCGCCGCTCCTCCACGCGCTCTTGGAGTCACGTGATCATACGTGAGGTCCCTCAGATTAGATTCCCGCCCACAATACTGACACTGCCCCCGATCTCTCAAGTAAATGTTGTACCGTGTGAATCTGATTTCTGGTCCCTTCGGCCTTACGAATTTGAAGAGACGGATTACAGAGGGCAGACGGATCGAAAGGGATACCGTGTGAATCTCCCTATCATACACCTCGACGACTTCTACCTTTCTGAGAGCCATGAGGATCATCGCCTTTTTCCACGAGACGACGCGTAGGGGCATGAAAGTCGAATTCAGCAGAAGGGCCGGGTCCATAGTATTGTTCATCGATACTCACGGAGAATCAACGGTTCGAATCACATGGCTTATAGCGACATTGGAGAGAGTTGTCAAGTTGTTGCTCCCTGAGAGTTTACGCGGGGGCGCCCCACAACCATCCCATGTCTCCTCCCCGACTCGCCCACGGGTGCAAAACCGAGGATCTTTAACTCCCTCCAAGCAAAACAGACGACGGTGAACGCCCGAACTCATCCCATGGCTCGGTTTGACATCGACGAGGCACCCACCCCCACAATTAAGGCATTTGTCCGGCTGCCCATCGATGATCCTCCCCGTCTGGAGTGCCACGCGGGCTTTGCTTGCGTTCCACCAGGAGCCCTCCGCTCGATGGTCGATCTCCACGCGATTTATCCCGATCAAGATGATCCTCCCCCTGTCTTCCGTGAGACGAGCAAAGAAGTCCACCTTGTCACCCGGCCTAAATCGATATCTTTCCTGCACCCGTCCGCTCACCCTGACATAGCAAAAATCTTTCCAACGAACCAGATTCACGAAACCTTCCTTGAAGACCAGAAGAAATCCATGAAATGAGGTCCGCCAGTTTCGAGAGGGATCGATGGCAGCGTTCGGCTTGACCGAGAATACGGTTCCAGAGAAATTCACCTCCCTCCCTCGGAAATCCCGCAGCCAGCTCTCGAACTCCCTCAACTCATTTTTGAAGGCATCAAAGCGGGCTGGCGAAAGCACAACCCTCGGGCGATGATTAATCTTCTCATCGATAAAGAACTTACACCCGAAACACATCCTCCCAACGCGACGGAAACCTCTCGAACACGAGGAGCCTTTGGCGAATCGGCTACATTTCCAGCTGAAGCTCACGCATCCGTGAGGGTAGCAACGCTTTTCCTTCAGGACGTGATACACGGAGACTCGATAGTCAAAAGCCCGGTGTCCCTCCTGCTGACAGAGGAACACGTCGCGGCGTTTGTAATGATTAATGTGTGATCTTGTTTCGATTCCGTCAGAAAAAGGGTAGCTCAACAACATCCTCCAAGCTGGAACGCTCAAGGCGTAGGGTTAAGATCATTTGCTTTGCCCTTAACCCTCTGCCTTATGTCTTGCACCCTGAGCCCTTCACCTTGCACCCTGTGCCTTGCAACTTTAGCCCTAAGCCTTACTCTCCTCGCAAGATGCGCTTATCCCCAACACGAATCGTTAGTTTGACACCGTCGAAGTATTCGAGGAGAGGGATCGCAAATTTTCTGGAAACCCTGGTCAGGTCTTTGAACTGAGAGGTGTTGATCTCTCCTTCGGCCCGAATAAATTCCACGAGGACATCTTTGAGCTCACGAATCGCCCCCGAATGAAAGTACAGATCGCCTTTGAGGCGGATCAGGGTTCCCCGATTCACCAGGAGTTCCAAATGGTTCTTCAGATCCTTCAGGTCCATGGAAAAGCGATCGAGCATCTCTTTCACCGTAGGAGGCGCCAACCTCGCCTCCTTGATCGTCTGTTCTATCCCCTCCAAGACATCCTCGCGAGCCGATATCCGATGATCCGAGAGGCGGATTTTCTCCCGCTCCAAAATCACCTGATTCGCCTGAATCATTTCCTGGAGAAGCACCTGAAACAACCGCGGCTCCATGGCCTTTGGGAGTTTTGTCTTCAGTTCCTCCTTTGAAAGACCCAGAGCGATTGGAGATTTTGCGTGAAAATCCCGCAGGCACTGAAGCGTCTCCTCTTTAAGAGAACTGTAGCGGTTCCTGTGAATATACCGTGGTCCCTCAGAACCAACAGCAATGATCTCCTCTCTTCGGATTAATCTGTCCAGTGTCTCTCTTAGTTGATCCGAGGACATGTTGCCAATCCTTCCCCGCATCTCCGGAAAGGAAAGCCCACCATAACTACTCTCCCTGATGTGATACGTAACCACCTCCTCTATCGTGCCATCCCGTAAATGCGTTAATTCATCCAAAACCTGGGGATTGAATCGCTTATGCCGAGAGGGATGGTTGTTGAGAACCACTCCCCCTGCTAGCGTCTGCAAGAAAGAAGATCCACGTATCACAAATCGATCCTGAGGGAGTGCAACCACAGGGGCTTCGAGACGCAGCTGAACCATGCTTTTTTCACCAGGCTTCAGATCCTCGCGGTCTAACAAGATGATGCGAGCCGCCACGAGGCTCGTTCCGATGTGAAACCGCTGTTGAACACGATTCTTCAGAGGTCGAGGCGAGGACTTCAAGTGCTCCAATTCCCCATCCAAGACCACCGTTGCCTCTAAAGTCCCAGGATTGCAGACCACTTCCCCTCGTCGAATCATCGTTTTCTCCAATCCTTGGAGATTCAAGGCAGTTCTCTGGCCGGCCCTGGCCTCCTCCACTGTCTGGTTATGAACCTGAATTCCTCTCACCCTGGCTTCGTGACCCGATGGCAGAATCTGGACGGGACTGCCCACATGAACCCGCCCTGAAACCACGGTCCCTGTTACAACCGCCCCAAACCCCTTCATTACAAAAACACGGTCCACTGGGAGGCGAAAGAGACCATCTGCAGAACGTTCCTCCGTCTCCAGGGCGAGCTTTTCCAGTGCTTCCAATAGTTCTGGAATGCCATCACCCGTCAAAGAAGAAACCCTGATAATCGGTGATCCCTCGAGAAATGTGCCAACGATGAACTCGCGCATCTCTTCCTCAACGAGTTGAATCAGTTCATCGTCGGCAAGATCGATCTTTGTGATAACAACCAAACCTCTCCTCACATTGAGAAGACGGCAGATATCCATATGTTCTCTTGTCTGAGGCATAATCCCCTCATCAGCCGCGACGATGAGGGCGACCATATCGATTCCCCATGCACCAGCCACCATGTGTTTGACGAACTTCTCATGGCCGGGGACATCGACGATGCCTAGTCGGAGACCGCTGGGAAGCTTCAGAGATGCAAACCCGAGTTCGATCGTGATCCCCCGTTCCTTCTCCTCTTTCAGCCGGTCCGTGTCTATTCCGGTCAAGGCTTTAATCAGAGCGGTTTTGCCGTGGTCAATATGGCCCGCTGTTCCGAGAACAATCTGTTTCATTTGCTATTTTACTCAAAAGGATCGATTAAAACTAACAAAAAAAGGACTGCGTTTCAAGAACTTACAGTGTGTGGAGTTTCCTCAGTTTTGTGGACACTCATGTGTCCCTGAGGGACGTTTGCGGTGAAAGGATGTCAGCATTCCCCGGGCCTTTCCCCAATACCTTTAAAACACTCTGGTCAAGGCTTTGCAAGCGTACTTCGCCGGAAAGTGGGAAGGGAAGCTCTGAGCGCGAATCAAGATTTTTTCACGAACAAGTCTTAGCGAATTCGAGCTTTCTGGTCTCTCACAGAGTGCACAGAGCCTCTGAGAAAAGCTGGTCTGGATGGGTGAGAGGCCAATCGAGAGCAGAGCAATTGCCCCAATTTTTCCTCTCAAAAAATTGGGGCAGGCATCTGATGCATTGGGTTTCTCGCTCAGTGAACTCTGTGGGCTCGCGCGATTCCCCGCAGGAATCTGCGGGGAAGAACGGGCGAGAGAATCAGTTGTTCGCGAGTGGGAATAGGGTTTGGATTTGCAGTGGAGCCGAGCATTAGAATTGTCGAAAAAAGCTTTTGAGCAGCGAAGAGCGCTCCTTTTCCACTTTCATCAGACAAAAGCCGAGAAAAGGAATTTGGGCAACGGCCCGTCCCCATCTGTCCCGCCTCCGGCGGGAAGGAGGGAGCGAAGGGATATGAGGGGCCCATCCAAATATTCAAAATTGTCTTGAGATATCAGAAGATTAGAAATTTATTGCTTTCCTCCGTCGGGAGGGACAAACGATGGACAAACGATGTAAAATGGCGAGAGATAGTGAAAAGGGAGACGGTGTTGTATCTAAAGGTTCTTGTCTGGAAAAGGTCTTGAAAAAGTATACTTGAAGGGCCTCACAACAAACCGTTCGGCCGATTTGTCCACACTGTGTGTTGGATAGGTAAAAGGGAGAGTTAGAACAAAGACGACAGTCCCAGCTACGATGGCGACACAACCGAGAGGACGTAACACGACGAGGTCCACGATGTCCTCGACTTTGCCAATTTCATTCTCAGCAGCCCAGGAAACACTCACACAACCGCTCAGCAGTGAAACGATTACAATGCCGATAAGCGCCCTTTTCAGCCACATAAGGTGTTTCCTTCGCGTCGGGGGAAAGTAGGCGTACACCCTGTCTCCCGCCTTCTAAGCACAAGACAGTACACGCTTCCGGGACACGAACCCTCCGGTATGAATCACCGCCATACCAGGATAGAGAAGGCAATCCCAATCGTGGAGGAAACTGGGAGAAAGACCCAGAGAATAGAGGGGATTTCCCCTCTATTCTCCCTACTTCACAGCACTCCTCAACTTGTTGCCTGGTTTGAATTTGGCCACTTTTGAGGCAGGAATGCTTATCTCTCTGCCGGTTCTGGGATTACGGCCCTTCCGTGCCCTCCTCTTGGCAACAGAGAATGTTCCGAAGCCGGTCAGGGTAATCTTATCTCCCTTTCTCAAAGCTGAGGTCACCGACGATGTGCAGGCATTTACCGCCTTTTCGGCTGCGGTCTTCGTAATCTTTGCCTCTTTTGCAACAGCAGCAATCAAATCAGCCTTTGTCATTTACATTTACCTCCCTGATCTTGATTTTTCTAAATTCGGACGCCTAAAGGCTTGAGAGTGCTCTGGAATCCATTACGGTTAAACCGCCCCTCCGGACCCTATCTGGAAACCATTGATGAGCCTACTCTCCAAGCCCTTTCCCCGATGAATATAGAATAAAGCAGGTTATTCTGGAAAAGTCAATACATAATTTTTCTGGAGTTTCCGGACTTTTGCTCTCTCTTCTAGCGAATAGCAGCCCAACTTCCTTTGAGCGTTCGTTGATATGTTTTTTGCTCATCAACCTTGGTCCCGCCTGAGGCGGAGAGTTTTGAGAGCGCCTGAAGTGAGAGCTTCAGATCTATAAAAAACCTTTGGGATAAGCGAAAAGGGGGTTGGCGACGTTCGGAATCAGATTTTTTTAATTATCTCAATTGGTTATGTAACCCATTGCGCGTTTTTTTTAGGAAACTTCTCATAATTTTTCCGAAAACAGTTCGTTTTGCCCATAGGCGGTGCGGCATTCCATACTTCTTCTCAACTCAGGAGTTTTGCAAAGGCAGACTCGATGATTTCCGACAAGCTCTCGTTGACACTCTCCTCAACCTTTTCAGGTGAAAAGATGACCTGGGTGATTTCTCGCTCAATCTCGACCCCTTGTTCGAGCACTTTTCCTTCCCGCGTTTTACCGAGATAGAAGATAATCTCGAGACTCGTTGTGACAATTGTCCGCCCTGCCACAGAATCGGCTCGGCTCCAGAGTTGTTTGATTTCCCCCCCTACAACCATCTCTGCATCTACCTTCGAGAGACTCGCAGGCTTGAGGTCCCATTTCTCTATCGCCTGGACCGTGAAGCCATTACGGCGGAGAAACCGCTCGACAGCCTTTTTGACTCCCTCAGCAACAGGCGTGGGGGCGGTTGTAAACCGATCGACGCTTCCGTCCAGTCTTCTCCGAACCCCCACGTCGCCTTTCTCGGTTCTGTCGTCGATAAAAGGAGCAAGAGCTACCGTACTTGGCTCGGCCCTTAAGACAAAAGGAGTCTGAGGCATGTACCTTAAGTCGACGAGAAAAGTTCTCCCACCACATGCCGAGAGAAAAAAGAAAACCAGGACAAACAGCAAAAAAGAGAATTTCTTCATGATCCCCCTCCTCTTCATCGCCAACTCCCCCTCCATGACGACAGACCGGAGCATTAAACAATTTCGAAGTCATCATGGCAGATTCGATGCGCTCCGTCAAGTAGCCCTCCATCAATAACGGATCTATCAAAATGCCACTTGACAGGATATTCCCTTGGTGCTCTAATTCAAGATTACGCTGTTTTTTCATTCATGAGAGTTTTTCTTTTTTTGCTCATGGGGAGACGGCGACGCGGAAATACGCCGCCTTCCTCAGAGAAGAATAGAGAATCTCTGCTCCCGCGGGAAGCGAAACTGAGCCTTTTCGTTTGCGACCCTCTCGTGGCAAACCGAGAAAACACACCTCCGCGTTTCTGTAGTGAGAATCTGTACTAGCTCAGGGCAGAATTTTCCAAACTCCCTGAGCATGAACCTTCGAGACATTTGAGATCATCGGCAATTGAATCGTAAATTTTGAGAAACGGACTGGAGATTGAACCATGCAGAAACTGGTCGATTTGAGAAGCGACACCGTCACAAAACCCAGCCCCGAAATGAGGAAAGCCATGGTTGAGGCCGAGGTGGGTGACGATGTATTTGGTGAAGATCCCACGGTTAATGCCCTCCAGAAAAAGGCGGCAGAACTCCTCGCTAAAGAGGCTTCAATCTTTGTCTCTTCTGGCACGATGGCCAACCAGCTGGCGATCAGGGCTCAGACCCATCATGGTGATGAGATCATTGCCGACAAAAACTGCCATAACTTCAAATTCGAATCCGGGGGAGTTGCGGCTCTTTCGGGCGTTTTGGTCCACACCATTGAGGGAGAACGAGGGATTCTGAAGGTCGAGCAGATCAAAGAAGCGATTCGTCCGAAAGATCATCATTTTGCAATAACCCGATTGATCAGCCTGGAGAACACGCATAACCAAGGTGGCGGTTCGATATACCCTCTTGAAGAAATCATAAGAATCCGCGAATTGGCAGATGAGGAGGGCCTTGCCATGCATCTAGACGGAGCTCGGCTCTTCAATGCTTCTGTTGCCTCCGGCATCGCGGTGAAGGAATATGCCCGTTACTTCGACTCGGTCTCTTTCTGCCTGTCAAAAGGGCTTGGATGTCCGGTAGGTTCCCTTGTTGTCGGCTCGGCCGAACTGATCGACAAAGTCCATCGTTACCGGAAGATGTATGGCGGCGGCATGCGCCAGGTGGGCATTATAGCGGCAGCAGGGATATACGCCCTCGACCATAATATCCCGAGGCTCAAGGAAGATCATGGTAACGCAAAGGAGCTGTCAGGAGCCCTCCACCGCATCAAGGGTGTTGCAATCAATCCTGAGGAGGTTGAAACCAATATCGTCATTTTCGATGTTGCAGGCACGGGCATGGATGCCCAATCGGTCACTGATCGTCTCAGAGAGCGCGGTGTTCTGGTGCTCCCCAGATCGCCCACACGGGTTCGAGCCGTGACGCATCTCGATGTGGATGTCGAAGATATGGGCCGTGCTATTGAGGCAATCCACCAAATCCTCTCATAAGCATCTGTCCACCCAAGGGTGTCTATATGCTCCCAATCGGAGGCCCAAATTCTGTTTGACAGTGCAGAAACTTTCACGTATTCTTTACGACACGACAAAAAGCTGTCGTTACAAACCCCGATCCAGTAATCAAAGCAGAAAGGAGTCCCGTCAAATGATAAGGCCCTACATGAAATATGTCTCATGCTATCTTGTGGTAGCAATCATTGTGATGGGTATGATACCGCGCGTCTATGCAGGGTTTTCACCATCCGAGGTGATTGCTCTCTCAGAGCTTGACAGATCGGCCGACCTTGAGAAGATCCAGAAGATACTCGAGATCAGGATGGTCCGGGAAAGACTCGACCAACTCGGTTTTTCACAGGATGAGATCCAGAAGCGGCTCGGACAACTGACCGACGAACAAATTCACCAGCTCGCCCTGCAAATTGACGAATTGAGGGCTGGTGGAAACGGGGAAGTAGTGATAATTATCGTGCTGGTTATCGCATTGATAATCGTCCTTTTCCTTTGGCTAACAGGGCGAAAAGTTGTCGTTACAAAATAGGGTCGCCAAAATCAAGGATAATCTCTGTCGACGTGGACGGCCGAGTGAAGACGCTTGATCTCTGTCGAAAAGCCCTCGCCAGGGCCTTTGACGTCGCATCCTTTTCTCGAGTACTCATTCATCACTGGTATTCTCTCTGTTTTATGACCTACATTGTCTCATGACCTTAAGGAAATAGGTCCTCTTGGCAGATGGGGAACCGTCGTTACCAGACGCTCTTAGACAGTCCGTTTGGCACCTCTATTCAGACATTTTAATAAGGGATATTCGAATTTAGAGACCTTAACCGTGCGATGCGCGTATGGCCTACCACTGATACTTGCTTTTCTCTTCTCATGTGCGGCTCCCCCCAAAGTTAAGCCATCTCAGCCGCTTCAAATCATAGAAAACGTTCCGTTTCATCCGCAGCAAAGATACCAATGTGGACCTGCATCTCTAGCAGGGGTTTTGAACTACTGGGATGTGGATATTTCACCTGAGGCGATTGCAGGAGAGATATTCAGCAAGTCAGCAAGGGGAACACTGAATGCAGATATGATGTTTTTTGCGGAGAGAAAGAATCTGAAAGCCCGCCACTATCGGGGTAATTTAGAAGATGTGAGAATGAAGATTGATTCAGGATACCCTTTAATCGTTTTGGTTGATGATGGTTTCTGGATTTACCAGAAGAACCATTTTATGGTCGTTGTCGGCTACAACGCGGACGGCGTCATCGCAAATTCTCGAAAAACTCGCCTCAAGTATATACCTAATAAGGGTTTCCTAAGATCTTGGGAAAGGACAAAATTCTGGACTCTCCTGGTAACCCCAAAATGATGGAGCGTATTCTGATCGAAAAGATAGGAGTCTCGACTTTCTTGCTGATTTGCTTCTCTCTGCTCCCATTGATTTCCGGATGTGCCCTTCCGAGGATTATCGTACTCGACGATCCGCTTACACCGGAGGAGCACCTCAATCTTGGGGTGATTTACGAGGAAAAAGGAGAGTTTGAAAATGCCATAAACGAGTACCGACTGGCAGCGAAGAAGCTTCCGATTGGATACCTGTACCTTGGTAATGTGCACTTCCAGAAAAACGAATTAAATGCGGCAGAGAGGTACTATCGGAAGGCGATTAAAAGGGAACCGGATAATGCCGACGCCTATAATAACCTCGCCTGGCTGTACTACACGAAGAATGAGAATCTGGATGAAGCCGAGGCACTTGCCCGAAAAGCTATGGAGCTAAATCCTCTGAAAATCCAAATCTATAGGGATACGCTGGAGAAAATCAGGGAACGTAAGAAGGCAATGAGGTGAGCAGATAGGGCATTCTTGAATGGCATTCGAGGGAGATAGACCCGACGATAAAAGGCCTAAATTCCGAGTTTGTTCAGCCATCTCCACTCTTGATCAACATCCCGATTTGTGAATCTATCGTTACA